>RRZU010520278.1_pt1 | contig 14697 bp, 16 predicted proteins | sample 2165561 | NCBI WGS metagenome assembly RRZU01 (sample SAMN10456909, study PRJNA506462) | wastewater metagenome | isolation source: wastewater sludge | place: USA: Moscow, Idaho
CCCAGGGTCGCCTCCGGCACGGCGTCGGTGACCAGCAGCGCTGATCGACCTGAACCGGCCAGGGCCGCAAACGCCTGCACAGTAGGCAGGTCCAGAGAGTCCGCCGACGCCACGACCACGACCGGCGGACCCACCGGACCGGCTTCCTCAAGGTCCCCCACGGTCGCGATGGTTACGTCGCTCCATCCTCGCGCCAAGGCCTCAGCTTCGGCCACGGAACGCAGATCGGCCGCCGGACTGAGGCATGGTTCAGTGTGGGTGCCGGGAGATTCAGTGTGGGCGCCGGGAGAGCCGATTATGCGAAGGAACTCCTCAGGCAGCCAACGTGCCGCGTCACTCCCGAGCGGGGCGTCCGTCACCAACATCACCCGCCGCCCGGCACCTGCTACGGCGGCCAGAGAGCAGGCGACCTCCTCGGTCACGTCCTGGCTGGTTCCGATCACGACCACGGGGGATCCTACCGGCGCGAGGGCGGATACGGCCGCGAGGTTCTCGACAACCGAGTCAATCCACCCTTCTTCCGCAGCCCACCGACCCGCCTCCAAGGCGAGCACCTCCAACGGTGCAAGTTCACCAGCGGCCCCAGAGCCCTCCGGTGAAGCCCCCACATCACGTGTCGAATCCACCACTCCCCCAATCAAGCTCACTTGAGCAAAACGAATTCTGTCAGAAGAGTCGAGGCCTACAGGCAAACCCGCCTCCCGAATGCGTTCACACCGACAGAACGCGGCGATCGCCACCTCGCCTGGCACGCCACCGTGCGGCGGGGCGCAGCCATGCCCTGTGCACGGTGCACTCACGAACGACGTCGCCCTAGGATGCCGACATGACTGCACCCCTTGCCTTCTTCGCTGGCGCCGTTGCGGAGCAGCGGGGCTGGACCAGTACCGCCACGGTAGTCACCGCTGACGAACTTCCCGCCCAGACACCCGATGGCAATCCCCTCATCGTCGCCGCGGCCACGAACACGCTCACGGTCGACACGATGCGCCGGCTAGCCGCCCTTCATGGGGCTGGCCGACCCGTAGCGCTCGTCTGCGATTCCCCACCATCCGAAGCCCTGTCAGCGTGGCTGCCCACATCCCTCATCCACCCTGCCTCGTCGCTACCGGATCATCCGACGCCCGCCGAGCAGTTCATCTTCGGCGGCGGCGAGTTCGAGGACTTCGTCCAAGGAATGCTCGAGGGCGAGTTAGCTGAAGCCACGGGTGCTCTCGCTGACCTTCTCGACGGGACTCGAATCGAAGTGAACCTGGACGTGGACTGGTGGATGCCCGTGTGGGTTCGGGTCCACCAAGGATCGCAAGGTCACTATGAGTGGGGGGACACAGATCCCCTCTCTCGCGTACGCGGAGTCGTCGCAGCCGTTCCTTTCATCCTGGACGGTCAAGCACGCGCCTTGGGCGTCGTCGGCATCGGAGAACAAGATGAAGGCTGCTTTCTGATCACCGCGGAGCGCAAACTCGAACCGGCTCAGCCCTATGGCAGTTCCGACTACAAGGGGGCCTACTCCGACGAGCGCTTCCCGGGCTACGTCGCCTACGGCCTGTTAGGCCGCGAAGACCCCAGTTCCTACCCTCTCTCGATCGCGCAAGACGCCACGGCAAGGGAGTTCTTTGACGAGTTCTTTCGAACTCTCCTCTTCGTGGTCCTCAAGGGGGTCCTCGCCCAGGGGAGCGACGGCCTCGTTCGATTCATTCCCCACATGAACGACTGGGTGAGAAGATGCCAGACCTACGTCGCGGAGACCCTCCGGGCCGGAAGCGTTGCCGAGTCGCACCGCCTCGGCGTCCCCCATCCGTCGACTCTGCCCTAGATGAGTAGAAGCACCCTCGACATCACCGAGGAGTCCCCCCAAGCACGGTGCGCACGGATTCGCCATCGCCACTGCGCAAGGAGCTGCCTCCGTTGACGAGTTGTAGCAGCCGCACAGCGCGTTCGCGGTTGCGCATGAACACTTGACCCTTGCCCACACCGGCCCAGCAAGTGGGTGAACGTGTTCAGTCCAACCGGCACGTCGCGGGGTCTGAAGTCTCGATCATGCATTGGGATCGCCGCATCGTTCCTGACTACGGTGGAGCGTGGCACGATGCGTGTGGCTAGAGGGGGCTTCAAATGGAAACCGGACTGGACCGTGCGGCACGGGCCGCAGCCGAGCTGAACGGCTGGACTGACGCAATCATCATTGACCTGGAGGACTTGGCGGCTCAGGGACCAAGCGGGCCACCCATCCTCGCCGTGGACGTCGAGGGGACGTTTGGGGTCGACGATGCTAAGGACATCGCCGCGCTGGTTGGCGCGGGCAGATCGGTCCGGGTCGTCACTTCGTCACCACCGCCCGGCAGCGTTACCGGCTGGCTGCCCACCAACGAACACGTCATCATGGCACAGTCACCGGATCAGGCATCAACGGCTGTGGCCGACGAGGACATCGACCCCAAGGTCGCCCTCGAGCACTTGGGCAGAGCGGAGGCCGAACGACGCGGCTGGGTCGACGCCCAGATCATCTCCCCCGCAGATCTTGACTCAGAGGGCCCCGTGGGATCGCCTCTGATCGTGGCGTGCGAGGCCACGGAACTAAGTTCGGAAGGTGCACAGGCGATTGCGGCGCTGCGCGGGACGGGTCGTGCTGTCCTCATCGTCACCAACGATCAACTCGCTCCGCCCTTGCTGGACTGGCTTCCTCCCGACGCGATTCATGTGCGCGATGACCCCTTCCCGCCGAGTGCGACGGAACCACAGGTCGAGCACGTGACAGAGCAGCTGAACGATGGCCGGCACGTCGAGTCGTGGCGACGGTACGGCGCGCTGCATCGGGAGGACGGGCCGGCGGTCACCATCACCGGGTTCATGGGCAAAGTGGACGTTCAGGAGTGGCACGAGAACGGCCTGCTGCATCGACTCGACGGCCCAGCCCGGATCACCTACTGGCCGAGCGGAGATGTCCAGAGCAGCGAGTGGTACGAACATGGTGGCCGCCACCGACTGGGAGCTCCCGCAGTCGTCAGTCTCCAACGCAACGGAGCTATGGTGTCATCGACGTGGTACTTCGATGACGCGGAGGTCGCGCCGGGGTATCAGCCTCCCCCGCCACCGTCGGAGGTACCTGAGCCTCCAGCACCAAACCAGCAGGCGCACGAGCCTCGTCACACGCCCAATGTCCAGCGCCCGCTCGAGCCCGCATACTGCTCCTTCGCTCAGGCGGGCGCTGAGTTGAACGCCTGGTGGCAGCAGGTCCTCGGCGCCCGTGATGCGCTGGTAGCGGACCACTCGTGGTCAGGCGGATACCCCAATCCGGGAACCTGGGTCGGCAGCTGGTGGGTCACCAACGACGGCATCGTCACTCCAGTGATCACCTACCCCGTTGACCGCGACCCTGTCGATGGTTCCGCGATCGGCCCCTACCTCTCAATGAGCACGCCCCTCGGGCTCTCCGTCGTGTGTCCAACACTGGACCTGTTCTCCCCGGACTCCCCGGCACAGGCCGCGTTCGCTTCTCTAGTGATGAAGTGGAGCGAGCAACCTCCGCCAGAGAAGGTGCGCGGCCTCTTCCGCAGTCGAAAACAAAGAGAACAGCCTCCCCCACTCTCCGCTTCGGAGTGCATGCCACTTGCCGCCGGCAATCCACCGTTGCGTCGCCTTGTACAGGTGGATTCGCTGACGGTGACCCGGCACGAACCTTCCCCGATTGCCGAGGACGTTCAACTGGCGGACGACCAGGCCGCGGTCTGGCTGCAGTACCTCCTGCCCACCTCCGACTACGACGTCCTGCGTCGATGTGCCGGGACCGCCATCGCCGCGATGGGCAATGTCCATCGGGTGCTGGCCGACCCAGACTCCACTCTCAACGGACGCCGCGATCCCTCTGAGGCCGATCAGCTTCGCGACCTGATGCGTCAACTCCTGCTCGAGCCCTACGCCAACGTCGCTCGCCGAGCCTTCACTCATCGCCAGCGGCAACTCAAGGAGGTCGCGAAGGGCCTGGCGGGAGACGAATGGAACGAAGCCGAGTACGACGTGCTCGATCTTGTGGAGGTTCCCCTCGGTCCGCGCCCGCCGGCGCCGAACACTTGGCCGGCCTGATCATGCCCGAAGTCCCTGTCCTCGAACAGGAGCTCAGAGAGAAGACCATACTCCGCAGAACCCGAACCGTCCCTCGACTTGGAGGCTCATGATGACAGGCGACCCACGAAGAGCAATGCTGGAAAATGCACGTCAGCGCGCGACCGGCGACCCGCGCTCGATGACGATCCGTGAACTTCTTGGCTATTGGGGGGGGGACGCGGTTCACGAGTGGTCGAACAGATCAACAGTGATCTAACCGCTGCCCAACTCACCACGGAACCGTCCTTTCGCATTGGACACATCGACAACCAGATCCGACTCGTACCGATCGCAGACATCGGTCCTGATGACACGTCTGAGGTAGCGGATCCCGGACTTCTGCGTGTGGACTCACTTCAGTCAGCACTCCAGAAGGTCACCTCCGTGAATCCGAACGACAGCATCGAAGTTGCCGCTACGACGATGGCCCTGAACGACTTCACGCAGCTCCCCGTACTGGCAGGACCCCGCTCCATCATGGGCGCCGTCACGTGGGAGTCGATCGGGAAGGCCCGTCAGTTCCGAGACGTTTCGCTTGTCAACGAGGCAATTGTTCCCGTCAAGACCGTGCACGCGAGTGAAGACCTTCTCCCACTGCTGCCCGTCGTGGCGGAGGAAGGATTCGTCCTCGTCCTCGCCCACGACCGAACACTCGGTGGAATCATCACAGCCGCCGATATCACCAATGAGTTCGGCGCCCTCGCGGAACCCTTCTTCCTCCTCGGGGAGATCGAGCGCCGACTCAGAATCTGTCTACGGCTGGCCGACTTCACTCGGGAAGAACTCCAGGCGGCACACGCCGGGGAACGCGAGATCAACGAGGTCGACGACCTCACCCTGGGAGAGGCCTCCCGCCTCTTGGAGCCACCCGCCAACTGGGCACGACTGCAGGCCGCGCTGGACCGTCGCGTCTTCCTGTCACACCTGGACATCGTCCGCGAGATCCGCAACAGCCTGATGCACTTCTCGGCGGACCTTCCAAGCGATCAGGACGTCCTAGAACTGCGCAACTTCTTGACGCTGTTGAAAGTGTGGTCGGACCCTCGGTGACCGCCAATTGATCGACGATGACGCACCCTGCCGTTAGCGGCTGCCGGCTTCATCCAAAGGCAGTTCGAGTAGGTCGATGGTGGGTCTGGCCTTCGTTGAGGTCTCCTTCTGGCGGGCCACCGTCCGAGTAGCCATGCGATGTCGAGCGCGCAACTATCGGTGCCACCGGGACTCTCTGGTTGGCCGCCTCCTGGCGCCTGCACCGCATCCTCTGGAGCCCGGAGATCATGAATCCAGGTGCGTTTGCCCGGCCGAATCCCTTCCGCCCGGCGCTCTGGATTGGGTCATCGACTTCCTGCAGGGCGGGAGACACACGGAGCACGGCCAGCGCCCGGATCTCCGGGTGAACGCTGTCCGGAGTCTGGTCTTCGGTCGATTCACGATCGCGTTCACGGTCGACCGACCCAAGCCCCCATATGCGACAGTCCGGGCTGCCGGATGTTCAGGCCAGCATCGCCATAAAGAACAATCACAGGATCCCCGACAGGTGCCAAAGCCGCGACTTCCGACGCCACGATCACATCAGGATCGGCCCAGGACAGGTGGCCAGCCAGATAGCCAGCCTCATACATCAGTGCCTTCTCTTCGTCTTTCACGCAGCCTTCCGCCGTTTCAGTTGGCTGCTGGCGCGCGCGCTTCGAAACCCACTGTGCGAGTCGTGGAGTCGCTTCACGTGCGCGTCGGCGCCCGCCGGAGCCGAACAGTTGGCCCGGCTGAGGAACATCTACTGACTCGTACGCCCCGGTCAGTGCGCCTGAGTGGGAAAGTACCAAGCCGCCGCCGCTCGCAGGACCACGTCATGCCAAGTCCGCCACGATAGCGTCCCAGGTTCCTTTGATGAACTCGTCAACCTCGATGATGTTGTGCTGCAGAGCAGTCACACCGCTGTCCTGGGCACATGCGAAGAGGCCGATGGCCCACGCGCGCAGGATCGTCCACACCGCATCCTCACCCCCGGGGATCTGTCGTAGGTGATCCGGAATGTCGCCCAGCGCACGTGTACCAGGATTCCTGGCAATATCAATGTCGGGTCCCTCTTGCAGAAACAGGAGGCTGAAACCTAGGTGTTGGTCGGTCTTCACCGAGGCGTCCATCCGGTCGCACAGACCCCAATCAAAGGGACGGCTGGCTGTCGCGGGTCCGGACCGGCCTACCGAATCGTCGGACCAGGGCCCACACAGCAGCAAGATCGCCTGATCGTCGATTCTCACGTTTAGTGTGAAGCTCGCCCCGACGGAGTCAAGCCACCCACGAGCCCAACATTCGCGATGCCTGAGTTCCTCGGTGATGACATCGCTACAGAGGAGACAATAGGACGCTTCCCGCCCCTGCACCCAGATGTGTCGGTCCCACGCCAGACCCACTTTCACCTCGCGCATGCCCGCCGCCAAATGCACCCGTGCCGTTTGTTCCATGTCCTGGACATCGGAGAACTCGTCGAAGAAGAAGGAGACGAGCACATCGTCGAGGTTCAAGGCGCTCGACTCGCGTTCGGCAGGATTGGTCAGGAGATTCGAGGATGACGAGCTTGCGGAGCTGTTGAGCGGGGTCGCGACATCCTGGCCGATCACGTGCAGGCAACCGTTGGGCAGCCACGCCAAGACCTCTCCGGGTGGGGTGTGGGTCGTGACTACCCGGATCGGCCGGCCCGCCCCGCTGATGGCGGCGATCGTCCTTGCCTGCTCCAGGGTTAGTCCCTCCCGTCCGCTGACCACCAACGCGGGATCCCCGGTGGGCACCAACAATGCGATCTCTGAGGTCGAGATCACATCGGGGTTCGGCCAACCCAAACGCCCGGCCACGAAGCCCGCCTCGTAGAACAGTTCCCGTTCCTCGTCGTTCATGAATCCCCCGCCCGTTGAGTACAAACTGTCGACCATGCAGGCACCACGGTCACAGTCCGTCGGAGCCGGGGCCTACCGTGAACAAGGTACCCAAGAAGTGCCCACCGACCGAGGAGAGTTGACGTGGCTGGCGCTGGCCCGATTCCCGAGGGCTTCGATGTGGCTCGGTTTCGCATGCTTACCGCGGCGAGTGGTGCCTGCTTCGGCGGGTTCCTTGGCCTGGTCTTGTGCACCATGTTCGGATGGTTCGGCCGCCCGCAGTGGTGGTGGTTGGCGATGCTGGGGCTCTTTGGTGCAGGCCTGTGGTACTCCCATCGGGAGGCGGGTTTCATGCGTTCGCAGTTGGTGCCCACTTCGGCGCCGGCTGGTGAGAGCGCGGAGGGGCAGCCTCCGTCGAGCGTGACGGCGGAGCCGCCGATGCTCGAGCGCTACTGCGGCTATTGCCAGAATCCGGTGCGCCGGGGCGTTTCGTTCTGTACGTCGTGCGGACAGCACTGGGGCACCCACGGGGGGTATTTCGAATGACTCACACTGAACCGCTCACCCTCGGGAGGCTCCGGTGACCGACTTCTTGGGAACTGTAATGGCGGGCTGCATCGTGCTGGGGCTTTTCGTGCTCGCCGTGTACTTCATGTTCGCCAATGGGGCGGTGCTGTTGGTCATCGGGGGGTTCGTCTTGATGGGGGGCTTGATCGGGTATGTCTACGGCCGTCACGAGACCCGCCCCGGATCTCGATAGCCACGAGTCAGGACCACCACTCGAGCGGACCTGTCGGCGCGGCATACGAATCTGAGCGCTAGCGTTGGATGACTTCTCGGATCGGGGGCTGATGGATACGGCGCTTCTGATCGAGGCAGGTCGTGTGGCGGCCGCGAGGGGCTGGGCGCGTCCGACGGTGGTCGACGTGGCTCAAGTAGGTGACTTGGAACCCGCCGGAGAGCCGGTGATCGCGTTGGCCTCATCCGCTGAGATCTCCAGCGACGACACCCGGTCAGTGGCCACCCTGGTCGGAGCAGGGCGGCAGGTGCTGTTGGTTGTCGATTCCGATGTCCCTGCCGAGTGTGCGGCCTGGCTTCCGCCGGGCGTACTGCACCTTGTTGGTTCCCCGGTCATCGGCGGTTCGGCGGTCGAGGCGGATCGCACCTCATCTGGGGAGATCCCTACACCGGCTCTGGCGCCAGCGGGCGCAGAGAACACCCATCGCGCCACGACATCCAGCTTAGGCCCGACCACCCGTGATCACGAGTTCGATCGGTGCTGCCGGATCGTCGCGGACGCCTGGCTCGCCATGCGCGAAAAGGAAAACTGGCAGCCGCTTGTTCGTTTCGGCGATGTCGGCTTCCCCTTGGCTTACGCGGTGTCGCAGGGCTTCGCCGTCGCCACGCCCCAAGGGGCAGCGTCCATCGACGAGATGTACCAACTCATCGTGACGAAACTGGGCGTGCTCAACCACGCACACCACGCCACGTTCGCCGAACTCCTGAGGGATGCGCGTGTTCCTCTCGAGAGCGAGCCGGCGACTGCGGAAGCGCCCGCGGCGCGCAAGCCCGCTGCCACTCCCACATGTGGCAACTGCGGGTCGGCATTCGTGAGCGGTGACGTGTTCTGTGGTTCCTGCGGGGCGGCACGATGATGTGGGGACGGGCAAGGAAGGTCCAGAACGGTCAGCAGAACGTTTCCTACGAGGACACCACTATGGGGATGCGTCGCATCGCCGCCGGCGCCCCCGAAGTCGCCGCGATCCCCGTCGATCTCGACATGAGTATCGACGAGGTGGCCTGGTTCACCGGAATCGACCAAGCCTGTCCGGATCCCTCCCGTGCGCAGGGGTTTCGCGAGGCCTCATCATGCCCAGCGGCAGCGACTTCCTGGTTCTAGCGTTGATCTACCCGGAGCAGACTTTCGGGTACCGCATGGGCTTACCCGCAGAGGGGATCGAGGGGAAACGCATCGGGCACTTCCCGAGCCGCGAACGGCGTCGGTGGCTCGACGTCTTTCACGGTCGCAACGTGAAAGGCATCCTGTTCATCGACGTGCCCAGCGCATCCGTGGAGTTCCGATTCCGCCCGGGACACATCGGCGAGGGTCCGGCGGCGTCCTCTTCCGAACCGGGCACGGAACGCCACTGCGGCCAGTGTGGACGCGGGCTCAGATCCGGCGTGCAGTTCTGCACTCACTGCGGCTCACCTGTGTCCTGACCCCCGCCCGTGGCAAATGCGTTGCCTCGGACACCATCCTTCCAAGTTGTGTCGGACCTCCTGTCGATTCTGGTCATGTCGCAAGGGGCGACCCGGCAGTGGCCGGCTCGGGAAGGACGGGCGTCATGGATCTTGAAGGACTGCGCAAGCGGGTGGAGGAGGCGCGGGCCAACCCGGAGCCCCGGGACCCGGCTGCCCAGCATCTGGTGGATGCTCAGGAGGCTGCCCGCCGCGGCGGCTTCGTCGACGGCGGCGTGGTGGTGACCCCGGACGGTGTGATCCGACGCGCCGACCAGGTGCGACAGACTGATGGCCCGGTCAGCCGGGTCACGTCGCAGATCTTCGCCGCGTCATCTGATGAGGAGTTGGCACGGCGTCATCTACCCAAGTCGCAGCGTCGGATCGACTTCGACGGAACCGCGGGCTGGGTGTATGACGTGACGACGCGGGGGCAGGCGTTCACGTTCTACCTGCACCGCAACCGCTACTCCGGCGGCTTCTCGGTTCGCCTCGTCTCCCCCGAGATCGAGCGGCTGGGCATGGCCCACACGACCCACCTCTACGGTGACGGACGCCTGTGCCTGGGCCCCTACGGTCATGATCCGAAGACCTTGGAGGACGCCTACGGGCGGTCGGTGATGTGGGCCGAAGGCATCACCCAGATGCTCGAAGGTCACGCTTGGCCGTGGGGGGAATGATCATGCAGGTCCTGCTGACCCGTGAGTTCGCCCAGGCCGTCGACGACCACCTGGCGGCCTTCGAACCTGAGCGGATGATGCACGCACTGGGTCGGATGCGACCCGACGGCTCCATACTGCTCAGCCACTGGGTGCTGGACGCCGCGGCTGACGCCTCCGGCGCTCACGTCAAGGCCTCAGCCAGCGGAGAGCGCGCCATGCAGGAAGTCGAGCAGCGCTACGGTGTTCAGTACTTCGGCGTCATCCACTCCCACCCCCGGACAGTGCCCGAACCCAGCGGTCAGGACGGTCGCGCCGTCGAGGACCTGCTCGCACTGAACCCGCATATGCCGGCAGCTCTGGTCGGTGTCGTTGTCGCCACCACGACGAAGCGCCGCGGGGGAACCGTGTTGAACACCGGCCGCGGTGAGCTGGTGATCCACGTCCTGACCCCGCAGGTCGGCCATACCAGGCCGGCTCATCTCGAGATCGCACAGGATCACGACTTCTATGCCGCCGCAGCCCGACGTCTTCCTGCCGGAGCCCTCACCACTGTCAACGATGCCCACGCCGTGATCATCGGCTGCGGGTCGCTGGGTTCTGTGGTGGCCGATCAGCTCGTGCGAGCGGGCGTCCCGCGGCTGACCTTGATCGATCCCGACATCGTCGAAGCCCACAACCTGACTCGTACCGTCTTCGCCGGCAGCGATGTCGGAAATGCGAAGGTGGACGCCCTTGCCGCACGCCTGACGCAGATCAACTGCGCGGTCCACATCGAGGCCCACGACTGGGCCGTCGATCCGAGTGCCCACAGCAAACTGGCCGACATCATCAGCGACGCCGACATCGTGTTGGGAACCGCCGACGCCCCCCAAGCGCTGGCCATCATCGACGTCATCTTGCACGAGCAGCAGACCCCGGGAGTATTCGCCGGTGTCTACGCCGGGGCTATCGGCGCTGACATCGTCACCGTCCTACCCGGTATCACCGCCTGCTATCGATGCACCGTGGCACCGCGCGTACAGTCGGCTGCCTTGAACCCCGACATGGACTACACCACCGGACGTCTCACCGGAGCGGTCGCACTCGGCGTCGACGTCGCCATCGTGGCCACGTTGACCGCCCACATGGCAATGGGCGTCCTGGGCCTGTTGCGCGACAACGACACACTGCTGGAGACCGTGGCCTTCGACGGGCGCAACTTCCTGCAACTAGGCTTGGCGCCGGGCTTCTTCGACGACGCCCTGATCTTCCAGGGCTCCGCCGGCCAGCACGCGTTCCAGACGATCTGGGCGCGTGCAGTGGGCGATCCCGACTGCGAGGAATGCGACCACGCCACCCACACGGGCGTCGCAGACGTGACCGCGCCGAGGCCACAATCCCCCGGCCACGCCTGGAGGGAGCGCCTCCAGGGTGCCGATCAAGCCCGAAACGCAATCCGGCCGCTGGCTCGGACTTCTGTGATCGGCGCGGTGCGGGTCAGCCGGTTCGCGCTTCGACAGGCGAGCACGGCCGTCGCCGTGGGCGTGTCGGTAGGCAGCCAACTCCGCAAAGTCAGGTCCAGCCGCCGGGCCCGCAGTGTCGGGGCCCCGCGCTAAGGTGCGGAACAGAACGAGGGGTGGCCGATGATGGAGTTGATGTTTGCCGCGGGCCAAGAGGTGCAGCGGCGGGGCTGGACGGACCCGACGGTCATCGGTGTTGGGGAACTCGCCGCCCAGTCTCCTGCCGGCGGTCCGCTCGTAGTGACAGCCTCGGCCGAGTTGGTCACGATCGAGGTTGCACGCGCACTGTCAGCCTTGGCCGGGGCGGGCCGCCAAGTATTGCTCGTTACCGATGCCCCACCGGCGGACGCGGTCGCGGCCTGGCTACCAGGCGACAGCCTCTGCATCGCCGGAGACCAGAAGAGCGATTTCTCCGAAGCACCGTCGACGGCCACCGCGGGCGATACGCAACGGGCCACCCTCCAGATGCGCATACTGTTCGGACTACCCGGCGACAGTGTAGATGCGAAGTTCCGCCACGCCAGGGTCGCCGAGAATCCGGACACCCCTTTAGTTGCCCTCAGGAGGCTTTCGACCGATCCCGACAGTTACGTGCGGTGGAATGTCGCGAGGAATCCGAACACGCCCGTCGACGTCCTGCGCAACCTCTCACGCGACGACGGAGGCGTTCAGCTGGCCGTCGCGGGCAACCCCCAGTGCCCCGCCGAGCTTGCACACGACTTGATTCGTCGACTGGCGGAAGACAGTGTCCGGCGAGTCGATGAAGACGAGGACCAGGTTGACGACGAGGCCTGGGAGAGGCTCGGAGACATCGTTGCACTCCCCAACTGTCCGGAAGACGTTATGCGTTCCATCGCGACCGACGACCGCTTCGTCCACTACCTCGGGCAAAGCGCCTGGCGCAACCCCAACGCCCCTGTGGATGTCCTCCTAGAAACGGTGCGGAGAACGGATTCGGAATACCTCGATCAGATAAGGGAAAGTCCACACCCTCCACCCGAGGTGCTACGGATCATCGCCGCTGATGACCAGGCTCGGGTTCGAGAGGTGGCAGCGGGAAGCCCCAACACTCCCCACGACGTGATGTGGTCACTCGTTAGCGACCCCGATCCCAACGTCCGGCATTTTCTGGCGGGGAACACCCAGGCACCGGGTGACGTCTTGCGGGCACTTGCCTCCGAGAGCGACCCCTACGTGAGAGGGATGGTGGCCGGGAATCCCAACACGCCGAGTGACCTGCTGTCGAGGGTGGCCTCAGATTCCGACCCGCAGGTGCGCCGGGCCCTTGCGGGCAACTCCGCCGCGCCGATCGACGTCCTGCGGACATTCGCCACCGACTCCGATGAGTCGGTTCGCAGCGCGGTGGCAGGGAACCGGACGGCGCCGATCGACGTTCGAGTCCGGCTCCTCCACCTCCTTGGTGACTCCTACGATTGGCCCATCCGAAAGGACGTCGCCGAGAACCCAGGCACATCGGTTGACATTCTGCGGACACTCGCCGTCGACCCCGAAGGCAGTGTGCGTGCCGGTGTGGCCGGCAATCCGAACACGCCCGTCGATCTGTTGCGAACTCTGTCGTCCGCGGAAGACGTGGAGGTCCGGGCAGCCGTCGGCGGAAACCCGGCCACACCCCCCGACATCTTGAGTAGCCTCGCAAATGGGCCCGACGACAGCGGGCGCGCCAGCGTCGCGGCGAACCCCAACGCGCCCGTGAAACTCCTCAACACCCTCGCCACCGACGTAAGTGGTCGTGTTTGCTGGGCCGTGGCCAACAACCCCGCCTCCCCATTGGAGCTGTTGGAGTCAATGGCTCCACGCACTCCCTAGGCACCCTCACGATGGTGCGGCCGACCTTGGAGATGTCGCCGTGCCGCGGCTGAGAACCTCGCGCTGCAACGCGCCACCCCGGACCATTCCTTGAACGTCTCGGGAAGGACTACCACAGCGTTCAGCGTCATGCCCCTCCCCCGGGATCCGATACCACCGCTCGACCGAAACAGATCACGGCGGCCCTTGGCCACCAAGAGCGCACCGAAGAACGGTGCACCGTGGGTCAGTCCGATTGTCGACTCCGCAATTCGGTGAGTATGTTGGCCCACGCGGTCCGAAGGCTGGTGTCCACATCAACGCGTTCGAGTCCTCGGCCGCCCTCTTGCAGCAGCACTCGCCCCATCGCTTCAATGAAGCCTCCGATGAAGGAGCCAACGAGTTCCTGTCCAATCGGAACTGATGTCACGCTCACCGGCAGACCCGCAAGAGAAACCCGGCCACCAGGCTCATTGGCGTCATCGTTGAAGGGATCTGCCAGGAGCTCTACGGTGAATCGGTCGCGATAGCCATGATCCCCACTGAGCAACTCTCCGTTCGAGGGGAACCCAAGGTCCTCCCCAGGCGATAGCAGGCCGAGGACGACGACACCATCGATGCGGATCGGGATAGACAGCAGGGCTCCCATTTTGGCCATGCCGAGGACTCCGAACTCGCGATTGCTCCCTCGGCTTCCGCTTGGGAACTCGTTCCGCGGCGAGTAGGCGCAACCCATGGGAGTGAACCAGGCACGATCCCTGCACACGGAGAACGCCACCCGGTCGAGGCTAGCGGGAAGCGCAGCGCCAGTACGTACCTGTTGCTCGACCTCCCAGAGATCGTCGGGGACGCCGAGGATGTCGTCGGAGATGTCTAGACGGGCTGGCGGCGAGGGCATGGGCGTTTCCGTCGGCGGAACCGATAGGGGCTCCCCATCTGATGAAGGGACCCTTCGGGTAGCCACGCTGCTACCTCAGGCGCCAGCGCTTCTGCCGTGACCACTCTGATTGCTCGACCGGCACCGTTGATGGCGGCAACGGCCCGCGCCTGGGCAGTGGTCAAGCCGTCATCACCGCACATGACGATCACCGGGTCCCCTGCCGGCCCCATTGCCGAGAGCTCCGAAGGCTGAATGACGTCTGGGTCGTGCCAAGACAGAACGCCAGCGAGGTACCCGGCTTCGTAGAACATTGCCCGCTCTTCATCGTTCATGAACTTGGTGCCTAACTCTTGCCAAAACGAGCACGTCGGGCGTCTTCGACTGCCCCACCATAGCGACGAGACCGGAGGTGAATCACGGCGGTTAGTGCGCGGTGGCCCTGCCAACGGGAGTCGATCGCGAGGGGAATGGAAACCCATCCATTTCAGCCCGCGGTTCTCCGGTCGGCGAGATCTATGTGCCGTCTTCTGGCTCCAGTCCTGCCGCCCAATCAGACGCTCTTTGGCTCCTCAAGTGGAGGGCTGTTGTGATGTCGGCGGGCCAACCATTGACTTCCACTCGTCCTGAATCAGTGA
>RRZU011825485.1_pt1 | contig 14696 bp, 15 predicted proteins | sample 2165561 | NCBI WGS metagenome assembly RRZU01 (sample SAMN10456909, study PRJNA506462) | wastewater metagenome | isolation source: wastewater sludge | place: USA: Moscow, Idaho
CGTAATCGTCGCCTCCGGCAAGAATCGCTTCCTGCAGCAGTTCAGGCGGCAATTCGGCGATTTCATGCGGATACGGCACGGCGTCAAGCCAGATTTCCGCGCCGCAACCGGAGCGCTCACAGATATGACCGGCATCCGCGACCAGTCCGTCCGAGATGTCGAGCGCCGCACTGGCGATGCCGCGCAGACAGTGACCGAGCTTGAGTCGCGGTTCCGGCAGGTCAAGGCGTAAATCACAACGGGCCTGGACATGCGGTGACAGCACCACCCTACCCTGTCGCTGCATGACTGCGACGGCGGCGGCGCCAAGCGGCCCGGATACCCACAAATCGTCGCCGGGCCATCCACCGCTGCGCAGCAAGGCGGTTCCCTGTTCGACTTCGCCCATGATCTGGATCGATATTGTCAACGGGCCGCAGGTCGTATCTCCGCCAACCAGCAGCACGCCATACGCATCCGCCATGCCGCGCAGGCCGCGGCTGAACGCCTCGAGCCAGCGCGTATCGACCTCCGGCAAAGCCAGCGACAGCGTGAACCAGCGAGGCGTCGCGCCCATGGCAGCGAGGTCGGACAGGTTCACGGCCAGCGACTTGCGCGCAAGGCAACCCGGATCGGCGTCGGCGAAGAAGTGCCGGCCTTCGATCAGAATGTCGGCGGAAACGACCAGTTGCTTACCGGGAGCAAGCTCAAGCAGCGCGGCATCGTCGCCAACACCGAGTATGCCGGCGGGCGCAGGCCAATCGAAATAGCGCGCGATCAGGTCGAATTCTTTCATGGCGTGCTTAGGCGTTGCGGCGCTTCGCGCGAATGCTTTCGAGTTCTTCCGGGCGCGCAACGGCAGCCAGCTTGTCGAGCACGCCATTGACGAACTTGTGACCATCGGTACCACCGAAAGTCTTGGCCAGTTCGATCGCTTCGTTGACGATCACCGGATAGGGTGTCTGCGGCATGGAGATGATCTCGTAGGCGCCAGCGAACAAGATTGCGCGCTCGACCGGACTGATCTCGACGAACGGACGGTCAACATGCGGCGCCAGCGCGACGGTCAACTTTTCGACTTCCTTCACGGAACCGAAGAAGATCGCGCGGAACAGATCCTGGTCGGCGCGAACAAAGCTGGTGTTGCCTTCATGCAGGAAGCGCTCGATGCTGCCCACGGATTCTTGGGTCAGTTGCCACTGGTACAAGCCCTGCACGACGAATTCGCGGGCACGGCGGCGCGCCGACTTGACCGGCGCTTTGGATTTGGCTTGTTCGCTCATTTCAGCGGATTCCTTTCAGTAGATTCGCCGTTTCCACAGCAACGCGGGCGGCTTCGCTGCCCTTTTCGTGCATGCGCACTTCAGCCTGTTCATCGGTATCCGTGGTCAGGATCGCATTGGCCACCGGAATGCCGTGGTCAAGCGCGATGCGGGTTACGCCAGCGCCGGATTCGTTGGCAACCAGCTCGAAGTGATAGGTTTCGCCGCGGATCACCGCGCCCAGCGCGATCAGCGCATCGTAGCGCTTGGTGTGTGCGAGCTTCTGCAGCACCAGCGGGATTTCCAGTGCGCCGGCAACCGTACCCAGCCAGATATCGTGCCCGGCAACCCCCAGCTTCGTGAGTTCGGCAAGGCAGGCATCACGCAGGCCTTCGCAGACCGGAGTGTTGAACCGACTCATTACCACGCCGATTTTCAGACCGGCGCCATTCAGATTGGGCGCAACCGCGTTGACAGTCATCATCTTTTCCTTCAATCCCAAGGCTTTAACCTTAAAATATCAATAAAATCAATAAGTTACATTAAATCAAGCCGACAGGAAGCCAGTAATTTCCAGTCCGAAGCCTGCCATGCTTGGAATCTTGCGCTCGGGTGACATCAGTCGCATATGACCGACGCCGAGCGATTTGAGCATCTGCGCGCCGATGCCATAGGTACGCATATCCCATTTGCGATGCGACTCGATCTGCTGTTTGGGCAACGCGCGCGCACAGATGTCTCCGGCGCTTTCGTCGCGATGCAGCAGTACGACGACGCCGCAGCCCGATTCGCGGATTCGGGTCAAAGCCTGCGGGATGCTCCACGAGTGCCACGAGTCTCCGAGATCGAGCCAGTCGATGACCGATAGCGGTTCATGCACGCGCACCAGTGTTTCCTTGTTCCGGCCAATCTCGCCGAGCGTCAGCGCAAGGTGGCAGTCCTGAGTCAGCTTGTCGCGGAACACATGCAGGTCGAATTCGCCGGCGAAGGTTTGCACCTTGCGGCTGCCTACGCATTCAATCAGCGTTTCGGTGCTACTGCGGTATTGAATCAAGTCAGTAATCGTGCCGATCTTCAGCCCGTGCTCTGCGGCGAATTCCATCAACTGCGGCAGTCGTGCCATCGTACCGTCTTCGTTCATGATCTCGCAGATCACGGAAGCCGGAGTCAATCCGGCCAGCTCGGTCAGGTCGCAACCGGCTTCGGTATGGCCGGCACGAACCAGCACGCCACCCGGCTGGGCCATCACCGGGAAGATGTGGCCCGGTTGCACGAGGTCGGCCGGCTTTGCGTTGTAGGCAACAGCCTTCTTGATCGTCAGTGCCCGGTCAGCCGCTGAAATACCGGTTGTCACGCCTTCGGCGGCCTCGATTGATACGGTAAAGTTCGTGCCGAACGACGTGCCGTTGCTCGATACCATCAGCGGCAGATTCAGTTGCTCGCAGCGATCCTGGCGCAGCGTCAGGCAAACCAGCCCGCGCGCGTATTTCGCCATGAAATTGATCGCTTCCGGCGTCACGAAATCCGCAGCCAGAACCAGGTCACCTTCGTTCTCGCGGTCTTCCTCGTCGACGAGGATCACCATTTTTCCGAGACGCAGGTCAGCAACGATTTCCGCCACCGGCGATATGGATACGGTCATTTTCCTTCCTTTGAAAAGTTTTCCAGGCTCACCATGCGCTCGACATAGCGGGCGATCAGGTCGATTTCAAGATTAACGCGATCGCCAACCCGGATATCGCCGAGGTTGGTGACCGACAGCGTATGAGGAATCAGGTTGATCGAAAATTCGCAGCCATTGGCAACGTCAGTCACCTGATTCGTCGTGAGCGACACGCCATTGACGACGGCTGAACCCTTGACCGCGAGATACTTGGCGAGGCTCTTCGGCGCGCGGATCACCAGATTGCGGTTCTCGCCAACCGGGTCGAAAGCGACGACTTCGCCGACGCCGTCGACATGACCGGAAACCAGATGGCCTCCGAGCATGTCGCCCAGCCGCATCGCCTTTTCCAGATTGACCTTGCGGCCTGCCTGATCGAGGCCCGCCGTACAGCGCAGCGATTCGTCGGAAACATCAATCAGGTAGCAGCCTCCGGCGAGTTTGTCGACGACGGTCATGCACGCGCCATTGTGGGCGATGCTGTCGCCCAGTCCAACGTCGGCCTGGTCGAGGTCAGGTGCGGCAATAGTCAGGCGCACACCGCCGGGAAATTTTTCGACTTTGTCGATCAGGCCAACGGCCTGGATGATACCGGTAAACATGTTTTCTCCTTCAGGCCGCCAGTTCGGTAAAGCGCAGCGTCCACTTCAAATCAGGGCCAACAGGCTGTTTTTCCACCCGCGCCGGGCAAAGTTTGTCGGCAAGATTCGCCAGATTCAGGTTCGCCACGCCACGCGCCGGATCGCCAACCAGTAGCGGGGCCTGGTAGATCACCCATTCGTCGACAAGGCCGGCTTTGGCAAAAGCTCCGGCCAGTTCGGCGCCGGCTTCGACCGTGACTTCATTGCAGCCGCGCCGGCCGAGTTCCGCAAGCAGGGCCGCAAGATCGACCCGGTTGCCGGCGTCCGACAGGCAAATCACCTCTGCGCCGGTCGCCTGCAATGATGCGCGGCGCTCAGGAAGATCTTCGGCGCAGACAATCAACACGCCGGGCGTTTGCAGCATCTTGGCATCGGGCGGCATGCGCAGGCGACTGTCGACAACGACACGCAGCGGCTGGCGACCGATATTGAATTCGCGCACGGTCAACAGCGGATCGTCGGCCAGCACGGTGCCGATTCCGGTCAGCATCGCGCACGAGCGGGCGCGCAGTCGCTGCACATCCGCTCGCGATTCGGGGCTGGTGATCCATTGTGACTGGCCATTCAACAGCGCGGTTCGACCATCGAGGCTGCAGCCGGTCTTGATCCTCAGCCAAGGCCGGCCGCGGGTCATGCGGCTGACAAAGCCGATATTCAGTTCACACGCCTCAGCTTCGAGCAGACCGCAGGCCACCTCGATTCCGGCAGTCGCGATCCGGGCGAGCCCTCGCCCGGAAACCTGCGGGTTCGGATCAGACATCGCAGCAACGACGCGCGCCACGCCAGCAGCGATTAGCGCATCGGCGCAAGGCGGCGTCCGGCCATGATGGCTGCACGGTTCGAGCGTGACATACGCAGTCGCGCCGCGTGCGACCTCTCCCGCGTTTCTCAAGGCATGGACTTCGGCATGCGGCTCGCCTGCGCGCGCATGCCAGCCCTCGCCAATGATACGGCCGTCCTTGGCGATCACGCAGCCGACGCGCGGATTCGGCGTCGTCGTATCAAGGCCGAGCGCCGCAAGTTCGAGCGCGCGGCGCATGAATTGCCAATCCTGTTCGGAGAAGTTCACGCGAATACCGTTTCGAGCCATTCTTGCAAAAAGATTTGTGCCTGATGCTGCAGGCGCTCGCCGTGAGTGGCGGACTGGCGGCGCAAACCGGTCAGATCGATGCCTGCCGAATTCAGTTCGCCGGCGTGACCAATCAGCCATTGTTCAACGCGGTTCGAATCAAACTCAGGATGGCACTGGAAAGCCAGCGCTTTTCTGCCCCACTGGTAGACCTGATTCGGATACATGGCACTGGATGCGAGCAGGCTCGCGTCTTCCGGTAAATCGAAAGTATCGCCGTGCCAGTGCAGCATATGGGTTTCGCTGCCGGCAAGATGGCGCACTGGCGACGCTTCGCCAGCTTCGCTCAGTTGCAGCCCGGACCAGCCGATTTCCTTGCTGTGGCCCGGATAGACGCGCGCGCCGAGTGCGACAGCCATCAATTGCGCGCCGAGACAGATTCCGAGCGCCGGCCGGCCTTGGCGCAGCCAGTCGCCGATCGTGGCAATTTCGTCGTTAAGCCACGGGTACCCGGCCGTTTCGTAAGCACCGAGCGGGCCACCAAGCACGATCAGCAGATCATTTTCGGCAGCCTGTTCGAGCGCAGCAAACGAATCAACACCGGCTTCAAGATAACGGACAGTTATGCCGTTGGCGGTAAAAACCCCGGAAAAGGAGCCGAGGTCTTCAAAGGCCAGATGGCGAATCACCCATGCACTTGCGGGCGGATTCATTCCCGGGTGACCTCGCGGATCGCATCGCGGAAATCGTCGAGATCCTGGAAGCTGCGATACACCGAAGCAAAACGCACGTAGGCCACCTTGTCGAGCTTGGCCAGTTCTTTCATGACGAGTTCGCCGATCTGGCGGGAAGGAATTTCACGTTCGCCTGAAGCGAGCAGTTTCTGGACGATGCGCTCAATCGCTTCGTCGACCAGTTGGGTCGGGACAGGGCGCTTGTGCAGCGCACGCTGGAAGCTGGTGCGGATTTTTTCGCGCTCGAACTCGGCGCGTTCTCCGTTCTGCTTGACCACTTGCGGTACGCGGACTTCGGCAGTTTCAAATGTGGTAAAGCGTTTGTCGCAGGCCGTGCAGCGACGGCGGCGGCGAATCGAATCGCCGTCATCGGAGACGCGGGAATCGACAACCTGGGTATCAAGGGAACCACAGAACGGGCATTTCACGGGAACAGCTCCCTTGGATCAAAGAACGAATAAGGCCAGGAGTAGTGAGTGGAGAATAGGAAGTAGAAAAACCACTTTCCACTCCCCATTCCCTAGTCACCACTCCCTGTTGTTAAGCGCCGTAAACCGGGAAGCGCGCGGTCAGTGCCTTGACCTTGGCTGCCACAGCAGCAATATTGGCTTCGTCTTCCGGATTGTCGAGCACGTCAGCAATCAGATTGGCGACCAGAATCGCCTCTTCCTCCTTGAAGCCACGGGTCGTGATCGCCGGCGAGCCGATGCGGATACCGGAAGTCACGAACGGGCTTTCCGGATCGTTCGGGATCGCGTTCTTGTTCACGGTGATGTGCGCCTTGCCGAGTGCGGCATCGGCAGCCTTGCCGGTCAGGTTCTTCGGACGCAGGTCGACGAGGAATACGTGCGATTCGGTGCGACCGGAGATGATGCGCAAGCCGCGTTCGGACAGGGTCTTGGCCATTGCGACGGCGTTCTTCAATACCTGCTCGGCATATTGCTTGAATTCAGGCTGCAGCGCTTCCTTGAAGGCCACGGCCTTGGCGGCGATCACATGCATCAGCGGGCCGCCCTGCAGCGCCGGGAATACAGCCGAGTTCAGCTGCTTCTCGTACTGCGCCTTGGCCATGATCACGCCACCGCGTGGACCGCGCAGCGTCTTGTGTGTCGTCGTGGTCACGAAGTCGGCATGCGGAACCGGATTCGGGTACAGGCCAGCGGCCACCAGGCCGGCGTAGTGGGCCATGTCGACCATAAAATAAGCGCCAACCTTCTTGGCGATCTCGGCCATGCGCTCCCAGTCGAAGCGCAGCGCATAGGCGGAAGCGCCGCCGATGATCAGCTTCGGCTGGGTTTCCATCGCCACGCGCTCCATGTCGTCGTAGTCGATCTCTTCGTTTTCGTTCAGGCCATAGGCAACAATATTGAACAACTTGCCGGACAGGTTGGCCGGCGAACCGTGGGTCAGGTGACCACCGTGGCCGAGGTTCATTCCCATCACGGTGTCACCCGGTTTCAGGAACGAGAAATAGACGGCCTGGTTGGCCTGCGAACCGGAATGCGGCTGGACGTTCGCATATTCGGCGCCGAACAGTTGCTTCACGCGGTCGATTGCGAGCTGCTCGACCACGTCGACATGCTCGCAGCCACCATAATAGCGCTTGCCCGGGTAGCCTTCGGCGTACTTGTTGGTCAGCTGCGAACCCTGCGCTTCCATCACGGCGGCGGAAACGTAGTTTTCGGAAGCGATCAGCTCGATATGGTCCTGCTGGCGGGTGCACTCGTCGGCAACGGCGGCGGCGATTTCAGCATCGAACTTGGCAAGGGTAAGGGACTTGGAGAACATGGCGTCATTCCAGATTAGTCTGAAGAGTGCGCGATTTTACCACGACAATTACATAAAAACCGCTGCCGAAAATTACACAAGCGCATGAGCGGCATTCATGGGCGGAGGGCTGATCCACGCAGGAGTCACCACCCCTCACTGTTTCAGCCCAACCCGCAGTCGGACAACTGCCGCGCTGGGCTGCTTTTCTGGTCACATTCCCTTGACCGCGTAGATCGCCAACGTGTTGCGCCAGTAACCCTGGTAGTCCATGCCGCAGCCGAACAGAAAGCGGTCTTCGACATTCAATCCGATGTAATCGGCCTTGACGCCCGGCGCCTTGCGGTTGTGCTGTTTGTCGATCAGCACAGCCACCAATACTTCTTTCGCGCCCTGCGTCTGACAATGCGCGACGATCGCAGCGAGCGTATGGCCCTCGTCGAGAATATCGTCGACGATGACGACCGTGCGACCGCGCATGTCGTCGCGCGGCGGCACTTTCCATTCGATCTGCCCGCCACTGGTTTCCATGCGGTAGCGCGTCGCATGCATGTAAGACATCTGCAACGGCAGCTTCAGGCGCGGTAGCAGGTGACCTGCAAGAATCATCCCGCCGTTGAGCACCGTATAGACGATCGGATTACTGTGACGCAGGCGGGCGGTCATCTCGGCGCCCATCCGGTCGATCGCAGTCAGGACTTCAGCCTCGTCGTGCAGGCAATCGGCATTTTCCAGAATCGACTCGATCTGTGGCAGTTCCATCATATACATCCTTACAAAAGTCATTATTAATCAATGACTTATAAAATCAACAACCTTCAAAATCGCATACCGTGAAAAGCGGGATGCCCTGCTCGCGGATCAATTGTGATCCGCCAAGTTCGGGCAGATCGACGATCGCCGCCGCTTCGACCACCTCGGCGCCGATGCGCTCGAGCAGCCGTGACGCAGCCACCATCGTGCCGCCGGTCGCGACCAGGTCGTCGATCAGCAGGATGCGATCACCCTTACCGCAGGCGTCGGTATGGATTTCGACCGTCGCCGAACCATACTCGAGTTCGTACTCTTCTTCGACGGTCTGGTAAGGCAGCTTGCCCTTCTTGCGCACCGGAATAAAACCGAGATTCAGCTCGTAAGCGACGACCGCGCCAAGTATGAAACCGCGCGCGTCGACTCCAGCCACATAGTTCAAACCCTGATCCATATAGCGATGGACGAACACGTCAACCAGCACGCGGAAGGTCTTTTTGTCCTGCAGCAGCGGCGTGATGTCACGGAACTGGATGCCGGACTGCGGCCAGTCCGGCACGGTGCGGATACGTTCGCGAATGTAATCGGCGTAAAACGGTTTATTCATCACGCTCTCAGTGGAAATAGGCAAACTTGACCAGCCAAAGCGCCGCAATCACGACGACCGCGGGCGAAAGATCCCTGAACCGGCCGGCAAGTGCCTTGATCGCGACATAACTGATAAAGCCGAATGCAATGCCGTCGGCGATCGAAAACGTAAACGGCATGCTGAACGCGGTCATCACAGCCGGCGCGGATTCAGTCAGGTCATCCCATTCGATTTCAGCCAGTCCGCGCGCCATCAGGATTGCGACATAGCACAGCGCCGGCGCAGTGGCATAGGCTGGAACCGAATTCGCCAACGGGGCGAACAGCAGCGCGGAAAGGAACAGCAGCGCGACAACGAGTGAGGTCAGGCCGGTCCGACCACCCACCGCGGTGCCCGCAGCGGATTCGACATAAGCCGTTGTTGATGAAGTGCCCATCATGGCGCCGGCGACGATCGCGATGCTGTCGGCCATCAAAGCTTTTTTCAGACGCGGCAGCTTGCCGTCCTTGTCGAGTAGCCCGGCGCGGTGCGAAACGCCAATCAGGGTTCCAGTCGTATCGAACATGTCGACAAAAAAGAATACAAAAACGACACCAAGCAGACCGGCATTCAGAGCCCCGGCGATATCCATCTGCAGAAAGGTTGGCGCCATCGACGGCGGCAGCGAAGCGATGCCGCCGAACTTGGACAGGTCGAGCAGAATCGAGAGCACGGTCACGGTCAGAATGCCGATGATGATCGAACCGGGCACCTTGCGACATTCGAGCGCGATGATCAGGAAAAAGCCAAGGATCGAAAGCAGCGTGGTCGGCTCGTGGATATTGCCGAGGGTGACGAGCGTTGCCGGTGATCCGGCGATAATGCCGGCATTCTTCAAGGCGACGATTGCCAGGAACATGCCGACGCCGGCCGAGATCGCCAGTTTCAGCGAATGGGGAATCGCATTGACGATCGCTTCGCGCACCTTGAACAGGCTAACTGCCAGAAAAATGACGCCCGAAATGAACACGGCGCCGAGTGCGACTTGCCAGCTTACCCCCATGCCCTTGCAGACTGTGAAGGTAAAATACGCGTTGAGCCCCATGCCGGGCGCCAGGGCGATCGGATAGTTCGCGACCAGCGCCATGACGCCGGTTCCCAGCGCTGCGGCCAGACAGGTCGCGACGAATACGGCATTAAAATCCATGCCGGTCTGGGAAAGGATGGCCGGGTTCACAAACACGATGTAGGCCATCGTCAGAAACGTGGTGAAACCGGCGATGACTTCGGTGCGGAAGCTGGTTCCGTTTTCCTTGAGCTTGAACAGCCTTTCCAGCATGCGGCTTCTCCTGAATCGATAATGAAAATCGGCCCTGCCCGTTCGGCTGGCCAGAAGCCGCACAATTTACCCTTGAATGCCGACGCCAGAAAGCGCAATGACACCCAATACGGCAAAAACACCACAAGCGGCAAAGCGTACATAACGCAGGACATGCATGCGGTCGGAAATCCAGTTGCCGAGCATCACGGCCGGCACATTGGCGATCATCATGCCGAGCGTAGTGCCGCAGACGACGGCCAGCAAAGGTGAATACTTGACCGCAAGCGCGACCGTCGCGATCTGGGTCTTGTCACCGATTTCCGCCAGGAAAAACGCGATTGTCGTCGCGATGAGCGCGCCACTGGCTTTTACGTGCGCTTCATCCTCACCAAGTTGATCGGGGATCAGCGCCCAGCAGGCAATGGCAAGAAAACCGATACCGACGATCCAGCGCAGTGCCGCGGGGGAAATCAGTCCTGCAACCCATTGGCCCAGCCATGCGGCGGCATAGTGATTCAAGATGGTCGCGATAAGGATACCGAGAATGATCGGCCCGGGCTTGCGAAAACGTGCAGCGAGAATCAGGGAAAGCAGTTGGGTTTTGTCGCCCATTTCTGCGATTGCGACAACACCGGTGGAAAGCAGCAAGGTACTCATCGATCGAATATCCACGGGCAGGCAAAGACGACACGAGGCCGTTTGCTGCGGCCCACCCATGAGCACAGCAAACTGACCTCGGGTCTTGTCTGGCAGGCAATGGCTGCCGGATGCGCCACGGGCAAGCCCAAGTCTGTTGACGCATCCTTCGCTCGGGAAACCGGACCGGTTTCCAGGCGGAGACTACTCCCCCGAAGAAGTGCGCGGATTGTAGCGATTCAGCGCGAGTAGATCAAGCCGGCGCCAATTGCTCCCTGACATGTTCAAGCAGTCCGGAACAGGCGTCCTCGACCAGATTGAGTACGTGTTCGAAGCCCTCGTCGCCACCATAGTACGGATCGGGTACTTCCGGATGACTCGACTCACGCGCGAACTCCATCAGCAGGCGCAGCGAAGATTTTTTTTCCGGAGGACAGTGCCGGCCCAGCAGCGCAAGATGGCTACGATCCATTGCCAGAATCAGGTCGAAACGATGAAAATCCTCCGCGGCCAAATGGCGTGCCTTCAGGGTGGAAAGATCATACCCCCTGCGGCCAGCATGATGCCGGGCGCGTTGGTCCGGGGATTCTCCCGCGTGGTGATCGATTGTTCCCGCCGAATCGACCTCGATCTCGGCCGCAAGCCCCGCCTGCTGCACAAGCTTGCGCATCACGCCATCTGCAGTCGGGCTGCGGCAGATGTTGCCGGTACAGACAAAAAGCACAGAATACTTTTTCATGACAGTACGTCGCACCTCCGTCTTGCTGATTAAAAAACTTCCGGAATTAGAAACTTACGGAGTGTAGCACCATCATGATTATCATTGCCTACTGATATTGCCCTACCCTGCCCCGCCAAACCGCTGCATAGCCAGCCCATCTGGGCTAGACTCGGGGCTTTGTCAGAATTGAAGAAACACCGATGTTGAGCTACCGCCACGCTTTCCATGCCGGCAACCACGCCGACGTGCTGAAACACACGATAGAACTGATGCTGCTGCGCTACCTGAACCAGAAGGACAAGCCGTGGTGGTATGTGGACAGCCATGCCGGCGCTGGCTGCTATGAATTGACGAGCGGGTATGCCGCGAAAAACGCCGAATACGAAAGCGGAATCGCCCGGCTCTGGTCGCGCGCCGACCTGCCGCCGGCCGTGGCCGACTATGTCGGACTCGTCAAATCGCTGAATCCAGACGGACAGCTGCATCTGTATCCCGGCTCGCCGCTGATTGCGCTACAAACCATGCGCGCCGATGACCGCCTGCGCCTGTTCGAATTGCATCCCAGTGACAGCAAGCTGCTGCAGGAAAACTTTGCCGATGCGGGCAAGCGCGCAGCAATCCAGCAGGCGGACGGCTTTGCCGGCCTCAAGTCGGTCTTGCCGCCGCCTCCGCGTCGCGCGCTGGTGCTGATCGACCCGCCATTTGAAGACAAAAGCGACTACCAGACCGTGATCGGTGCGCTGCAGGAAGCACTGAAGCGCTTTGCCACCGGTATCTATGCGATCTGGTACCCGCACCTGCAACGGCGTGAGGTCAACGAGTTGACCGCCAGACTGAAAACGCTGCCGGTGAAAAGCTGGCTGCACGCAGGCATCAACGTTCAGACCCCGTCATCCGATGGCTTCGGCATGCACGGCAGCAGCATGTTCATCCTGAACCCGCCGTGGACTCTGGAACAGGATCTTCGCGGCGTATTGCCATGGCTAACGCAGGTGCTCGCCCAGGATGCCGGCGCCAGCTACACCCTAGATCGCTGTGAAAATGCCTGATTATTCACAATGGCGGCATAAAATTCTGATATACCGGGCTATAGGTCTGTGACACCGGAATACTGCAAAGATAGAATTCCGGAAATACCGACAAACAAGGGAGAAACCGAGATGAAGAGCATCATTTCCGACATGGATGGCGTGATCTACCGGGGCAAGCAACTGATCCCGGGCTCGCAGGATTTCGTCAAGCGCCTGCTCGAAAGCAAGACGCCGTTCCTGTTCCTGACCAACAACGCCGAACAGACCCCGCTTGACCTGAAACTCAAGCTGGAAGCGCTGGGCATCCATGGCCTGACTGAAGACAACTTCATCACGGCGGCCATGGCGACGGCGATGTTCCTGAAAGCGCAGAACCGCAAGCCGAACCCGACCGCCTATGTCGTCGGCGGCGGCGGCCTGATCAATGAACTCTACAATGTCGGCTTCTCGATTTCCGAATCGAATCCGGACTATGTTGTGGTCGCCAAATCGACGACTTTCGGTTACGAGCAGCTGAAAAAGGCCGTGCGCTTCATCGATTACGGCGCCAAATTCATCGGCACCAACCCGGACATGATCGACCCGGTCGAAGGCGGGCTGGAACCGGCCGCCGGCACCTTCCTTGCCGCGATCTCGGCTGCGACCGGCAAGAAACCCTACATTGTCGGCAAACCGAACTCGCTAATGATGATGCTGGCCGCGCGCAAGCTTGGCCAGCATCCGGAAAACTGCGTGATGGTCGGCGACCGCATGGACACCGACATCGTCGGCGGCATGGAAGCCGGCATGACCACGGTGCTGGTGCTCTCCGGCGTCACGACGCCCGTAATCAAGGAGCAATTCCCATATCGCCCCGACCACGTGTTCAACAACGTTGGCGAAATCGACCTTCAGGCGCTTTGACCGCTGCCAGCGTCAACAAAAACGGGCGGGATTCCCCGCCCGTTTTTGTTGCACATAAGTATTTGATTTGTATTGATTTTTTAAGAAACCGTCACTCAAACAGGATCGTACAGCAACGTGAGCTGAATTCATGAAGCCCAATATTGACTGCAGATATCGCCTGATTGGGCTTCACTTCGTTCTGCGCCAACCTACCCGTGTACATCGTAACTGAAAATCCAAATCTGCGGCACGAACTAAAATCGCTGTTATTAATTATAACACATTGATTAATAAGAACTTTTTAAATCACTCAACCTGGATCGTATAGACCATCCCGGCCGAGCTTTCGTCGTTGCCGATACGGGTATCGAGCGACCAGCGCCGACTCAGTTGCAGCGAGAGCTTCACCGCATCGCGCAGACCATTGATGCTTTTTTCCAGCGACACGCGCAGTTTGCGACCAAGCTGCTTGCTGACGGTCACGATCTGCGTCGACCGGCCATCGGTTTCGCGCACGCTGCGCATGCCGACATCATCAAGGCCGATCCGCCCGAGAATTTCGTCGGTCAATCCTTTGCCGTGGCCATTGCCGGTCAGCAGCGCATTCGTCGCCTGCAGCAGCAGCACGCTGTCGGATTTCTCCATCCCCTCGGTGCCGTGGCCAAACAGCAGCCAGGCCAGTTTTTCCGTATCCGGCACGGCGGGCTCCGAATACAGCATGACTCTCGGATTCAGCGCGGTGCCAAGCACGCTGACGCCGGCCTCGACGCTCTGGTTGCGCCGCATCGCCAGAATATCCAGTCCCGGATTGTCGACCGCGCCTTGGAAAGAAAGCTGGCCGCGTTCAATCTCAAGCTGCCTGCCCCACGCACGGTAATGGCCTTCCTTGACGCGCACGACGCCGTGGGCCGCGAGCGGACGCGCCGGCTGGGCGCGCAGGCGCAGCAGTCCGTCGAGTTTCGCATCGAGTCCATAGCCGCGGAAGCGGAAATCGTCGCCAAGATCGACATCGACCGACAGCGACAGCGGCGGCAGCGCCTTTGGCGCCGGGCGCTCGCGTCCGAGCACGACCACATCGTCGGACAATCGCGGCACATCGGCGCTGCGATATTCGATGTCGCCGCGGTCGGCGCGCAGCTTGCCGCTGATGTCGATCTGGCCCTTCTGGCTCATCAGCTTGCCCTGCCCCGACAGCACCAGCAGCAGATCGGAACGGCTGAACAGCATCAGTCGGTTCGCCGTGACTTCGGCTTGCGCCGACGGCGATTCGCCGCGCAGGTCGATCACGCCAGTCGCGCGCACATCGCCCTGCCCGCCCTTGAAGACGGCCTGCTGCAACAGGATGCGCTGATCGGCGAGCGCCATCCGGACGATACCGTCATGCAGATTCAGACCGCTGGCCAGATCGCGGATCATGATGCCATCGCCGCTGACGCTGCCCGACAACGCAGTCGTCTGAATAAATCCGCTGCGCTGCACATCAAACACTAGCCGCCCACCCAGTTGCAGATCCGGTCCGATCAGCGGGTTGAATGCCGCCAGCTGCGGCAACTCACCGCGCAGGCGCAGATTCAGCGTATCTGCAAGCTTGCCAGCGGCCGGATCAAGGCGCGCCTCGCCGTTCAACTCTAGTTTGCCATAGCGCGCCGAGCTGAATAGTCCGGCCAGA
>RRZU012323706.1_pt1 | contig 14696 bp, 11 predicted proteins | sample 2165561 | NCBI WGS metagenome assembly RRZU01 (sample SAMN10456909, study PRJNA506462) | wastewater metagenome | isolation source: wastewater sludge | place: USA: Moscow, Idaho
CGCCGCCGTCTGCGCGATCGCCAGAGTCGCGGTGGCTTGAAGTCCGGGCAGGCGCGCTGGATGCTGCCGCTTACTCATTCGGCGATGCTGGAGGTGTTGCCATGATGCGTGCATTGATGTTGTGCCTGATCTGCAGCTGGCTGGCAGGTTGCGCGGTCAATCCTGCCACGGGTCGCAACGACTTCGTGATGATGAGTGAGCGCCAGGAGCTGGAGCTCGGGGCGCGCTACAACCAGGAAATCCTCAAGCAATACCCGCGCTATGAGGACGCCAAACTGCAGGCTTATATTCAGCGCGTCGGCGAGCGGGTAGCACGCAGCAGCCATCGCAATCAGCTCAACTACGTTTTCACCCTGGTGGACAGCCCGGATATCAACGCCTTCGCCCTGCCGGGTGGCTACATCTATATCCACCGTGGCCTGCTCGCTTATCTGAATTCCGAGGCGGAACTGGCGGCCGTACTGGGGCACGAGGTCGGTCACGTTACGGCCCGCCATAGCGTGCGCCAGCAAAGTCAGTCCACGGCCTGGGGCTTGCTCGGGCAGGCTGCGGCTATCGGTACTGGTGTCGGCGCAGTGGGGGATCTGACCAGCGCCATAGGTAATGCGTTCGTGCGCGGCTATGGGCGCGACATGGAGTTGGAGGCCGATGGCCTGGGCGCGCAATACCTGGCGCGTGGTGGCTACGATCCGCAAGCGATGATCGAGGTGGTCAAGGTGCTCAAGGCGCAGGAGGATTTCGCCCGTGAGCAGGCAGCCAAGCGCGGCGAATCACCCGCGGCGGGCGGCTACCACGGCTTGTTCGATACCCACCCGGACAATGATCGACGCCTGCAGGAAGTGATCGGCCCGGCGCGTGCGCTGGCCGGCGGCAATCAGGAAGTGGGGCGCGACCGTTTTCTGCAGATGCTCGATGGTCTGGTGTTCGGCGATTCAGCGGCCAGCGGTATTCGCCGCGGACGCCATTTCTATCACGGCGAGCTGGACTTCACGCTGACCTACCCGCAGGGCTGGCAGCTGGTCAATCGCCCCGATGTACTGATCGGTCACACCCCGGATGAGCAAGCCTTTATCGCCATGACTCTGGAGGCAGTGGACAAACGCCTGTCGCCTGCCGAATTCCTGCGTCAGCGCGTCGGCAATCAGCGTCTGGTGGCAGGCGAGGAGTTGCGTCTTGGCGTGCTGCAGGGCTATACGGCGGTGTTGCAGGGCCAATCGGCGCGTCGCGTGGCGGTGATCTATCGCGGCGACAACGCTTACCTGTTCGTGGCGGCAGTAAAAGGGCGCGCTTCGCTGGAAGCCGAGGATCAGCGTTTTCTCGAGGTTATCCGCAGTTACCGGCCACTGAAGGCGGCCGAGCGCAAGTTGGCCGAGCCGGTGCGTCTGCATCTGGTGCGGGTCAAGGCCGGGCAGAGTATGACTGGTCTGGCCAGTGGCGCGCCGCTGGCGGCCGATGGCGAGGCACAGTTGAGGCTGCTCAATGGGCTGTATCCGCGTGGCGAGCCGCGTCCGGGACAGTGGTTGAAAACGCTGCGCTAGCGCGGCGCATCCATCGCGACCGAACGGTCTTGGCAGGTATATACAACTTGCGTATCCTCGGCCGCGCCCGTTCAACAAGCCTCATAAAAGCGGAAATGCCACTATGTCCGATCTAAAAACAGCCGCTCTCGAATATCACGCTCAGCCCCGTCCCGGTAAGCTGAGTGTCGAGCTGACCAAAGCCACTGCCACTGCCCGCGACCTGTCCCTCGCATACAGCCCAGGCGTAGCCGAACCGGTACGCGAGATCGCTCGCGATGCCGAACTGGCCTACCGCTATACCGGTAAGGGCAACCTGGTCGCCGTAATTTCCGACGGTACTGCCATTCTCGGTCTGGGTGACCTTGGCCCGCTGGCTTCCAAGCCAGTCATGGAAGGTAAAGGCGTACTGTTCAAGCGCTTCGCCGGTGTCGACGTGTTCGATATCGAAGTGGATGCCGAGAGCCCGCAGGCCTTCATCGACACCGTCAAGCGTATCTCCATCACCTTCGGCGGCATCAACCTGGAAGATATCAAGGCGCCCGAGTGCTTCGAGATCGAGCGTGCGCTGATCGAGCAGTGTGACATTCCGGTATTCCACGATGACCAGCACGGTACTGCGATCGTGACCGCTGCTGGCATGCTCAACGCCCTGGAAATCGCAGGCAAAACGCTCGAAGAGGCGAAGATCGTCTGCCTGGGCGCCGGTGCGGCTGCCATCTCCTGCATGAAGTTGCTGGTGAGCATGGGTGCCAAGGTTGAGAACATCTTCATGGTCGATCGCAAGGGCGTGATTCATGCCGGTCGCGATGATCTGAACCAGTACAAGGCCGTGTTCGCCACCGAGACCGACAAGCGCACGCTGTCCGACGCGCTCGAAGGCGCTGACGTGTTCGTCGGCCTGTCCGGCGCCAACCTGCTGAGCCCGGAAGATCTCCAGCGCATGGCGGCCAACCCGATCGTCTTCGCCTGCTCCAACCCGGATCCGGAAATCAAGCCGGAGCTGGCGCACGAGACGCGCAACGACGTGATCATGGCCACCGGTCGTTCCGACTACCCGAACCAGGTCAACAATGTGCTGGGTTTTCCCTTCATCTTCCGCGGTGCTCTGGACGTGCGTGCCACCCGCATCAACGAAGAGATGAAGATCGCCGCAGCGCTGGCGCTGCGTGACCTGGCCAAGCTGCCGGTACCGCAGGAAGTCTGCGACGCCTACGGCGGTATCGAGCTGTCGTTCGGTCGCGAGTACATCATTCCGAAGCCAATGGATCAACGTCTGATCACCGTGGTTTGCGATGCAGTGGCCAAAGCTGCCATCGAATCCGGCGTGGCGACTCTGCCCTATCCGAAGCACTATCCGCTGAAATCGGTGGATGAAGTGTTCAACGGCTGATCAGCCGACAATAAAAAACCCGCTTCGGCGGGTTTTTTATTGTCTGTGATACGGCTTAAGGCAACGATTGCAGCCGCTTGAGCCTTATCCTAGAACAAGTCAATCGGCGCCATCTCGTCGGCCGGTAGCGGGCTGCCAGGAACACCCATGCCAGGTTCGAGCTCACTCATCGGAGGGGGCGAGTCTTCACTCTTGAACAGTTCGAAATAGGCGTCCGGTGTGCCGGGTGCAGCAGCGCGGCCACTGATCGGGTCGACGCGCAGCGTCAGCAGCCCCTTGGGTTCTTTGGGCAGATGGTTGGGTCGATCCTTGAGTACTGCGCCCATGTAGTTCATCCAGATAGGCAGCGCGACAGTGCCGCCGTACTCATGGCGGCCCAGGCTCTCCGGCTGGTCGAAGCCGGCCCAGACGGTGGTTACGTAATCGCCGTTGTAGCCGGAGAACCAGCTGTCCTTGGACTCGTTGGTGGTGCCGGTCTTGCCTGCCAGGTCATTGCGGCCAAGGGCGAGAGCGCGCCGCCCGGTACCGCGCTTGATCACGTCCTGCAGCATGCTGGTCATGATGTAGGCGGTGCGCTCGTCGATGATCTGTTCGGCGACCTTAGGCTCCTCCAACGGCAACTCATCAGTTACGTTGACGGTGAGGTTGGCGTTCTCCTCGGTCGGTGCGCTGCCTGGCACGCGGGCCGGATTGGCGCGGAACAGCGGCTTGCCGTTGCGGTCATCAATGCGTTCGATCAGGTACGGCTCGATCTTGTAACCGCCATTGGCGAAGGTGGCCCAGCCCTCAGCGATTTCCATGGGGGTCAGGCTGGCAGTGCCGAGTGCCAGTGACAGGTTGCGCGGCAGATCCTGCGGGGCGAAGCCGAAGCGCTCGATATAGCGCAAGCTACGGTCGATGCCCATGTCCTGCAGCAGGCGGATGGAAACCAGGTTGCGCGACTTGTACAACGCTTCACGCATGCGAATTGGGCCGAGAAAGGTATTGTTGTCGTTCTTCGGGCGCCACTTCTGCGACAGGTAGTCGTCGGAGAGGATGATCGGCGCGTCGTTGACCAGCGTCGCTGCGGTGTAGCCGCTATCGAGAGCCGCGCTATAGATGAAGGGCTTGAAGCTCGAGCCCGGCTGGCGCTTGGCCTGCACGGCGCGGTTGTAGTTGCTCTGATCGAATGAGAACCCGCCGACCAGTGACTGAATGGCGCCGCTGTATGGGTCGAGGGAAACCAACGCGCCCTGTGCTGCGGGGACTTGGGTGAAACGCAGGCTGCCATCGGCCTGGCGCTGCACGCGAACGATATCGCCGACCTGGGTGACATCGCCAGGTTGCTGCGGGCGCGGGCCCATGCTGTTGGTGTTCAGGTAGGGGCGAGCCCATTTCATGCTGTCCCACGACACCGCTTGTTCTTCGCCGTTACGGGTCAGTACCAGAATGCCGCTTTTCTCGACCTGGGTAACCACTGCTGGCTCCAGGCCGCCGATGCTGCGGAACTTGGCCAGCTCGGCCAGCCAGGTTTCGCGGGTCATGCCCGGCAGGCGACTCTCAGGGCCGCGATAGCCGTGACGCTGGTCATAGGCGATCAGTCCGTCACGCAGGGCGGTGTTGGCTGCCTCCTGCAAATGACTAGGCACGGTGGTGGTGACATTGAAGCCTTCCGTATAAGCCTCGCTGCCATAGCGGCCAACCATTTCCGCGCGTGCCATCTCGGCTATATAAGGAGCGCTCAATTCTGGTGTGGGAACGTGGTAACGCGCATCGACTACCTCGGCAAGCGCTTCCTCGTAGCTGGCCTGATCGATACGGCCCAGGCGATACAGGCGGCCGAGAATCCAGTCGCGGCGCTCCTTGGCTCGGGTCGGATTGACCAGCGGGTTGTAGCGCGACGGTGCTTTCGGCAGGCCGGCGATCATCGCCATCTGCGCCAGGTTCAGGTCACGGATCGACTTGCCGTAATAGACCTGTGCGGCCGCTTCGATGCCATAGGCGCGGTGGCCGAGGTAGATCTTGTTGACGTAGAGCTCGAGGATCTCGTCCTTGCTCAGCTCGCGCTCGATCTGCAAGGCCAGAAGAATTTCGGTGGCCTTGCGCGAAAAACTGCGCTCGTTGGTGAGGAAGAAGTTCTTCGCCACCTGCATGGTGATGGTGCTGCCACCGCTCTGAATCTGGCCGCTTTTCAATAATTGCGTGGCAGCGCGCATCAGGCTGGTCACATCGACGCCATAATGATTGGCGAAATTATCGTCTTCGGCAGCCAGCAGAGCGCTGATGAATTCCTTGGGAATTTCATCGAAGCGAATCGGCGAACGGCGCATCTCGCCGAACTCGGCGATCAGCTTGGCATCGCTGCTGTAGACGCGCAGAGGAATCTGCAGCTGTACCTGGCGCAGCGACTCGACGGAAGGCAGGGTCGGGCTAAGGTAAAGAAACGCGCCGCTGAAACTGAGCAGCAGCCCACAAAAAACGGCAACGCAAGACCACCAGATGAACTTCAGCAGGCGTATCAAAATGTTCGGAATTCCAAGTAAAAGAATGAGTTAAGCAGGAGCCGAGGCTAAAAGGGAAAAGCTGATCACATTATAAGCGTTTTTTTTCCCGGGGAGCCATTTGCGCTTCTGTCAAGACTGATATTTAATGTGGAAAAACATAAATAGTCCGTAAGTCGCGGATGCCAATAGGAAAACGGTCGTGCTAGGGCTCTTCACTAAGAAAGCGAATACGCTGCTGGGGATCGATATCAGCTCGACTTCGGTCAAGCTCCTCGAACTGAGTCGCTCGGGAAGCCGCTACAAGGTAGAGGCCTATGCCGTCGAGCCACTTCCGCCCAATGCAGTGGTCGAGAAGAACATTGCCGAGTTGGAGGGGGTCGGTCAGGCGCTTTCTCGCGTGTTGGCCAAGGCCAAGACCGGTGTCAAGACGGCCGCGGTTGCTGTGGCGGGTTCGGCTGTCATCACCAAGATCATCGAAATGGAAGCGGGTCTTTCTGAGGACGACTTGGAAAACCAGCTGAAGATCGAGGCCGATCAATACATTCCTTACCCGCTGGAAGAAGTCGCCATCGATTTCGAAGTGCAGGGGCCGGCGCCGCGTAACCCCGAACGGGTAGAGGTGCTGCTGGCTGCATGCCGTAAGGAGAACGTCGAGGTCCGCGAGGCAGCCCTTGCGCTCGCTGGGCTTACCGCGAAAGTGGTCGATGTGGAGGCGTATGCCCTCGAACGCGCTTACGGCCTGCTGGAGGCGCAGTTGGGTGGTGGTCACGATGAGTTGACCGTCGCGGTGGTGGATATTGGCGCGACGATGACCACGCTCAGTGTGCTGCACAACGGTCGTACCATCTACACCCGCGAGCAGCTTTTCGGCGGCAAGCAGCTGACTGAGGAAATCCAGCGTCGCTATGGCCTGTCGGTCGAGGAAGCCGGTCTTGCCAAGAAGCAAGGTGGTCTTCCGGATGACTACGACAGTGAGGTTTTGCAACCGTTCAAGGAAGCGGTCGTTCAGCAGGTTTCACGTTCGCTGCAATTCTTCTTCGCCGCCGGGCAATTCAATGATGTCGACTACATCCTCCTGGCTGGGGGTACCGCGTCCATTCCTGATCTCGATCGGCTGATCCAGCAAAAAATCGGTACGCAGACGCTAGTGGCCAATCCCTTTGCCGATATGGCGCTGAGCAGCAAGGTCAACGCCGGTGCGCTGGCCAGTGATGCGCCGGCACTGATGATTGCCTGTGGTCTGGCGATGAGGAGTTTCGACTGATGGCGCGGATTAACCTACTTCCCTGGCGTGAGCAGCTGCGCGAGGAGCGCAAGCAGCGGTTTCTGGTAAGTCTTGTCGGTGTCCTCGTTGTGGCGGCTGGTTTGGTGTTTCTGGGTGATCAATTTCTCAGTGCGGCAATCAGTAACCAGAATGCGCGAAATGACTTCATCAAGAAGGAGATCGCAGTTCTCGATGCGCGTATCAAGGAAATCAGTGAGTTGAGAACGCGTCGCCAGCAATTGCTGGAACGTATGAAGATTATTCAAGACTTGCAGGGTAACCGGCCAATTATCGGTCGTGTGTTCGACCAGTTGGTGAGAACGCTGCCGGACGGTGTGTATTTCACCAGTGTGAAAATGGTGGGTAATAGCATTGCCATTATTGGTGTGGCTGAATCGAATAATCGCGTCTCGAATCTGATGCGTAACTTGGATGCTTCTGAGTGGTTAACCGCTCCCAATCTGACCGAAGTCAAAGCTGTTACAGCGGGGGCTTTGGATCAGGAGAATGTGTTTCAGCTGACGGTGCAGCAGACACAGCCTGATCAAGAAAAAGCGGAGGCGGCGCAATGAGCATTAAGAGTTCCTTGGACAGCCTGCGCAGTATTGATATCAATGACCTTGATTTGAACAATGTTGGGTCGTGGCCTGGTGCGGTCAAATTCATTGCCGGCCTGCTACTGTTTATTGTCGTTCTGGCGTTGGGCTACAACTTTCACCTCAAGGATCTGCAGAGCATGCTCGAGCAGCGTCAGCGAGAAGAGGTGACGCTGAAGGAGCAGTTCTCCAGCAAAGCTTATCAGGCGGCGAACCTTGAGGCCTATAAAGAGCAGATGCAGGAGATGGAGGTGTCCTTTGGCGCTCTTCTGCGTCAGCTGCCAAGCGATACCGAGGTTCCCGGGTTGCTCGAGGATATTACTCGTACCGGCCTGGGCAGTGGCTTGGAGTTCGAAGAGATCAAACTGTTGCCGGAAGTGGCTCAGCAGTTCTATATCGAATTGCCGATTCAGATCAAAGTTACCGGTGGTTATCACGACCTTGCGACTTTTGTAAGTGGTGTCGCCAGTCTACCGCGTATCGTTACCTTGCATGATTTTGAGTTGGCACCAGTCAGTGCTGGAAACTCCAGCCGCCTGAGCATGCAGATTATGGCCAAGACCTATCGCTACAATGATAAGGGGGCTCAACAATGAGTTTCTCTCGTTTGGTTCTGGTGGCGGGTTTCGCTCTCTTGGCCGGGTGCGGTGTCGGTGGTGATTTTTCCGATTTGCGTATCTATATGGATGAAGTGCGCGCAAAGCCTAAAGGCGCTATTGAGCCGCTGCCGACGTTTCAGCCGTATGAAAGCTTCACCTATCGTGCTGCGTCTCTACGTAGCCCTTTTCAGCCCCCGGTTAAAATCGATGTCGTCACCCGACAAAAAGGGGCGCCAGAGATCAAGCCGGATGAAAGCCGTGTCAAGCAATTCCTCGAAGGGTTCAGCATAGACACGTTCGAGATGGTTGGCACGCTGAGAAATGATCGCCAGTTGTTCGCTCTGGTTAGCGGTGCGGGTGGTGTTCATCGTGTAAAAGTAGGCGACTTTCTTGGGCGTAACCACGGCAAGATTCTCATGATCGATGACTCCAAGATCGATGTTATGGAAATTGTTCCAGATGGCGAAGGTGGCTGGCTTGAGCGACCACGCAGCCTTTCCTTGAAGGAGCGCTCCTGACGGGGCGGGGTGAGAAATGAATATAAATAATCTGTCTGCCACACGGGATACGAAAATGAACAGCTCTCTTTCGCGTCTTAGCGTCGTTCTGCTGGCGGCGCTGCTGTCGCCCGCGGTATTGGCGGCCAATCTTCAGGATTTGAATGTCGCCAGTTTGCCTGGTGATCGAGTTGAGCTGAAGCTTTCCTTCGATGAGCCGGTAACGGCTCCTCGCGGCTATACCATCGAGCAACCCGCGCGAATCGCTCTGGACCTGCCGGGAGTGTCGAACAAGCTCGGTTCCAAGAATCGTGAACTGGGTGTCGGTAATGCGCGTAGCATTACCATTGTCGAGGCCAAGGACCGTACCCGTCTGATTGTCAATCTCACCAGTCTGGCGCCATACAGCACCCGAGTTGAGGGTAATGATCTGTATGTTCTGGTTGGTGATTCTTCTGCCGTCGCGTCGCGGCCCTCAGCCTCGGTGCCTGCTTCGGTAGCGGCGGTTCCGCCCAAGAAAACCTACGGTCCTCAACCGAAAACAATCAGTAATATCGACTTTCAGCGTGGGGAGCAGGGTGAGGGTAATGTCGTCATTACCCTTTCCGATGCATCGATCAGTCCTGATATCCAAGAGCAGGGTGGGAAGATTCGTCTGGACTTCGCCAAGACTGACCTGCCCGAGTCGCTGCGTGTACGGCTGGATGTGAAGGATTTCGCCACGCCGGTGCAGTTCGTCAGTGCTACGGGTAGCGCAGACAGAACCAGTATCGTGATTGAACCAGTCGGGTTATACGATTACCTGGCTTACCAGACCGAGAACAGGCTGACGTTGAGTGTCAAACCTCTCACTCAGGATGACGTAGAACGCCGCAAGGCTGAGCGCTTTGCTTATACCGGGGAGAAATTGTCGCTCAACTTTCAGGATATCGACGTGCGTTCGGTGCTGCAGCTGATTGCGGACTTCACCGATCTGAACCTGGTTGCAAGCGATACTGTCGCCGGCAATATCACTCTGCGTTTGCAGAACGTGCCATGGGATCAGGCGTTGGACCTGGTGCTGAAGACCAAGGGGCTGGATAAGCGCCAGGTTGGTAATGTATTGCTCGTTGCTCCGGCAGATGAGATCGCCGCTCGTGAGCGTCAGGAGTTGGAGTCGCAAAAGCAAATTGCTGAGCTGGCTCCGCTGCGTCGTGAACTGATTCAGGTGAATTATGCCAAGGCTGCTGATATGGCGAAGCTGTTTCAGTCGGTCACCAGTGCTGATGGTGCATCATCCGATGCCCGTGGTTCTGTAACGGTTGATGATCGCACTAACAGCATTATTGCTTACCAGACGCAGGATCGCCTGGATGAGTTGCGGCGTATCATTGCCCAGCTCGACATTCCTGTGCGTCAGGTAATGATCGAGGCGCGTATCGTCGAGGCCAACGTGGACTACGACAAGGCCTTGGGTGTGCGTTGGGGAGGGGCAACTCGTCGCGGAAACTGGAGCGTCTACGGCAAGGACGGTGCAACTTCCTTCGATAATGAAAGCGGGCAGGTCTATTTGCCGGGCACCGATACGGTAGGCAACGTTTCGCTGCAGGATGGTGTGGCTCCTGTGCCATTCGTCGACATGGGGGTTTTGGGCAGTACTTCAGGTATAGGCATCGGCTTCCTTACCGACAATGTGACACTGGATCTACAGCTGTCGGCCATGGAGAAGACCGGTAATGGCGAGATTGTCTCCCAGCCCAAGGTTGTTACTTCGGACAAGGAGACAGCGAAAATCTTGAAGGGGCAGGAAGTGCCCTATCAGGAAGCCAGCTCTAGTGGCGCGACCAGTACATCCTTCAAGGAGGCGGCTCTCTCCCTAGAGGTTACTCCTCAGATTACTCCGGATAATCGCATCATCATGGAAGTGAAAGTAACCAAGGATGCGCCAGACTTCGCCCGGGCCCTGCACGGGGTGCCGCCGATCAACAAGAACGAAGTCAATGCCAAGGTACTGGTCAATGATGGCGAGACCATTGTGATCGGTGGGGTGTTCTCCAACACCCAGACCAAGGGTGTAGAGAAAGTCCCATTCCTTGGTGACCTGCCATTCTTGGGCCGAGTGTTCCGTCGTGACATCGTCAGCGACAACAAGGCCGAGTTGCTGGTTTTCATCACTCCGCGCATCATGAACAACCAAGCCATTGCCGTGAACCGATGACCTAAGTGCGGAATGTAATCCTCGTTGGCCCGATGGGAGCTGGAAAAAGCACCATCGGGCGTTTGCTTGCCAAAGAACTGCGCGTGCCCTTCAAGGACTCCGACAAGGAGATTGAGCAGCGTACTGGTGCTGATATTCCCTGGATCTTCGATGTCGAGGGTGAGCAGGGCTTTCGTGAGCGGGAGCAGGCAGTAATTGCCGAGCTGTCGCAGCAAGATGGTCTGGTGCTGGCCACGGGCGGTGGAGCGGTGATGCGTCCAGAGAATCGTCAGGCTCTGCATGCGGGAGGTCGAGTCGTGTATTTACACACCTCCGTTGAGCAGCAGATTGATCGCACCTCGCGTGATCGCAATCGGCCGTTGTTGCGCACGGCCAATCCGGCGCAAGTGCTCAGGGATCTGATGGCCGCGCGTGATCCTCTCTACCGCGAGGTTGCCGATATCATCATCGAGACCGACGAGCGTCCGCCGCGCATGGTGGTGCAGGAAATTCTTGCGCGTCTGGAAGCCTTGTCGCCCCGTTAAAGCGTAGGGCGAACTGCGCTATCCTAGTGGCCTTTTTATTCTGGGGGCCTCATGCAGACTCTTCACGTTGAACTTGGCGAGCGCAGTTATCCCATCTATATCGGCGCGGGTCTCCTGGCAGATCCTGAGTTGCTCACGCGCCATATCGGCGGACGGCAGGTGGCGGTGGTCACCAATGAGACCGTAGCGCCTTTGTATCTCGAAACGCTTATGCGATCTCTTGAGGGTTTCAAAGTCGCCTCGATCGTGCTGCCGGATGGCGAGGTGTTCAAGAACTGGGAAACGCTACAGCTGATTTTCGATGGCCTGCTGACGGCCAGGCATGATCGGCGCACGACAATTATCGCTCTGGGTGGCGGCGTCATCGGCGACATGGCGGGCTTTGCTGCTGCCTGTTACCAGCGAGGTGTGGATTTCATCCAGGTGCCGACGACGTTGTTGTCTCAGGTGGATTCCTCGGTGGGAGGCAAGACGGGGATCAATCATCCGCTGGGCAAGAACATGGTCGGCGCGTTCTATCAGCCTAAGGCGGTGTTGATTGATACGGCCAGCCTGCGCACCCTGCCGGAGCGCGAGCTTTCCGCTGGGTTGGCCGAGGTCATCAAGTATGGCCTGATCTGCGATGAGCCCTTCCTGGTATGGCTGGAGCAGAATATACCGGCCTTGCGTGCGCTTGATCAGCAGGCGCTTACCTACGCTATCGAGCAATCCTGTGCGGCCAAGGCGCGTGTCGTCGCTGCGGACGAGCGTGAGTCGGGAGTGCGCGCCACTCTCAATCTCGGTCACACCTTTGGGCATGCTATCGAGACCGAGCAGGGCTACGGCGTGTGGTTGCATGGCGAAGCGGTCGCCGCAGGCACGGTGATGGCGCTGGAAATGTCCTATCGCCTGGGCTGGCTGTCGGCGGCGGATCGAGACCGAGGCATACGCCTGTTGCAGGCTGCCGGGCTGCCGGTGGTGCCGCCGCAGGATATGACGCCTGCGCAGTTCCTCGAGCATATGGCAGTGGACAAGAAGGTGCTCGATGGTCAGCTGCGTCTCGTGTTGCTCAGGCGATTGGGTGAGGCTGTAGTGACCGCCGACTACCCGCGTGAAATTCTAGACGCCACGCTGCGTAGCGATTACGCAGCGCTGGCTCAGTCGTCCAACTCTTGAAGAGTGATCCATGACCAGTTTGCATGCTGACGAAGCTTTCCTGGCGCATTACCAGTTCAGTCACGACCCCTTTGCGCCACGAGTACCTGGTTTCAAGTTTTTCCCGGCGCAGCGCAAGCCGGTGCTTGGGCAATTGCATCATCTTGCGCGTTACAGTCAGTTGTTGCTGGTTGTGGTCGGCCCTGAGGGCAGTGGCAAGACCTTGTTGCGTCAGGCGCTGGTTGCCAGTACCAACAAGCAGGCCGTGCAGAGCATCGTCGTTGCACAGGGTGCGACCACGGCTGACGCGCTGCTGCGTCAGGTGGCTCAGGGATTGGCAATCGCTCAGGCCGACGTGCGCTCGATACTGGCGCAGGTTGCACAACTGGCGCTGACCGGGCAGGAGGTTTATCTGCTCGTCGATGATGCCGATCAACTGGATGACGCTGCCTTGAAATGCGTTCTGGAGCTTGCTGCTGGCAATGCCGACGGGCGTCCGCACATTTTCCTGTTTGCCGAGCGGGGACTCCTGGCGCGTCTGGAGGCGCTGGCGGATGGCGAGGAGTGTTACCACGCCATCGAGCTGCAGCCCTATACCGAAGATGAAACGCGTGACTACCTGGCGCAGCGGCTCGAGGGCGCTGGTCAGGGTATTGATCTGTTATCTGATGAGCAGGTCGAAGACATCCATGTGCGCGCTCAGGGGTGGCCTGGAGCGATCAATCAGGAAGCGCGTGAGCTGCTGGTCGAGCAAATGCTTGCGCAGCGTGCTGCCGGTCGCGGCGTTGGTGGCGGTTTTAACTTACCGAAAAAGCACCTGCTGGCGTTGGCTGTCGTCTTGGTTGGCGTCGCCGCTGCCTGGATGATGCAGGGGCGTGAGTCATCCTCGCCTGCGCCGGTGGCCAGCAGTTCGTCGTTGCCTTTGCAATCATCCGCGCCCGCCGCCGAGGTTCAGGAGTCTGCGCAGGCTTCTGCAGAGAAGGGGCGTGCGCCAGCTATCGAATTTGCCGGCACCAGTCAACCACTGCCTCTGCCGCTGGTGGGGGAGTCGCAAGCCGTGATTCGCCAGCCTCTGGCTGAGGCTGCCGGGGAGGCGTTGGATAACTTTGAGCCGCCGGCTACGCCTGAGCCCTCGACAGTCACGCCGCCGCCTGCGCCAATGACTGCTGCACCTGCACCTGCACCTGCACCTGCGCCTGCACCTGCACCTGCACCTGCACCTGCACCTGCACCAGTGAAGCAGCCTGAGCCTGTTGCGGCAAAGCCCGCACCAGCGGCCGCTAAACCAGCGCCTGCGCCTAAGCCTGCGCCCGCTCCGGCTGTAGCCTCAGGTGCTGCGGCGACCAACTGGTATGCGCAGCAGCCGGCGTCCCGCTATGCCTTGCAGGTACTCGGATCGCGTTCGGAGGCCAATATTCAGGCGCTGGTGCGTGAGGGGGGTAGCGAGTACCGCTACTTCAAGAAAATCCATCAAGGGCAGCCGCTGTACGTGCTGACCTATGGTAGCTTCTCCAGTCGCGACGCCGCTCAGGCGGCGGTGAAAACCCTGCCCGCCAAGCTGCAGGCGGGTAAGCCCTGGCCTCGTACGCTGGGTAGCATTCAGCAGGAAATGAGCCGCTAAGCGCTCTGTCTCAAGATGATCGCTTGGTCGTTAGCACGACCTTGCGGTCTTATCCTTCGTTTTTGCGACATAAATATTCACCCCTTCGTCACGAAAATTTGTGACGCCATGGGTGGATATGTACAATGACCTCCCTTTTGCCCATGCAAAGCACGCCCGTGCCTGTTATTCGGGTTTAAGCAATTGAATTAGAAAGTAATTTGCCTGAAGTCTAGGCAGCCTGGTGAGAGTCCCCCCTATGAAAGCAGGTTTGTACCGTCCTGATGAGTTCAAGGATAACTGCGGCTTCGGCTTGATCGCCCATATGCAAGGTGAGCCTAGTCATCACCTGCTTAATACCGCTATTGAGGCCCTCACCTGCATGACTCACCGCGGCGGTATCAACGCCGACGGCAAGACCGGTGATGGCTGTGGCCTGCTGATCCAGAAGCCCGATCAATTCCTGCGCGCTGTTGCCCGGGAACAATTCGGCGTCGAACTGCCTGGGCAATATGCCGTGGGCATGGTGTTCTTCAATCAGGATTCGGCCAAGGCCGAAGCCGCGCGCGAGAACATGAACCGCGAAATCCTCGCGGCTGGTCTGCAACTGGTGGGTTGGCGCAAGGTGCCGATTGACACCAGTGTGCTGGGCCAACTGGCGCTGGAGCGCCTGCCGCAGATCGAGCAGGTGTTCATCGGCGGCGATGGCCTGAGCGATCAGGAATTCGCCATTAAGTTGTTCAGCGCCCGCCGTCGCTCGTCGGTGGCCAATGCCGACGACAGCGATCACTACATCTGCAGCTTCTCGCACAAGACCATCATCTACAAAGGCCTGATGATGCCGGCGGACCTGCAGCAGTTCTACCCGGATCTGGGTGACGAGCGCCTGCAG
>RRZU010167768.1_pt1 | contig 14693 bp, 14 predicted proteins | sample 2165561 | NCBI WGS metagenome assembly RRZU01 (sample SAMN10456909, study PRJNA506462) | wastewater metagenome | isolation source: wastewater sludge | place: USA: Moscow, Idaho
CGTCCGGACCGGGTTCATCAGCGGCACCGACAAGGACGACGCCTTCGCCGCCGCCGACGTGTTCGCCCTCCCGTCGCGCAACGAGAACTTCGGCATCGTGGTCGTCGAGGCCATGGCGGCCGGGCTGCCGGTGGTGGTCAGCGACGAGACCTACCTCCACGGCGAGATCGCCGCTGCGGGTGCCGGCCGGGTGTGTCGCGCCGAGGCCACTTCCTGTCGCGAAGCGATCGAGCCGCTGGTGACCGACCTCTCCGGGCGGGCAGAGGCCGGCCATCGGGCCCGGGCCCTCGTCGAGGAGCGGTTCGCGCCGGCGGCCGCCACTGCGGCCATGGTGGAGGTCTACCGATCGCTGCACACCGGAGCCGCTGCCTGATGTCCCGCTTCGTCATCGAGCCCTTGGGGGACGACGCCGTCGCCGCCGTCCGCCGAGTCGCCGAGGGCCTCGACCTCGCCGCTGGTGCGGGCGACGCCGTCTTCCTGAAGCCCAACTTCACGTACCCGTTCCCCAAGGCGGGGGTCACCACCACGCGACCGGTCCTCGAGGCCGTGGTGCAGGTCCTGTCCGACCTCGGATGCCGCCGCATCTGCATCGGGGAGGGCGAGGGGGGCTACAACGCGTTCGCGATGGACGAGACCTTCGCGGCCTTCGCCCTCGACGAGCTGACCGCCCGGTACGGCGTCGAGGTGGTCAACGCCAGCAACTGGCCGAGCCTCGAGGTCCGCGTCGAGGGCCGCCGCGGCACCTACGACGTGCACCTCCCGAAGCCGCTCTACGAGGAGTTCGACTCCTTCATCAGCCTGCCCGTGCCCAAGGTCCACTGCATGACCGGCATCAGCGGCGCGGTCAAGAACGAGTGGGGCATCGTCCAGGACCAGATGCGCCTCGCGTTCCATTGCGCCTTCGAGGAGATCATCACCGAGGTCGTGGACCGCCTCCCCAACCCGTACGCCCTGATCGACGGCACCTTCGGGCTGACCCGCAACGGGCCCATGATCGAGGGGGAGACCATCGACCTCGGCTGGGTCGCCGGCGCCGACGACCTCTGGCTGGCCGACGCGGTGCTCTGTCGGATCATGGACGTCCCCCTGCGCTCGGTGGCCCACCTCCGCTGGGGTGACGACCACGGCCGGGTGCCCGCGCTCGGCGCCGCCGACCTGCCCGACGACCTCGACCGCTACCTCGACGACCGCTTCTACCTGAAGCGCAACCTGTGGAACCGGGTGGCCAAGCTCACGTGGTACTCACCCCGCCTCAACCACCTCGTGTACTTCTCCAAGGCCTCGAGCGCGCTCCACAAGGTCATGTACTCGATCCGCGAGAAGCCCGACGAGCTGTCGGCGCGTGGCGTCGACTGGCAGTGAACGCCCCCCGGAGGGGGGGCCTCCCCGCCGGAGGTTCCGCACTACTACGCTGCCGCCGATGACCGGGGAGCGCTCCACGCCCACCGCGCCGGGGTCGGCGCCCCGCAAGGTGCGGTCGCGTGCCGCCACCCAAGGGCGCCCCGCCGGTGCGATCGGCAACTGGGTCGGTGCGACGATCCTGCTGATCTTCCTCGCGCTGATCGTGCCCGTCGCGGTGATGGGTCAGAACTTCGGCCCCCTCGGACGGCTGTCCACGCTGCTGGCCCTGCTGTTGACCTGGTACGCATCGGCCCGCCTCGCCGGCCACTACCACTCCGGACGACCCCACCTCGTCCAGATCACGTTCTGGGCGTTCGTCTACCTGTTCCTCGGTCTGGCCTCGTTCGCGCAGCTCACCGCCGACACCTTCCCCATCCCAGGTCAGTTCTTCGAGGAGGAGATCCGAGTCCAGGCCCTCGCCGGCGTCCTGCTCGGCTGCCTCGCCTTCGACGCCGGCCGCTTCGTCGCCCTCAGCATCCGCCGCCGCCGCATCCGCGAGCGGCTCGAACATCGGGTCATCGACGCCCGCCGGGTCTGGTTCCTCGGGATCATCGGCATGGTCTGCACCATGGGCGTGGTCATGACCACCGGCGGCCTGGGCACCCGCTTCCGCTCCCGCCAGGCCGCCGAAGAGGCCCTGTTCGGCATCCCGCCGTGGGGGGTGCGCATCGACCAGCTCGACGACAAGACCCTGGGGCTGATCAAGACCAGCCTCACGTGGCTGCCGGTGTTCCTGGGGCTCATCCTGCTGCTGTTCCTGCGCCAGTCGGCCACCGCCCGCTTCGGCGACCGGCGCCACGTCCGCTGGGTGCGCAACCCGGCCACCACCTGGCTGCTCTGGGGCCTGATCCTCGTCAACGTCGTCGCCAACAACCCCATCGCCAACCCCCGCATCCGCTTCGGCGGGGTGGCCTTCGCCATCGCCTTGGTGATGATGCACGTCGAGCGTCCCCGCCGCCTGCGCGCCTTCCTCGTCGCGCTCCTCCTGCTCGTGTTGATCGTGTTCCCGTACGCCGACGTGTTCCGCTACGACGTCCAACAGACCATCAAGATCGCCACGCTGCAGGACCAGTTGGTCGAGAGCCCCGACTACGCCATGTTCCAGCAGGAGATGAACGGCATCGTCTATGTGCGCGAGCACGGCTTCACGAAGGGCCGTCAGACGCTCGGCGCGGCTCTGCCCTTCGTCCCGAAGTCGATCTGGGAGAACCAGCCGGAGGCCACCGGTGACCTGATCTCGCGCACGGACGGCATCAACGCGTCGTCGACGTTGTGGACCGAGGCCAACGTCGAGGCGGGGTGGCCCGCCATCATCGTGGTCTTCGTGCTCTACGGGGTGATCGCGATGCTCGCCGACGAGAGCTACGAGCGGTGGTCACGGAGCCGGCCGTCGATCATCGGCATCGCCGTCCCGCTGTTCGCGGCGTTCCAGTTCTTCGTGCTTCGGGGCTCACTGCTCCCCGTCGTCGGCGACCTCGCGCCCATCGTGTTGATCGTGGCGCTGTGCTCTCGGCGATCGCGGCGCACCGCGGCAGCGTCCTCCAGCGAAGGGTCCGGCCTGGCGGTCACCGGCGGTGGTACGAACGGCGGGAACGGCACTCAGGCCGTCGGCGCCGCCGGTGCCCGTTCGACCGTGGTGAACGCCCGGCCGTAGACGAACACGCCGCCGGTCTCCGCAGTGGCGACGCCGGCCAGCGCGCCCCGTGCGGCCCCGACCAGCGCGCCGACGCATCCCAGCACCAACGTCGCCACCGCGACCCTCGAGCGCGCGCGCAGGCTGCGGCGCGCGTCGGCGTGGACCCGTAGGCCCACCACGAAGGCGAAGCCGATGCCGCCGGCCACCGCCGACCACGTCATCGCCCCGAGCACTGTGGCCGTGCCCGCCCACGAGTCACCGAGCAGCGCCTCGCCGATGGCGGCGGGCAGGTTCCAGACCACCAGGCCCCAGGCCAGGGTCACCAGTCCGAGGCCGGTGGCCAGACGGAGCACGATGGGTCGGGTGCGCTCCGGCGTGTCGGCGTGGGCACGCACGAGGCGCGGCGTGACCGCCACCCGCACCCCGGCGTAGAGCGCGTACATCGGGCCGAACAGGATCTGGGCCCCGCGGACCTTTGCCACCTCGTCGAGGCCGGCGATGGCGCCGAGGAACAGCACGACGACCTGGGTCGTCCCGTAGAGGAGCATGAACTCGGCGGCGTAGCGCAGGCCCAGGCCGGCGTGGTCGGGCAGCCAGCGGCGGGCGCCGGTGAGACGTGGGACGACCCGGAGCTGGAACGCGCCGACGACCGCGGCCACCGCGCCGGCCGCGCCCCACGCGGCGAGGAACCAACCCACGGTGTCGTGGGACGTCTGCGCGAGGGCGATGATGGCGAGGGTGGAGCCGCCGCCCCAGATGAGGTCGTTGACGGCTGCGGCGCGGGGCAGGTGCTCGGCGAACAGGGCGAAGCGCCAAAGGTCCTGGAGGAACAGTCCCGGCAGGACGAGCCCGAGCATTGGCAGGAGCTCGCCGATGGGGCCGGGCACCACGAGACCGGCGAGGGCGCAGAGGAACCCGAGGGCGGCGCCGAAGGCGAGTGCCGAGCCGGCCGCGCCCGCCAGCATCGAGCGGCGGTGTGCCTCGTCGGCGGCGCTGTAGGCCACCGAGAAGGCTTCCCCGTGGATCCCCTCGTTCACGCCCTGGCTGCAGACGTAGACGATGTAGACCGCCGAGAAGGCCCCGAACTCCTCGGCCGTCACCTGGCGGGCGATCAGGATGGCAAGGACGACGTTGCTGAGGCTGTACACGCCCTGGTCGACGATCGACCAGGACGCGCCCCGCAGTCCCGCCGGGAGCTTCACCTCGTCATCTGGTCGTGGATCCAGCGGAAGGTGCGCTCGAGGCCGTCGGCCAGGGTGGTCGAGGGCTCCCAGCCGTAGCGCTCGAGGATCATGGTGTTGTCGCTGTTGCGGCCGCGCACCCCCTGCGGGGCGTCGAGCTTGTAGTCGCGCTCGAGGGTGACACCGGCGATCCCCTCCACGATGTCCACCAGTTGGTTGACGGTGACCAGCTCGCTGCTGCCCACGTTGACGGGGTCGGTGTGCGGACCGTCGGTGACGAGGTGGATGCCGTGGAGGCAATCATCGATGTAGGTGAAGCTGCGGGTCTGGTGGCCGTCGCCCCAGATCTCGATGCGGTGGTCACCGCTCAGCTTCGCCTGCACGACCTTGCGGCAGATGGCGGCCGGCGCCTTCTCCCGGCCGCCGTCGTAGGAGCCGTGGGGACCGTAGATGTTGTGGAAGCGGGCCACCCGCGTCGCAAGGCCGAAGTCCTCGTGGAAGTGGTGGCACATGCGCTCGGTGAAGAGCTTCTCCCACCCGTAGCCGTCTTCGGGCATGGCCGGGTACGCGTCCTCCTCCCGGAGGGCCTGCACCTCGGCGGAGGTCTGCTTCTCGGCCGCGTAGACACAGGCGGAAGAGGCGAAGAAGAAGCGCTCGACGCGAGCGTCACGGGCCGCGAGGAGAAGATGCGTGCCGATGAGCGAGGAGAGCATGCACAGCGCCTTGTTGTTCTCGATGAACCCCATGCCGCCCATGTCGGCGGCGAGGTCGTAGACCGCGGCGGCGCCGTCGAGGGCCTCGTGGCACGAGGCGAGGTCCATGAGGTCCAACTGGCGCTCGTCGACGCCCTCGTGGTGCTGGAACCACTGGTCCTTGGGCTTCACGTCCACGGCTCGGACGTTGGCGTTCCCGCGTTCGACGAGGTCGCGCACCAGGTGGCCCCCGATGAACCCGCCGCCCCCGGCGACGACGATCAGCCCGTCCTCGCTCACGCTTCGCGTTCCTGGTCTCGTTGGGCCGCTCGGGCCCCGCCCTCCGTCGTCGGGCTCACGATGACTCCCTCCTTGGCCGGCTCGAGCCGGTGGTCTCGTCCGATGTCGAAAGCTCCCTGAACATGGCGTCGAATCGGTCGCCGATGCGATGCACGTCGAAGGATCGCTCTGCGTAGGCGCGGGCCTCGTCCCCGAGATGGTGCCGTAGATCCGGGTCGTCGAGCAATCGTCGCGCCGCGCCCACGAAGCCGTCGGCGTCGTCCGGCTCGACGGTCACGCCGCTGCCGGCGGCCGCGATGGTGCGGGCGGCCAGGTTGGCCGAGGGCACCGACGCCACGATCGGCCGGCCGGCGCAGTGGTAGCTGAGGACCTTCGACGGGACCGAGAACACACCCGCCTCGGGCTCGAGGATGGCCAGCAGCACGTCGGCGCTGGCGAGCACGTCGGGGAAGACCTCGATGGGCTGGAAGGGCAGCAGCACCAGGTTGTCGAGGTGCTCGGTGGCGGCGCGCTCGGCCAGCCAGTCGGCGCCCATGCCCTCGGAGGCCACCACCACGGCGACGTCGGGCTGGTCGGCGACGTCGATGGCGAGGCGCCGCAACAGGTCGGGGTTGTGCTTCAGGCCGAGGGTGCCCGAGTAGAGCAGCACGCGGCGGTCGTCGAGGCCGTGCTCGGCCGACCAGGCGTTGCGGCGCGGGCGCTCGGGCAGGTCCTCGAGCGGCGCCCAGTTCTCGATGACGTGCACCCGCTCGGCGGGGATGCCCCAGTCGGCGAGGATCGGCTCGAAGTCGGGGGAGATGGTCACCACCGCGTCGCTGCGCCGAAGCATCCGGCGCTCGAGGTGCACGAACCAGGCCCCGAGCACGTGCCCCGCACCGGGCAGCTTGCGGGCGACGGTGTCACGCATGGCGAAGCTGTAGACGTCCTGCTGCCAGAACACGAAGGGGGTGCGGGAGCGGCGCGCCCAGCGCTGGATCTGCTCCTGGGCGAACAGGGGCACGTTGCAGGAGATCAGGACGTCGGGCCGCAGGTCGTCGACGAGGGCGGAGAACAACTTCCCGTAGCGGACCTCCTGTCGCCACCGCTTGGCGAAGTGGTACTTGTCGAAGGGCTCGCCGAGGTCGACCTCGAGGACCCGGAAGCCCTCGGGATCGTCGGGCCGACGCACCAACGAGCCCTTGCCCGTGGCGTAGGACGGGCAGTGGACATGGTCCACCTCGTGGCCCCGGCGGGCCAGCTCCCGGCTGAGCTGCACCTGGAACGGGTGACCGGAGTAGTCGTGGAGAACGATCCGCATGGGCGGCGGGGAGCGTAGTCTCAGGCCCGATGGCCGACGGCGCAGATGGGAGATCGGTGCACTTCGGGGGTCTGTACCCAGAGGTCGGCGCCGGCGGGTTCAGCCGCGTGGACGGCACCGTTCAGTTCTACGGGAGGGTGCGCGCGCTGCTGCGGCCCGACATGGTGGTGCTCGACTTCGGCGCGGGGCGGGGCGTGGGTCCCCAGGAGGACCCCGTCGCGTACCGGCGCGAGCTCCAGATCCACCAGGGGCACGTGGCGCGGGTGATCGGCGCCGACATCGACCCGGTGGTCAAGGAGAACCCGGTGCTCGACGAGGCCATCGTCCTCGACGGCGTCTCCGCCCGGTTGCCGCTCGAGGACGAGTCCGTCGACCTCATCGTCTCGGACTTCACCTTCGAGCACCTCGACGACCCGGCCCACACCGCACGCGAGCTCGAGCGGGTGCTGCGCCCGGGGGGATGGCTGTGCGCCCGCACGCCGAACAAGTGGGGCTACATCGGCGTGGGTGCCCGTCTCGTGCCCAACTCGTTCCACACCCGCTTCCTGCGCCGCCTCCAGCCCGACCGCCAGGCCCAGGACGTCTTCCCCACGCGCTACCGCTGCAACACCGTGGCCGACGTGCGGCGGCACTTCCCTTCGGAGCGCTTCGACGACTTCTCCTACCGGCACGAGAGCGAACCGTTGTACGCGGGCTCGTCGCCGGCGGCGCAGCGGGCCCAGCGGGCGGTGCTGACGGTGCTGCCCAACCGCATGGCCTCGATGCTCATGGTCTTCGTGCGTCGCAAGGGTGGGCTTGGCGGTGGCTGAGCAGGGCCCGGGTCCCGCATCGGGCCCGACGGGTGGGGAGGAGCCCGTGGACGAGGTGGCGGTGGCGGCCGCGGCGGCGCGGCCCGCCGCTCGCTCCGAGGTGCTGCTCGCCCACCCGGTCGAGCACGCGGTCGGTCGCTACCGGCGGGTGGTCGTGGTGGTCGACGCCCTCGCGGCCCTCGCCGGGGCGATGCTGGCCCAGGTCTTGCGCGAGGTGCTCTTCGGGGCGTCCCTGACCGTCGATGGCCGCCACGTGCCCTACCTGCTCGTGGCCTCGGTGGCGGTGGTCTCGTGGCTGGCCATCCTCGCCGTCAGCGGTGCGTACGAGCACAAGATCCTCGGATCGGGCACCGAGGAGTACCGCCGGGTCCTGCGGGCTGGGGTGGGCGCCCTCGCCGCCGCCGTCCTGGTCGTGTTCCTCACCCGGGCGCAGGTGGCCCGTGGCTTCGTCATGGGGCTGGCACCCCTGGTGGCGGCCTGGACCCTGTTCGGTCGCTACCTGGCCCGCAACTGGCTCTCCCGGCAACGGGCGAAGGGCCTGCAGATGCGCCGTGTGGTCGTGCTCGGACGTCCTGAGGCCGTGCTCGAGGCCGTGCGCCACTTCCGCGGCGCGACCGACCAGGGCTACGACGTGGTCAGCGCGTGCGTCGTCGGCGACGCCTCGACCGAAGTCGTCGACGAGCTGGCCATGCCGCTGCTCCCGGCGGCCGACCCCCTGGCCGCGGTCACCGAGCAGCGGGCCGAGGTGCTCGCCATCGCCGGCACCGAGGCGCTCCCCACGGGAGCGCTGCGCACCCTGGCGTGGGACCTCGAGGGCACCGGCGTCGACCTGATGGTGGTGCCGACCATCACCGACGTCGCGGGGCCGCGGGTGAGCGTCCAGGCGGTCGCCGGCCTGCCCCTGCTGCTGGTCGAGCCCCCGCGCCTCACCGGCGGCGCCCGGGTGGTGAAGTCGCTCATCGACCGGGTCACGGCGCTCGTGCTCCTCGTGCTGCTCGCGCCCTTCCTCGTGGGGATCGGCCTGCTCGTGCGCCTCACCAGCAAGGGGCCGGCCATCTTCCGCCAGGTGAGGATGGGTCGGGACGGCAATCCGTTCCGCATGTGGAAGTTCCGGACGATGACCCAGGAGGCCGAGCAGGACCTCGACAAGCTCGTCACCCTGAACGAGCACGACGGGCTGCTGTTCAAGATCCGCGACGACCCTCGCCGCACCACCGTGGGCCGCTGGCTGCGCCGGTTCTCGCTCGACGAGCTGCCCCAGCTCGTCCACGTGGCCTCGGGGAAGATGTCCTTGGTCGGACCCCGGCCGCCGCTGCCGTCCGAGGTGGCCCGCTACCCCGAGGACGTGCGCCGGCGCCTGCTCGTGAAGCCGGGCATCACCGGCCTCTGGCAGGTCAGCGGCCGGAGCGACCTGCCTTGGGCGGAGTCCGTGCGCCTCGACCTGTACTACGTGGACAACTGGTCGCTCTCGATGGACTTCGTGATCATCATGAAGACCACGGCGGCGGTCCTCCACGGCAAGGGCGCCTACTAGCCCCCACCCCCAGCTCGAGCACCTGACGCAACGGCCTCCTGGAGAACACATACGAGTACCCGGAAACATCGGATCGGGCGGGCTCGGTTCGATCCAAGGTCAGAAGGCGCGGAACGGCGGCGAGGCCGTGGTCGTAGCGTCGCCGCCGTGGCCGACCGCATGCACGCCGACGAGGTGGACGTGCCCGTCGACCTCGTGCGGCGGCTGCTGGCCGCGCAGCACCCGCAGTGGGCCGACCTGCCCCTGACGGTGGCGGGGGAGTGGGGGACCGACCACGCCGTGTACCGCATGGGCGACCGGATGGTCGTACGCCTGCCCCGCATCGGCTGGGCGGTGAAGGCGGTGGCGGCCGAGCAGCGTTGGCTGCCCTTCCTCGGCCCGCAGCTGCCCGTGGAGATCCCCGAGGTCGTGGCGACGGGGGAGCCGGGCGAGGGCTACCCCTGGCCCTGGACCGTGCTCAGCCGGATCGACGGCCAACACCCGCCGACCGTCGACTCGTGGGGGGCCGAGCAGCTCGCGGTCCACCTGGCCGGGCTCAACCGCGCCCTGGCCGCCGTCGATCCGACGGATGGGCCCGTCGCCGGGCGTGGGCCCTGTCCGTCGCCGTCGTCGCCCTCTCGTACTACCGGGACACGTATCCGGCCATCTGCGCCTCCTCCCGCCGGGTGCTGACCGAGGTGCAGGCCGACCACGAGCGCGAAGCCCTCGGCCCGGCAACACCGGCTGCGCTTCCCGAGGGCTACCAGCAGGGCGCCTACCTCGCCGATGCAGACGTGGAGGTGGACAGCCTGGGTGGACCCGTGCCGCCGCCGCCGCCTCCGGCGCGTCGCGGCCCTGCCTCGTTCGGCGACGCCGCCCGGCCCGCGGCCGACGTCGGCGAGGCGCGCTGGGTGACGGGAGGCCAGTCAGACCACTGGGGCGTCGGTCAGTTCGTGCCAGCCGGCTTCGAGGCCTGCCTCTTCGTCGACGACGTGCCCGGCGACCAGGACGAGTGGTGGGAGCTCGAGAAGGCCCACACGGTGACCATCGCCGACATCGGGACCCGCCACACGACGACACCGGACCGCTTCTACTTCGCTGTCTGGGACGGGCACGGCTACCCGAACGACGGCCTCGAACACATCCCGACGTTCGCGTCGGCTGGACGTCATCGGGACTACTACTTGCTCGAGGGGCCGCTCTCGGCGCTCCCGGAGCTCGTCTGGCCGAACTACGAGGTCCGGGTGTGGCGCCAGCCCGATCTCTGGTGGCCCGCAGACCGGGCCTGGATCGTGTGCACCGACGTCGACTTCTGGTGCAACTACGTCGCCGGCACCCAGGCCCTCGTCGACGAGGTCGCCGCTGCGGCCACCACCGAGACCCACCTCGTCAAGCGCACCGACGACCTCGAACGCGTCGACTGAGCCTTGTCGAGGTGGAGGCGGCAGCCTCCGGAATCCGGAAGCGCTCGCCTCCACCTCCACGGCGGTCAGAGCGCGAGGCGGTACGCGACGAGCAGGAGGTCGTCGTCGACGTGCCAGTTGCGGTGGGGTTGGGGCTGGTAGCCGCGGCGGTCGTAGAGGGCGTGGGCGGCGGTCATGTGGGGGGCGGTGGAGAGGACGACGGCCTCGAGCGAGCGGTCGCGGGCGTGCTGCTCGGCCGCGTCCATGAGGCGGTCGGCGATGCCGAGCCGGCGGGCGGCGGGGTCCACGCCGAGCATGCGCACCTCGATCTCGCCGGACAGGGCGATCTCGGCGAAGGGCGTGCCGGGCTCGGCGAGGGTCACCGAGCCGACCATGCGCAGGCCGGCGAACGCCACCAGGACGTGGGCGTCACGGACCCGGGCGGTGCCGTCCCCGAGCTCCTTGGCGTACTCGGCATCGACCACCCGGTCGCCCCGGTAAGCGGCGAGCGTGAGCAGGCCGATCTCCTCGCCCTCGTCGGAGGCGGCGCGGCGGACGACGATGGGCGAGGTCACCCCGGCGTTCTAGCGCCTCGACGGGCGCATCGGCCGGTCCGCCGCCGGGACGCCGCGCGGACCAGCGCCGCTCGACGCGGGAGTGGCAACCCGTGCGACGCTGAGCACATCGCCGACGACCCGACGGATGCGCTGGACCTCGACGCCGCCCTCGACGTGCTCTTCGCCACGCCTCCGGACGCGTTCGTCGCAGAACGCAACGCCCTGGTCAGGCAGCTGCGGGCCGCGAAGCGGCGGGACCACGCCACCGCGGTGGCGGCCATGCGCAAGCCGCCCCGGGCCGTGTGGGCGCTCAACCACCTGGCACTGAGCGACGACCCCCACCTCGCGGACCTGCTCGACGCCATCGACGCGGTTGGTGCGGCCGACGCCTCGACGCACCGGGGGGCGGTGGCTGCACTACGCGACCGCATCGGCGACACCGTCGACGCCGCCGTCGCGGCCATCGAGGCGCGACGGCCCGACGACCACCCTGAAGTGACCGGGGCCCTGCAGGCGGTGGTCGGCGACGCCGAGGCGCTGCGCCTGCTGGTGGACGGCCGCCTCGTGGAGGTCCCGGTGGGGGGCATGGGGGCGCTCGGCCTGTTGCCCCCGGGAGGCGCCGCCGTGCCCCGAGCGCCCCGCCCCGAGGGCCGCGCCCGCCCCAAGCTGGGCGTGCCCCGCCCGCCGGCGCTCCCCGAGGAGAGCGACGCAGCCGGGGTCGAGGCCGCGGTCGAGGAGGAGGGGGGTGCCGACGCCGAGGTCGACGACTCGATGGCGGCGCGGCGGACGGCCCGCGAGCGCCGGCGCCTCGAGGAGGTGGCGGCCGCGGCCCGGGTCGCCCACGAGGCGGCCGCCGATGCGCTCGAGCACGCCGACGCTGCGGTCGGCGAGGCGGAGGAGCGGCTCGCCGCCGCGGCGGACGAGGTGGCGGCTGCCGAGGCCGCCCTCGTCGCGGCGCAGGCCCGCCGGGACGAGCAGGACGCCGCTGTCGCCGACGCCCGCTCGACTCGGGAGGCGGCGGTCACCGCCGAGGTCGAGGCGCAGGCCGTCGCCGGCGCCGCGCAGGCCGACCTCGATGCACTCGACCCCTGAAGGCAGGCATGACACACCGCCGTAGCCGACGGTTGGGGACCACCGCAGGCGACGCCTGGGTGGCGAGCGGCGGACCGGGTGAACGGAGCGGTGTCGGCGGGGGCGACGGGGTGGGGCCACGCCGGCGCTCTCATCACACTCTCATGTTGTTCCAGGGGATCTCCAGGTCTTCACAGCGCGTCCTGAGGGACCTCCAAGGCGCGGATCGGAGCATGACCCTCATCCGACCCGCCCCGACCAAGGAGCAACCATGAAGCGCCACCGCAGCCCCCGATCCGACGACCTCCGCTCCGACGACGCCCGCGCCTTGGCCCTCGCCGACGACGAGGGCCCGGTGCTCGACCGGCGCCGCTTCCTCACCTTCGCCGCCCTCGGCACCGGGGCGGCGGTGACCGGCTTCGGCCTGGCCAAGTACGTCCTCAACGGCGACACGGCCACGGCCGCCGCGGCGACCTCGGCCACCACGGCGGCCTCCTCGAGCGCCGCCTCGTCGGCCTCGTCCACGAGCACCACGGCCGCCGGGACCGCCACGGAGGTGGCCGACGAGCTCGCCTTCGGCATGGGCGACGTGTCGACCGACAGCCTGACGATCACCGTGGCCGACGGGTACCGCAACATCGTCACCGCCTCGTACTCGACCAGCCACGACATCGACCCCGCTTTCCGCTACCCCGGCACGCCGGCGGCGCAGGACCCGGGCTACACGTACAAGGTCACCACCGACCCGCAGATCGCGGACTCGCCCACCTACGTGCAGACCGGCCAGGTCTTCGGTGTGCACCTCGACAGCGTGGTGTGGGACCCCAAGACCGCCGGTTACTACAACAACGACATGAGCGGCGGCTGGAACGCCGTCGCCACCGCCGACCAGCTCGACATCTACGGCGCCCACACCCGGCCCGAGACCGGCTTCTACCACTACCACTCGGTCACCGGGCAGTGGCTGTCCGACTCGAGCGTCCACTCGGCCCTCGTGGGCTGGGCGGCCGACGGGTTCCCGGTCTACCTGCGCTACGGCTACACGGACCCGACCGACCCGGCCAGCGGGGTCACCAACCTCCAGTCGAGCTACCGGCTCAAGAGCGGCAGCCGCCCGAGCGGGTCGAACGACCCCGGGGGGACCTACGACGGCACCTACGTGGCCGACTACGAGTACGTCGAGGGCCTCGGCGACCTCGACGAGTGCAACGGCCGGGAGTGCGTGACCCCCGAATTCCCCGACGGGACCTTCGCCTACTTCCTGACCGACGGGTGGCCGTGGGTGCCCACCTACCTGCGGGGCACGCCCGACGACACCTTCGCCCCGGGCTTCGGCGGCGGGTCCGGCCTGCCGCAGGGCTGACGCCGCCCGAGGCGCACGGGCCGCCCGTCCGCCGTCGACGAGGACGGCGCCGGCGGGCGGCCAGGTCAGCGGGCCAGGTCGGCGACCGTTCCCCCGGAGGCCCGGACGAGCTCGTCCGGGGTCAGGGGGAACACGTCGTGCGGGGTGCCGGCCGCGGCCCACACCTCGTCGAAGGCGAGCAGGTGGCGGTCCACGAACACCGGCAGGGTCGTGGCGTGGCAGAACGGCGGCACGCCGCCGATGGCGTAGCCGGTGGTGGCCCGCACCTCGGCGGCGTCGGCCCGCTCGGTGTGGTCGGCCCCGGCAGCGGCGGCGAGGGCCTTCTCGTCGAGGCGGTCGGCGCCGCTGACGAGCGCCATCACCACGAAACCCGTTCCGTCCTCGCGCACGGCTCGGAAGGCGAGGGACTTGACGATCTGGGCTACGTCGACGGCGATGGCGGTGGCGGCGTCCTCGGCGGTGCGGGTCCCTTCGGGGAAGGTCCGGGGCTCGACGCGGATGCCGAGCGCGGCAGCGGCGTCGACGAAGGCGGCCGTCGTCGGATGCATCGGGCAATGCTGCCAGACTGGCTCCGTGCACCGGTGGCTCGTCGGGGGAGCGTTGATCGAGGGTCCGGACGGGCTGCTGCTCGTCCAGAACCGACGGCGCAACGGCCGCGTGGACTGGTCGCCGCCCGGGGGCGTGATCGACGACGGCGAGTCCGTGCTCGACGGCCTGGCCCGCGAGGTGCTCGAGGAGACGGGCCTGGTCGTCACCTCGTGGGAGGGCCCCGTGTACTCGATCGAGGCGGAGGCCCCGGGTCTCGGGTGGGCCCTCGAGGTCGAGGTCCACCGGGCGCTCGCCTACGAGGGCGAGCTGGTGGTCGACGACCCGGACGGCATCGTTGTGGACGCACGCTTCGTGGCGCCGGCGGTCTGCGCCGACCACCTCACCGACGGCCACCCGTGGGTGCGCGAGCCCCTGGTCGAGTGGCTGGGCGAGCGCTGGGTCGGCACCCGCGGGTTCGGCTACCGCGTGGAGGGCGACGACCCCGCCGGCCTCACCGTCAGCCGTCTCTGATGGCGGCAGGGGACGCCCACCGCACGATCCTCCACGTCGACATGGACGCGTTCTTCGTGGCCGTCGAGCGTCTCCGCGACCCGAGCCTGGTGGGCAAGGCCGTGGTGGTCGGCGGCGAAGGGGACCGTGGCGTGGTGGCGGCGGCGTCCTACGAGGCGCGGGCCTTCGGGGTGCACTCGGCCATGCCCAGCACCCGCGCCCGCCGGCTCTGCCCGCACGCCGTCTTCGTGCGCGGCGACCACCGCGCCTACAGCGAGGTCAGCGGCCGGGTCATGGAGCTGTTCCGCTCGTACACGCCGCTGGTCGAGCCGCTGTCGCTCGACGAGGCCTTCCTCGACCTGACCGGGGCCATGCGCCGGTGGGGGACCGGCGCCGCCGCGGGCCACGACATCCGTCGGGCCGTGTTCGACC
>RRZU011899273.1_pt1 | contig 14693 bp, 16 predicted proteins | sample 2165561 | NCBI WGS metagenome assembly RRZU01 (sample SAMN10456909, study PRJNA506462) | wastewater metagenome | isolation source: wastewater sludge | place: USA: Moscow, Idaho
CGATCGAGCTCGTCAATGCGCTGCTGCCGGCGATGCGTGCGAACGGCCAAGGCCGGATCCTGATCAACAGTTCGATTCTCGGCTTTGCCGCGATGCCGTACCGCGGCGCGTACAACGCGACCAAATACGCGCTCGAAGGCTTCGCCGATACGTTGCGCCAGGAGCTGTACGGCTCGCAGATTTACGTCTCGCTGATCGAACCCGGCCCGATCAAAAGCCGTTTCCGCGCCAATGCCGAGGTTCAGTTCGCGCGCTGGATCGATGCGGAAAACAGCTTTCACAAGCAAGCCTACGTGGCGATGCAGGCGCGGCTCGCGAAGCCGGGGCCGGCCAACCCGTTCACGCTGCCGCCCGAGGCGGTGCTGGCCGATGTCTGGCGCGCGCTGAATGCGATTCGTCCGGCCGCGCGCTACCGACAGACTAGACCGACGAAATGGTTCTGGTATCTGCGGCGACTGCTGCCGACGCGCGGGTTCGACTGGGCCTGTCGGGTCGGATCGGGCGATGAGCCGGGCCATGTTTATGGCAGGAAACGCGGCTAGCAGATTCGGCGGGAGGGACGCGGCCAGTTTTTATTCAAGCAGGGTAATTGGCTGCATGTGGCCGCGATGCGGAGGCGCTAACTAAGCCGTTCTGTTTTTATACTGCGTCGGCGTCATCCCGGTTTTATGCTTGAACGCGGTATTGAAAACGGATTTTGAGTTGAAGCCGGACTCGACCATCACTTCCAGGATGGTCCTGCCTTCCTGCGGCTGATCGAGAAGCGTCATGGCGTGGCTTATCCGGTAATCGCCGATGAAATCGAAGAAATTCTTGGCGAATCCGTGATTGATGACAAACGAAAGATCGCGGGAAGTCATGCCTATCTGCCTGGCGAGCTGGTTTAGCGACAGGTTTGCGTTCAGGAACGGTTTTTCGGTTTCCATAAACTGCGCGACGCGATCTATCTGTCCGGCGCTGGGCATTGCTTTTTCCTCGCCCGCGTCCTGCTCTGCCAATAATTCCATTTCCTCTTTCGTCAAGCCGGTGAATATCGCTGACTGCCTTAGCGCATGGATAAGCAGCATATTGATGAATATGAATCCTGCGCCGCCTGCAACCGACAACACATAGCCGATTTCTGCCGAGCACTTGAAAATATAGAACGACAGACAGTAGGCCAGGCTGATAACCCAAACCACCGCGTATCCGGACAAAAGAACCTTTAACCACGACATCTGCTTGCTTTCGATGTCCGAGAAAATGTTTTTGACGCTTGCGGAAAACTTTTGCAAGGCGAGCACGGAATGGATCAGATAGGAAAGAAACACCCCGTGGATAATGAGCGCCAACGGAAGCGATGTCGGCATGCCGGGGATATCCTGCTCGAGAAGAATCCGGGCTTTGACCTCGACGGGCTGCGCGTAATAGCCGAAGAAAAACACCAGGGCTGCAACCAAAAACGGAATCAGGTGCGCAAAATCGCGCAGCCTGATTTTAAAATCGCGGTACATCAGGGATTTCGTATAGAGGAAGATCGCCGGGGGCTGCAAGACGGAAAATAGCATCCCCACGTAAGCAAGATTCAGGTTTCGAGGGATGATCCCCGTCCCGTAAAAGAAGAACTCGGCATACTCGGCTGCGATCGAGAACAAGACGACAACGAGCAGCCTGTTGCTTGTCTGCCCGATATTCGACGGCAGCAGAAGAAAAAACGAGAGCACAGCAGCCTGGGTTACCGTTGCTGCGAGCAGGAAGTTGGGGATGTCAATCTGCATGGTTGCCACATCATCATCGTTAAGCTTCGCGCCAGAATAACGGCCCCCGCCGGCAAAGTCGAACCCGTCCCCGTCCTTTCCCCCGCAGAACCCCGGAAATGTTCGTTTTTCCTCTTCGAACGTTCGATTACGCGCATGCGAACGCAGGCTGCGGCGCAAATGCATACAGTGGCTACCGAAGCTTGAATGTCCGGACGCCATCGCGGGGCGAACACATCCGGCCTCAATTTTTCCAAGCCGACATTGGCAAAAACGCCGTTCGTTCAAACGAGACAAAGGAGCATCATCATGAAAAAAATCGTCAAAACTGTACTGGCTACGGGAATCGTAGCCCTCACTAACTTTGCCATGGCGGGAACCGCTGAGGCGCACTGCGATGGCTTGGATGGGCCGGTCATCATCGAAGCTCGATCAGCCCTCGAGAAAAAGGACGTCACGCCATTGCTCAAATGGGCGCCAAGCAAAAACGAGGGGGAAATCAAGGAAGTATACGCAAAGACGTTGCAAGAAAGGACGAGCGGAAAGACAGCGCGGGAAGCTGCCGACCACAAACTCTTTGAAACGCTGGTGCGTGTTCATCGTGAATCCGAGGGCGCGTCGTTTACCGGAATCAAGCCCGCAGGACAAATTGCGCCGGTGGTCAGGGAGGCCGATGCTGCGCTCGACAAAAAGAACGTCGATCGCCTGGCGAAGCACCTCGCGGCGCAATTGGAAAAATCGATTCGCGACAAGTTTGAAAAAGCCGTACACAGCAAGGAATATGCCGGCCAGTCTGTCGATAAAGGGCGGGAGTTCGTAAACAACTACGTGCAATACGTCCATTTTGTCGAAGCATTGAATGGAATGGCTGGAAAAACGGCCGGGCATCACGAAACAGCGCAAAAGCCGTCTGCTCACCAGCACTAACCGCCAACGCGGATGGCAGGGCAGGATTTCTGTCCAATAACAAGCGTAGCGATGCCATGGCGTTGCTACGCTTGTTCGTTTCTAGAAACGGCTGACGATCAGCTTGAGTCCGAGCAGGACGAAGATGCCACCGGCGAGGCGGTCGAGCCACATGCCGGCCCGGCGGCTTCTGGCGAGGTACTGGCCGACATGACCAGAGAAATAGCCCAAGAGGCCGAACAGCAGCGCGGCTTGCAGCGTGAAAAGAATACCGAACTGGGCGGTCTGCCAGGCGATGCCGCCGCGGCTGGCGACGACGAATTGCGGCAGGAACGCGAGAAAGAACAACACGACCTTCGGGTTGATCGTGTTCGCGATCAGTCCTTTGCCAAACAGCTTCCACGACGAATCATTCCCTGCGCAGGCCGAGGCCTCTGCGCTGAACGCGCTGCCGTGACTTTTCAGCGCCTGAATGCCGAGCCAGACCAGATACAGTCCGCCGCAGACCTTCAGTGCGGTGAATGCCCATAGTGATGCGGCGATCAGCGCGCTGATGCCGAGCGTGGCGAGCAGCGTGTGGCTGAGGCAGCCGCAGGCGCAGCCGAGGCCGAATGCCATTCCCTGCCTGCGTCCGCGCGAGATGCCGAAACTCAGCACCATCAAATTGTCCGGACCGGGCGAGAGTGTGATCAACATTGCAGCGGCCAGGAATCCGTAGAATTGTTCAGGTGATATCATCTTAAGCTATTGATTTATATGGTTTTTTAGTCACCCTTGGCCGGGGGCGTATTGCGGATGATCTCGTCCGGCGTGGTTAGCGCCTGTGCGACCTTTTGCGCGCCGGCGATGCGTAGCGGGCGCTGGCCGAGACGGATCGCGTGTTCGCGCAGCTTCGAGGAATCGGTGTCGTCGCGGATCAGCTCGCGCAGTTCGGGCGTCAGCACCAGCATTTCATAGATGCCGACGCGACCGAGATAGCCGGTCATGCGGCATTCGAGACAGCCGGCCGGTTCGGCGATCTGGGGCGGCGGATTCGATTTCCACGGCCGGATCAGTTCGTTCCAGACCTGCGGCGGCGTTTCGACCATGCGCTTGCAATGCGGGCAGACCGTGCGTGCGAGCCGCTGCGCCATCACGCCGAGCACCGTCGCGCGGATCAGGTAGGACGGCACGCCGAGGTCAAGCAGGCGGGTCACGGCCGAGGCAGCATCGTTGGTGTGCAGCGTCGAGAACACCAGATGTCCGGTCAGCGCGGCCTGGACCGCCATTTCGGCGGTTTCGAGGTCGCGGATTTCGCCGATCATGATGATGTCCGGGTCCTGGCGAAGCAAGGTGCGGACGCCGCTGGCAAAATCGAGGCCGATGTTCGACTGGACCTGCATCTGGTTCAGCTGCGGGTAGACCATTTCGATCGGATCTTCGATCGTGCAGATGTTGACTTCCGGCGTGGCGAGTTCGCGTAGCGTCGAGTACAGCGTCGTGGTCTTGCCCGATCCGGTTGGGCCGGTCACGAGAATGATGCCGTGCGGGCGGTGGGTCAGATCCTGCCAGATGCGGTGCTCGTCTTCGTTGAAGCCGAGTTCGGCAAAGCTTTTCAGCAGGATTTCCGGGCTGAAAATGCGCAGCACGAGTTTTTCGCCGAATGCGGTCGGCATGCTCGACAGGCGAAGTTCGATTTCCTCGCCGGATGGCGATTGGGTCTTGATCCGGCCATCCTGCGGCCGGCGCTTTTCGGTGACATCCATACGGGCGAGCAGCTTGATCCGGCTTGTGATCGCCGCCATGACCGCGATCGGCGTCTGGTAAACCGGATGCAGCACGCCGTCGATGCGGAAGCGTACATGGCTGACGTCGCGACGCGGCTCGATATGAATGTCGCTCGCGCGCTGCTCGAAAGCATATTGCAGCAGCCAGTCGACGATCGTGACGATCGACTGGTCGTTCGCGTCGATTGATCCCCGGTTGCCGAGCTGAACCAGTTGTTCGTAGTTGGTGATGCCGGAAGGCAGCGACTTGTGCAGGTCGATCGCGTGCCGGACCGAGCGCGCGAGGTTATAGAACTCGGCGAGGTAGCGCAGGATGTCGAGCGGATTGGCGACGACCGGGTGAATGCGGATGCGCAGGATGCGCTCAAGCTCGTCCTGCCATTCACGATCGAACGGCTCGGCGGTCGCGACGGTCACTTCACCCACGCCGACCGCGACTGGCAGGATGCGAAAGCGCGTCGCGTAGGCATGTGAAACCACTTCGCAGACGCTGGAGACGTCTATTTTCAGCGGATCGATGTGGTAGTAGGGCAGTCCGGCCTTAGCGGCGAGCCATTCAGTCAGCGTTTCGATGTTCAGGTGCTTCTGCGGATTGCGGGCATCGGGCAAGCGGCTGTTGCCGATCAGCGCCAATGGATGCGTTTCGCCGGTTTTACGCGCAGCCGGCTGCAGGAGTTTTTCCGCATCGCGCGTGGTCAGCAGTCCATCGTCGACAAGTTCCCGCAGGACTTTCTTGAGTTCCAGTTCGTGCTTGCCCGGGTTCAAGGCGCATTCCTTCATCGTAAAGAGTCTGGCGACATCATAGCGCCATGCGCGGATTCGCGTCAGAAGGTTGCCATGACGGGCTATGCGCCTTTTGCTGTCCTGCTTGTGCTTGGAATACCCAACTACTGGTGTCGGGTACATTTTCGTGCTTTTGTTTGTTACAAGATGGTTCAAATATGGCGTTTTTACTTACATTGTAGTTGTCTACGTTTTATTTTTGTCACTTATTACATGTAGTTTCTGTGGTTTTGGCTGGCGCTAAAGTTTGTAGTTTGGTACATTTCTCTCACGGCCGAAGCGGTCGTGTTCTGAAACCAAAGCAAGGAGAAACATCATGGAAAACGCAGCTCTGATTCTGGGTCTTGCCGGTCTGGCCCTGCCGACCCTCATCAACATCATCGGCTTCGGCAGCGAAGACAAGAACGAAGGCAAGGCGGGCGAGTAATCGCCAAGTTTGAGTAAACAGCAGTCGTTCGCGGCGTGTGTGCCGCATATCAAGCAAGGAGATACATCATGGAAAACGCAGCTCTGATTCTGGGTCTTGCCGGTCTGGCCCTGCCGACCCTCATCAACATCATCGGTTTCGGCAGTGAAGACAAGAACGAAGGCAAGGCGGGCGAGTGATCGCCAGGTTTGAGTAAACAGCAGTCGTTCGCGGCGTGTGTGCCGCATATCAAGCAAGGAGAAACATCATGGAAAACGCAGCTCTGATTCTGGGCCTTGCCGGTCTGGCCCTGCCGACCCTCATCAACATCATCGGCCTCGGCAGCGAAGACAAGACAGACAAGTGATCGTCGATGTCGTGAAACGGTAAAGAATCGATAAATTGTTTGTCATCTTCCCTGGTTAATATCGCTGTACCTTCAGGTTAAGGGGAGCACCATGGAAAATACAATGCTGATTCTGGGTCTTGCGGGACTTCTGGCTTTACCGGCGCTTATTGGCTTCATTCGGGCCGGTTACAAGCAAGACCAACGCCACGATGAGTAATTGCAGTCCCCCAGTCCCTCGGGTTGGGTTCAATAGGTGAAAACATGCAGCAATCATTCTGTGCAACGGCCGCGGCCGGCCGGAACTGAAAATCCGCCTGCCGCGTGTCGTTGATTCCTGTTTTCACATCAGTGTGTGTCCCTTTAGGCCGGATTGCCTGACCCTGTTACGCTCCATTCTGCAAAAAATACCAGGTCAATTCCCGCGCGCGCGGTCATTTCAGCTGATCGACCAGTTCCTTTGTCGTGATCTGCGTGTAGTCCTTGTTCAGTCGGCTGCCGACGAGCTTGCCGGTCTGTTCATCTATTTTTTCATTCAGAAGTCCCATGAATGCGGGGGGCGCAATCAGGACCAGACTCTCGAATTGCTGGCTGCAGCGCCCCTGATTCAGTTCATGCGCAAGCTGTTGGGCAAAGAATTGCGCTTCGTTCTGCTTGGGCTCCGATTGTGGATTTTTCGCGCCATGCCCGTTGCCGACACCTTTCATGTAGCCAGCCCGGTCGGAAGAAAGCTCGGCGTTCTTCATCCGGCTTTCCGGGTGAGTCAGTTCTTTAACCAGTGTCAGTTCATTGCGGATGCCATTGCGGAAAAAAATTCGAGCTTCGCTGGCGTTGGAAACGAGGATCCACGTTTTGGACATGGTGTGCTCCGTATGTGATAAAGGCAGTTTCAGCGTAGGGCGTGGCAAGGGGTGCGGCAAAAACGGGCAGACAGGCGGCGGAGAAAGTGGCTGTGAACCTGACGTTCTGGCTTTTTCCCGCCGATCAGGCACAATGAACAGGAACTGCAGTCAATGAGCCGGCGTTATGAAACTCCTGTTTTCCGTGGATACCCTGGACGAGAAATTCGCGCTCGACGCGATCGCCCGGGTCGGAAAGTATTTTGATCTGATCGAGGTTGGTACCTTGCTGCTCAAGCAGTCGGGCATCGGTATTGTGAAAAAGATCGCGGCCGTTTCGGACAAACCGGTTTTTGTCGACAGCAAGATCATCGATGGCCCGGAGCGCGAAGCGACGCTGATGTGCGAATCCGGTGCGGCGATGTTTTCGATGCTGGCGCTGGCTTCCGACCAGGCGATCAGCACCGTGCTCGACATCGCCAAGGCGTACGGCGTCGAGGTTATGTTCGACATGCAGCGCGTTCCCGACAGTCGCGCCCGCTCGGGGCGACTCAAGACGCTCGGCGCGCGCCACCTGTGCGTGCACAAGAATGCTGATTGTGGCGACAGCCTGATCGCGAGCTTTCGCGAATGTCTCGATATCCAGCGGCTCGGAGGGGTGCAGATGGCGGTCGCTGGCGGCATCGATCTGCCGACGCTGGCGCAGATCAAGCCAATTCTTTTGCCGGAATACGTGATCGTTGGCAAGGCGGTGTTGACGGCGCCGGACATGGAAGCCGTAGCGTGCCAGTTTCGCGAGATGGCCGACCGCTGATCCCGCCGCTTCTGGCATGGCATGCAAGGCGGTACAATGGCAGTCTCTCGGCTGCCTGGCGGCCGCAACCGTTTATCCGGATTTTCTCATGCTGCGCATCACCGAAATCAAGCTACCGCTCGACCATGCTCCCGAAGCCCTGCAGGCGGCCTTGCTGAAAAAGCTCGACATCACCGCCAATGATCTGGTGGGTTTCACAATCTACCGCCGCGGTTTTGATGCGCGCAAGAAGAGCGACATCCAGCTTGTCTACACGCTCGATGCTGAAGTGAAGAATGAAGCGAGCCTGATTCAGCAGTTTGCCGCCGATCCTCGCGTCAACCCGGCGCCGGACATGACCTACCGTTATGTAGTGCAAGCCCCGACAGAACTGAAGACCCGCCCAGTGGTGATCGGCATGGGGCCGTGCGGTTTCATGGCGGCGCTGATGCTGGCGCAAATGGGTTTCAAGCCGATCGTGCTCGAACGCGGCAAGGCAGTGCGCGAACGGACTCAAGATACTTGGGATCTGTGGCGTCAGGGCAAGCTTGATCCGGAATCGAACGTCCAGTTCGGCGAAGGCGGCGCGGGAACATTTTCCGACGGCAAGCTCGCGAGTCAGATCAAGGACCCGAAATTCCACGGCCGCAAGGTGCTGGAAGAGTTCGTCAAAGCCGGCGCGCCCGAAGAGATCATGTACCTCAGCAAGCCGCACATCGGCACGTTCCGGCTGGTCGGCATGGTCGAAAAGATCCGCGAGGAAATCATCGCGCTCGGCGGCGAGATTCGCTTTTCGGCGCGGGTCGACGAGATCATGTACGAGCGCGATGACAGCGGCAACGGCCAGGTGATTGGCGTGCGGCTGGCCTGCGGCGATGTGATCGACACCGATCATGTGGTGCTTGCGGTGGGCCACAGCGCACGCGATACCTTCCAGATGTTGTACGACACCGGCGTGTATATTGAAGCCAAACCGTTCTCGATTGGCGTGCGCATCGAACACCCGCAGTCAGTGATCGACAAGGCCCGCTTCGGCAAATTCGCCGGGCACCCGATCCTGGGCGCGGCGGATTACAAGCTGGTGCACCACGCCAGCAATGGCCGCACCGCTTACAGTTTCTGCATGTGTCCCGGCGGCACGGTGGTCGCGGCGGCATCGGAAGAAGGCTGCGTTGTCACCAACGGCATGAGCCAGTATTCGCGCAACGAGCGCAACGCCAACAGCGGCATCGTGGTGAACGTCACGCCGGAAGAGGATTTCCCTGGTCATCCGCTTGCCGGCATCGCCTACCAGCGTCAGTGGGAAAGCAAGGCTTTTGTTGCCGGCGGCTGCAACTACAACGCCCCGGCGCAACGCGTCGGCGACTTCCTCGCCAATAAGCCTTCCACGCAACTCGGCCAAGTGACGCCGTCCTACACGCCGGGCGTGACGCTGACCGATCTGCGCCAATGCCTGCCGAAATTTGTAGTAAAAGCGCTGCGCGAAGCCTTGCCGGCATTCGATCGGCAGATCAATGGCTATGCCATGTACGATGCGGTGCTGACTGGCGTGGAAACGCGCACTTCCTCGCCGATCCGGATCAAGCGCGGAGATGATTTCCAGAGCATCAACACGCGCGGTTTGTATCCGGCTGGCGAGGGAGCCGGTTATGCGGGCGGGATTTTCTCGGCCGGCGTCGATGGCATCAAGGTGGCCGAGGCCGTGGCGCTCGATATCACTGGCGCTGCGCCTGCGACGGGTGGGGCGCGCAAGGGTGAAGATTGGAATTGAGTAAAATATAAATAAAATCAATGACTTATAATTAAAACAAAAAGCGCCATCAAGGCGCTTTTTTGTTGCGGGCGGAGCCGGATTACTTCTTGACTTCGCCGAGCGGCAGCACGACGCGGCCGTAGACTTCGTTCAGGATCTGGGCGACACCGGCATAGATCGCGGAAGCGCCGCAGAAGATGCCTTCAAAGCCGGCCAGGCGGGCGACGGCTTCGCTGCCGGTGATCTTGTCGAGCGCGAGCAGCCAGAACAGAACGACCAGCGAGGCGAAAACGACTTGCAAAGCCTTGTTGATCTTCAGCGTGCCAATGAACAGGAACAGCGTGAACAGGCCCCACATGAACAGGTAGGCGGCCATTGAGGTCGCGGTTTCCGGTTCGAACCCCATCTTCGGCAGGGCGATCAGGCCGACCAGCGTCAGCCAGAACAGGCCGTAGGAGCTGAACGCGACGGTGCCGAATGTATTGCCCTTCTTCCATTCCATATAACCGACGATCACCTGGGCGACGCCGCCGTAGAAAATGCCCATCGCGAGGATCATGCTGGTCAGCGGATAGAAGCCGGCATTGTGCAGGTTGAGCAGGACAGTGGTCATGCCGAAGGCGAGCAGGCCGAGCGGCGCCGGATTCGCGGTGGTATCGAGTGCGTTGTGGGACATGTTGACTCCAGAAACAGAAAAACAGGCCGGGACTGTCCCGGCCTGACCGCGCGCGAATCTACCCGTACTGTGTCGGTTTTGCCGGAAAAACGGCAGGGTGTTTGACTGGAATCAAGCGGCAGAATTCACGGCTTCGCGCCATGAATCAGTACATGTGCTGACCGCCGTTGATTGAAATGTTGGCGCCGTTCACAAAGGCGGCTTCTTCTGAAGCCAGATAAGCGACCAGTCCGGCGACTTCTTCCGGCCGGCCCAGACGCGATGCCGGAATCTGCGGCAGGATCTTGGATTCGAGCACGTCTTCCGGGATCGCCATCACCATCCGGGTGCCGATATAGCCCGGCGAAATCGTGTTTACGGTCACGCCTTTTTTGGCGACTTCAAGCGCGAGCGCCTTGGTGAAGCCATGCATGCCGGCCTTTGCCGCCGAATAGTTGGTCTGGCCGAAGGCGCCCTTGGTGCCGTTGACCGAGGAAACATTGATGACCCGGCCCCAACCGCGTTCGACCATGCCGTCGAGCACCTGCTTGGTCATGTTGAACACCGAGTCGAGGTTGGTGTGGATCACCGCGTCCCAGTCGGCCTTGCTCATCTTCTTGAAGGTCATGTCGCGCGTGATGCCGGCATTGTTGATCAGCACATCGATCGGGCCATTCTCGGCGACAACCTGCTCGACGCAATTTCGGCAGGAATCGAAATCGGCAACATCGCATTCATAGGCCTTGAAGCCGTAGCCCATGTCATTCATCTTGCGCAGCCATTCGTGCGCCGTCGTATTGCCCGGGCTGTAGGTGGTGATGACCTTGTCGCCGAGCGCGGCGAGCTTGATGCAGACTGCTTCGCCCAAACCGCCCATGCCGCCCGTAATCAGTGCCACTCGTTGCATGCTTCCTCGCTTTCCGTTGTCAGGGATGAAAACTGCCGTCACACCAAGGCAACCGGCCTCAGGCCGGCGGATGATTTGACTACAGGAAGATTACTGCAATGTGACTGAGCGCGGAGTTGGTCCTGGTGCGTAAAAAATGACAGGCGCGAGGACTATTCATTTTGGGCGGTTTGTGCTCAATAAGCTGATAATAATCAAATACTTATTTTAAGTATCGATCAGCGGGCCTGATAGGCGCAGAAACCGGGACGGGGCCCGATCTGAGGGTGATTGCGGCAGGTGTTTGGGCGCTTTTCATAGATCGTGCAGCGGCGGGTTTGCGCGTCCAGATAGCGGCAGTCGCCATTCGCGCGCTGCGCGAGCGTGAAAATGCAGTGCTTGAAATTGAAATGGCTGACGATGCCAGCTTTCTGCAGTTTTTTTGCGATCTGCTTTGGCGGTTCTCCGGCTTCAAATTCATCAATCACGCCCATGCGCACGAGGTCGGAGAGCTTGACTTCGACTGGCATCGTGCAGCAGGTCGCGCGGCAGGTGTCGCACAGACCGGCGCGATACTTGAGCCAGCTTCCCAAACGGTCGAGGTCGGAGTGGTGAATCAGCGCTTTTTTCACGGCAGGTCATCGGGCAAAACACGCATTGTGCCAGTTCCGGCGATTGGCAAAAACAATCGGCGGGCGAGAAAAAATCAATTTCACAAGGATAATTATTCTCAATATCATGGAATGGCTAACCTCGCTAGCCTGGGAGAGTCATCATGAAACGCAAAGTCGATCGACACCACCCTTCGGAAACCACCTTGCACACCGCTGGCCGGCTGACTGCGGGGACCTTGCTCGGGGCGGCCATCCTGACTGCCGTCTGGGCGCTGTTCACCCCCGCGCAGGTCGTTCCAGATGCCCCCGCTGCCGGCCATCTGACGCAGCAAATGATCTGGAATCCTTCGCCGAAGTAATGCCTTTGCCGAGCCCGCACGAGCAGCCGTTGGTCATAAATGCTTGTTTGTTAAAAAAATACATTGCTTTATCCGGTGAAACGGTGCAAAGTGCGGGCTCACGAAGTTCGAGTAGTTCTTGTTTGTCTGTACCTGTAGTTGGTCTGTCATTCCTGCTCTCTTGATCCTCGTTCCGGCGGGAACAATTCCGTCATCATTCTTAATTATCAATACCAGGAATCCAACACATGGCAAACGGCATCGTAAAATGGTTTAACGACTCCAAGGGCTTCGGCTTCATCACCCCGGACGAAGGCGGCGACGATCTGTTCGCGCACTTCTCTGCGATCCAGTCCAATGGCTTCAAGTCGCTGGCTGAAAATCAGCGCGTGACCTTCGACGTCACCACCGGCCCGAAGGGCAAGCAGGCCTCCAATATCCGTATCGCTGACTAAGCGAACGCGGCATTGCGCCCAAGCCCGGCATGTCCGGGCTTTTTTTTATTTGCAAAAATTTTCAACAGGAAATGTTATGGCAAAAGAAGACCTGATCGAAATGAATGGCGTCGTTACCGACGTATTGCCGGATGGCCGCTTCCGCGTAAAGCTGGAAAACAATCACGAACTGATTGCCTATACCGCTGGCAAGATGAAAAAGCATCATATCCGCATTCTGGCCGGCGACAAGGTTACGCTCGAACTCTCGCCCTATGACCTGAACAAGGGCCGAATCACTTTCCGCCACATCGAAGGCCGTGGCAGCTATACCCCCGCACCGCGCCGCCGCTGATCCCTTCCTGCAACGGGTTTCCGTGCTGGATGATATTTCGCGCATTCCGCTGCCAGATTCTATATTGACTGCATGAGCATCCCGGGAGAGGTGGCAGCATGAGTCAGGGTCGACAACTTGTTTTGGCTCACCACCTTGCGGAAAACCAGCCGATGCTGGTCGCGGTCAGGCAGTTCGCCGCCGAGGTCGCCCGGCGCACGCAAGGCGAACTGGAAATTGTCCTGATTCAACGGGGCTCGCTGAGCAAGCTGCCCGAGCAGTTGCACCATGTGATTCACGGCGACGTGGACATGGTGATCCCGCCGCATGACCGGTTTACTTCATACTCGCGCAAATTCGCCTGCATCTCCCTGCCCTTCGTTTTTGACGACTATGCCCACGCGGACCGGGTGCTCGATGGCGAGTTCAGCGACTGGATCGTGCCTGATCTGAACGACATGGGCCTGATTTTTCTGGGCAACTGGGAATGGGGTTTCCGTCAGCTGACCAATTCCCGCCGTCCGATTCTCAAGCCGGAAGACTTGTGCGGGCTGAAAATCCGCGTTCCGCCGATCCTGCAGTACCGCGCCGCGATTCAGGCGATGGGTGGCAATGCGATCCCGATCGAGTTCGACGATCTGGTCAGGGCGATCCGGCAAGGGCTGGTCGATGGCGAGGAAAACCCGGTTTCTGTGATTCATGCGCTGAAGCTGTACGAATTGCAGAAATACCTGACTGTGCTCAATTATGCCTATTGTTGCTCGGCGCATGTCATCAGCAAGAAGAGCTACGCAAGTCTGACACCGGCGCAGCAGCAGATCCTCGGCGAGGAATCCCGCAAAGCTGGCCTGCTTGCTCGCAGCCTGATGCGCTCGCACGAAGCGGGGCAGATCGCAGAGCTGGCACAGCTTGGCATGCATGTCGACCGCCCCGATCGCGCGCCGTTCAAGTCCGCCGCCGAGCCTGCCTACAAAGTGCTGCGCAAGGCGTTTGGCGCGGATGTCGTGAACCCGTTTCTGGAGATGGTAGCAAGAGCACGAGGCTGAGTGGCAGCAGTTGCATTATTGTGCAATGATCGAAAAAATTCATATAAATCAATATGTTACAAATATGCAAAAACGCCGCCTTTTATGGGCGGCGTTTTCGTCGTGGCAGGTTGATCAGCGCGTGACCGGTTTGTAGCGGATGCGCTTCGGCTTTGCGCCTTCCTCGCCCAAACGTTTGCGCTTGTCGGCTTCGTATTCCTGATAGTTGCCGTCGAAGAAGGTCCACTGGCTGTCGCCTTCGGCCGCGAGGATGTGCGTCGCGATCCGGTCGAGGAACCAGCGATCGTGGCTGATCACGAACACGGCGCCGGCGTATTCGAGCAACGCATCTTCGAGCGCGCGCAGCGTTTCCACATCAAGGTCATTCGACGGTTCGTCGAGCAGCAGCACGTTGCCGCCCTTCAATAGCGTCTTGGCCAGGTGCAGGCGGCCGCGTTCGCCGCCGGAGAGCATGCCGACCTTCTTTTGCTGATCGCCGCCCTTGAAGTTGAAGCGGCCGAGGTAGGCGCGGCTCGACATCTCGAACTTGCCGACTTGTACCAGCTCCAGCCCGCCAGAAACATCCTCGAACACGGTTTTTTCGTTTTCCAGTCCTTCGCGAGTCTGTTCGACGAATGCCATCTGCACGGTCTGGCCGATCTCGATTTCGCCGGAATCCGGCTGTTCCTTGCCGGCGATCATCTTGAACAGCGTCGATTTACCTGCGCCGTTCGGACCAATGATGCCGACGATCGCACCGGGCGGCACGTTGAAGCTCAGGTTGTCGATCAGCAGGCGGTCGCCGAAGCTCTTGGATACGCCCTTGAACTCAATGACCTTATCGCCGAGGCGCTCTGCGACCGGGATAAAGATTTCCTGGGTTTCGTTGCGCTTCTGGTGTTCGTAGTTCGACAGCTCATCGAAGCGGGCCAGGCGCGCCTTCGATTTGGCCTGACGGCCCTTCGGGTTCTGCCGCACCCATTCGAGTTCCTGCTTCATCGACTTCATGTGGGCGTCGACTTGCTTTTGCTCCTGTTCGAGGCGGGCTTCCTTTTGCTCGAGCCAGCTCGAATAATTGC
>RRZU012158977.1_pt1 | contig 14693 bp, 13 predicted proteins | sample 2165561 | NCBI WGS metagenome assembly RRZU01 (sample SAMN10456909, study PRJNA506462) | wastewater metagenome | isolation source: wastewater sludge | place: USA: Moscow, Idaho
GATATAAATATAGATTTGAAATTTTCTTGATAATTAGATGCGGGTACTCCACCATTTATTATAGATGTATTTATTAAATCTATTGCTTTTATAATTAGCTCAGATAATGGCTGAAAATAATTATCCTCAATTTCTACGTTCATATCATTTTCATTCATATTTGAGATAAAACTTAAATCCATTTGCTCATTAGCTAATGTAGAAATAAATTTGAAGCATTCTATAGTTGTAAGCATTAAATCTAAAAATAAAGATAGTTGAGCTTTTTTAAATGTATTAATATTTTCAGGAAGTAAAGGTTCAATTGTAAGAAATTTTTTAGCAGCTTCGTAAATTTTGAATAATTCATTAATTTTTGGGAGCATAGAATTTTCATATATATTTGATGAATTATTATCTTCAGTATCAACTTCTTTTACAAATTCTTCAAGAGCATTAAAAGATTGTTGAAAATTTTGTAATTCAAATTCATGTTTTTTTATGATTGGTAAGATTGTGTTGTAATCTTTAGAACCAAAAGTTCTTGCTAGTAAGTTTTGAGCTGCACCTAAAGATATATCAAAACCCATATCTTTTAAATTTCTTTTTAAATCTTTTGAGCATTGTTTAAATTTTTTTTCTGTGATTATGTATTCCATAATATATTTTCCTTATATTTAATAATAACAAACATACAAAGTATTTAAGCGTAATGTTTCCGTTTTACAGCAATTTGTCATATTAAACCAAAAGGCACAATATTGGAATTGTTGAAAGTAATAAAAGATTTTCACCATACCTCTAAAAGGTGGAAACGGGACAGGCAATCTTTTTAAAGCCACGTATAAATTATATTTAAAGATAGGTAGTTTGTCAATAGAAAAATTTAGAACTTTGTGAAAATAAAGTTAAAATTATAAATTAAACACCTAATTTATAACAGAACCAAATTCTTTAATTTATTAAGATTCTCTATTTCTACTTTAGTAGGTTCTTTTAGATCACTAAATTTTTTCATATAATAGTGATACTTCTTAATCACATTCTTTTCAGTTCTATTAGATGAATGTCTAGGAATCCCATCATACTTCTTATTTAATTTCAATATTTCTTTATAAGCTGATTCCCATCTAAAAACAGAGCTATCATCAACCCATTTTAGTCCACATAGATTTAGTTTTTCAATTCTCTCAAGGCTTAACTCATTATTATTAAATTTATTCCTTTGTTTTCTATACCAACCATAAATAAGCTTTTGTTCAGAGTCATTTTTAACATCACATGGCAGCTTTTTATTCTCTTTTACAAAAGTCATAAACCTTTGATATGATTGTTCCCAAACACCATCTTTATCTTTTAAATCTGCTTCAAAATCTAAATTATTAAGTAGAGCATCAATTTTAATAAGCTTCCAATCTTCTAGCGTACCCTCTTTTTTTAAGAATCTTTGATTATTAAACCACTTTCTTAATGCTTTCTCTTTTTTAGGAGTATATTCTCCATTACGCTTAGATTGTGGTATAAACTTATTCTCTTTTATAAATGCTTCAAGTTCTAAAAAAGTTTTAATCCAATTTTCTGCTAATACATTCCATTGAAACCCTATGTCTTTTAATAATTCAATCTTGTTATCTGGAAGTAACTTGTTTTTATATAATGCTCTTTGTCTTGCACACCAATTACCTAAAATATTTTCAGGAGTTTTTTTATCACCCTCATTACTTCTAATAGGAAATCGTTCAAACTCTTTTTTAAATTCAATTACTTTGGTATATGCATTATTCCACTTAGCTTCACTATCTTCACTTTCAAACTCTTTAATTTGAATATTGTTTACTATGTTGGTAATTAAGCTATTAAACTGTTTTAAACTCTCTTCTTTGATTTCATTGAATGAATCTACCTCTATGTGTTTTAAGAGCTCTCTTATTATCTCTTGAGGTTGTTTTTGATTAAAAAACATTTTGATCTGACTATCTGATTCTTTTAAGTAACTCAATACATCTAAAATATATTGATAATTACCTAATGTTGAATCTATTCCAATATCTGAATATACCTCATCTAATATTACAGGTATAAATAAGTACCCCATTTTATAATCATCTATATGTTCTTTTCTTTGAATTCTTCCTATCCTTTGCGTAATATCTACGATTGAACGACTTGCACTAAAGATATTTACGGCTTCGATTGACACTACATCTATGCCCTCACTTAAAAGCCTTGAATTTGATATATGCTTTTCATCATGTAAATCTAATTGAATTAACTCTTTATTTCTTATTCTTGATGGAGTATTACCATCTAAATGAGTTATTATCTCTCCTAAGTGATTTTGAATATGTTTGTTCTCTACAAATCTCTTTGATTCTTTTATTGTCCCATGAAAAGAGATACTTTTTTTAATCTTTTTCTCTTTGATGAATTTAATAAAATTAACTGCTAACAGTTCATCTAATATTTGCTCTTTTGATAGGTCCTTAAATATATGCTTTAATTCTTTATATAGTGAGCTGTCAATAACAGATACTACAATATGATAATCTTTAATGATACCTTTGTTAATAGCCTCTCTCATTGATAATTCATAAGCAACTTTTCCATAAACTTTTTCATCGTTCATTGATAATACATTTTGATTATTGCTAGTTACATGTTTTGGTGTTGCTGTCATAAACAATCTTTTATGAATTCTAATATTTTCATCAAATAAAGCTAGTGCAAAATCTTTATCGATGCATCCAACAGTTTTATGAGCTTCATCAAAAATACCTAAATCTATTGTTATATTAACCTCATTCATTGCATCTTTTATTAGTTTTGCTGATTGGTATGTACATAGTAAAAGTTTATGTTCTATTTGTTCATTTGATAAATAATCAATAATAAAATCAACTGAAGTATTTAAAGTGAATTTTAAATCTTCTTTGTTTATTTTTAATTCATTGTCACTTAGTAAATCATCATCACCACAAATCACAAAAGGTTTTTTATGTCCTAGAATGTTAATGTTTTTAACCCAACTGTTATAGAACTGTAGTAATAAAGCTAATGTAGGAACTAAAATCAATGTTGTAGAATCGCTTTTTAATTCAAGAATATTTTCTGTTACTTCTTTTGCAATAAATGTTTTACCTGTTCCACAAGCTGAGATTAATTGTGTTCTACCAGATATTTTAAATTCTTCTAATATATTGTTGGTTGCTTCAATTTGATGAGGTGAACTAGTTAAAATATCTTCTATTAAAGTTTTGTTTGAGTTAGAAGGAATTTTTATTTGTTGTTTGTCATTAACCTCTTCTATTTCTTCAGTTACTTCATTTTGAGATACAGTAATAGTGGTAGAAACATCACTCTTGATGTTTTTATTTGCTTTAGAAGAAACTTTTGTTTTTTGTTTATGGTTAATAATCTCTTCTAAAGAAATAGTCTCTTTTTTTTGAGCTGCAGTAAAAATTGAATCATCATAATTTATGTCAATAGTACATTCTTTTGTTAAATTTAGATATTGGATGAATGCATCTAATTGTTTCTTTGTAAATTCGGAAGTACTAGTATTTAAAGAGAATATTTTTAATAGGTAAACAAATTTTTCATAGTTAATTCCTAAGACCTCAATAATTTTTTCTCTTGGTGCTGCTAAATTGTATTCCATGAATGTTCTCCCTAAATCTCTAAAAAATTAAAATAATGTTAAAATTACATTAAAATAATATCAAATTAAGAAGTGAATATCAATAGTTTTTAGCTAAAATTTGTAAACTAATTTGCAAAATATACAATTTAGTTTACAATATTTAGTAATAGATTTTATAACTCATTCAAATTCTTTAATTTTGTAAAATTTTCTATTTCATTAGTAGTAAGCTTTCTTTTTGCCTCTTTATATTTTTTCATAAAACGTTTATACCATTTAATTAAATTATTCTCAGTGTAAATTTTTGAATTACTAGGAATTCCACCATACTTCTTACTCAATTTGACTAATTCTTTATAATTATTATCCCATCTCAATGAAAACTTATCTTGATTCCATTTAAATTTACAAATATTTAATTTTTGAATCTGCTCTTTTGTTAATTCATTATTTTGGAATCTTTCTCTTTGTTTTAAATACCATATATAAACCATTCTTTGATTTGAATCTTTTTTTACATCAGTAGGTAATTTTTTATTCTCTTTTACAAATTGTATAAACTTTTGATAAGATTCTTCCCAAACCTCATCATTGTCTTTCAGATCTACTTTAAAATTCAGCTTGTTTAGTAATGTATCTAACTTAATGATTTTCCATTGTTCTAAAGTATTTTCCTTTTTGCGGAATCTTTGGTCATTAAACCATTTTCTTAACCCTTTCTCATTTTTAGAAGTATATTTCCCATTACGCATATTTTGTGGTAGAAAATTGTTTTTCTTAATAAAATTTTCTAATTCTAAAAATCTTTTGTTCCATTTTTCTTGAAATTCATCCCATTTAAAATCTATTTCATCTAATAATTTTATTTTTTCATTTGTAAGTAAATTCTTTTTATATAGTGTCTTTTGAATTGCACACCAAGAACCTAATATTTTTTCATTATCACTTTCAGCTCTTTTTCGTGGGAAACGATTAAAAAGTTTGTAAAACTCAATTACTTTAGTATATGCCCTATTCCATTTATCTTCATTATCATCATTACCATATACTTTTAATCGTATTCTGTTTACTATATTTATAATTAATTCATTAAATTGATTAAAACTATCTTCTTTAATTTCGTCAAATGAATCTATCTCTATATAATTAAAAAGTTTTTTTGCAATCTCTTGAGGTTTATCTTTTTGGTTAAAAAACATTTTAATTTGACTATCAGATTCTTTCAAGTAAGTTAATACATCAAGGATATATTGATATTTATTTACACAAGCATCAATACCTATATCAAAATATACTTCATCTAAAATGACTGGTAAAAACAAATACCCCATTTTGTAATCATGCTCGTGCTTTTTTCTTTGAACTCTGCCTACTCTTTGTGTGATATCAACAATTGATTTACTTGAATTAAATATAGCAATTGCTTCAATAGATGGTACATCAATGCCCTCACTTAGCAATTTAGAATTAGAAATGTGTTTCTCATGATGGAAATTTAAATGAAATAACTCTTTGGTCCTATTTTTTGATGAGGTATTTCCATCTATATGAGTAATTGTTTTCCCAAAATGATTTTGTATATGTTTATTATTAACGAATCTTTTAGATTCTTTTATAGTTCCATGAAAAGAAACACTTTTTTTAATATCCTTTTCTTTTATAAATTTGATAAAGTTAACTGCTAATAGCTCATCTAATATCTGCTCTTTTGATAAATCTTTTAGTAGAGGCTTTAATTCTTTATACAACGTGCTGTCAATAACAGATACAACTATTTGGTAATCTTTTATAATACCTTTGTTAATAGCATTTCTCATGGATAATTCATAAGCAACTTTTCCATAAATCTTTTCATCATTCATTGATAATACATTTTGCTTATTGCTGCTAATTACATGTTTAGGAGTTGCTGTCATAAACAATCTTTTATGAATCTTGATGTTCTCGTCAAATAAGGCAAAGGCAAAATCTTTTTCAATGCATCCAACAGTTTTATGAGCTTCATCAAAGATACCTAAATCTATTGTTTTATCAACTACCGTCATTGCCTCTTTAATTAATTTTGCAGATTGATATGTACATAGCAATAGTTTGTGTTCTATTTGTTCATCTAATAAGTAACTAATAATATATTCTACTGAAGTATTAATATTAAATTTTAGATCTTCTCTTTTTATCTTGAATTCATTATCATTTAATAAATCATCATCTCCACAAATTACAAAAGGTTTTTTATGTTCTAATATATTTATACTTTTTATCCAACTATTATAAAATTGTAATAGTAATGCTAAAGTAGGAACAAAAATCAATGTAGTTGTATCTTCTTTAGGTTTTACAATACTTTCAGTAACTTCTTTTGCAATAAATGTTTTACCTGTTCCACAAGCTGAAATTAATTGTGTTCTATCTGAAATTTTAAATTCATTAAGTATATTAGTTGTTGCTTCAATTTGATGTTCTAAAGCTATTAACTCTTTTTTATTAATTGTTGCTTCAATTCTTTTTGGTGCAGTAGTCTTTTTCTTAAAATTAATAATCTCTTCTAATGTAAATGGTTTTCTTTTAGGATATTTTGTAAAGATTGAATCATTATAGGCTGTATTTACAGTGCCCTCTTTTGAGAAGTTTAAATATTGAATAAATGCATCTAATTGCTTTTTATTAAATTGTAATGTATCAGTATCAATAGAAAATAATCTTAGTAGATGAATAAATTTATCATTGTTAATTCCTAAAATCTCAACTATTTTTTCTCTTGGTGCCTCTAAATTATATTCCATAAAATTCTCTCCATATCTTCAATATTTAAAATAATATTAAAATAATATTAAAATAATATCAGATTAAGAAGTGAATATCAATAGTTTTTCGTTTAAATTGTAAACTATTTTGTAAAATGCACTAATTAGTTTACAATTAATATTTTTATTGTATAATCATTTTTAAGATTAGAAGAAAGGATTAAAATGTTTGATTATGACAAATTATCATATAGCAATAAAATCATTCAACTATTAGATTATCATGGCACTCAATCTAAATTATCTGATTATTTAGAAGTATCAAGACGTGCTGTTTTAAATTGGAAAGAAGATGATTCTTCATTAAAAGAAGAAAATCAAATAAAAATTGATGTTGCATATTGTCAAGCATTTGGATTTGAAGCAATTAATACAGATACTATTTTAAATACTATTTCTCAATTGGACAAAATAGATTTTTCATACTTTAATCCAACAGAAGAACACGTAATAGACTCTGTATCAAGAATATCTGCATTTGGTTCATTAGAGATAGAAGAGAGCTCTATAACTGAAAAGAAATTCAATAAGGTAGTTGTTGAGAATGAATTAATAAATGATTTGAATATGAGAGAACTGTTCTCTATTAAAAACTTATCTGCATTAAGTACTAAGGTAATTAAAGATGCTATGAAACAAGAAGTTTTTCCAATTACTACAGATAAAATAAAAGATTGGCATTATAATTTAATGAGTGGTATTAGAGCAGATGCTGGAGAGTACTCTACAAAAATTAGAATAATACCTGGCAGTGAAGAATTACATTTAACAGATCCAAGAGATATTCCAGAAGAAATGGAATATTGGTGTAAAAAATATATAAACATTAGCACAATACATGATATTGCACAAGCTCATGCACATTTTGAAGCGATACATCCTTTTGGTGATGGAAATGGTAGATTAGGAAGAATTATAATGGCTGCTCAATGTATTCATATAGGTTTAATTCCACCATTGATAAACAAAAAGAATAAAGCTTTATATTTGGTGTTTTTAAAACATGCACAGATACATTCAGAATATGGACATTTAGCTTATTTTTTAGCTAGATCAATTTTAGAAATGCATAATAAAGTTTATGGGAATAATAAAAGAGGATAATATGAAAATGAATGAAATATACAACAATGTATGCTTGTGGTTGAAAGATTATGAAATCGATACAATAAATATAAATAAAACTACTATTTTTGTTACGATAAATAGTGCTGTATCTTCATATGATATTCCTAAATTAGAAGAAACAGTTATGGATATCTGTTCTAGTAAAGAGTATAAGATAGTTAATATTATACAAAAAGATTCTTCTACACTTATACATATTTCATTGAGTGAGCCTCTTTTGAAGAATTTAGTTCAATTTACAAATGGAAATATATTAGACGATATAGAATATATAGATTATCAAATTAAAGAGTTGAAAAATATAAATAATACTTTCAAAGAGATTACAAAGATAAAGAAAAATAAAATAGTTAGAAAAAGTGAAATTAATCTAAGTGATCATCAAGAACATAATATAACTTTTACAAGTGAGGATTTAGAAACAATCAAACCACTTATTATTGGCCATAATGAAGAACGAAAATTCATTATTTCAGATACAGAGTGTAATGAGTACTTAAAAACAATTCTAAATCCAAAAGAGTTTATTGTGGTATACAATAGGCATATATTGAAGAAAACATTTAAAGATATATCTGAGATATTAGGGCTTTCATCTCAATATACAAGACAAATCGAATCAAGTGTATTTAAAAAATTAAAACATCCAGTAAGAACTGAAAAGATGTTTGGTCCAAAGATAAAAAATATATAATTGATGAGGTTATATTACCTCATCTGTAGCTACTATCCCTCCTTACAGCGAATGAAATATTAATCTTATTTTTTTTAATTTATATTATAATTTTACAAATTTATAAAAAGGATTTATTTGTCTATTAAAAAGCAAAGCTCAGAAATAAAAAGACTCATAAAAGCGTTTGAAACTGAAGCAAATAAGTTTCACGATATTACATTTAGTACATTTACTATTTCACAAACTTCATACGATAATTCAATATTTAAAAGCCCTAATCACGCAATATTATTATGGCAATATTATGGGAAAATAAATGAAAAACACACTGCAAAAGATTTTATGTCAAATTTTGTGGGAAATACTTTTTGGGGAATACCAGGTTCTGAATTAAGTGCATATGGTTTAATAGAAGGGGATGCTTGTGATTTATTTGTAAAAATGGCAAGAAGAGCAGCTCATATTTTTAATGATAAAGAATCTGAAATTATAAAATCAAAAGTAGTTTATGAAATTATGGAAAAAGAAAAAGATGGTGTATCTAAGAATATTGTCAGTGTAAATGATCATTCTTTAGCTATTTGGTTAAATTATCTATTGTTTTTCTTATCTAATAATAACCATAAAAATGTTGGAAAACAAATTATAGATATAGATCCTTTTTCACTTTCATTATTAGCTTTAGAACAATTGCTTACAGAACCCATCATAAAAAAAGTTGATAAATCACTTACAAGAATTGAAGATATAGAGTTTGATGTAGCATTATCTTTCCCTGGTGAAAAAAGAAGTTTTGTATCAAATATAGCAAAAATATTAAGAAAAAATTTAGATAGTGATAAATTATTTTATGACTTCGATTATCAATCACAACTAGCTAAACCTAATTTAGATACTCTTTTACAAAAAATATATAGAAATAATTCTAAATTGATTGTTGTTTTTTTATCAAATGAATATACTCAAAAAGAATGGTGTGGACTGGAATGGAGAGCAATAAGAGATATTATAAAAACAAAAGAAGATGATAAAATTATGTTTATAAAATTTGATGATTCTCCTGTTGATGGTGTTTTTTCTACTGATGGATATATTGATGCACGACATTGTACAGAGAAACAAATAGCAAAATATATTTTAGAAAGAATAAAACTAAATAAATAATGATTTAGAAGAACTATCGTTCATTAAAAACAAATTAGGTCACATAGATGGATACATTAAAAGATAAATCAAAAAACGAAATAATAGGAAATATCATAAATTGTTTTAAGGAAGGAACTGAAAAAAACTTTTTCCCTATAAAAGACAATAAAAGAAAAATTATGATTCGTAGAACCCTTCAGCATATCAATAAAATTAAACATCTAGTTTTATTAGAACAAAATAATACAGAAACACAAAAATGGGAAATAGCATACGCAGATGTGACCTTAATTAAAAAAAGTGAAGATAAAGATGATGATTATAAATATGTAGGTTTTGATATACACATTAACTTATTAAGTGGATTAGTATATAAAAGAATCTTTATAAATTTCTCTTTTCATTCATTATTAAGAATTATTGAAAGATGCAATATTCAAGAATTATCTACACCAAATAAAATCAAAAGGTTTTTATCTTCAATGATTAAGCCTATATTACTAAGAAGTTTATCAATGTATGAAAATTTATATGAAGATTTTAAAGATTGTAATTTAAATGATACAAAAAAGAAAATATTTCAAAAAAGAGAATCATATATTGTTGTTAATGATTTATTTATGCCTATTGTGATGGAAATAGGAAAAAATTTCTTAGATAAACCTTCTTTTATCTTCACAATTAAAACTGTAATGCCAGTTACTTTTAATGGTGCTAAAAGAACTATTCAAGAAATACAGCAAAAAGAATTAAAAGAAAAAATATTTGATTATTCTTATTTACTTAGTGCATTAGTAAAATAAGTTTAGATTTAATTTCATCTTTATTATATAAAAGTAGCCAGTTTAAGCTACTTTAGATAAAAATGCAAATCCACCATGAAAACTACTTTCAACAACTTCTATTTCTATTCCTAGCCCTATACTCATATTTTCAACCTTTATTGCATATTTTAAGCATAATGAAGCAATGTTTCTATCATTTCATTAAAGATTTTTGCTTCATCATTTGTTATCTCTTTTTCTTCAATCATTCCCTTTATAGTTTCATTCCAATTGCCTTCGTTGAATGGTTTTTTGCTAGAAAGTTCATAATTGATACCTTTACAACTTACATTTATATTTATCTCCATATCCGATTTTCTTATCACTGTTAAAAATCTATGGATATTGTCGAAATGCAATTCTTTTCTATATTCATTATTAATTGGCATAATTTAGCTCCTTTATTACACTTGCGGTGTTTTATATTTATCTAAAAATGAAAAAGTACATACATTGAATCTATGACATTCTTTTTCCATTTTTTCTATGTGTCTTAGTGCATCAAATCTTGATTCAAAAACTGTGGCATTCTTTTCTAAAAGTGTTCTTTCTAAACTATCTGTTTTATTAGAAATATCAATGAAAAACTTTTGTTCCGTATCCTTAAATTCTCCAACTATAATAACCATTCCAAAATCCTCACTTTCATTGCACCCTCAAGCATTGAATGATCTTCTGTGGTAATTGCAGGTGGATTCCCAAGAGATACTAACTCTTTGCTACATTTCCAATCCCCACAAGAACCTGTTGCTATAAAACCACTAGGGCAACTTAAATTACTCTTTTCAGTACTTTTAATAAGTTGCATTGGAAGAACATCAATTGCAGATTTATGGCTATTATAAAATCCTAAATCTTGTTTTTTTAAATGCTCTAGTATTTCATTTGCAAGTGAATCTTTGTTTGTGTGTTCACAAAAATATTTACTTGTTTCTTTTGATAAATTATTGTTTAACACACCTTTGTGAATATCTAACTCATTTTTCCATTGGTCATTGCACAGTAAAAGACTTGAAAGCAATGTCATTCCTAAAACTATCTTTTTCATACTAATCCTTTTTTGATTTTATTCTAACATTTATTTAAAACGCACCTAAAAAATATCACAAATTGCAATATTTCCTTTATTGCATTTGAATTAAATGCTAATTTTTATTTATTCTGTATTCTAGCAAAAATGCTAAAAAATGTCAATATAATTTCTAAATAATTTAGAATTATTTTATATTTAACAACTCAAAACAATCCGTTGCAGTTACCTCTTCAACTGTACTATATTTTAGTAGTTTTTTTAAATCAGAAACATTTTCTATACCACTTAATTTTTGAACATTTATTAAAGGTTGAGTTAGCCCTTCTTTGTTCTTTTCATTGTGTATAAATATAATAAATGACTTTCTTAACATTTGAGGTGTTTTATCTCTAACTTTGATTTTTGAGTGTTCTAAGAGCCTTAAAACTATTGCTCTTACTAGATTGCTGTCAATTGGTTTAGAACTATCCTTATCACTATAAAAGAATGTTTCTGCTTTATTCTCACTAAGTTTTAAATACTCATTGTAATATCTTATAAATAAAGGTTTATAAAGAGGTATTACTCGTTCACTTCTTGAAGCTGTTGCAAATATCTTTATACACATATTTCCATCTTCAAATATAAAATTCTTTTGTGTTAATCTTATAAGCTCATTTAGCTCTATACCACTACAAATAAGTATTCTAGCAATTAAAATATCTCTACATTTTTCAAATTCATTTGGGTAATTATATGTAGTAATATTTTTGATAAATTCTTTAATCATTTTACTATCAAGCCAATCTAAAAGTTTTGTAGTATTTTTTGAACTTTCATTATTAGAAATTACATCAAATTTATCAAGCCTAAATTTAAATTTATCTGTATTTGTATTTTTTACAAAAGTTAAAAATGCAATTAGATTGTTTTTATAATTAGTTCTACTTCCAAAGCTTAATTTATCATCTATGCAAGTTTTGTTAATAAAATCTTGAATATAGTCACTATTTAACTCATCAAAAGATTTTACATTTTTATTTACATAGTAAAAGAATTTTTTAATTGCCATTGATACGGTAGCAATCTGCTTTAAACCTTTTTTATTGATTAGATTATTTACATTATGTAGCTTATCTATTGAATCAACATTTTCATCAAGTATCTTTTCTTCCAGTTCTACTACATCAAAATCATTATTTACTTTTGAATGGTCAAAGTCATATAGTTTAAATATCGCATACTTTTTAAACCATTTTAGATAATCTAGTTCAAAAACATTAAATTCTAATAATTGATTATTTGTATTATTCATTCTTTACTCATTTATTCTTGTTCTTTTTTTATTAATTTGTTAATGAATTTTTCATAGAAAGAAAAAGATTCTTCCTTGTTTATATTTTCATGCTCAAAAGTTTTACTTAATATGCTCACAATTAATTCTTTATTCTCATCTGTATTTAATAAGCAACTCGCAAATAATACTTGGTTTTTAAGTGTAGTATATTTTGCAACTTGATTATAATGGAATTTATAAAGTGAAATTAGAATACTAAAAATTAATAAAAAAGATGCAGATGAAGAATATATTATAAATGGGTCAATTTTGAAACTCTTTAAAAATTCATTTAGTTGCTTCACATCTACATCATTTGAAACATCATCTATAAATGACTTGCTTTTATCAAATTCTGTATCAGGATTAGTCAAACTTAAAAATGCATTAATAATTTGAGTATTATCTGATATTTTTATTTCGTTCAGCACTTTTCTTGTAATATCAAGATTTTCTTCAATTTGTTCCAAAAGTTTTATATCAATTTTGCCACTACTGTAATTATCATCCATAAGTTTTTTTATAAGATTTCTATTGTTTATAAATTCAGATTCTTTTGAATTTATGAAATTAATCAATTTTTCTCGATCATTAAAAAAAGTACTTGATTTTAGTTCTTTTACAATATTTTTGAACTCTGGTAGCAATGTATTAGCAATTATTTTGTCATATTCTTCAACTATATCTTTGAAGTCTTCAATTTTTTCAAATTTTTCAACTACTTTATTTATTTTTGTATCTACTTTATAAAAAATCACATATGAATATGAAAAGAGTATAATAAATAAGAAAAATATTAAAAATAAAATATTAAAAATACTTTTTTCATGTTTTTTTATGTCTTTATCTAGACTTTTTATAAAAAGTTCTATATTCATATTATTATTTTCCAAGGGATTCCTTCTAATTTTAAATAAATTCCTTTATTATATTTAGAATATATATATATGTCAATATTAAATCTAAACATTTTAGAAATTATTTTAAATTTAATAATATGCAATAAATTTATACGAAAACATAAAAAGAATCTAATTATATAAGGGTTCTTCATCAACTTGAGAGATAAATATTTTATCATGATTTTTTGATACAAAATCTGCAAGTTTAATAGCTATTTCTTTAAGTTCTTTTGATTTATATTCTTGAATTTTATTTGAGAAATCTAAATTGTCTTTATATGAATCTAATTCTGTAAGTATTTGTGTTATATTTATCATACTTGTATGTTATCACAAATTTAATATGCCAAATCTTTTAAGATTTTCATTAATTCTTCTGATTGCAACTTCTTGATTTTTTAATATTAAATTATCTATTGCTTCATCTATAGAATAATCTCTTTTAAATATTTCAAAGAACTTATTATATTCTAGTTTAGTTTTAATATCATATCCAGAAATAAGTACATTAATACATAATACCTCATCAATTGTATAATCTTTAAACTTCTCAAAGTCTTCTTTATATTTATCAGTACTTTCATTTAAAATTTTAATAGCTGTTAAAATCTTCTCTTTTGACGCATGTAAGAAATAATTCTCAATCCCTATATATCTTGAATATTCAGGAGTTTTTTTTATAATATTTATTACATCAGAGAACTCTTTTGAACCAATAGAATATTCTGTTTTAATAGCTTCTTTTGTTTTTTTAAATGCATCTCCCCATGTTGAAAATTCTCCTAATCTTTTTGAAATATCTAGTAAATCATTAGGTGAAAATGTTTTTGTATAAGGATAGATACAATACTCGTATTCAATTTGGTCAATAAATGCAATCAACTTATGCATACTTTGTGATAGCTCATCGTATCTTTTATAAAAAAGTACCACATTAACAAGAGGTGTCTTTGCTAGATGAACTACATTTTCTTTTGTGTATTGATACCTAAAGGTTTCTCCAGTTAAATCTATTTCAAAGTAATCAGAAATATACTCTTTTTGATAATCAATGTACTCTTGCATTCTTCTATCAAGTTTCACTGCATTATTCACAAACATTTCCCAAAGATTATCTAAATTGTGAGTACTTTGTAGTTTATCTACCTCAATATCCATATCTTTAATAAAATCTATGGATTCATTTATTTTAAATATATTATATAGAGCATCTTTTAAATATAGTTCAATAGCATGTCTAGCATTA
>RRZU013006743.1_pt1 | contig 14692 bp, 13 predicted proteins | sample 2165561 | NCBI WGS metagenome assembly RRZU01 (sample SAMN10456909, study PRJNA506462) | wastewater metagenome | isolation source: wastewater sludge | place: USA: Moscow, Idaho
GCGGGATTGAATGTGTTGCGCTTGCTCAATGAGCCGACCGCCGCAGCGATTGCCTATGGTTTGGATGACCCCACGAAGAATAAAGAAGGTATTTTCGCGGTTTATGATTTGGGTGGCGGAACGTTTGATGTGTCAATTTTAAAGTTGAGCAAGGGCGTGTTTGAAGTGCTCGCCACGCACGGCGACACCGCGCTCGGTGGTGATGATTTTGACCATCGGTTGTATTGCTGGATTTTGGAGCAGGCGCATTTGACCGCGCTCACTGCGGATTTATCGGCGCAGGATGTGAAGTTGCTGCAATCCAAAGCGCGCAGTGCGAAAGAAGCCTTGACCACCAAGGGCGTGACCTCGATTCGTGCGAGTTTGTCCGATGGGCACGTGGTGAATCTGATGCTCAGCCAAGCACAGTTTTTCGAGATGAGTAAACACTTGGTGGACAAAACCTTGCGGGTTTTGGATGACGCATTGGCGCAGGCGAAATTAGCGAGTAGTGATTTACAGGGTGTGGTGATGGTTGGCGGCGCAACACGCATGTTGAATGTACAACGTGCGGTCACGGCGCATGTGTCTTGCCCTGTTCTGAACGACTTAGACCCCGATCAAGTGGTCGCGCTCGGTGCGGCAATGCAGGCGAATTTGTTGGCAGGCAATCGCACAGCGGACGATGATTGGCTGCTACTGGATGTGATTCCGCTGTCTTTGGGCGTGGAAACCATGGGTGGTTTGACCGAAAAACTGATTCCACGCAACAGCACCTTGCCCGTGGCGCGTGCGCAAGAATTCACGACCTTCAAAGACGGGCAAACCGCGATGGCGATTCACGTGGTGCAAGGTGAACGCGAGTTGGTCAGTGAGTGTCGCTCATTGGCGAAGTTTGAATTGCGTGGCATCCCACCGATGGTCGCAGGCGCGGCACGGGTGCGTGTGACTTATCAGGTCGATGCCGATGGTTTACTCACGGTGTCGGCGCGTGAAATGATGAGTGGCGTGATGGCGGAAATTACGGTTAAACCTTCGTATGGATTGACTGACGAGCAAATCGCACAAATGTTGGTTGAGGGCAATGCCAACGCGGGTGCAGATATGCGCGCGCGGGCGTGGCGCGAAGTAGCGGTGGAGGCGCAGCGCATGATTGAAGCGTTGAGCTCCGCTTTTGCAGAGGATGGCGAGTTGCTCAATGAGACGGAACGCTCAGATTTGCAGGGTAAAATGGACGCGCTCGCGCAAGTGATGGCACAAAATGACACCATGCCGATTGCAGAGTTGCGTGCTGCGTTTGACACCTTGGCGAATGCGTCTGAAGACTTCGCGGCGCGGCGTATGAATAAAGCGATTGGCAAGGCTTTGGCTGGGCAGTCGATTGATTCGTTGTGATAATAATGTGTGGGCGAGAACGCCAATCAGTGTGTCTGCGTCATTGCGAGCGACGCTTCACCAGCGTGGCAATCCATAGAGCGGCAATTATGTTGGGTGTATATGGATTGCTTCGCCAAAAACAGGCTCGCAATGACGAAATGAAAAGTTGAAAACAAAATGACCAAAATCACCGTATTACCCCACGACGACATCTGCCCGAATGGTGTTGAATTCACCGCACAAACAGGCGTGTCGATTTGCGACAACCTATTGCAAAACGGCGTGGAAATTGAACACGCGTGCGAGAAAGTCTGTGCGTGTACCACCTGCCACGTGATTGTGCGTCAGGGTTTGAATTCGCTCAATGAGATTGGCGACCAAGAAGAAGATTTACTGGACATGGCGTGGGGTTTGACCTCGCAGTCGCGTCTGTCGTGTCAAGCGATTGTCGCGGAAAAAGACCTTGTGATTGAATTGCCCAAATACACGCGCAACCATGCGAGTGAGGCGAATCACTAAGCGCAATCGCTGAGTGTTTCGGTTAAAACCCACTGGGCACGCGCCATTTGAGTTTGATGCTGGCCATGCGCAGCACAAATACGCACGCGCTGCCCAAAGCCAAACTCAAAATCGCTTGCACGTTCAAGTACATCAATATCAAGTACAACCAAGCCCCAGCAAATGCGCAGGTGGCATAGGGTTCTGAGTCAATTAACAATAGCGGTTTTTCGTTGCACAGCACATCGCGAATCACCCCGCCAAAAGTTGCACCGATCACGCCATACATTGAGGCGACAAAATACGGCATCCCAGCGTCTAGTGCGACCGCGGTGCTGGTGATGGTGAATAAACTCAATCCGAGCGCGTCCGCCACCAGCATCGATTTGAGCGAAAACACGCGGCGCATAAAGTGCAAGGTTTTGCCTGCAATCAGTGAAAACATAAACAATGCGATGATATAAACCTCGTGCTCGACCCAAAAAAACGGACGGCGATCGAGCATGATGTCGCGCAAAGTTCCGCCACCAAATGCGGTGACAAAGCCAATAATAAACACGCCAATCGGGTCAAATTTGTGCTGCTGCGCGCGGATGAATCCCGAAATGCAAAAGGCAATGATGCCGATGGCTTCGATGAATGGGATGAGTTTAATGACGGTGGTTGGGAACATTTTGTAATGAATAATGGATGGATTTTAAATATGTGGTTGATGTATTAAAAATTCGGACGTAGGGTGGACACTGCCCACCGATGCTCAATCATGTACACAGCGTGAATGTGCGGACAATGGTGGGCAGTGCCCACCCTACACGATGCAACAAGTCATAAACTTGTATTGCCGCATCACTGCTTTTTTCACACCCGTACTTCAGCCACCAACTGCGCCATCATCTCAATATGCGCGGGCTGAGTATTCAGGCAAGGAATGTAGCGGTAATCTTGCCCACCTGCTTCTATAAACACCGCTTTGAGTTGATGGGCTATTTCTTCGAGTGTTTCCAAACAATCCGCGGAGAAGCCAGGGCAAATCACATCCACGCGTTTTGTCCCTGTTTTTGCCAGTTGCTCCAAAGTCGCTTGGGTGTAAGGCTCGATCCATTTTTGTTTGCCAAAGCGTGATTGGTAGGCGATGAGCACCTGCTCGCTGCTTAAACCCAAACCTTGCAACAGTGCCTGATGCGTGGCTTCGCATTGACTCTGATACGGATCGCCCCTTTTAATGTTGCGTTCGGGTAGGCCGTGAAAACTCAATAATAATTTATCCCCCGCCGCAAAATCAGGGCGACCGTGCGTCTGCCAATGCGTTTGTATGGATTGCGCGAGTGCCGCAATATACGCAGGGTGCACGTGGTAGTCGTGGATGGTGCTGATGTTGAACAGCGATTGGTCGTTGCGCAGTTTGCGTGCTTTATGCATGTTGTACAGCGCGTTGGTAATCGCGTCCAGCGCAGTTTCTGTGGTGGTCAGTGAGTATTGCGGATACAAGGGCAAAACCGTGATGTCGGTCACGCCGTCATGCGCCATGCGTTCGAGCACCGAGGCGATGGATGGGTTTTGGTAGCGCATCGCCCAATCGACGGAAACCTGCGATTCAGCCAAACGCGCGTTCAATGCTTGAGCTTGCGCAAGGGTGATGGCTTTGAGCGGCGCGCCGTTTTCGGGCGCGGCGGTCTTGTCCCAAATCATTTCATACAAAGGCGCGAGTTTGGCAGGGCGGACGCGCAAAATGATACCACGTAAAATCGGTTGCCAAAGCAGTTTGGGAATGTCCACCACGCGGCGATCACTGAGAAACTCACCCAAGTAACGCGCAATTGCAGGCGCAGTCGGCGCGTCGGGTGAACCAAGGTTGATGAGGAGGATGGCGGTTTTTTGAGTGTTCATGTTAAGAGAAGTTCTGCATGGCGCGTGAGAGGAGTTTGGCGGTGACATCAACCATCGGAATGACTTTTTCATACGCCATGCGCGACGGACCAATCACGCCGAGCGTGCCCACAATTTGGTTGTTGACAGCGTAGGGCGCGCAAATCAGTGACACACCGTCATACGGTAAAACCTCAGATTCACCACCGATAAATACCTGAATCCCACCCGCGGTGCGGGTGTGTTCGAGCAATTGCAATAACCGCGTTTTCTCGTCAAACATATCAAAAGTGTGGCGCAGTCGCTCCATATTATTGGCAAACTCAGAGACATCGAGTAAATGCCGCTCGCCTTTGACAATCAGCGCGTCTTCATCCATGCTTGATTCGGTAGTGCGCGCCACCGCTTGCTGCATCAACAAATTGACATCGTTTTGCAAATGCGCCAACTCGTTCGCCAACTGTGCGCGGATGTGCTCAAAGGTTTTGCCTGCAAAATGGCTATTGAGGTAATTCGCCGCGTGATTGAGTTGGCTCGGTGTGTAGGCTTGTTCCAGTTGCAATAGGCGATTTTGCACATCACCCTCAGGCGTGACCATCACCACCAAAATCCGTGCAGGCGAGAGTTGTAGAAAATCAATCTGACCGAATACCTGCGAGCGTTTGGGCGTGGCAATAATACCTGCAAAATGCGAGAGTTGCGATAAAGTCTGTGCGGCTTGATTGGCCATGCGTGCGGGGGTGTCGGCTGAAAAACTCGATAAATCATGGGTGGATAAATCAGTCTCATCGCTGGTCGTGAAGGCGTTTGCGGTCATCATTGCATCGACAAAAAAACGATAACCCGCAGGTGTGGGAATTCGCCCCGCCGAAGTGTGTGGGCTGGCAATCAACCCCAATTGCTCCAACTCTGCCATCACATTGCGCACCGTCGCCGATGAAATCGACAAACCCGAATTTGCCATCAACGCCTGCGAGCCCACAGGCGTGCCTTGGGCGATGTATTGGTGAACCAAGGTGGTCAGTAACGTACTGGCGCGGTCGTCTAAACTCATGGTGTACCGTGTGGGTGAAGTGGTTTTAACAAAGATGCGGTATTGTAACCCACAGCAAGGACTTTGGGTGGTGCTGGGCGGAAAGTGAAAAAGCCACGCTGTGTAACTGGCATCCGCGCGCACATTGATTTACAATGCCACCATGAATAAGCCCACCCCTCTCCCCAAGCCAAACCTCGCTGATGTGCGCACAGTCGCCATTGTTGGGCGCACGCAATCGGGTAGTTCGTTGGATGCGCTCAAACGAGTGATAGATGCGGTCATCGAATTGGGTAAAGCGGTCATCATTGAAGAGCAGACCCATGCTCACTTTCAACTGCTACATTATCCCCGTGCCAGCATTAAAGATATTGGACAAGCCGCAGACGTGATGATTTCGGTCGGTGGCGATGGCACAATGCTGGGCAATGCGCGTCAGGTCGCACCGTATGGTTTGCCGATTATTGGGGTCAATCAAGGACATTTGGGTTTTATCACCGATATTGCACTGGCGGATGTGGAGAGTGCTTTACGTGAGATGTTGTTGGAAAAAAAATATACGGTTGAGCGGCGCGATTTGTTTATTGCTCAAGTGGTGCGTGAGGGCGAAGTGGTATTTGAAGGTTTGGCACTCAACGATGTGGTGGTCGCACGGCGCAGTGTTGAAGGGATGCTGGATTTGAATGTGCAGGTCGATGGTGAGTTTATGTACCGCCAGCGTGCCGATTCGCTCATCATTGCCACGACCACGGGCTCGACTGCGTATTCGCTCGCGGCGGGCGGGCCGATTTTGCATCCGCAGTTGGCGGGGATTACCCTGGTTCCTGTCGCGCCGCAGTCTTTGTCGAATCGCCCGATTGTTTTACCGAACACCTGCACGATTGAAATTGACATTGCGGGTAAGCGTGAAGCTGCGGTGCATTGCGACTCACAGGTGTTCTCGTATGCACGCCAAGGTGATCAATTGCGCATCGCACTGGCACCGTTTTCTTCGATTTTTTGGCACCCTTTGTCATACAATTATTTTGCCACGCTGCGCCAAAAACTCAATTGGCAACTCAATCCATCGCGTCCCCTTTAATTTGAATTAGCAAGACACTGCCATGCTCCAACGCCTGTCCCTCAGAAATTTTGTGATTGTTAAAACCCTTGATTTGGACATCGAGGCGGGTTTCACAGTGCTCACGGGCGAAACGGGCGCGGGTAAATCCATATTGTTGGACGCGATTGGCTTGCTACTCGGTGAACGCTCGGATGCCATGCTGGTAGGGCAAAACGGCGACAAGGCCGATATTTCAGGTGAGTTTTCACTGTCCGATGAGGTGCAATCGTGGCTGTTGGCGCAGGATTTAACGAGTGACGATGGTGTGTTGCTCATCCGCCGCACCATAGACAAACAAGGCAAAAGCCGTGCGTTTATCAATGGCATCACCGTGACACTCGCGCAACTGCGTGAATTGGCAGAACAACTGGTACACATACACGGGCAACACGCGCATCAATTGTTGCTCAAACCTGCTTCGCAACGAGAGCTTTTGGATAATCACGCGCAACTGCACGAATTGCGCGAAGCAACTCGAGTGGCTTTTGCTGCGTGGCAACGTGCGCAGCAGTCGCGCAGCACGGCTGAAGCCGATATGGCACACATCGGCGAGCGCATGGATGCTTTACAGTGGCAGTTGGAGGGCTTAAACGGACTTGCGCCGCAGCCCGATGAGTGGACGAATTTATCACACGAGCACAGTCGATTGTCGCACGCCACAACCCTGCTGCAAGGCACAGCGCAAGCGGCCGATGCACTCACGCAGAGCGATGAGTCCCTCGCTGATAGTCTGCGCACGCAGATTTCCAATCTGTCGAATTTGGCGCGGTTTGATGAACGTTTGAATGAAGCTGTTGAACTGCTCGACTCCGCGTTGATTAATATTCAAGAAGCAGGGCATACTTTGAATAGTTATGCTTCTCGCGCTGATTTGGACGAAGGACGTTGGGCGGAAGTTGACTCACGCGTCAGTCTGTGGCACGAGCAGGCGCGTAAATTACGGGTTGAGCCCGAAGAACTGCACGCACATTGGCAAGCCTTGCAAAGTGAATTGGAACAATTGCAACACGGCATGGATATTGCCGCGTTGACCGTGCAGGAAGCGCAGGCATTGAGCGTATTTACCCAATCGGCACAAGCACTGAGCAAAGCACGCAAAACCGCTGCTAAAAAATTGGCGAGTGAAGTCACCGCCAGTATGCAGACACTCAATATGACGGGCGGGCAGTTTGACATCGCCATCACTGAGGGCACGCCGTCGCAAAACGGCATCGATGCGGTTGAGTTCAAAGTCGCAGGCCATGCGGGCGTAGTGCCACAAGCCTTGCATAAAGTCGCTTCGGGCGGTGAATTGGCACGCATCAGTCTTGCGTTGTCGGTCATCACCAGTGCCGCCAATCCAGTGCCAACGCTGATATTTGATGAGGTGGATTCGGGCATCGGCGGTGCGGTGGCTGAAGTGGTGGGTAGATTATTGGCTCAAATTGGTTCAAATCGACAAGTGCTGTGCGTCACCCATTTGGCGCAGGTCGCGGCGCAGGGCATCCACCATTGGCGCGTGAGCAAAGCCACGATGGATGGTGTGACCCATTCGACTATTGAGGTGTTGGATAAGCCTCAGCGCGTGGATGAAATCGCGCGGATGCTTGGCGGCGTGACGATTACCGAGGCCACGCGTGAGCATGCGTTGGAGATGCTGGGTTGACATAAAACCACAAATTCATGCAAGGCATTGATTTTGATTGATTTTGTGCGCGAATTTGATTATAATTTCGCTTCTTTGCGTAATGGTGCGCAAGAAAAATGATTTTTTAAGGATTTAAAATGTACGCAGTCATAAAAACTGGTGGCAAACAGTACCGTGTTGTCGCTGGTCAAAAATTGAAAATAGAACAGATCGCTGCTGACATTGGACAACAAATTACCTTGGATGAAGTTTTGGCTGTGGGTTCTGGCGAAGACTTGGTTGTGGGTACACCGTTGGTGTCTGGTGCGTCTGTTATCGCTGAAGTGTTGTCACAAGGTCGTCACGACAAAGTTCGCATTTTTAAAATGCGCCGTCGTAAACACTACCAAAAACGCCAAGGTCACCGCCAAAACTACACAGAAATTTTGATTTCTGATATCGCACATGGCGGTCAATCTGCAAAATCGGGCGCAGCAGCCGTTGCCGCACCAGCGAAAAAAGCAGCCAAAGCCAAATCGACAGGTGATGATTTGACGATTATCGAAGGCATTGGTCCTAAGATTGCTGAATTGTTTATCGCAGAGGGCATCACAACATTTGCGCAATTGGCAGATACTTCAGTTGAACGCATGACTGAAATTTTGCACGCAGCAGGTTCACGCTTTGCGATGCACAAGCCAGATACTTGGGCGCAACAATCTGCTTTGGCACGTGATGGCAAAATGGACGAGCTCAAAGTGTTGCAAGATGAGTTGAACGCGGGTAAGGCTGAATAATAGCCGAGCAAAATTGATTGAATTTCGAAAGGTGACATCATGGCACATAAAAAAGGCGGCGGCTCTACGCGAAATGGTCGCGAATCGCACTCGAAACGTTTGGGCGTGAAAATCTACGGCGGCGAACACATCGTTCCAGGCAACATTATCATTCGCCAACGCGGTACTGAATTCCACCCAGGCGAAGGCGTGGGCATGGGTAAAGACCACACTTTGTTTGCAAAAGTCGAAGGTAAAGTACAGTTCGCAATCAAAGGCGCGCAAAAACGCCGCACAGTGAGCATTGTTTCTTAATTGTTACGACGCTCTGCTGTACCTAAAACGCCGCAAATTTTTGCGGCGTTTTGTTTGGGCTTGCGGTGGTTTTTGGACAACTTCCTAAAAAATTTCAGTGCGCAAGTAGGCTGAGCATCACACCCCAAATCAGTGGCAAAACATACTGAATGCGTGTGTTTGCTAATATTAATTAAAGACCGTATTTGCGCTGATGTGTTATTTTGCGCTCAAACTCGTGGATACTCTGTGGCTGTGGACGTGTATCGCTTATAATATCTGCCTTAGACAGTAGACCGCGTCATCAGGCGCAATTGGGATAAAAATGAAGTTTATAGACGAAGCAAAAATTGAAGTCATCGCAGGCAATGGTGGCAATGGTGTGGCGAGTTTGCGCCGCGAAAAGCACAAACCCAATGGCGGTCCTGACGGGGGTGATGGCGGGCGCGGTGGCAGTGTGTATGCGATTGCCGATGAAAACCTCAACACCTTGATTGATTTTCGTTTTACCAAAAAACACTTGGCACAAAATGGTGAAAAAGGCGGCAGCTCCGATTGCTACGGCGCGGGTGGCGATGACATCACGCTGAAAATGCCCGTGGGCACGATGATATTTGATGCCGAGTCAGGTGACTTATTGCATGATTTGGCGCAGGTTGGGCAAACGGTGTTGTTGGCAAAAGGTGGCCAAGGTGGATTGGGTAATATTCATTTTAAATCTTCGGTCAATCGCACGCCACGTCAATGCACCCCTGGTACTGAGGGCGAGCGTTTTGCTTTGCGCTTGGAACTCAAAGTGCTCGCGGATGTTGGGCTACTCGGTATGCCCAACGCGGGTAAATCAACCTTGATTAGCGCGGTGTCGAACGCCCGTCCAAAAATTGCCGATTACCCGTTTACCACCTTGCATCCAAACCTCGGCGTGGTGCGCACGGGACCTGAGCGCAGTTTTGTGATTGCCGACATCCCTGGGTTGATTGAGGGTGCGGCCGATGGTGTGGGCTTGGGCGTGCGCTTTCTTAAGCATTTGGCGCGCACGCGGATTTTACTGCACTTGGTGGATTTGGCACCGTTTGATGAAGGTGTCGATATTGTGCACGAAGCCCGCGCGATTGTAGAGGAATTGCGCAAGTATGACGAAGCATTGGCAGATAAACCGCGCTGGTTGGTGCTCAATAAACTCGATATGATTGCCGAGGAAGAACGCGCCGACAAGGTCGCGCAATTCGTGCGCGATTATGGCTGGACGGGCAAGGTCTATCAAATTTCAGCGGCAACCCGCGAGGGTACGGATGCGCTGATGTTGGACATTCAAAATTATATTGACCAAGTGAAATTGGCTGAGCAACGCGAACGCGAAGAAGCCGAGCAAGCGGCGAAATTAGCTGAAACCTTGGCGCAAACCACTTTGCGCGCGCCTGAATTGAAAACCCAGTTGAAAACATCCAACGACAGCGCGGAGGGCGATGATGTCTGACGAGGTCATCCATCAAGTGATAAATCGCATCGAGGATTTAAACAAAATCGGTGGACTGCACAGTGCCCATCGTGTGGTCATCAAAGTCGGCTCGTCACTCGTGACCAACGAGGGGCGTGGCTTGGACGAAGCCGCGATTGCCAGTTGGGCGGCGCAAATTGCCGCATTGCGTACTTTGGGCAAAGAAGTGATTTTGGTCTCCAGTGGTGCGATTGCCGAGGGCATGAAACGCCTGAATTGGCACACTCGCCCATCCAATATTGACGAATTGCAGGCGGCTGCTGCGGTGGGGCAAATGGGCTTGGCGCAGGTGTACGAAACCCAATTTGCAAAACACCATATCGTCACCGCACAAATTCTGCTCACCCATGCTGACTTGGCGGACAGAGCGCGTTATCTGAATGCACGCTCGGCGATGTTCACATTACTCCAACTCGGTGTCGTGCCGATTATCAACGAGAACGACACCGTGGTCACGGATGAGATTAAAGTCGGTGACAACGACACCCTCGGCGCACTGGTGGCGAACCTGATTGAGGCCGATGTGTTGGTGATACTCACAGACCAAGATGGCTTATTCACCGCCGACCCACGCAAAGATACCAACGCGCAACTGATTCAAACCGCCCCTGCGGGATTGGAAACATTGGAAAGCATGGCGGGTGGCGCAGGCAGCAGCATTGGCAAAGGCGGTATGCTCACCAAAGTGCTCGCGGCCAAACGTGCGATGAAAAGCGGTGCGAGCACCATCATCGCCAGTGGACGCGAAACGCAGGTATTGCCACGATTAGCAAATGGTGAGCGCATCGGCACCGAACTGATTGCCGACACACCGCTGCTCACCGCACGCCAACAATGGCTCGCCGACCACCTACAAATGCGCGGCAGCGTGACCCTCGATGCTGGCGCGGTCAAAGCCGTACGCACGGGCGGTAAAAGCGTCTTGCCGATTGGCGTGATTGCGGTTGAGGGCAGTTTTGAGCGTGGCGAAGTGATTGCCTGCTTGGACGAGCACGGCGTGGAAGTCGCGCGTGGCTTGAGCAACTACAGCAGTTCGGATACCCAACGCATCGCACGTCATGCGAGTAATGAGTTTGCGAAATTATTGGGGCGTGATGCGGATGAGGCAGAGCTGGTACATCGGAATAATTTGATAGTGGTGGGATGACTGATATAAAGGATAAGTGTCATGAAACATTTACGTTGGTGGCTACTCAGTTGTGTTGTTTTTTTGGTTGGTTGTACGACTGATATTAATGAGACCTGTAAAGACAGACCAGCACGGTAGGGGCGATTAGTGTATTTCGCGTAATCGCCCGTTCGTCTTTAATATTGTTCACATGCGTACGATTATGCAAACATCGCTAATCGTACCTACGGATTAAACATACGAGATATCCATGATTTCAAACACCCACACTTGGCAAGACGAACCCAATAGCACCGAGCGTGACGAATTTTTCATGCGTCATGCCCTGAAGTGTGCGCAGCAAGCCTACGATGCAGGTGAAGTGCCTGTGGGTGCGGTGGTGGTGTGTGACAATCAAATCATTGCCACGGGGTTTAATCAGCCGATTTCGTTGAATGATCCCTCTGCTCATGCCGAGATGCAAGCCCTACGCAATGCGGGCATCGCATTGCAAAACTACCGTTTGCCCGAATGTGAGTTGTACGTGACTTTGGAGCCGTGTTTGATGTGTACGGGCGCGATGTTTCATGCGCGACTGACGCGCGTGGTGTATGGCGCGGCGGATTACAAGACGGGCGTGGCGGAATCGGTGATGAATGTGTACGCGCATGAGCAGTTGAACCACCATATAAACTACCCCGTTGATGTGGTCGGTGGGGTTTTGGCGGATGAGGCGCGGGCGTTGCTGCAAAAATTTTTCCAAGAACGCAGGGCGTTGAATAAGTCCTTGAACACGTTCTTGAATAAAACCGATTAAACGCAATATATCGGTATAGCTCAAGACAGAAGAATTTTGCCGACACCGCTTGGATTGCTTCGCAGTAAACTGCTCGCAATGACGGAATTGGTTGATTGAGGGCAATGTCTGTGGTTGTTTGATTTAAGTGCTTACCAATCGCTGGTCATGTCGCGCTTGACGCGGTATCTACTTGCAAGGAGATTGTGGGTCACGCCCACAATGACACATCAGACGATATAATGAAACGCCTATATTGACACCGCTGGATTGCTTCGCAGTCAACTGCTCGCAATGACGGCATTGGTTGATTGAATGCAGTGACTGCGATTGACGAATGAATATTGATGAATGAACACTGAGGAGTGCCGCATGGAAAACCCACAAATCCCCGATTATTCAGATTCAAGTTTTTGGGATAAACTCAAAAATTTCGCGCTCAAAGCGGGCGGCGAGGTGATTGAAAAAGCCTTGCAACTGTACTATGCAGCGCAAAGACCCGAAACCCCGAAATGGGCGAAAACCGTGATTTTCGGCGCGTTGGCGTATTTCATTTCACCTGTGGATGCGATTCCCGACATTATTCCGATGGCGGGTTTTACCGATGATTTGGGCGCGTTGGCGGCGGCTATTGGGATGGTGGCGATGTACATCACCGATGATGTGAAAGCCCAAGCCCACCAAAAATGGCTGACTTGGTTTGGTCCAAAAGAGTCTGATTAAAAAGCCACGCTCATGCTTTCTAATTTTTGACGCTCAACGGTAGCGTCGCTCTTTGACACCATCTGCTGTGGCTATCAATGCCACATGCGCAGGTTGGAGGGCAAAAATTCCCACCGTCAAAACGCCTGGTATTAGCGTCAACTCCTGCTCCATCGCCAATGGGTCGGTGATGCGCAAATCGTGCACATCAAGGATGTGACAGCCGTTATCGGTGACCACGGGTTGGTCGTCTTTCACCCGCCAAATCGGTAAACCACCGATGGCGGTCAAACGGCGTGCTACCGCTTCGCGCGCAAGCGGTACGACTTCAATCGGCAGTGGAAATGTACCCAACACATCCACTTCTTTGCTTGCATCGGCGATGCAAATAAATTGCTCGGCAATCGATGCGCAGATTTTCTCGCGCGTGTGCGCCGCACCGCCACCCTTAATCATAAAGCCTTTCGGGTCAATTTCATCCGCACCGTCAATATACACGGGCACAGAGCGCACTTCGTTGACATCAAACACACGGATGCCATAGCCTGCCAAACGCTCGGCCGTGCGGTTGGAGCTGGCAATTGCACCGACAATGCGGTCTTTGATTTTTGCCAATTCATCAATGAATAAATCGGCGGTCGAACCCGTGCCAACCCCAATGATGGCGTTGGCTGGGACGTATTCAATTGCTTTTTGAGCAACAAGGATTTTCAGTTCGTTTTGGGTGAGTGCGGTCATGGTGTGTGGGTTAATGTTGGGTTGATGTTGGGTTAATTAAAAGAAGCGCATTTTAGCATGTCTGAAATGCGCGATAAATCAGTTTATTTCGTGTTCCCTTAAATAGGTTTGCTGCGCACATTGTGGCAAGAGCATGGCACAAATTGGTACAATAGCGTGTTTTTTAGCATGATGCTAAATTTTCTAACCCATAGATTGAGTGTTCACCATGACCGAGCAGGTAAAACCCACCCCCATACCATATCCCATCACCGACGCCGTTAAACACGCCCTTGCTGTGAGCAAACGCGGTTGCGATGAATTGTTGGTTGAAAGCGAATGGGTGCAAAAACTCGCCCGCAGCACGGCGACAGGCGTGCCTTTGCGCATTAAATTGGGCTTGGATCCGACTGCGCCTGACATCCATTTGGGTCACACCGTGGTGTTGAATAAATTGCGTCAATTGCAGGACTTGGGACACACGGTGATTTTCTTGATTGGTGATTTTACTTCGATGATTGGCGATCCATCGGGGCGCAACGCCACGCGCCCGCCGCTCACGCGTGAGCAAATTGAAGCCAATGCGAAAACTTACTATGAGCAAGCCAGTTTGATTTTGGACAAAGAAAAAACCGAAATTCGCTACAACTCGGAGTGGTGTGACTCGCCTGAGTTTGGCGGTGCGCGCGGCATGATTCAACTCGCATCTCGTTACACCGTGGCGCGGATGTTGGAACGCGAGGACTTTACCAAACGCTACAAAGGTGGCGTGGCAATTTCCATCCATGAATTTTTATACCCACTGATGCAAGGCTACGATTCGGTCGCGCTCAAGTCCGATATTGAACTGGGCGGTACGGATCAAAAATTCAATCTATTGGTTGGGCGTGAATTGCAAAAAGAATATGGTCAAGAGCCGCAGTGTATTTTGACCATGCCTTTGCTCGTCGGTTTGGACGGCGTGGACAAAATGTCCAAATCGAAAAACAACTATGTCGGCATTACTGAGCCTGCCAATGAAATGTTTGGCAAAATCATGAGCATCTCGGATGACATGATGTGGGATTGGTATGAGTTGCTCTCGTTTGTGTCGCTGGAGCAAATTGCACAATTCAAACAAGAAGTGAGCCACGGGCGCAATCCACGCGAAATCAAGGTATTGCTCGCGCAAGAAATCGTGGCGCGTTTTCACAACCAACCAGCTGCTGAAGAAGCACTGCAAGCGTTCAACCACCGTGCGCAAGGTGGTGTTCCCGATGACATTGAGTCGGTCACGGTCAGCGTGCCTGAGGGTGGTTTGCCGCTCGGAGCTTTGCTCAAAGCGGCGGGCATGGTCAATA
>RRZU013344131.1_pt1 | contig 14692 bp, 16 predicted proteins | sample 2165561 | NCBI WGS metagenome assembly RRZU01 (sample SAMN10456909, study PRJNA506462) | wastewater metagenome | isolation source: wastewater sludge | place: USA: Moscow, Idaho
CAGGTTCGAATCCTGCAGGGTGCATGTTTCAAAAGCGAAAGTGGATAGGCTAGCTTATCGGCTAAGCGGAGAAATAGGTATGGGAAGTTGGAATTGACTTAGTCAAGGTAGTTTTCTATATATCAAACAGTTCGGGAAGTAGCTCAGCTTGGTAGAGTACTTGGTTTGGGACCAAGGTGTCGCAGGTTCGAATCCTGTCTTCCCGATAATTGACGACTGATTTCAGTCGTTTTTTTGTATTTACGATTATTGAACTAAATTTGTTATAATGTTAAGAGATAGTTTGAGGTGGGAATATGAGAGTTGTAGCTGGTGAATATGGGGGAAGAACCCTAAAAACTTTAGAGGGAAAAAATACACGACCAACTGGTGATAAAGTCAGAGCTGCTATATTTTCTATGTTGGGACAATATTTCGATGGTGGACTTGTTTTAGATCTGTACTCAGGTTCAGGAGGTCTTGCGATTGAGGCAGTATCTCGTGGATGTGATAGAGCTATTATGGTTGAGAAAGATAGGCATGCTCAGCAAGTTATACAAGCCAATATTGAGATGACAAAGGATGGTGGGCGTTTTTCACTGATGAAAATGACATCTGATAAAGCTATGTTTGTGTTGAATGAGTCCTTTGATTTAGTTTTTTTAGATCCACCATATGCTAAAGAACAGATTATCAAAGATATTGAGAACCTTAATGATAGAGGACTTTTATCACCAGATGTGACAATTATTTGTGAAACAGATAAATCTGTTGATCTACCCGATAGCATTGCGAATTTTAATCTCATCAAACAAAAAAATTATGGTATATCGAAAGTGAGTTTATATGAACGCAATAGAGCAAGCATATTGGCAGAAGTTTAAAGCGGTTTCTGATATTGAATCACCATTATTTGGCTCTAGTTGGTCATTTGGTGCAACAGTTGAAATGGCGGATGATTTAGGACAACTTGTCCTTGAAGGCAAGAAAACTGGGACAAGTTCTGCGGTTGTTTTCTATGAACTTGAAGGCGTTGCCTTTCCAACAGAAAACAAAGTTTATGATATTTTGTTAAATGGTTCAAATGAACCGATTGCGATCCTGCAGACTAAAAAAATTAAGCGTTTTATGTTTAATGAAGTAACAGAAGAGATGGCGCGTCTAGAAGGTGAAGGCGATTTATCAATCGCCTACTGGCAGGCTGCACATCGTGCATTTTTTAAAGCAGCGTTTACCAAAGAAAATCTAGTCTATGATGAAGATAAACTTGCGTTGTTATACGAAGAATTTGAGGTAGTTTACCAATGAAAATCGGATTATATACAGGTACATTTGACCCAATTACCAATGGTCATCTGGACATTATCCATCGCGCTGCGAAACTTTTCGACAAGCTCTATGTCGGCATTTTCAATAACGACAAAAAAAATCCTCTCTTTACATCGACAGAGCGAGCAGATATAATGAACCAGCTATTGGCTGATTTTGATCACATTGAAGTTATCGTTCATGAGTCGGATTTGACGGTCAATGTCGCTCAGAAATTGGGTGTGACGGCGCTGGTTCGAAGCGTGAGAAATGCGCAAGACTTAGATTATGAGTCAGCCATGATTTATTTTAACCATGAGATGACAGGGATTGAAACCATTCTACTTGCGGCCAGACCAGAGTTACAGTACGTGAGCAGCTCGAGAATGAAAGAATTAGTACACTTTGGTATTGATGTATCAAAATGGGTACCGAAGTTTGTAGCGCTTGAATTGGAGAAAAAATTTGATCAAAAGTAAAAAGTCATTTATAAAAAAACGCTGGGCTATTGCTAGTCTTGTTGGTATCCTAGTTTTTCTTGGTGTTTTGCTCCCCCTACCCTACTATGTTGAGATGCCTGGCACGACTGAAAATGTTGGTGAGATGATAAAAGTCAATCAGACACCATTGCACCAAAAATCAGAAGAAGGGTCTTTGAATTTGACGACTGTTTCGATGATGCGGGCAACGGGTGCGAGTTTGATTTATGCTGCATTGACGGATTTTACCGATGTTTACAGTAAAAAAGACATGATGGGTAACCAGACGGATGCTGATTACAATCGGATGAATGCTTTTTACATGGCAAGTGCTCAGAATGCTGCAACCTACGAGGCGTTTAAGTTGGCGGGGAAACCCTTTGAGTTAGATTATAAAGGTGTTTATGTCCTGGATGTGCTGAAGAAATCGACGTTTAAAGAAGTTTTGCATATCGCGGATACAGTGACAGGTGTCAATGGGCAAAGTTTTAAATCATCTGAGGAGCTGATGACCTACATCAAGTCCCAAAAGATTGGGGCTAAGATTTCAGTTCAGTATACAGATGAAGCGGGTAAGGCAAAATCGGCAGACGGCAAAACGATTAAGATCGCAGATGGTAAAGCTGGAATTGGGATTACCTTGGTGGATCATACGGAGGTTAAGAGTACGCCATCTGTGACAATTGATGCGGGGGCGATTGGTGGCCCATCTGCAGGGATGATGTTTACGCTTGAAATCTATTCCCAATTGACGGGCCAAGATTTAACGAAAGGTCGGGAGATTGCGGGTACAGGTACGATTGAAAAAGATGGGAAAATCGGTCGAATTGGCGGTATTGATAAAAAAATCGCCACTGCCAGTCGCAATGGTGCTCAAATTTTTCTAGCGCCTGATGATGAGATAACCCCAGAGATGAAGAAAGTCGAGCCTGGTGTTAAGTCAAACTATCAAGAAGCATTGGCTGCAGCTAAAAAACTGAATACAAAGATGAAAATTGTCCCAGTGAAAACAGTGCAGGATGCAATTGACTATTTGAAAGAATAGCTCGTGATTTTGCGCTTATGCCTAGTATGAATACTTAAAAAATCTGCTTGAGTTTGAGCAGTTTTTTTGTTTTTTAAGGTGGTTGAGTTGAGGTAATTGCTTGTAGTAATCTAAAACTCTGTGTATTTTAATATAGTATAACAATAGAAATTAATTTTTGTTTAAGTTTTATAGTCTATCATTATAGGGATTGCAAAAAAAAACTTTTATTCAGCTATTGAGAGATCAACAAGTTATGGCTTATAAAGTAAGGGAAATTAGGAAGAATTGGAAATCATGACGGGAATTATCTTGACCGTAAGTAAATTGTTATTAGTAACAGATATATGTTTGTATTATGATCAAAACAAAAAAGAATTAAAATATACTTTGGCTCGTATTCTAGCATTAACAGTTGGGTTACTTGTATTTGATGTCACAGATGTTATGCCGATTGCCTTACTTTTGATAGTGGGTGCATGTTTCAAAAAAAATAATCGCCGTGACCTCTTCGTGATATTAAGTGCGAGTATTTTTTTCTTCACCATTCTGTCTTTAATGTATAGGTTTAAATTCTCTCTATTTTTCCTGTCATCAATTCAAGTATCTGAGAATATTAATTTTGAAATTGAACTTTTACAGTTTATGTCTTTGCTTATCATTCTAGCCTCAATGAAAGTTACTAATATTCAGCAAGACATGATGAAAATTAAGCGGATAGAATTATATATTTTGCTTGTTTATATGACCAGTCTTGTCATTTTGGTGCCTTCTTATCATTTCGGAGTTGATACGAGTACGATGTCAATGCAAGAAATATTTATTTTGGGAATGAAATCGACCTTCTTTGTACTCCTCTGTTGGTCTTGTTTCAAAAGACTAGTTGAGCGAAGAATTCAGTGGCGGGAATATGCCCATATGAATAAGGAGTTATTAGAGCGACAAGAAATTTATTATGAAACATTATTATTACGCGAAAAATATGCCCAGAAATTAAGGCATGATTTACGTAACAATATTATCGCGATAAATTACCTGATTCACGTTGAAGAGTACGCTCGTGTAAAGGCTTATATGAGTGAAGGTGAGCAGCAACTTTTTGATCAGCATGCGGCTATCACGAACATTCCTTTATTGAATATCATTCTAAAAGATTTATTTGACAAATACAACTTTCCTTTAAACCTGCTCCACTTTGAAGGAAAATTTCCAGTTGCTTTTAAATTTACTGATATTGATAATGTGATCTTGTTTAGCAATCTATTTAAAGAGGCCTTAGAGATAATGCCATCCTCTATAACTGAGCGCTACATCAACTTTTATGTTGAAGAGATTACACAAGGCTTACTAATCAAGATAAACAGTCCTCTGGATAGCTCCCATCATTCCAAAAATTCTAGGGGAGTTAATGCGTCAAGTGGTTTCAGACAGAAAAATTGCCAAGCTATTGTCGAAAAATATGGTGGAAAAATGATTTACGAAATGAAAGCAGATATTTTTTCAGTCTGTTTACTTTTACCCCATAAATAGAGGGAACTTAATCGGTTAACAATTATTTTTTGATATCTTAGATAGTCCTTTGATGCTTCTCATTTGCGGAATTCAGTCACTGATTCTTAATCACTAAGTTAGAATGACGAACGTTCGGTAATTATATTGGACGCACAGTATAAAGTCTTGAATTTTTTTATGTTAATATTGTATATTTATAAAGGGTTGTGTTTTGGGTATCTTGTTTCAAAATTATTAAGGGAATCGTTAACTCATATTTTCATTCCTTTTTTTAATGACCAAATCGTCATCCAATTTACATGAAGGAAAAGTAGGAAGAAAAGAATGATGATAAATATAGCGATTTGTGATGACGAACGGATTTTTCTGGAACAGTTAGAAAAAACCATTCGTTTTGTAGCCAAGGAACTGCGTTTGGTTGTGATTGTGACGCAATATTCGCATGGCTTGGAGTTACTGAAACATCAAAAAAAGCATCAACTTTTTTTTCTTGATATTGATATGCCAGATGTCACAGGTTTCTATATCGCTGAAAAACTTATGAAAAATGAACAGGCGAAAGTTGTTTTGGTGACAAATCATAGAAGTAAGGTGTTTGATGCTTTTAAATACAACGTCTTTCGATTTATTCCTAAACCGATCGAAGCGCAAAAGATTTCAGAGGTTCTAACGAGCTATGATGCAGAACTTGAAAAAGCCTTTGTACTTGTCTACAACGCTTTTCTGAATGCTAGATTTAGACTGAAATACGAAGATATCGAGTATGTTGAAGCGTTCGATAAAAAAGTCAGTATTTCCGCAAAAAATGAGCTTTATGAACACAGGGGTAATATGAAGTGGTGGCTCAATGAACTTGATCTCTCCTTGGCTTTCTATCAAGTACATCGAAGTTATATTGTTAACTTTGCTAAAGTTAAGAGAGTAGATGCTAGTTATTGCCATATGAGTAATGGTCAAAAAGTACCGATTGCGATTAGAAAACGTAAGAAAGTCATCGCTCAGTTTGAAGCCTATATTATGAGAAAGATGTCAGAGTAACAGATACTGGTATTATTTTAAAATTTGTAAGTTACTTTAGAGGCATTTGGTTCAAATATTGGTATGAAATTGAACGTTTGGTCGAAAAAAATGGGCGGTAGGTAAAATTTCTAAAAAAAAATTTAGTGATTTTAGTATAGTATACTAGTGAGGTCTAAAATATTCTCTACCTATTGCAGTAGATAGATGATTATCATCTATCTACTTGTGAGAGCACTTGACTAGCCAATTCCCCCCCCTTATAAGTTTCACCTCATTATCTTGAACAAATCCCTCATTTTTGTTCAGACCCTAGTATTCACGTAGAGTATAGGGATAGAGATGATAAACAAGGTTAGTCAAGTGTTTTCACAAGTAGTTTACTGAAATCGGCTGATTATAAAATTTTTCTTAGCTTCCCCCTTACCTTAGCTAAGTTTTTCATTCAAGGTTAGCTTTGATAGCCATTCTTATTGTTTGCCTGTCAATATTTTTCAGTAAATTACTTATCGGCATCTTCAAAAGCAATTTTGGAGGTGTTTTGTTTAGAGTTAATTTCGGTCTCGAATATAAGGAAGTTTAACTGCAATAAGTATCAAAACGACTTTTAGTAAGCCTCCCCATTTATACAGTTGATAGTGTTGATGTGAAAGGTGGACAAAAGATTGTGAATTCAATTTCTTTTAAAGTTTTTTTGATTACTTTGTGAAGAAAAAGACTTGATTTAACAAGACTAATAACAAATAAATGAATTAATTCACAAAGTTGTTTGATTCACAAGTGATAAATTTCTAAATATGACTTTACAAACGCTTCCAGTATGATATAATAAGGACATAAAGATAAGTTAATTATTTCACTAACTTATCTAAACCTAATCGGAACTACTATTTTAGGCATGATACTGAAGGTGTTACAAACTTTTGTAGAAAAACAAGGGGGTTGTCGTTATCAAGCGTTGCTTGTGCGGACAAAACAACTTTTTTCCTAGAAGGTAATGCTGAAGTTCACATTTAAGGAGAAAAAAGATGGCTACAAAAACTGTAGAGAAAACTGAAACATTTGACGTTGCTGGCATGATTGACGAGCTTGCTGCTAAAGGGGCAGAAGCACTCAAAGGTCTTGAGAAATTAAATCAAGAGCAAATTGACCACATCGTTCATGAAATGAGTATGGCAGCACTTGACAAACATATGCCATTGGCGAAATTAGCAGTGGAAGAAACTGGCCGCGGTATCTATGAAGATAAAGCCATCAAAAATATGTATGCCTCTGAATATATCTGGAATGCTATCAAAGATAACAAAACAGTTGGTGTGATCAACGAAGATAAAGAAGCTGGCATCGTTGAAATTGCTGAACCAGTCGGCGTTATCTGTGGTGTGACACCAACAACTAACCCAACATCAACAACAATTTTCAAATCAATGATTGCGATTAAAACACGTAATCCAATCATCTTTGCTTTCCATCCATCAGCACAACAATCATCTGCAGCAGCAGCACAAATCGTGCTAGATGCAGCAGTTGCAGCTGGAGCGCCTGAAAACTGTATCCAATGGGTCACAACGCCATCAATCGAAGCAACTGGCCTTTTGATGAACCACCCAACGATTGCAACAGTTTTGGCAACTGGTGGTGCGGGCATGGTTAAATCTGCTTACTCAACTGGCAAACCAGCACTTGGTGTAGGTCCTGGTAACACACCTGCTTACATTACAAAAGATGCTAAAATCAAACGTGCTGTTAATGATTTATTCCTTTCAAAAACATTTGACAATGGGATGATCTGTGCGTCTGAGCAAGCGATCATCGTTGATAACGAAGTTTACAACGACGTAAAAGCAGAATTCTTAGCACACAACGCTTATATCGTATCATCTAAAGCTGAATTAGCGAAACTTCAAGCAGCTGTGATGTTGCCTGATGGTCATGCAGTTAATCCTAAAATCGTTGGTTTCTCAGCTAAGTATATCGCTGAATTAGCAGGCATTAAAGTACCAGAAGAAACAAAATTACTCATCGCTGAAATTGCTGGTGTTGGAGCTGACTTCCCATTGTCACGTGAAAAATTATCTCCAGTCTTAGCAATGGTTAAAGCTAACTCAACTGAAGAAGGACTTGACCTTTGTGAAGCGATGCTTGATCTTGGTGGTCTTGGTCATACGGCTGTTATCCATACAGAAGATGAAGACTTACAAATCCAGTTTGGTATCCGTATGAAAGCTTGTCGTATCCTTGTAAATACGCCAGCAGCTGAAGGTGGTATTGGTAACATTTACAACGAAATGTTGCCATCATTGACACTTGGTTGTGGATCTTACGGCCATAACTCAGTCTCACATAACGTATCAGCAGTTGACTTGATTAACGTTAAAACGCTCGCTAAACGGAGAAATAATATGCAATGGTTCAAATTGCCACCAAAAGTTTACTTTGAAAAAAATTCAATCACTTACTTGCAGCAAATTAAAGCTGAGCGTGTGATGCTTGTTTGTGACCCAGGTATGGTTCAATTTGGCTATGCTGACCTTGTCCGTAAACAACTTGAAAAGAACCCTCATGACCCACGTGTTGAAGTTTTCTCTGACGTAGAACCTAACCCGTCTACAAACACAGTTTATAAAGGTCTTGAAATGTTTAATAGCTTCCAACCAGATGTGGTTATCGCCCTTGGTGGTGGTTCAGCAATGGATGCAGCGAAAGGCATGTGGATGTTCTTCGAACACCCAGACACATCATTCTTCGGCGCAAAACAAAAATTCCTTGATATTCGTAAACGTGCTTATAAAATCGAATATGCTGAAAAAGCAACCTTCATCTGTATCCCAACGACATCAGGTACTGGTTCAGAAGTGACACCATTTGCGGTTATCACTGATTCAGATGACCATACAAAATACCCATTAGCTGACTACGCTTTGACACCAGATGTGGCAATCATTGACCCACAACTCGTCATGTCAGTACCAGCTAGTGTGACTGCTGATACAGGGATGGACGTTTTAACTCACGCGATTGAATCATATGTTTCAGTTATGGCATCTGACTATACACGTGGTCTGTCATTGCAAGCAATCAAGATTGTCTTCGAATATCTTGAAAAATCAGTTAAGACTGGTGATGCAGAATCTCGCGAAAAAATGCACAATGCTTCTACAATGGCTGGTATGGCCTTCGCCAATGCCTTCCTCGGTATTTGTCACTCAATCGCCCACAAAGTTGGTGGTGCTTGGAACATTCCTCACGGCCGTACAAATGCGATTCTGTTACCACACATCATCCGTTACAATGCAAAAGACCCTCAAAAACATGCTATGTTCCCTAAATATGACTTCTTCCGTGCGGATGAAGACTATGCTGACATCGCGCGCTTCTTAGGTCTTAAAGGCGATACAACAGCTGAATTGGTTGAAGCACTTGCAACTGCCGTTTATAATCTTGGTACAGCAACAGGTATCAAAATGAACTGGCAAGCACAAGGCTTGACTAAGAAACAAATGGATGCAGAAATTGATCACTTGGCTGAAAAAGCTTATGAAGACCAATGTACAACTGCAAATCCAAAAGAACCTTTAATCTCTGAATTGAAAGGTATCATCGAAATTGCTTACGACTATAAAGCCTAAGTGATATGAACTTAAAAACTTACAGACACTTGTTTGTAAGTTTTTTTGTGCTGGATTGATGTCAATATGCTATACTATTGGCAAATGAGGTTTGATGATGGAAAGATTTGATATTTATGATAAGGATCGGCAGCTGACCGGTCGGACTGCTGAACGCGGTCAGGCACTTGAGGCAGACGAGTATCGGTTGATTGTGCATGTTAGTCTCATGAACTCGCAAAATCAACTCTTGATTCAAAAACGGCAACCGCATAAGCCAGCCTGGCCTGGTTTTTGGGATATTAGCGTTGGTGGTGGTGCGCTGGCGGGTGAGACGAGTCAAGCGGCAGCGGCGCGTGAGGCTTTTGAAGAATTAGGTCTTGCTTTAGAGCTATCTGAGGTCGCACCCTGTTTTAGGGTCAAGTTTCCAAATGGCTTTGCCGATGAATATATTATCCATCAGGATGTTGACTTGACAAGGCTGCATTTGCAGACAGCAGAAGTTCAAGCCGTTAAATGGGCGAGCTATGACGAGGTGATGGCCATGGTGGATCAGGGGACTTTTTTCCCTTACCAAGAACCGATGCTCGCCTTGATTTTTAGTATTTTTGAGGAAGGAAGATAAGCCATGATTGAGGTTAGAAAAGCAAGGCTTGAGGACTGGGTCATGATTGATCAGTTAGGTCAAGAGGTGCTAGGCTATGAAATAGACCAAGCCTTTAGCCAATCGCGCTTGGCGGCTGTTTTGTCGAAACCGGCCAATCAACTCTTTGTTGCATTTGTGTCCGGCGAGCCAGCTGGTTACATTCATCTTCAGGATTATGACGTGACCTACGCCATCCCTTATAAAAATATCTTGGGCTTAGCTGTTTTTGAACACTTTCAAAGGCAGTGGGTGGGCCAAGCGTTGATAGAAGCGGCAGAAGACTTCGCACGCGCAGATGGTGCCGGAGGTATTCGACTAAATTCAGGCGAAGGTCGGTACGGTGCCCATCTTTTCTACGAGGCGGCGGGGTATGAACGTGTCAAATCACAGGTTAACTTTAGAAAGGTATTTTAAGGATGGCGAGATTAACCTTAAACGTGACGATTGATCGACCGATTGGTTATGATCATGAGGGTACGATTTATCCGATTAACTACGGCTATGTCGCAGGCGTCATGGGTGGAGATGGGGAGGAACAAGATGCTTATGTTTTGACGGCAGGTGATCAGCCCCTGGAGACCTTTACGGGCCAGCTCATCGCAGTCGTCCATCGTGCAGATGATGTTGAGACCAAGTGGGTCGTGACAGACTTCGGAAAAAGTTATACAGCCGATGACATCATGACAAGAATCGCGTTTATGGAACAATATTTTGAGTCGACGCTTGAACTAGTGGAGGAGTAAGAGATGCAAGATTTGATAGCCGAGTTAACAGGTGGTCGATTAAATATTCGAGTCGCTGCGATTATTCGAAATCAGGACAATATTTTGGTGTCAAAATGGCCGGATGGTACGATGTCATTAGTAGGTGGTCGTGTAGCTATCGGTGAGTCGACGCAAGCAGCGGTTGGTCGTGAAGTCATTGAGGAGACGGGATTAGAAGTGAAGTCATCTCAGTTACATGCGATAATCGAAAATTTTTTCACTTTTGAGGATCAATTTTATCATGAATTTTTATTTGTTTATGATGTTGAGACGTCCTCTTTTGAACTAGATCAATCAGCACCCGATTTTGAGGAACAAGACATCTTATGGTTACCCATTAGCGAAAGTGCTAGCTTGCAGCCAGAAGTCTTATCTGATGTTGTCAGAGATAAGAGTGATCAAATATTACACCTTGTAAATCAAGAAGCTCATCTTGTTACAATTTGATTTTAGAAGAAGACATTCAAAAAACCTCTTGAACTGAAATCAAGAGGTTTTTTGCTCAATGTTAATGCCTGTACTGGCTTTTATAGTGATCGCCCCAGGTCATCATGGCGTCGAGAACGCTATCTAAGGATTGCCCAAGGGGCGTCAGAGAATATTCAACGCGTGGTGGGACTTCTGCATAAACTTGACGTTTGACAATGCCGGATGCTTCAAGTTGTCTCAGATTATCAGTTAATACTTTTTGAGAAATATGACCAATTGACCGTTTTAAGACGCTAAAACGCTTGGTTTCAACTAATAAGTCACGGACGATTAAAAATTTCCATTTGTTACCGATAAGAGAGAGTGTGAGTTCTACAGGACATTCGGGAAGTGATGTGTCGTTTTCGATGGGACTGACCCCCATTGGTTACTAAAAGATACCTAGCTGATAAAATAGTGCCTACTTACATTTTTACTGCTTATAAGTTATTATAGACTTGTAAACAAGATATCGCAAGTCGATAATAGGAAAAAGAGGTAAATAAGATGAACAAATTTCTAGTTGTTGCGGCAAATGGTAAAGCAGGTCAAAAAATCGTGACTGAATTGATGGCGCGTGGTTTGGATGTGACAGTGGCTGTCCGTCAAGCCAACAAAACACAAGCCGGTCAAGTGATTATTAAAGACTTATTCGATTTAACCGCTGCTGATGTGAGCAACTTTGATGTTGTGATTGACGCATTTGGCGCCTGGGCGCCGGAAGCACTGCCACAACATACCTCGTCCTTAGAACATTTGGCGGCAATTCTGGCACCCAATGCCCGTTTGCTTGTCGTTGGGGGAGCGGGGTCGCTTTACTTAGATGCGAGCCACACGGCTGCTTTAAAGGATAGCGATGGCTTTCCAGAAGCCTTTAAACCACTTGCGAGCGCCATGGGTGAGGGATTGGCGCGTTTGCGGACGCTTGATGTGGATTGGACCTATCTCTCGCCAGCCGCTGATTTTGTCGCGGATGGGGAGAAAAAAGGCCATTATGTGATTGAGGGAGAAGTTTTGACGACGGACGACAAGGGCGTGAGTCAACTTTCTTATGCCGACTATGCGACAGCGGTGGTTGATATTGCGACGAGTGGTCGCTATCATCGAGAACGTGTCTCAGTGAGATGGTAAACAGGCTCAGCACCAATTTTTGTGAGTTTTGGCTTACGTAGAAAAAAGTTTTGTGTTATACTGAATATAATTTACTGCGTATAATAGTTCAGCGTAAAGGTTGCGAGTCGGTTCTCTATCGGCTAACAACTTTTGCGCTTTTTTGCAGTAAATAATAGAAAAGAAGAGGTTAATGACGAATGGATTTTTACATGAAACTCCCCCGAAATGGCAAGGAGTTTGCCTTGTTTCTCGGAATTGTTGCTAGCATTTCGGTCAACATCATTGCACCGGTGATTTCAGGATTTGAGGTTGGCTTTAGCCTAGCAACCTGGCGCCAGACGCTTACGATTTTGCCGGTGATGTTCGTGGTGGTCGTAGCTTGTGTTTTGCTGACGCACATGCCAGCAGAAAAGTTAGCAGCACAATTAACGGAAGAAACGGATAGCTTTAAGGCCAAAATCACGATAACGATTTTGATTAATTTCGCCATGATGTCAATCTTGATGACCATCGCAGGTGCCATGATTGCGACGAGAGCGATTAGTTTAGCGCCTTTCCAACAGTTCTTTTATAAATGGCCAAGGAATTTTATGATTGCGCTTTTGACTGAAATGCTGATCGCGCAACCTATTGCCCGATGGGTCATGTATCGCCTGCATAAGAGTAAGTGATAAACACTTAAGAAACGCCATTTCTGAGAAATAGATGTATAATAAAGGAGGAGGAAAATCAAATTAAAATTACTTATCACAATGCAGGCAATGCGCCAGAAACTAAAACCTTTAAAGATGTTGCAGAGTTTTTAATGTTGCAAAATCGTGAAATTCCAGCGATTCAGGATCACTATGAAGTAGATGCGCTCTACATTGGTGATGCGCAAGTTGATTTTACAGGGACAATCGGCGATTTGTTTGACAAATACAACAAATAAGACTGTCAAGCGAAATTGAAAATGTCCCAAAAAAAGCGGAAACATGAGTTACATTTTGCTAAATCAAAATTTGCTTTTAGAGTTCAGTTTTGCTATCATTGAGTTAGAAGTTAGGCTGATTTTTCAGCTTGATATTCCAGAAGCGTCTTACCGATTCTTCTGAGATATTTTTCGAAAGATGCAAGTTTCCACGGGTGAGATTGTGGGGGAATATACTTGGGTCTTTCTTTTTTGTTTTCTGGCGCTTGATCAAACTCCTGTGAGTAAATTTCATGGTCTAGTAACTTTCTTGAGGTATAAATCTTGTCCTCAATATTGATGTAAATATGACCGTCAAAGGCTTCAATCACAAGTGCCTTAGATTTTTTAGTAAAGTACATTTCTTGATTTCCCTTAATTGGTAAGTAGAAGTAATTGTTATAGCGAATGTGGTGGCCACTGTCAACGACACGTTTCGCCACACGAGCTAGAAATAAATTAATCCTAGAAGCTGAAGGGGCCTGTTCAAAAACGGTCTCTTTTGTTTTATTGCCAAACTTTCGGTTGAACTGTCTCACCCATTTGCTTAGAAAGTCGTTAGCGGCTTCAATCGTTGTAATCCCGGATCTTTGTAGGTCAATCGGTAATCTTGATTGTAACGTCCCGTTTAAGCGCTCTACTCGTCCTTTAGCTTGAGGGATAGACGACGTTTTGATATCAATCCCTAACTGATGACAAGCAAAGCCGAACTGTGTTAAAGTATCGTCTTCCATTTTTTGGGTCGCTTTTTTGTGATACTCGAAAACCGTTCGCTTGTCTGTCAAGAAAGCAACAGGAATGCCATGTTTCGAAAGGATTTGATGCAAGACATGGTAATAACCCTTTAGTGTCTCCTGTGTATCAAAATAGGCGCCTACGATGTTTCCAGAGGCATCGTCTATTGCGACATGGAGATGTGTGATTTGTCCACCAAACCATTGATAAGAGCTAGCGTCCATTTGTAGTAACTCACCTCTGTATTTCTTTCTAGGCCTGCTTGGGTGTGCTTTTTCGACTAGTTCTAATCTTTCATCTGCTTTGGGAAGTAGGGCTGTTTCTAGTGTCTCACTTGCTTTTTTCTTGCGTCGTGCTTTGATTCTTCTTCTCGTTTTTCTTTGGGACTTGGGAGAGAGTAAGCCATCGCTATAGATGATTGCGCGTATGGTTGTGTCAGAGTAATGAATGTCCTCGATTTCGGCTAATATTTCAGTAAAGTGTTTGATGTTTGGGGCTAGGTCTTGATAGGCTTTGTAGTGCTTGATAATTTTCTCCTTGGTTTCAAAGGACATGGCGTGGGTAGGTCTCACCCCTCTATTGCCATGGACAAAGGCTTGCTTACCTTTTTCTTGATAAGCCTTGAGGAGACGATTGACTTGTCTAAGAGACAGACCAAGTTCGACACTAGCACGTTGTTTCTTTTTCTTGCCATCGTGCACTAACTTGATGACACGATACTTTTTCAATTCATTCACAGTGAGTAATATCCTTTTCATAAATATTAGTTTAACATTTGGGACATTTTATGATTCGACCTACTTAAGACATTATCACTTTCGAATGATATGTTTGACAAATACAACAAATAAGACTTGTCAAATCAGGTAAAACCGTGTATAATTAAATGGTTGCCGTAAAAATTTATGGAAACTTAAACCACATTTTGACAGGATTGTCCCGTAGTGCTAGCGTTAAGCCAGTAGCGGGGCGAGTTGAGGGTCGAAAGAGGAAAAAACTATTTTAAAAGGAGACTAGCTCATGGCAGTCATTTCAATGAAACAACTACTCGAAGCGGGTGTTCACTTCGGTCACCAAACACGCCGTTGGA
>RRZU010537563.1_pt1 | contig 14690 bp, 13 predicted proteins | sample 2165561 | NCBI WGS metagenome assembly RRZU01 (sample SAMN10456909, study PRJNA506462) | wastewater metagenome | isolation source: wastewater sludge | place: USA: Moscow, Idaho
ACGATAACCGGCAATAATTGTTACTGCAATAGTAGTTGGCAATAATCCTAAAAACATCCCGCTAATACATACTAATATTGATCTAGAATCAAAAAAAATCCCAGAATCAACTTTTACAGAAATACTAATGAGAAAAATCCCTACCAGGCCAATAAAAATTCCAATCAATATTTCTTGTGCTCTATTGTTTTTATTTCTAATATTAATTGTATACAGTATGGTTATTGCTACTAATACCGAAATATTTAATATTATATTTTTTATAATTTCATTCATTATCATCAAACTCTTTTCATCTGCATTCTTAATATCATAAAGAAATATTAATTTTACATATTATTCTAATATTATTATATCGCAATCTAAATTTTATATCTATTTAAAATAAGCTAATTTGTAACTTTCATTAACCACAATATTTTTATGATTAATGCTTAAAAAAAGCAAGGTTGCTATTTTACTCCTAAATTTGAGCATAATAGCAACCTTGTTTTATTCTTTAATCTTAAACCTATGCTTTAAATGAATTAATAGAATTTTGTAAACCTTGTGCCATATCAGCTAAAGCTTGGCTGGCATTGGTTATTTCATTCATCGATGCTACTTGCTCTTCTGTTGCTGCTGAAACTGTTTCTGCTTCCTCTGCGACTTTTTTACTCATATCATCAATTTCATGAACTGATTTTACTACTACGGAAATATCTTTTCCCATGTCATTTAATATTTTTTCCATTTGCAGTGATCTGGTCGACACTCCTTCAATTAATCCGGCAATTTTTATAAACGTTTCTCCGGCATTAGTTACAACTTCAGAACCAATTTTAACTTGTCCAGTACCTTCATTCATTGCTAATACCGCTTTGTCTGTATCTCCTTGTATTTCATTGATTAAGATTGCTATTTTTTTAGCTGCCTCTTGTGATTGTTCCGCTAGTTTTCTAACTTCTTCAGCAACCACAGCAAAGCCTCGTCCTTGTTCACCAGCTCTCGCTGCCTCAATTGCAGCATTAAGTGCTAATAAATTAGTTTGTCCGGCAATTCCGGAGATTGTATCAACAATAGAACCAATCTCTTTAGACCGATCACCAAGTTTTGCTACGACATGAGCTGAACTATTAACAACATCTTCAATTAGGGTCATTTGTTGAATAGCATTTTTAACACCACTACTACCCTCTTTAGCCGCTCCAGAAGCAATTTTTATCTGTTCGGTAGAAGATGTTACATTGTTAGCAATTTGAATCATTTCTTCCGACATAACTTCAGCCTTAGTATAGGTATCTGCCACCGAATTTAACTGTTTGTTACAAGAAACAGCAACATCAGTAATCGATTTAGCGACCTGTCCGCTGGCCATTGAAGATTGCTCAGCAGTAGCTGTCAACTCTTGAGCTGCTGCAGCCACATTTTGTGCTGAATTACCAATTTCTCTAATTAAATTTTTCATATTTTTAGTTACAGTTCCTAGCGCTATTGACATTAAACCAATTTCATCTTTCCGGTTTTCAAATTTTTTCTCTACTTCTTCAGAAAAATCACCTTTTGCAAAATTAGTTAGTACCTTAGTAGTATAGATTATTGGATCAGCTAACATATCCCCAAATTTTTTAGCAATGAATAATATTGCTAATTGGGCTATTATCATAAAAATAACTAAGCGTATTAAAGCTTGTTTAAAATTTTCTTGAATTAGTTTTTCTTGCTCTGCAACTTTATTATCAATATAATCAATCCAAGTTCCTGTGCCAATAATCCAATTATATGGCTTGAAAGCTAAGCTATAATTTCTTTTCGGCAACGGAGTTTTCTCTCCAGGTTTGGCAAACATTAAATCTGTATAGCCCCCGCCCTCTTTTAAACCATTTTCAATCATATTTTTTATGAAAAATACTCCGTTCGGATCAACTAAATTTATTCTAGACTTACCTTCAGTATCACGCCCTAATAATACAACATTGATCCCTTCGGTAGTATCAACAAAAAAAATACCCCGCACCATTATCATATCGTAACTCCCTAACATAATTAACCGCTCTACTTTGTGCTTCAGCACTTGTCAATTTTCCTGCTTGCTGTTCTTGATAAATTTTATTAATCATACTAACTACAGTTTAGACTTGAATTTTAATTTCTCTATCATTGCTTGCCATTAATGAATTTCGATAATCTTGCAATTATCTTTCACTTTCTTGTGAAAGATTATAAATGAAAAAACTACCGGTCAAAATAATTGTTACCGCACTTATACCACTTAAAATTAATGTTAACAAACTTTTAATAGACTTCATAATATCACGCCACCTCCTGTAATTTATAATTATATATTTCTATATAATTTCCAATAACCCTGCTTTTTCGGAATTTTCTGATATTTTTGTAAAAAAATAAGGGTACATATCTATGATATGTACCCTTATAATTATTTAATTTATAGCTAAACGATTTAGATTATTCTTCCCAATCCATTGAACGTTTAACAGCTTTTTGCCAACCAGCATATAATTTAGCACGTTCATCAGCACCCATAGTAGGCTCGAAACGTCTATTTAATTGCCAGTTTTGGATTAAGTCTTCTTTGTTAGCCCAAACACCAACTGCAAGACCTGCTAAGTAAGCAGCACCTAATGCAGTAGTTTCAGTAACAACTGGACGATCTACAGGAACGCCTAAGATGTCACTTTGGAATTGCATTAATAAGTTATTAGCAACAGCGCCACCATCAACTTTTAATGCTTGTAATTTGATTCCTGAATCAGCTTCCATTGCACCTAAAACGTCTTTAGTTTGGTAAGCCATTGAATCAAGAGTAGCACGGATAATGTGGCCTTTAGTTGTACCACGAGTTAAACCAAGGATTGCACCACGAGCTTTCATATCCCAGTAAGGAGCTCCTAAGCCAACGAATGCAGGTACTACATATACGCCTTCAGCATCTGATACTTTACCAGCATAGTACTCGGAATCTTGTGCTGCTTCGATAGCTTTTAAGCCATCACGTAACCATTGTACAGCAGAACCAGCTACGAAGATACTACCTTCTAAAGCGTATTCAACTTTGCCTTCAATACCCCAAGCAATAGTTGTTAATAGACCATTTTTGGAAGTATATAATTCGCTACCAGTGTTCATAAGCATGAAGCAACCTGTACCGTAAGTATTTTTAGCCATACCAGGTCTGAAGCAAGTTTGTCCAAATAATGCAGCTTGTTGGTCACCAGCAGCACCAGCGATTGGAATCTCAGCACCTTGGAATACTGCAGGAGCAGTTAAACCATAAACTTCACTGGAAGGACGAACTTCTGGAAGCATTGATTTTGGAACTGTAAGAATTTCTAATAATTCGTCATCCCATTTAAGATCACGGATATTGTACATTAATGTACGAGAAGCATTTGAATAGTCAGTTACATGAACTTTACCACCGGATAATTTCCAAATTAACCAAGTGTCAATTGTTCCGAATAATAACTCACCAGCTTCAGCTTTAGCGCGAGCACCTTCAACATTGTCTAAAATCCATTTAACTTTTGTTCCGGAGAAGTAAGCATCAACAACAAGACCAGTTTTTTGTCTGAATTTATCTGCTAATCCTTTAGCTTTGATATCATCACAAATAGCCATTGTTTGACGTGATTGCCATACAATTGCGTTGTATACTGGTTTACCTGTAGCTTTTTCCCAAACAACAGTAGTTTCACGTTGGTTAGTGATACCGATTGCAGCGATTTCGCTTGGATCAATACCAGCGTTAGCTACAACTTCAGCCATTGTTCCGATTTGAGTTGACCAAATTTCATTTGCATTATGTTCAACCCAACCTGGTTTAGGGAAAATTTGAGTGAATTCTTTTTGTGCAACAGCAACGATATTTGAAGTTTCATCAAATAAAATTGATCTCGAGCTAGTAGTACCTTGGTCTAAAGCTAATACATACTTTTTAGTCATAATCTCTCAGCAACTCCTCAAAAATATTATTTTTTAATTTTTATTTTTTAGTGGGGATATAGATATTATCTTTATCCCCACTTTAAAATACAGTTGAACTTTTTAATTGTAAGTTATCGGTAACAGATTAGAATAAACCTACTGCTTTACCAACAACGAATGCAAGAACTGCACCAACCATAGGACCAACTACAGGAACCATTGCATAACCCCAATCGGAGCTACCTTTACCAGCGATAGGAAGGATAGCATGCGCAATACGAGGACCAAGGTCACGAGCTGGGTTTAAAGCATAACCAGTAGGACCACCTAAGCTTAAGCCTAGAGCCCAGATTAACATAGCTACTAAGTAAGGACCAACACCTGCAGGGAATTTACCATTGTTAGCATGGAAGATTGCAAAAATCATAAGAATTAGCATTGCAGTTGCAATAATTTCACAAAGAAGGTTTGCACCAGTATTGCGAATTGCAGGACCAGTTGAGAATACTGCTAATTTTAAACCAGCATCTTCTGTAACTTCCCAATGTGGTAAGTATACTAACCAACAAACGATCGCACCAGCGATACCACCGCAAAGTTCAGCAATCATAGTCATAACTGCTTGGTTTGCACTATAAACACCCATCATAGTTTTTGCTAAAGTAACAGCTGGGTTTAAGTCAGCTTGTGGAGCACCAGTAGCAACAGCTGTGAATACACCTAATAATACCGCAAAAGCCCATCCAGTAGTGATAACAATCCAACCACTGTTTTGACCTTTTGAATTTGTTAAAAGAACGTTAGCAACAACGCCACAACCGAAAATAAGTAATACCGCAGTTCCTAAAAACTCGCCTAAAAGATTTTCGTACATTAAAAAACCCTCCATCATAAATATAATTTTAAAATAATTCCTAACCTGAACTTCCCCGGCACTGCCGTCACTTTATAACAGCTACTACCAACCCCTCTCAATGAATTTTGTAATATACGGCGCATTTACAGAGAAACCACCAAGAGATGCTTGATGGTCAAAATTTAGCATTACTCTCTTTTAGTTCCGCCTATATATTAATTTAAAATTAAATCCTTAAACATTATACCATAAAATATATTTTTTAGCAAAAAAACTTTTTTAGTATTTTTCTACTAATTATGGTTATAAAAAAACACCAAAGAGATTTTGATGCTACACTTACTATTAGTAGTAAGTTGTTTGGAATAATCTCTGTTTTATTACTCCCAAATCAATATCTCATTTTCTTGTTAATATACATATTCGACATCTTTTTTAAAATTCCTGCCGATATTTATATTTTTTTTTATAATTGCATCATTTTTTAATTTGATGCAATTATAAAGTTCTTCATTATCTTTATGATTATATAATTAGACAAAAACTTTCAAAATCCTTCTTTTATTTGAATTATTTTTTTATTTTTTGTCTAATTAACTCCAAAGCTCTTTTTTGCTGGTACTAACAGCATGAATACCGTTATCTAAGGCATGCTGTACATCTTCCATTGTATTCATCAACCCACCAGCTAATATCGGCAAGCTTGTTTCACGATATAATTCGTCAATTATACTTTTTGGCACTGATGCCGGCAAAATTTCAACCGCATCCGGTTTGCAACTTCTTAATAAGTTAATTCCTGATTTCAAAGCCTCGGAATCCATTACAAAGAAACGTTGAATTACTATCATACCTTCTTCGCGGGCAAACTTAACTAATTGTGGTTTAGTGGTAATCGCGCCTGTTACACCCAATCGTGCCAAATAGCGAATTCCAGCTTTATCTTTACCAATACCGCCTAATAAGTCTAAATGTACCAAGATACGCTTATTATGTTTTTGCGCTTCTTGAATAATAGATGGCAATACGATAATATCGCCAAACAATAATATAATACTGATTGATTTAGTATTATTAATGGCATATTTAAAATCATCAACAGTTCTAACAGCAGGGATTATTGCCCCTTCTTCAAAGATTTTATCACATATACTTTTTTGTACCATTTTACTCACTCTCTTATTATAAATATTGACTAACTATAAACTTTCGTCAAAATAGTCTAATTTCCTTCATTTAGGTGAATTTATTTTTAACGAATTAATATTTTTCTGTTTTTTGTTTCAACACAAAACTATTTTATCATAAAACTACAAAATTCCAAACCATAAATTCAAAAATAAATAAAGATTTTATTAATGTTGGTTTTTATTTACTAATCCTGTATAATATATCATTATCTTATTTATTTTGAGGAGGTACTATTTTTATGGCTTTAATTAATGAAAACTATTTAAAACTACCTGGCAGTTATCTCTTTTCCGAGATTGCTCGTCGCGTTAACACTTTTAAAAACGAAAATCCAGACGCTGACATTATCAGATTAGGAATTGGTGATGTTACCAAACCTCTTCCTGAAGCATGTATTAAAGCAATGCATGAAGCAGTTGATGAAATGTCAAACCCTGCAACATTTCGTGGTTATGGTCCTGAGCAAGGCTATGAATTCTTAATTCAAAAAATCATTGAATGTGAGTATACTACCCGTAATGTTGATATTGCTATGGATGAAGTATTTGTTAGCGATGGTTCAAAAAGCGATGTTGGAAATATCCAAGAAATCTTCGGTACAGATAATATTGTAGCAATCACTGATCCGGTTTATCCTGTATATTTAGATACTAATGTTATGGCTGGCAGAACCGGAATTTTGAAAGACGGTGTTTTTGAAGGTGTTAAATACCTTCCTTGCAATGCTGAAAACAACTTTACCCCTGAGCTTCCTACTGAAAAAGTTGATCTTATTTATTTATGTTGTCCCAACAATCCCACTGGTACAACCTTATCAAAAGCTGAACTGAAAAAATGGGTTGATTATGCTAAGGCTAACTCTGCTATTATTTTATTTGACGCTGCTTATTCAGCTTATATCACTGAAGATGATGTTCCTCGTTCGATTTTTGAAATTGAAGGAGCTAAAGAGGTCGCGATTGAATTTAAATCATTTTCTAAAACTGCTGGTTTTACCGGTACGCGTTGCGCCTTTACTGTCATTCCTAAAACAGTGATGGGAAAAACTAAAAATGGTGAAAACATTCCATTAAATCAATTATGGAATCGTCGTCACACTACTAAATTCAATGGAACTCCTTACATCATTCAAAAAGGTGCTTGTGCGGTTTATTCTCCAGAAGGTTTAGCACAAACTAAAGAAATGATTAGTTATTATATGACAAATGCTAAAATAATCCGCGAAGGCTTAATCAGCGCCGGCATTACTGCTTTTGGTGGCGTAAATGCCCCTTACATTTGGCTCAAAACTCCTAACAATTTAGATTCATGGAGTTTCTTTGATAAATTATTACAAGAAGCTCATATTGTGGGAACTCCGGGAACAGGCTTCGGTCCAGCCGGTGAAGGTTATTTCCGTTTAACAGCCTTCGGCAATAGAGAAAACACTGAAAAAGCAATTGAACGAATTAAAACAAGATTATCATTATAATAATAAAAACGTTGGCGTCTAATCACGCCAACGTTTTTTATATGTTTTTTAGTTGAGCCTTATCCGTAAAGAAAACCCGATATGCCCAAAAGCTAGCAATAAACGCCGTTATAGTTACCGCTCCACTAAGCATAAACGCTACCATTACCTGATATTTTATGGCATTAGTCGGTTCAATCCCAGCTAAAATGAGTCCAGTCATCATTCCCGGCAACTGCACAATTCCTAATGTTTTCATAGAATCTACCGTTGGTAGCATTGCGGTTTTTATACTATCACTAATAATAGGCTTTACCGCTTGATACGGACTAGCCCCTAAGCACAATTTAGTTTCAATTTCATCTTTAGAATTTTTAATACTGCTTTGTAAGTTTTTCAGCAGCAAACTCATTGCCACCATAGAGTTACCAACCACCATTCCACTGACTGGTATAGCTTGGGCCGGTTGATAACTTATCGCCTGAACCAATAATAATATCCCCAAAGTGACTACAAGACCGCTTAAAATAGCGACAAAAGAAATTATTTTCGCTTTTTGTAAACCACCACCTCGCTTCGCGGCTACCATCGTCGCATTATAAACCATACCAATTAAAATAACCGTCGTTAAAAAATAATTATCAATTTCAAAAACATATTTCAACACTACCCCGATTAGCGATAATTGTATTACAGCCCTAACACTGCCAATCAATAAATCCTTTTCTAAGCCAACCTTCCCTTTGTAAGAAAGAATCATCGCAATTATTATTAAACTATAAGTCAGCACCAATGATAACTCGCTCATTTTATAATCCTTTCCTTAAAAAAGTTTGTCACTGTCGTAAACTCTTTTATAACGCCCTCTTCCATATAAATAACTTTTTGTGCCAATCTTTTCGCTTGTTCATTATTATGGCTGATAAAGATAACAGTCAGTTCATTGTTTTCATTTTCATATTTTATTAATTCTTCGATTAATAGCGTATTATCTTCGTCTAACGCTGATGTTACCTCGTCCAGCAAAATTATCTCCGGTTCTAACAATAATGTCCGCACTAGCGAAATTCGCTGTTGCTCGCCCCCAGATAATTCATTAGGCTTTTTTTCTAAAATATCTGGTTTTAAATTAACCTTTTTTAAGTAAAACTCCACCAAATTTATATCAAAAACTTTTTGGTGTAGTTCACAAGGATATTTCAAGTTCTCCATAACATCATTACCAAACAGCGTCGGTTTTTGTAAAACGTACCCAATTTTCTTACGCAACGCCATCGGACTTATTTCTTGAATATCATTATTATGATATTTTATTTGCCCGCAACTTGGAGTATTAAGCATATTAATACTTTTTAGTAGTGACGACTTTCCTGAACCAGAAGGCCCAAGCAAAGCAATTATTTCTTTTTTTTGAACCGTAAAACTTATATCTTTGAGGATTTTCACAGTGCCAATTTCCAAGTTTAAATTTTCAATTTTTAATATTTCTTTATTATTTTTCATCATTACACCTGTTTACTTTATTTTCTTTATCAGTTATACTCACAATATTATTTTAGGAGGTTTTAATTATGTTAAATACCATTAAAAACTTAGTAGTCTTTCAAAACATCGCTCAAGATAATCTTATCAAAGAATGTTTGTCTTGTCTGCATCCCCCTTTAGCCCCAGCTAACGCTCCTTTAATCAATAAGTTTATCATAGTGGCAGAAAAGCTAAGTTTAAAGGATAACATTTTACGTAGTTACCTGATTTATTTACTCTCCCAAAAACATAATATCATTGCAGAGTTAGTGATGCAGGATTATGTTATTGGCACTAGCTTAAAACAAGCTTTACTCAGTGATATGGTAATATTAACGCAGCTTTTAACGATGCTACCTTCCTCTTTTTTAGACTCAGTGATCTTAGATGATTACAATCCTTCTGTTAACAATCACAACCAAGCTTTTAACAGTTTATATCACAACATTAAAAATTCCTTGTCGACAATAACCCCTGAAAGTTTAAGCCAAATATTAATAGAGCATTATCAAACTTATGGCATTGGTGATTTATCTAATTATAAGGCATTTCGTTGGGATAAGGAAAAAAACCTGCTAGGCATTAAAAATTTTGACAAAATATCTTTTAATGATTTAGTAGGTTATGAGCGACAAAAAAATATTCTTCTTGCCAACACATTAGCCTTTGTCAATAAAAAACCTGCTAATAATGTTCTCCTAATTGGTTCTCGTGGCACCGGAAAATCTTCTTCCGTAAAAGCCTTAGCTAACTTATATTTCACTGAAGGCTTGCGTTTATTAGAAATTTCTAAAGCTCAGCTTTGTCAATTACCAGATATTATGGATTATTTACGTAATACCAATAAAAGGTTTATTATCTTCTTAGATGATTTATCATTTGAGGATTATGAAGTAGAGTACAAATATCTAAAATCAATCATTGAAGGTGGCGTTGAAGCTAAACCTGATAATGTGTTAATTTATGCAACCTCAAATCGTCGCCATCTTATTAAAGAAACTTGGGATGATCGACCGGAGCATAATGAAATACACACTAATGATAGTATCAATGAAAAAATATCTTTATCTGATAGATTTGGCATAACCTTGACTTATCTTTCACCTAATCAAGAGGAATATCTTGATATCGTTTTTGCTTTAGCAAAAAAACATAACATTGTTAATTCTGATTTACGTCAAGAAGCCTTGAAATGGGAAATGAGTCATTCCGGTCGTTCCGGCAGAGTTGCTAAGCAATTTATTGATAATCTCCTCGGTCATAATTAATAATAAAAGGTTGCAGTTGAAATCACTTTCAACTGCAACCTTTTATTATGCATGAAAAACCCTTAATTTTTTATGTAACACCTTAGCTGTTAACGGCAAATTAGGTCCTAATTCACCATCTAAATCGGTTTCAACATCTTCCTTTATATCAACATTTATTTCTTTCGCTTGATAATGCAGGACATACCGATTTCGTCTAATATCACGACCCGCTAGTAAAGAAATTACTAACGAAGTAAACTCCGGTAAACTGCATTGCTTCACAATCATTAAGTCTAATAAGCCATCATCAATCTGTGCCTCTGGCATAGCGTTAGGTAAACTTCCTACTGTCGCACTATTACTTATTAAAAATAAGAAAATATTCTCTTCTACCACTTGATGATCAATAATAAATTTCGCTGTTAGTGGCTGAATATTAGGTATTTCACCTAAGCCTCTGATATAATATGCCATTTTCCCTAAAGTATTTTTAAGAGCCTTATCAACTCGATGGGCAACTGAGGTTAACACCCCTGCACTAGCTACATTAATAAAATAGCGATCGGCAATTTGTCCAACATCAATGCTACGAATATTCCCTTCAATAATAGTGCTCAAGTAATTATCAATAGACTTATTTATCCCTAAAAAACTAGCAAAATCATTAGAAGTACCACTTGGTAAAATACCAATAGGCACATCAATATTCTCCGCCAACAAGATATTGATAAATTCATTTAAAGTTCCATCACCACCGGCAATTATCATGCCATAAAGTTCCGGTATTGCACTAATAAAGTTAATAAAACTTTCTTTATTAGATGGGCCGGTTCGGTAAGGAATAATAATACATTTGTTTTTTTGAAAAACTTCAATAATATAATCTATTTTATATTTAAACAAAGCATCTCCTGATACAGGATTATATACTAATACAATTTTTCTCATAGATACCCTCTATTTTTTTAAAGTAACGCCCATTTTCACTAATAGTTTCATTAATAAATTACCTACCATCGGTACATTAGTTAAATCTCGTTGGTTTAAACCTCCAACAATTATTAGACTGATAATATATAATACCGCACCAATTATGGTCGCAACCAAAGTTGCGATAGTATTGCCAACTTTTAAATTAATAAGCTCGAAATACGAAAAATATAAAGCAATCGCCATTAACAGCGTTGAAAAAACGGTTCTACTTAGTTGCGGTATATCAATTTTATAAGAAATATAGCGATTTAAAAAATATAAATTTAAAATTGCCGCTATCCCAATATCTGCTACGGTTGCCCAAGCTGAACCTTCAATTCCTAAACTCGGATTAGCCGTTAACACCCAATTTAAAGCAACTTTAATAATCGCTGCAAAAACCATATTAACAACCGGAATAACAGTCTTACCCAAACCTTGTAAAACACCGGTAGTAACCTGATGAATACCCAAAAGAACAATGCTGGTTGACAATACTCGAATTGTCGGTCCTGCGGCGGTGGCATTATAAATCATTGTTGATATCGGTGAATCTAACACAAAAACAATAGCAAACGCCGGTAAACTTATCAACATTGTAATTCGCATAGCCATATTTGTTTGTTGAAAAACTTTTAACCGATCACCTAAAGTTTGAGCCTCGGAAATTGCCGGAACAATGCTAACTGCCAACGATGCTGTCAAAATCGTTGCCAAATTTATTAACGGCACTGCCATCCCTGTCAAATAACCAAATAGTTCCGTCGCCTGAGCGACCGTATAACCGGCAACTTCTAAACGTGCCGGGACAATCATTAAATCAAGATTAGCGACAACCGGTAACATTACACTCGAAGCCGAAACCGGTAACGCTAACATAAAAATTCTTTTTATTATTTTCAGGCTGGAATCTTTTTTTACGACTTGATGCGATTTTTTAAATTCTTCGCCCATATCTTGTTCTAGTTGCCAATAATAATAAAACAAGACAATTAAACCAGTAACCGCACCGGCAAAAGCACCTAAACTAGCACCAGCTGAAGCAAACTCCAGACCATAAGGAAGTAGTAAGCTGGCAAATAAAATCATCGTCACAACACGAAAGATTTGTTCAACAATTTGCGAAACTGCGGTTGGCGTCATTCTTTGCCACCCTTGTAAATAGCCCCGATAACTTGCTAATAAGGTTACAAAAAATATTGCCGGCGCCAAAGCCGCTACTGAATAGTAAGCTCTAGGGTCACGAATAAATTTATATTCAATTAAAAACCCTGCTCCAAAATAAGTTAATAAGCTAAAAAACAAGCCTGTTACAGCCATTAATACTAAAGAAATTTTGAAAACTCTTTTAGCACCCCAAAAATCTTTAAGGGCAACTTTTTCAGCCGTAATAATAGAAATCGCCACCGGCACCCCGGCAGTCGATACACTTAATGCTAATAAATAAATCGGAAAAGCCATTTGGTATAACCCAATGCCTTCACCGCCTAAAACTCTTGATACAAAAATCCAGTTTAATGAGCCAATAACTTTTACAACAATTCCGGCAATCGCTAAGATAAAAGTCCCCTTTAAAAAAGAGTCACCCTTATTGCCGGTTTTAACTTCACTACTAATACTAACACACCTGCCTTACTTGAGGAATCTTTTGAACATATCGTTATTATAGTGTATAATTATTTTAATAAGCTAGAAAATTATAACATTTAAAAAGCTTTACTTCCAGTACTATTTATTTTAGAGGGTGATTTTATGACTGCTACCCATATTGAATTTAATGTTCATGTCGGCAGACAGAAACCTGAAAGTATTATTAATGCTTCTGCTAAGTGTCCATTTTGCGATCGTGATAAATTAACTAATATTATTGACGCAGATGGTGATTTATTGCTAATAAAAAATAAATATCCTGTTTTGAAAAATACATTCCAAACCGTATTGATTGAAACGATAGAATGCCACTCCGAATTGTCAATGTATCCTAAAGAACATTTATATAAATTATTTCGGTTTGGCATTAAAAACTGGTTCCAATTAATAGAATCCAATAAATTCAAGTCGGTTATTTTTTTTAAGAACCACGGTAAGTTATCAGGAGGAACGATTCGTCATCCGCATATGCAAATAATCGGCTTAGAAGAAATTGATTATCATACCTTAATTTTTGAAGAGCACTTTACCGGAGTTCTCATTGATAAAAATAATGGTGTTGAATTAAACATTTCAACTAAACCCCGCGTAGGATTTTCCGAATTTAACATCATTACCGATGATAATAATAAAATTGAACAAATTGCCGATTATGCTCAAAATGTTAGTGATTTTATCTTAAATAATTTTGGTAAACGCTGCGATAGTTATAATATGTTTTTTTATCTTATTAATGACCTTATTCATGTTAAGATTATGCCTCGTTTTCCTACTTCACCACTATATATTGGTTATTCCATTCCACAGGTTTCAAATCATGTTGAAGAATTAATAAGTACTTTTCGTTCTTTATATTTATAAAAAAAGTCAGCTCATTAGCTGACTTTTTTTATTTCTCACTTAGACCTTCCGGTACTACTAACATTTTAATATCAGGATTATTATCAGCAATCCAACCTAACGCCCACTCATTTGTTACTAATAAGACCGGACGCTCTTTAACATCATACACAAACATTCCACGTTCAGCACCTTTTAAAGTTTCCGGCGTTATGTTGTCACCAACCAACCACCTTGCTACTTCATATGGTTGCATTTGCATTAAAATATCAACACCATATTCATTTTTCAAACGGTATTCCAACACTTCAAACTGCAAGCTACCAACGGTTCCGACAATATAAGCCTCCGTTCCAGCTCCAGCTTGTTGAAATAATTGCACTGCCCCTTCTTGCGTAAGCTCAGTAATACCTTTAACAAATTGTTTTCGTTTCATCGTATCTTTGGCTTGCACTCTGGCAAACTGTTCCGGTGGAAATACCGGAAAATCAGCAAAATCAAATTTTTGCCCAGTTGCACATAAAGTATCACCAATACCAAAAATCCCCGGATCAAATAGCCCTACAATATCACCTGGAAACGCTTCATCAATAATTGTTCGATCTTGCGCTAAAAATTGTTGCGGTTGTGCCAATTTAATAGGCTTATCAGATTTATTATGATTTACCATCATTCCTCTAGTAAATTTACCGGAACAAATTCTAATAAACGCTAGACGATCACGATGTGCCGGATTCATATTGGCTTGAATTTTAAACACAAACGCTGAAAAGTTTTCATCAGCAGGATTTATAATCCCGGTCGAAGCTTTACGCGGTGCCGGTGGTGGCGCCAATCTCAAATATTCTTCCAAGAAGTTTTGCACTCCAAAATTGGTCATCGCACTACCAAAAAACATTGGCGTTAATTCGCCCTTAGCGACCTTTTCCAAATCAAAACTTTCTCCAGCCATATCTAATAGTTCAATATCTTCACATAAAGCCTGATGAACTTCTTGTCCTAACATCTCAGCAAAAGCCGGGTCATCAAC
>RRZU012000740.1_pt1 | contig 14689 bp, 17 predicted proteins | sample 2165561 | NCBI WGS metagenome assembly RRZU01 (sample SAMN10456909, study PRJNA506462) | wastewater metagenome | isolation source: wastewater sludge | place: USA: Moscow, Idaho
CGGAGCGACGAGCTCCTCGCTTGGGCCGGGTTCGTCGGTCATGTTGCAGCCGTCCGGACCGATCTTCTCCAGGATCTCGTTCATCTGCTTAGCCCACTTCGCGACGTCGTCCGGCTCTTCGGAGGAATCGAAGTCTCCATCCTGGATGCGGTCGCGTTTCCACCGCACCGCGTAGTAAATCTCCTCCCAATCAGACGGGGTTAATTTCCGGCTCATCGGTCAGTGCTCCCGCTTTGCGCAGCTTCTTGTTGGTGACCCGGAACCAGCCGCTGACCCAGATCGCGTCGTCGGCCACGGAGAAGTCGGCCTCGTCGAACGGGTCGACGTTGACGTTGCGGTCGCCGTACTTCTCGGCGGCGATCACGCAAGCCGTTGCGGCGACTTCCGGATCGAGCCCCTCCGCCTCGTGGTCGATCTGTCGCAGCTCGCGGATCAGCCGCCGCACGCCCGCGTCGTTCGGCTTGTCGAGAAAGGCCTTGGCGGCGGCCACGCGGCGTTCGCAGCGTTGATTGGCGGCGATATCGTCACTCATGCTTCGGTTCCTTGGGATCGGCGGACAGCAAGCCCGAGAGCTCGCCGGCCAATAGTTTGAGCTTGTGTTCTTCCTCGACGAGCGCCTCCGGATGCGGCCATTTCTGGCGAATCTCGGCGATTGTCTCGTCGATCACGCGGATACCCTGTTCGAGCCGCGCGACCTCCCGCTTCGCCTCTTCCAGTTGACCGACATAGACGCCGCGCTCGCCGTTGAGATGCGGTATCCGGGCCTGGTCGTGGCGAAACTCGCGCAACGCGATCAGGCGATCCAGCAGCTGGTCGGTGATCGAGTTGACCGGTGCGGCCTGTCGCGGGCCTTTGGTCTGTTGTGGCGCCGTCGGTAGCGGCGTCGGCACGCGGGTCAATGACCCGGAGAACGATTCGACTTGCGGCTCCTCCTCCGCCGTCACGACTTCGGCAAACTCCGCGGAGACGCCGGCGCCGGTAAGCAGGGCCTGCAGCTCTTTGGGCGTGCGATGATTTTTGGCGGCCACGACGCCGTCGCGACTCAGCTCGCGCAGATCATCGCGTAAGAACTCCAACACCCGCGGCGACGTACCGAGCGGCGCCTTGAGCAAATGCTCCCAGCAGCTGCCGTTGTCGCCGGGCTTGGTTTTCACCTTGAGCCCGTCGTGCTCCATACGCGACACCAGCACGCGGCGATGCTCCTGATTGCGAGCCTGTCCGATCGTTTTCAGCTTCCAGGTGCCCGTCCAGCCCAGTTGCCGGAGGGCCGTCTGGATCAGTTCGCCGCCTTCCCGGATGTCGCGCACGGCGGACGTGCTGATCTGGGTGGCGCCTTTGTCGGCTATGAACTCTAGGATGTCGCGAGGTTTGACGGCTGCGGCCATAGGTTACCCTCTATCTAGGACACGGTTCGAGGCGATGGGATCTTTCTTGTTCTCTTCGAGCTTCGCCTTGACGGCGACCTCGGCGGCGGCCTGCTCCTGGCGATGCTGCACCTGCAGCTCGTCGATTTCCATATCCAGCGACGAGATGGCTCGGCTGAGCCCGTCTCGTACATCCTCCACGCTGTCGCGGAAGGCTTGCCACGAATCGGGCACCGGAATCTCGCATTGCTCCAACGGGGCGATGATAGCGTTCAGCCCCTCGGCGCTCTTCCGCAACGCCTCCAACTTCTTCTGCAGCTGTCGTCGCCGCCGCAGCGGGCAATGCTCGGACAAAATACTCCAGGACCGGGGCTTACAGTCGCCCAGCAACACCACAAAGTCCCAACTCCACTCGGCAAAGCCGTCACCTTCTCCGGCTCGCAGCGCCGCCTCGGCTCGCGAGATCAGCTCGCCGGTGTTGGTCTGGACGCCCCAGTTTTTGCGGATGCCTTCCAGCACCGCCTCGTATTCGTTCTCCGTCTGGACCACATACCACTCGAAGTCGCCCGAGTTTTCGCGGTCCAGGATGCCTACCGTATAAGGTTGTGTGCTCATCGGCCCTCGTAGTCCTCATCCATTTCGTCATCATCGTCCGACTCTTCGTCTTCGGCGGCCTGGACGCCGGCAGCCCGTAACTTCTCCACCTCGTCGCCCAGCAGCTTGCTGAGCATCTGCATTTCGGCGTGCAGCTTGGCGACGCGGGGAATCCGATCCGAGACGCCCAACAGCTCAGCGGCGGCCAGCACGCTCTCGTAGGAGTCCGTGTATTCCAGCTGCCGCTCCCAGGCTTCGTTCAACGCCTGCAGTCGCCGCGGCGGCGAACGCTGCAGCACTTTGACCAGATCGAGCGGCGTGTCGGGCGTACCGTCGGCGTAGACCGCGAAGATCAGCAGCTCCAACGAGCCCTTGTCGATCCGCTCCAGCCAGGCTCGTTCGCCGAGCGCCGGCATGTCCCGCGTCATCGCTTGCTGCACCGCCGACCAGGGGTCGCTCGTCTGCAGCGTGACCCATCGCCACGGCGCGATAGTACGAGCCGGCTTACGGGTTTTCATTTTCATGACCTTCTTCACCAGCTGGTGACTACGCCAGCCGACGCGGTGCGCGATCGGTTGTCGCTCCACCTCGATCGGCTTCGCAATTCCGTCGCCGCGGCGCCGAGCCAACCGCCGCTCCGTCACCGTTTTGTTCGGACGTTCTTTCGCCATAAAACGACAAAGCCCGGGGTGTGAGCCCGGGCTTCCTTTCCCTAATTCAATGACCGGTAAGTGAAATCAATCGTCGGAGAGTTCCGCTTGGATCTTCTTGACCAAACCCTCTCCGGCCTCGCCGTACACCAACGGCGCAGTGCAAAGCTGGCGGACCAGCTCCTGCAGGTTGCCGCGCACGATCTCGCGAATCTCCTCGCTGCGGGCGTTCTGCGAACCCCACAACGCGCTGAACATCTCCGGATCGTCGGCGTACTCGGACGGGATATTTTGCCGTACTTGATCCTGCAACGCCAGTCGTAGCACGTCGGGCGGATTGACGATCCCCTCCTGCTCCAGCACCGCCCCCATATACCAGCGGATTTCGTCGGTAAACGGCTCGTCGCCTTCGCCGGGGTGGATCAACATCGCCTCGGTGATGCCCCAAGCCATCTCATCGGCGTCCGCCGGGTCCCAGACCCGCGGGTCGTAGCCGTCGCCGCTGAGGATGTTGCAAAACCGGATGAACGTATCCGGTCGTTGATAGAACTCGTCCGTAGTGACCAGCCCGATCGCCGCCATCAGCCGATCAAAGTTCTTCGTCGGCATCTTCATCGAGAACGTCTTGTCCAGGTTCTGCCGGACGCCGAGCGGTGACCAGTTCGTCAGCTCGGGGCCGAAGCGGTCCCACGCTACTACCAACAACGTCGTAGCAAAGGACTTCGGATCGCAGAAAATGCTCCGAGCTCGCTCCTGGTACGTCGGCATCGGGAGTCCTTCCCCGCAGGTTGTTTTTGTGGTACTGCTCGGCCAGGCAACGGATGCACGGCTTGCTGACGATGTTGCCGCAACCAGCACAACGCGAGCGGGACCGGGAACGATGCGAACGAATCGCCTCGTTCCGGTCCGTCTCGATTGTCTTATCGTCGGGGCTTTCCGACAACCTCGCCGCCTCGATCTGCTCCGCCAGGACCTCCCGCACGGCTTTCACCGAGCACTGGGCCCGCAGCGCGATCTCATTGAGATCGGACGTCTCCTGCAGCTTTTGCCGGATGTACAGGACCTTCCTGGGTTCGAGCGGTTGAGCCATCCATGCTCTCCTCTACCAATTGAACGAGACGACCCAGCCGGCATTTCAACACCGACACCGCTTGCTCGGCGTAACGCTGATGGTTTTCGCTGCCGACGATCCGCAATTCCAGCGCGTCGTACGGCCGCGGCAAACCGCAACACGCCACGTAGCGATAGTCGTAGATCGTGATGTTCGCGATGTCGTCGTCGACGTCATGGTCTTCGTCGATGGCCCAGTCCGAAATGCTCGGCTCCAGCCGATGCAGCAACGGAATGATGACCGGATGCAGCGGCAGACCCGAGAACTTGGCCAACCAGTCGGCTAGACAGAGCAGGGCCAACTCGCGCCGGTCGAGCTCGTCTTTTTCGCGCACGCCGTCGCTTTCCAACACCGACCCCAGCGTCAGCTTCGCCAACTCCGGGTCCATCCGGATGCGTTGCAGCAAGGGTCCTAGCTTGACGCGACTCATACCAGCCGAGCCGTGACGGGGACGTCGCCGCGGTAGGCTACGATCGGCTTCATCGCCGTCGGCGTGTCGCCTTCCTTGAGCGGGGTCGCCGTTTCGCCGACCACGTCGCCGGCCGCGTCGACCGGATAGATCGTCAGCGAGCCGTTGACGCCGGCGCCGGACAAGCCTTTCGTTTGAGCGAATTCGATCGCCATTTGCCGAGCGCGGGCGCCCTGCAGTTCTTCGATCGCCAGGGGGCCGCTCTTGTCGCTCTCCAGCACGACCTTCCCGGCGACGCCGGTGAACTCGCACTTTTCCGTCACAATACGCAGAGTCATCTCAAATCTCCAGGGGTGAAAACCGGGTGCATTCTAGGGGCAAGCCGGGGGCCGTTATAGCTCACTTTCGTGTCGGCCGGTGCTTCTGAATACTCTCGTGCAGCCGTTGCAGCTCCAGCTGCCCGGCGGCGCGCAGTAGGGCGTATTCCGCCACTTGCGGCAACATCGCCTCCAACTCGTCCAAGACGATCGGCAAGTAGGCTTCCTCGAACACGCGCTGCACGTGCTGCATCATCCGCTGACGCATCGGCTCGGTCCAAGCCTGCCGCTCGTCGGCTTTGATGCCGAGCTTGCGGACGGCCGAGTCCATATCCAACAACTCCTCGAACAGGAACGGGTCGATCCGGGTGCGATTGAACCGGGCGAAGCCGTTACGGCAATCCGCCTCGATGACGAACGTGGTCTGGCCGTCGGCGCTGCGGACGTCGGCCAGATTGCCGGGGGCTTGCCCGACCTCGCGGTTGGGCGGCGCCAGTTCGTCCAAGGACCCGGGACGGTACGGCTCGCGCGTGCCGGCCTTGAACCGACGCTTTTTCTTAGACATCGCGGCTCCATGTTCCCATAGCTAAGCGGAGGGAACCCTGAAAAGAAGGTCGATCGGCGTTCGTCGGCTCGTGCGGAAGTGTCGTAGAGGGTTAGGTCCACGATGCTTCAGCACGAGCCGGAAGCGAACGCCGATCGACAAAGGTCGAAAGGAAGGGGGAAACGGGCAGACGGCCGAAACAGTGTTTCAGCCCATAGATTATGCCGCCGAGAGCCGGTCTATTTAGGACGGCTCTTCGGCCTGCTCTGCAGCCGCGCGCTCGGCGGCTTTCCGCTGCGAGGTCCGCGCTTCCATCCACCGGTCGTGGAAACCCGACATGGCGGCGGAGGCCAGGTTCGAGTTGTCTTCGTTCTGCGGCAACATCTCGGCGCAGAGCACGCCGCCGTCCGGCGTATCCACGACGACGCACATCGAGAGGCCCAGCTGCTGGGCCTTACCGATCGTGCGTTGCATGAACGACTTGATCGCCTGGTGGTCGACGGTGAGCGACTCGTCGGCCCGCAGCGGACGTTGCTGACCCTGCGACTGTTCGCCGTGCGGACGCCGTTGGTGGGCCGCCCGGCGTTGCCGATCGCTGGGCCCGAAGCAGTCCGGGCACATCGCTTCGTCCACCTTACCGACGACCTCGCCCTTCAAGCCGCTGGCCAGGGCATGCACGAGCCGCGGCTTGAGCACCTCCCAGTCGAACAGCTCGCCCTTGTGAACGACGATCTCGTAGCAGGTGACCAACCCCACCGCCTGGATACCGGCCACCTCGAACAGGTTTTTATACGGCTCGGAGACCCACTCTTCGTGGGCCTTGTCGCGGCGGATCACGTACCCGCCGTGCGTGTTGGCGGCCATGACCGCTTTCTCCGCCCGTTCGTGCAGGCTGTCTTCGTCCGTCGGCAGAATATCCGGCCGGTTGGTCGGCAGTTCTTCGTCGACGTGCACGGTGAGCATGTTCGGCTCGTTGTGCGTATGGAACAGAAAATTCACGGGGACCTCTCCTTGGTAGAGAAACCGTAAGGCGACTCACCTATTATGTCGCACCGTGAACCGGAATTTAGAAGGTCAGCTCGACCTTCAGTTTGCGACTATTGACGTAGGTGAGGGTCACCTCGGAAGCGCCGAGCAGTTGCTTGAACTCGCGCTTCTTCTCGGGGCTCATCGTAGCGATAGTCCCTTTGATGTGTCCATAGTCGCGGGCCTTGTTAGTCGTGGACCGACTGCAGCGGCACGGCTTCACCTTGAGCGCGGCGGCCGCCGCTTTCATGAACGGGAAGGCGGCCAGAAAACGCTGGTCTTGCAGGATTTGCGTGAGACGGCTTTCATCCAAAACGATATTGCTCATCGGGTTACTCCGAGTCTTGCGAGGCTTCGGAATCGCCGTCTTCGGAGTCCTCCTCGCCGCAGACGAAATCCTCCGCCGTCACCAACACGTCCATGGCGTTCAGCGCGTCGATCAGCACGCAGACCTCTTGCTTGACGGCGTTCCAGAGTTCGTTGGCGACGGTCTGCGAAGCCACGACGACGTCGATCTCGTCTTTGCGGAAGAACGCCGGCGACTGCGTATCGTCGGGAGCGCCTTCCGGGTACAGCGTGAGATCGTACGGCGAACAGACGAAGAGGAACTCGTCCTTGTAGAGCTCGGGATCGTGCGGAGCCACCGCCACTCGCTGATAGCCGAAGATCGCCGTCGGTAGCCCGGAGGCCGTGACGGCGGTGATCTTCAACCGAAAGCCGAGGCCTTGGTTAGGAACTGCCTGCCTGGCTTGAGCCGACCGGCGTAGACGAATGGACCGCGGCATGCGAGCCTCCTTGCTCGACCAAGGCGTCGGACACCAGTCCGGGGACGCCGGGCCCGAAGCGCAATTCCCTTTGCGCCTGACTGGAGTCCTTATAATACAAGTTGACGGCGGTCGCCTTGAAGCCCATCCGCTCGCCGAGATACTCGACCAACGGCATCAAGAGGCTCGGATCGAAGCGGGCCGCCAGCCGCGTGTGCATGGCGAACGTCGCCAAAGAACCGTGAATCGCCCGCTCGGTGCAGCCTTTGCATTGTTGCTGCTTGCGCTGCAGCTCCGCGAATTGGCGGCTGATCGCCAAGCCGTTGTCCATCATAAAAAGATAGATCGGGTTGCGACGGTAGAAGACCGTGTCGCCCAGCATCTGCAGTACGATGGTACTCGTCAGCGTCACCAGCTTATCCATAAGCTCCTCAGCCGCGCCACGGCAACGGTTTCACTTCCGGCGGCAGGCTCAAGCCTCGCGGCGGCGCCCCGGAGGAATGGACATAGACCTTACCGCGGTTGAAATCCTTAACGCGGCCGCCGGCCTGATGAATCTGTTCGCCGATACAAATATCACCGCCGTGCATGCCTAACCTGACATCCGGCACGTCGGCCCGCAAGAGCGTTTCGCTGTGAGCCGCCCAGAAGCCGCCCGCTACGAATTCGATCTTGTTGCCGTTAGGGATTTCGTTGCCGCGGTCGTCGACGAAATAGCGGCCCGTCCACCAACCCGCCTGACCGCGAAACCAGAAGGCCTCGCCGGCGGTGCGGACCGTGTGTTTGAATTTGATGCCGTAGAGCCGGTAATTGTGCGGATGGTGCTGCACGATGGTCTCGCACAGCAGGCTCAGCCAGTTCGCCTGCACGACGTAACTGTCGTCGTCGAACCATACCAGATACGGCGCCGGCGGGTTGCCGTCGCGGAGCATCTCCCGCATCACGGGATACTTCATGTCGTTGTTCGGGTGATCGTAGACCCGCAGCACCGTACCCGACGGGCATTGGCTCGCCAGGTAGTCTTTGCTGGTCTGACAAACGGCGTTCATCCCGACACGCAGCTCCAGGCGACTCGCCGGCACGGTGCGGAACAGCGAATCCAACAGCCGCTTGTGCAGCGCATGATGATCGCCGTAAAGCAGCGTGCAGATCGTGATCCGGCCGCCGAACAGCGGGTTATCCAGCAACGGCACGTCGGGGGCGTTGGCGGCCGGCGGCGGCTCCGTGATGCGCGGCGCCGCGCGGAGGCGGATGATCGGATGCTCTTCAATCGGCTGACTGGTCATTGGATTGCCTTCGTACGCGTCGACCGCCGCCAGAACGGCGGCCGGCGTCAGCATCGCCATACACGTCGCCAGCGCCTGTTGCGGATCGCTGTAGTCGGGCTTGTGGCAGCCCCGCTCGCCGCCGCCCAGCACCAGCTTCTTCCAGCAACCGCGCCCGCGGCAGCAATCTAGCTGATCGAGCGTCTCCAAGAAACGGTGCTCGACGCGGACCTTACCGTCCCCCTCGGCGAAAGAGCCGGGCCAGCGGTTGGAGTATTCCTCCCACCACGGCGCTTCGCGGCCGCCGGCCAGCACGATGCACGGTTTCTCGACGGCGGCCGCCACGTGCATCCCTACTGTTACGGGACAGATCACGCCCCGAGCGTCGCGAATTAAATTGATAAATTCTCGTAAATTCGTCCGCCCCACCAAATCCACGACGCCGTGCAGTCGCGCGTGTTGATGCGTGCTGTTGGCGCTGCCGGCCTGTACGACCGTGAAACCCCGCGCCCGGAGCCCGTCCGCCACGACCTGGTAGCCTTTCCACGACCAGTGCTTGATCGTGTTGGATTTTTTGCCGCCGGCCATCAGCACCCAGTAGCGGCCGTCGAGCGGCGACTTTTCGTCCGCCCCGAAATGGAGGTCCGGTTTCGGCAGCGTCACCGGGCAGGATAACCCGGTGCGTTGCCGCAGCGACTCGTACAGCCCCCGCATAAAATGGATCTTCGTGCCGCGATCGGACTGCCGAATAAACGGGCGCGCGCACAGCTCCACCATGTTCGTGCCGCGGACCGGCAACCGGGTGCGATACGGATTATGCTCGAAGACCGCCTCGTGCGGCGTCCGCACGTCGAGCTGCAGCCGCTCGCCGTGGTGCAGCTTCAAGTCCCGGAGCAACGCCGTCAGTACGACGGCGTCCCCCGGGGCGCGGGCGTAAGAGAGAATTAGCTTATTGGTTGGTGGGCGGCTCACGATACGCTCTGCGCCAGAACTCGTTGTTGTGTTGCATCTGTTCCGCGGTCTTCACCGGGAACCGCTCCGTCAGGCCGCGGCGCACGCCGCTCAGCCGCAACGTCACGGTCAGACGATCAAACATATACTCGCGCAGCTCGGTCGCATTGAAGTGCAACACGGCGAACGTCTGCCCCAGCCGACGGGTGATGCTGGTGCCGATTCGCAACGGTTTGTTGGCCGTTACGCTGACGACCGCCAACGTCCCTTCTTCGCAGACGTCCGTCAGCCGCTCGTCGATTAACAGTTCGACGGTCGGCTGATGATGTTGCACGCCGAGCGTGTAGGTCAACAAGTCCTCGAAGCGGGCCTCCGGCATCTCGGTGCAGAACAGCCCGACGAAATGGTCGCGGAACGGCACGATCGCCAACTTGCCGGCGCACGGATCGCCCGGCAAGCCGCGCGGCCCGATCGGTCCGGGCGGCCCCGTCGGTCCGGGCACGGTGCTGGCGGGTCCCGTCGGGCCGGTCGGGCCGGAGGGCCCCTGCGGGCCGCCGCCCGGGCCTTGCGGGCCTTGCGAGCCCTCGGGGCCGGAGGGCCCCTGCACGCCGGGCGGACCGCCGCCCGGGCCTTGCGCTCCGGCGGCGCCAGCCGGCCCGGAGGGTCCTTGCGGGCCTTCGGGCCCCATGCCGCCGACGGGTCCGGTGGGTCCTTGCGGGCCGCCGCCGGGGCCGGGCGGGCCGGGCGGGCCGGTGGCGCCGTCGGAGCCCGGCGGGCCGGTCGGACCGCCGCCGGGGCCTTGCGGCCCCTCGGGGCCTTGCGGCAGCTGAAAGCGAAAATGCAATTGCGGTTGGCAGGCTTCTTGCGTGTTCGGCGTGGCCCAGACCTGCACGTAGGGCGGCGAGCCTTGCGGCGCGACGGTGGCGCTGACGTCGGTCGTGAACTGCGGCACGCAGCGTTGCGGAATGGCGAACTTGAAGCGCCACTCCCACTGGCAATCCTGGTGCTGGATGATCTGAATCTGGACTTGGGGGCTTTGATGCTCCTGCAGCATCTGCACCTGCTGCTGCCCGATCGTCATCTGCGGACAGTATTGCGGTACGCGCAGCAGGAAATCGAAGTTGAACTGGCAGTCCTGCGGATGGCGATAAACCTGCACCATGAGCTGCGGCAGTTGGCTCGGTTTGAGCATCTGCAGCTGCTGCGGTCCGATCGTGATCACCGGACAGAAGTCCGGCAGGAAGAAGCTGAAGTCGAAGGTGTATTCGCAGTCGCCGGTCGACTCGACGTCCACGAAGACGCAAGCCGAGGCGTTCGGCGACGTGATCGTCAGCGAACCGGTGGCCTCCAGTACGGGGCAGTAGTCCGGGAAGGCGAACTTGAACTCAAAGCTGAAAGCGCAGCTGCTGTCGGGGCGCTGCACCTGCACCTGGACGTTCGGCGTGAGCAACGCCGGCACGACCTGCGTCTGCGTCTGGATTTGCACGTCCGGGCACAACCCGGTGCCGGGCGGCCCGGGGATCGGCGGCAGCAAATCAGGGCAGCCCCGCACGCCGTCCACCGCGGGCGGGATCGTGCAGTCCTGGATGGCCGGCACCAGGTTGATGGCCTGGATTTGCGGCACGTCGCAGCGCGTGATGTCAAAAGCGTCCGCCATCCTTGGCTACTCGCTGGTTTCGCTATCGTCAGCCCCGCAGGCGCAGGGATCGGTATCGTCCGCCGACGGCGGGCAATCGGCTTGTTCGGCTTGTTCGGATTCCTGGGACGACTCGGAGTTTTCCGAATCGTCGCGGATCACGAGATCGTGCGCGTCGATGCGGACGATCAACTGGTGCGGGTAAATGCTTTGCGAGACGACGACGCCGGCCCGACCCGTCAGCTCGAATAGCCGCTTGCCGATGCCGTTGATCGTCCGCACAGTCTCGTCGCAAGTCGGTCCGCCGGTCAACAGCGTACTGCCTTGCGGCGGCGATTCTTCCGCAAAGAGCGGCACTTCGTCGCAGGGCTCGCCCAACCCGGAGCCTTTGCGCGCCGAGAACAACAGCGAGTTGTCGTTGTCGTTTTGCGTGATCGCCAGGTTGTAACCTTCGCGGAAGCGCAACGCGCCTTGCAGGCAGCGCGCTTGCACGTAGTGCGAGGCCAGCGTGAACGGATAACAAGGTGCGCGGCAACCTTCCGGCGTCGCGACGCGCGTGCGCTCGGCATTGGCGACGCTGACCGACGACAAGAAGCCGCCGAGCAGGCTGCGCAACAGCGTCGGCTCGACTTGGTGGCTCGTATCCAACAGCAGCACGTCGCCGTTGTTCGGCAGCAACTCCGCCAAGCTGGTGAGGTCGCCGGTGACGAGATAGCCGGACCACAGCGGCGCTTGCTCGCACGAGTCGTCTTCGGAATCCTGCGAATCTTCGCTGTCTTCGCTGTCGACGCTTTCGGTCGCCTCGCCGAGCAGCTCGGCCCACTCGTCGCCGTCCAACTCGGCCCACTCGTCGCCGGTTAGCGTCAACCAATCTAGCGCATTGGTCACGGCCGTTTTGGCCACGGCGTTGCTGACGGCGAAACGTAGATCGTCCGGGTGCCGACAGAACGTCAGCGAATATCCGGACAACGCCGGAGCCGTGCTGCGGAACTCAAACAGATAGTGACCGTCGGAACGACGCACGCCGTAGAGATACACCCGGTGCTCCGTCGCGTCGTAGCTGACGGTGGGCCCGAGCAGGCAGCCGAAATCCGCCAGCGCGCGGTTAGGCAGCGTCCGCGGCGACGTCTCCGTCACCAGCGGGTAAGCTCGACCCAGGTTGCTATCGTACCACCCGGCGTTAGGCATCGGCACCCTCCTCGGCGGTTTCCAGCCGCAAGCCTTGCTCGGTGGGGCGGATGCGTAGCGTAGTGTCGGACGCCAGGTTGCTGCCGACGCGCAGCGAGATGTTGCCGTGATCGTCGGGCGTCAAAGTCGCCACGTGGTCGCAGTCTTTCAAGATCCGCAATTGTTTGAGCAGCCGCGGCGCGGCGAAGACCGTCGTCGGGTCGCACAAGCGTTGGCGGAACAAAGGATCGCCGACGATGTCGACGAGCAAGACTTGCGACACGACGCGATTGCCGCAGTCGTCTTCCGTCGCCGCCAGGGTGCGGGTCAGCACCACGCCGTCGCCGCCGACCAACCAGGCGTCGCCGGCGACAATCGTACCGTCGTCCAGCAGAAACCCCCGCACGCCGGGCTCCGGCGTCGGCAGCACGCAAACTGCGCACAGCTCGGTGGCCGTTACGGAGAAATCGTGCGTACCGAGGCCCAGCGCCTGGAATTGCGCCAACAGAGCGCTCTCCGATACGAGCAGCCCGGCCGGGCGGCCGAAGCCGTCCGTCAACGCCACCACGGTCGGCGGGTCGGTTAGCGAGAACGTCCCGGAGCAGCGCAGCTTGTCGCCGGCATCGCCGAAGTACAGCGTGATCTCCGCCGCCTCCACGAGGACGCGCGACAAGAACATCCGCTCGCGACCGCCGATGGGGTACAACGAGATGTCGAGAATGGCGTCGTCGGCCACGAAGGCGCCGGCACCGTTGGTGAGCGTCGCCGTGTCGGCGAACGGGTATTTGGTCCGCCGCTGCTCGGCGCGCCACTCCGGATAATAAAAGGGCTCAGGCATCGGGGCACTCCGAGGGGCGTTCGTTGGGGAGCCGCCCGTACTGATCCGGCAGCTCGTCGGGGCCGACGCAGACGTCGCTGAGCCCCACGCCGCAGTCGATGACCAGCCCGTGTCCGTCGGCCGTAGGCGTGAGCCGCGCACAGCCGAGAAAGTTAATGGCGATCTGTCCGCAGCAGTCCGGCACGGCGGCGTTGATCTGCTCGATCACCGGGCCGAGGCAGGTGCCGCTTTCGGGTCGCGGATCGCAAGGGCCGCGGTACAACTCAAAGACGTTACGACCGCCGCCGACCGGCGTCGTGCTCTTCAGGCGAAAGACGATGACGTCGCGGGTTTCGCCGTCGATGACGGCCGTCTCCGCCACGATCTCCAAATCGCTGCCCGCTTTCAGCCGCACCAGGCCCGTCAGCGCGGTGCCGTTGCCGAGCCGGCCGAGCGACGTGACCGGCAGGTCCAGGTAGGAGCGTGCGGAGCGGAGCGACAGCATGCTTTGCGAGACGCCGCTGAACCGCCCGCGGTAGTAGCGATCGTCGCTGCCGCGGCGGTTGTTTACGCCGGGTCCGAACACCACCCAGCCACCGACGCCCGGCAGCAGCGCTTCCACGGCGTAGTGGCGGCCGACGACGATCTGCTCGCGTGGTAAGGAGACGGCCGCCAGCGGCGTGAACAAGCCGCGATCCGTCGGATCGACGCCGCAGAGGGTTTGCCGGGCGGGCACGTCGGAGCCCAGCAACGTCAGCGTAACGATCCGCTCGGTGACGGTCAGCCCGCCCAAGTAGGCGTAGGCGGCCGCGGACTGCGGAAACATCAGCTTGCAGTCGACGAGCACGTCGTTCGGCAACAAGTTGCCGGCGTCGTCCGTCATCGTCGCCGCCTCGTCGAGCGGATAGGCGCGGGAAGCGTTCAGCGCATACCAGTCGAGATTGCGCGTACCCATTAGCAGCAACTCCCTTCGCTGTCGGGTTGCTGCAGATCGAGATTCGTGGAGATCGGACCCTCCAGCAGCTCGCCGCCTTGGTAGGCCGACAAGGTGATCGTCAGATCGGCGGCGTCGTAGCAGCCGTCCAGAAACACCTGCAGCGAGCCGACCGCCATGGCGTTCGGCCGCACCTGCTCGAAAAAGAACGATTGCGTCGGCCAGGTGCCGACGGGTGCGTACGGCGTGATGACGGCCGACGTATCGCCGCAGGAGACGCTGGGCGGCGGACAATCGCCGACGACGTTGCCGGAGCGGAACGCCCGGTTGCAGGCGGCGAACGGCAACGCGGCGGCGCCGCCGCTGAACACGATGCGCAGCTCCAGATTGGTCAGGCATTCCGTATCGTCGGTGGAGTTGCAGAAACCCACGGCCAACGACAGGCTGCAGGGGCAGGTTCCCGCGGCGGCGATGCGTAGCCGATTGCCGCGCCGGCAGGCCGCTTCCGTCAGCCACCGCGTCCGATTGGCGGCGTACTGGTCGCGGACCGTTTCCGCGCGACCACCCAGCGCGACGACCCGGTCGTAGAGCCGTCGTACCGCCTCGTAGACGTGGATGAAGTCGTCGCAGTCCGCGCAGGGTCCGCAATCGTTGAACAGCTGCAACGTGTTCGGCGTCAGCACGGCCGTGCCGCCGGAGAGCGTTTGCGGTTGCTCCAGCCGGTAACAGCCGGGCAAGTCCAGCGACAGGTTCCCGCGCGCGTCGGCTTCCGCCGCGTTGATGCGTTTGATGGTGAGATCGAGATCTTCGCAATCGTCGAAGCGCCCGACGCCGCCGCCCGGAGCCGCGCCGAACGTCAGCTCGTTGCGCCGCCGGAGCCCGACCGAGGCGGCGGCCGCCGCGGCGATGTCGACGTTGTAGCCGCCGCTGAAGCGGACCGCCTCGGCGGCCAGCGTCTCCAGGCCGACGCGCAGCGAACGCACCCGTCGCGGCAAGCGTTCGATCGCACGCTCGTCCAGCTGGGCGTCGTCGGGTGCGCGGTAGACGTCGAACGGGGTCGGCGTCTGTTCCGGGCTCCGGGCGGTGAACGTCACGATGCGGCAGACGGCATCGTCGGCGCGCCATTCGACGATCAGCAAC
>RRZU012298668.1_pt1 | contig 14689 bp, 17 predicted proteins | sample 2165561 | NCBI WGS metagenome assembly RRZU01 (sample SAMN10456909, study PRJNA506462) | wastewater metagenome | isolation source: wastewater sludge | place: USA: Moscow, Idaho
ACGCCAAGGTCGATGGCTTCCCAGGCGCTGCGCGGACGGATGGCAACGCTGGCGTCAGTCAGGCGCATGGCGAGTCCGTCCGGCGAACAGGAAATAGGCGATCACCAGCAGCCACAGGCCGGCGCCGACCCCGTATTTGGTCAGGGGGCTGGCGTAAGTCATGGAGGACCAGTAGGCCTCGACAAAAGCGGCGATCAGCAGAAATAGAATGACCCCGGCCACCAGCTGGATGGCCTGACGGGCGGCGCGGCGCAATGCCTCGCCACGGGGCAGGCGGCCGGGGGCGAGCAGCGCCCAGCCGAGCTTGAAACCGGCTGCACCCGCCAGGGCGATGGCGGTCAGCTCGAAGGCGCCATGGCCGATGACGAAGGACCAGAACGGCTCGCCATAGCCGATGCGCGTCAGGTGGCCGGCCACTGCGCCGATCATCAGGCCATTGAACAGCAGGAAGAACAGGCTGCCGAGACCGAGCAGCAGGCCGCTGGCGAAGGTCTGAAAGGCGATGCCGATGTTGTTCATGATGTAGAAGCCGAACATCACCCAGTCGTCGCCCGAACCGCGTTCACTGAAGCGGCCGAGGCGGCGCGCGTCGGGATCGTACATGCGCTCCATTTCGCTGACCTGGTCGGGGCTGACCAGGCTGAAAATCAGCTCGGGATAGAGATAGGTCAGCAGCCCCATCAATGCCAGGCTGCCGAAGAACAGCAGGCTGGCGACGCAGACGCTGCGCCATTCGCTACGTACCAGGCGTGGGAAGCCGCCGAACAGGAAGCGGATCGTCTGTGCGCCGAGGTGGCTGCGATGACGGTAGAACTGCTGGTGGCCACGCATCGCCAGCTGCTGCAGCTGATCGATCAGATGGCTGCTGTAACCGCGGGCCTGGGCCAGGGCCAGATGCTGACAGAGCTGGCGGTAGCGGGCGGCGAAGCTCTGGCAGGTCTGTGCATCGGCCCTGCCGCGCTCGAGCGCCTCGAGCTGACTGTTGAACGCATCCCAGTCTGGCTGATGGCGACTTTCGAACAGGCTCTGTTTCACGGTGCACTACCCAGCAGGCCACGGGCGATGCCGTTGAGGCGCGGCTCGGCCTGTTCGGCAGGCACTTGTAGCGGTTCGGCCAGCAGCGCCGCCAGCTCCGCTCTGCGGGCGGCGGACAGTTGGCTACCACGTTCGGCAAAACCGAGAATGGCGCGTTGTTCGTCAAGGCTGAGCGGGAAGGGTGCTGGCAGCGGTTCGGCATCGGCCAACTGCGGTTTGCTCAACGGCGCATCGCGATAGACCACCAGGGTGCCGGCGGCAATATCGCCGAGGCGCTTGAACGCCGGATGGTTCAGGCAACTGATGATGCCCAGGGTGTAGCCGAACGGCAGGATATCGACGAAGCGCAGCAGGTTGCGCGTCAGTGAAGCGGCCCAGCCGATGGGCGTGCCGTCATCGTGCACCACGCGCAGGCCGAGCATCTGCTTGCCGGGAGAGCGGCCCTGGTTGAACACCTCGAACAGCACCATGTACCACCAGGTCACGAGAAACAGCAGGATGGTGCCCAGGCCCATGCCGAACTGACCGAGCAGGCCGAGAACGATGAACATCACCATCAGAATCAGGCCACGAATGGCCAGGTCGATGGCGAATGCCAGGGCGCGCGGCACCAGCCCGGCCGGTCGCAGATGCAGATCGATACCTTCCGGCGTTTCGACCTGATAGCGGGTATCCAGAGGCGGCTGGTGGGACGAAAGACTGACGCTTGAGCGTGAAGGCATCGGCGGACTGCATCAAGGAAAGCCCGATGCTAGCGAGCAGCGGGCCACGAACGCAACCGGGCCAGTGAACTGGCCCGAGTGGCGTCGGTTAGCGAGCGGCAGGCAGTACGCCAAAAATGGTGCGATAGAGCACGCCCATGGCCACGACCATCAGCGGAATGCTCCATACCAGGCCGATGCCCAGCGGGATGGCGCTGACGATGATAATCAGACCGAGCACGATGAGCAGGCCGAAGACCTTGAACCAGTGCTGGGTAATGGCCTTGCGCGAGGCTTCTAGCGCCTCCCAGGGCGACAGGCCGCGTTCGACCACCAAGGGGATGGCCAGCAGGTAGGCGACGCCCAGGTAGATGCCGGGGATCAGCAGCAGGATCATGCCGAGGTAGATCAGCAGCATCATCACCACGGCGGTGATGATCAGCGGCACGGTGCGCCCGAAGTGGCTGAAAATTTCGTTGAAGTTCAGGGGTTGATCAGCGGCGCGGCGAATGCCGACCATGTTGATGCCGGCCATGAAGGGATAGGCCAGGGCCGAAGCCAGCAGCGAAATCAGAATCTCGCCGATGAACATCAGGGCGATGCTATCGCTCAGCGCGCCGAAGATGCCGACAACGCCGCCGAGGATGAAGGTGGCGGCCAGCAGCACCACGTAGAACACCAGAAAGCCACCGATGATGATGCCTTTGGTGCCCTTGACCTTGCTCCAGGACTCGCTCAGCAGCTCACCGATACTGAAGTCATAACCACGTGCCAGGGCTTCTTCGATACTCGGTGCATGACCTTGGGGCGACTGTTGCAGATCGCTGGAGGGGGCGGCATAGGGATTGGGGGTAATCGCGTCACTCATGGTTGCGTCCTTGTACAGAGTGTTAGAGGAGCGCCAATGCTAATGGTTACAGCATTTTTCTCAAGTGCAGTGCACCTGCTCGTGCGGCGCCTGTGCGCTGGTGCATGCTTTTGCCGGCGGCAGCGAGGCCGCAGGTGAATGATAAACTGGCGGCCATTTTGTCCAGGGTATGGAGCCGCCAATGACTTCCAGCATTTTCTGGTACGACTACGAGACCACCGGTATCAATCCGCGTTGTGATCGTCCGCTGCAGGTGGCGGGCATTCGTACCGACGAGGCGCTGAACGAGATCGGCGAGCCGCTGAACATCTATTGCCGGCCCAGCGATGACATCCTGCCGCACCCGGCCGCCTGCCTGGTCACCGGTATCGACCCGCAGCGTCTGCAACAACAGGGGCTGGACGAGGGGGAGTTCATGACCCGTGTGCATGCCGCGTTATCGGCGCCCGGCACCTGTGGTGCGGGATACAACAGCCTGCGCTTCGATGATGAGGTGACGCGTTACAGCCTGTATCGCAACTTCTTCGACCCTTACGCGCGCGAATGGCAGGGCGGCAACAGCCGCTGGGATCTGATCGATCTGGTACGCACTGCTTACGCACTGCGGCCCGAAGGCATCGAATGGCCTGAGGAGGAGGGGCGCGTATCGCTCAAGCTGGAGCGGCTGACCCAGGCCAACGGCATCGATCACGGCCAGGCGCACGATGCGCTGTCCGACGTACGCGCCACCATTGGCCTGGCACGGCTGCTGCGCGAGCGGCAAACAAAACTGTACGACTTCCTCTATCAGCTGCGCAGCAAGCAGCGGGTCATGGATCAGGTTCGCCTGCTGCAGCCAGTGCTGCACGTTTCCGGGCGTTTCTCGGCGGCACGTCATTATCTGGCGCCGGTCCTGCCGCTGGCCTGGCATCCGCGCAATCGCAACGCACTGATCGTCTGTGATCTGCAGGCCGATCCATCGCCTCTGCTGAATCTGGATGCCGACACGCTGCGCAGTCGCCTCTACACGCGGCGTGAGGCGCTTGCCGAAGGCGAGTTGCCGGTACCGCTGAAACTGCTGCATATCAACCGCTGTCCGGTGGTGGCGCCGCTGTCGGTGTTGCGTGAGGCGGATCGGCAGCGTTTGCAGTTGGACTGGTCGGTTTGTCAGCGCCATATCGACGTGTTGAAGAATGAACAGCCACTGTGGCAGGACAAGTTGGCGAGTGTTTACCGAGAAGAGGCCTTTGCAGGCAGTAACGATCCCGAGCAACAGCTGTACGATGGTTTTATCGGTGATCGTGATCGTCGTTTGTGTGAGCAGGTACGTGCCGCACAACCTGACGCATTGGCCAACAATAAAAAATGGCCGTTCGATGATGCACGACTGCCCGAGTTGTTGTTTCGTTATCGGGCGCGCAATTTTCCGGCCAGTCTGTCCGTCGCTGAGTCTCAGCGCTGGGAAGCATTCTGTCGGCAGCGTTTGAGTGATCCAGAGTTCGGTGCACCCAATACCCTGGCGCAATTTTATGCGGCAATGGAGTCGCTGCGGGCTAACTGCAGCCCCGAGCAATTGCAAGTGTTGCAGCAATGGCAGGCTCATGCGCAGGCGTTGCAGGCGCGTTTGGCTATAAGTTTCGTAGGGATTTAAACGGTCAGGTGCTCAGGGCAATGTGCAGCGTATGAGGCGCACATCATGGCGTGCCAGAAAGAGGCCAGTGCGGAAACTGTTCGCTTGATGCGGATATTGCGTCTGCCGGAAATCGCCCGGAATAATTAGGGGCTGAAAAACACCGCGACAATAAAAAAAACGCCAGCATGGCTGGCGTTTTGGGTGTTGCGCAGGTGTTAGCCCAGCAGCGTGGCCCAGCCTTCGACGACGTCGGCGCCCCACTTGGCTTTCCACTCTTTCAGGATCTTGTGGTTGCCGCCTTTGGTTTCGATCACTTCGCCGCTGTGCGGGTTCTTGTACTGCTTGACCTTGCGTGCACGCTTGACGACGGCAGGCTTGGCTGCACGAACGCCTTTGGCAGTCTTGGCTTCAGGGTCGAGCAGGGCGATGATATCGCGCAGCGACTTCTGATATTCGCCCATCAGGGTGCGCAGTTTGCCTTCGAATTCCAGTTCTTTCTTCAGCTTGTCGTCTTGCGACAGGTTCTTCAGACGCTCTTGCAGTTCTTTGATGGCTTCTTCTGTGGCGCGGTATTCATTGATCAGCGACATGGATATTTACCTTGGCGTGAATAAGTCTGTGGTAGTCAACAGTGGGCCAATAATAATCAGGCACTAATAGCAAGTAAACAGTGCGAGATAAAATGACTGCGCTGCAGTGCAACCCTTTGTGTCATTCAACGGTGAATTAAATCGGTAATGGCGAGCGCTTGTGGAAGTTTCAGTGCTGCGTAACCGCACATTATTCGACTGGGGTGACGTCGATAGGCTGGCGCCCTGCTGCAGTTTTGCGCGCATGCCGTTAGAATGCCCGGCTTTATGCGTCGCCCTTGGGGTTTTAATTATGCGTACGTTCAGATTGGTCATCTCTTGCCCTGACCGCGTCGGCATCGTTGCCAAAGTCAGTAATTTTCTCGCCACCTACAACGGTTGGATTACCGAAGCCAGTCACCATTCCGACACGCAGAGTGGCTGGTTTTTCATGCGTCACGAAATCCGTGCCGACTCACTGCCGTTCGATCTCGATGGCTTCAAGCAGGCCTTCGCGCCGATTGCCCGCGAATTCTCGATGGAGTGGCGCATTACCGATTCGGCGCAGAAGAAGCGCGTGGTGCTGATGGCCAGCCGCGAGTCGCACTGCCTGGCCGATCTGCTGCATCGTTGGCACAGCAACGAGCTCGATTGCGAGATCCCCTGCGTGATCGCCAACCACGACGATCTGCGCAGCATGGTCGAGTGGCATGGCATTCCGTACTTCCATGTGCCGGTCGATCCCAAGGACAAGGCTCCGGCCTTCGCCGAAGTGGAGCGTCTGGTCAAGGCGCACCAGGCTGATGTCATCGTCCTGGCGCGCTACATGCAGATTCTGCCGCCGGCACTATGCGCCGAGTTCGCTCAGCGGGTGATCAACATTCATCACAGCTTCCTGCCGTCCTTCGTGGGCGCCAAACCCTATCACCAGGCCTCGCTGCGTGGCGTCAAGCTGATTGGCGCGACCTCGCACTATGTCACCGAAGAGCTGGACGCCGGCCCGATCATCGAGCAGGACGTGGTTCGGGTGACCCATCGCGACGATATCGAGGAAATGGTGCGTCTGGGCAAGGACGTGGAGAAAATGGTGCTGGCGCGTGGGCTACGCTATCACTTGGAAGACCGAGTGCTGGTGCACGACAACAAGACGGTGGTATTCGACTGACTTGCTGCATGGGCCGGCCACTGCACGAAAGAGGAGAACGCCCATGCTCAAGTCCATCAAGGTGCGCGACTACATGACTCGCCATCTGGTGACCTTCAGGTCGGATACCGATCTGTTCACTGCCATCAATCGACTGCTGGAGCACCGTATTTCCGGTGCTCCGGTGGTCGACTCCCAGGGCCACCTGATTGGCCTGTTGTCCGAGGGCGACTGCCTGCGCGGCATTCTCTCCGGCGCCTACTACGAAGCAGTCGGTGGCACCGTCAGTACCTACATGACCACCGAGGTGGAGACGGTCACGCCCGAGGCTGACATCATCGAGCTGTCGGAGCGCTTCCTGCGTGGCCAGCGGCGGCGTCTGCCGGTAATCGAGCATGGGCGCCTGGTCGGGCAGATCAGTCGCCATGATGTGCTGCGCGCAGTCAAGGAGTTCGCCCAGCATGAGCAGGGCGAGCTGAACATTGGTTGAGGGTGTTGACGATGAGCGATCCGTTGGACAAGGCCACCGCCAAGGCGCCTCCGACATTGGGCGAAGGTTGCGTGCGGCGCTACGATCCCGAAGCCCTCAGCGAGGAGGATGGCACCGATTTCGCCGAGGCGGCCGAGCTCTGGCGACAGTTGCAGGAGCAGCGGGACAATTCTGGCGCGTGATGCAATACGAAGGGCGTCCTGCAGACGCCCTTTCTTCATGCGGCTGACTGCCTAGATACGGAAGCTGTCGACCAGGTGCTTGAGGCGTACGGCCTGTTGTTCCAGGTCGTCGCAGGCGCGCAATGTCGCTTGCAGGTTTTCCACGCCTTCCTGATTCAGGGTATTGATCTCGATGATGTCCATGTTCAGTGATTCGATCACCGAGGTTTGTTCTTCGGTCGCAGTCGCTACCGACTGGTTCATGCCGTCGATCTCGCCGATACGGGCCGTCACAGTCTCCAGGCGCTCACCAGCCTGATTGGCAATTTGCACGCTGTCTTCACTGTGGCGCTGGCTTTCGGTCATGGTGGTGACCGATTCGCGTGAACCGACCTGCAGTTCCTCGATCATCTTCTCGATTTCCTGTGCCGACTCCTGGGTGCGGTGCGCCAGGTTGCGCACCTCGTCGGCGACCACGGCGAAACCGCGTCCCGCCTCGCCGGCACGGGCTGCTTCAATGGCGGCGTTGAGTGCTAGCAGGTTGGTCTGCTGGGAGATGCTTTTGATCACTTCGAGAATCTGACCGATATCCACGGTCTTGCTGTTGAGCATCTCGATCTTGGCGCAGGCGTCGCTGATCTTGTCGGAGAGTTCGCTCATCGAGCGGATCGCCTGCTGCACCACCTTGCCGCCGTCCTCGGCCTGATGCCGTGCATCCGAGGCCCGGCTTGAGGCGTCAGCGGCGTTGCGGGCGATTTCCTGCGCGGCGGCGCCGAGTTGGTTGATTGCCGCAGCCACGCTGTTGGTGCGGCTGGACTGTTCGTCGGAGTTGGCCATCGATGAGTTGGAGGCATTGACCACCAGTTTCGCGACTTCGTTGACCTGGACGGTCGCCGAAGACACCTCGCGGATGGAGCTGTGGATACGTTCGACGAACTGGTTGAAAGAGCGCGCCAGCGCGCCAAATTCATCGTTGGACTGGATCGTCAGGCGCTTGGTCAGGTCTCCTTCACCCTGGGCAATGTCCTCCATGGCCTTGCCCATGGCGGTCAGCGGCTGCATCAGCACGCGGATCAGCAAGCCGAGCAGGGCAATGATCAGTACCACGGCAATCACCGTGGCGACGATGGCTGAGGCGCGGAACTCGCTGAGCATCGCGTAGGCTTTGGCCTTGTCGATGGACAGGCCTACGTGCCAGTTGACCGAGGGCAGCCCCTGAACCGGGGTGAAGGTAAGGATACGGGGGGCACCGTTCAGTGTGGATTCGCTGAATGCCTTGCTGATGCTCGGGGTGTCCTGTGGATAGATCTCCTTGAGGTTCTTCATGACCAGGTCTTTGTCCGGGTGCACCAGAACCTTGCCGTCGGCACTGACCAGGAAGGCATGGCCGATGCCGTCGAAATCCAGGGCATTGATGATATCGACCAAGGTTTGCAGGTTCAGATCGCCGCCGACCACGCCAGCGGGCCTGGCCGGGGTGGCAACGGTGATGATCAGCTCGCTGGTTGCCGCATCCATGTAAGGTTCGGTCAGGGTCGTGTTGCCGGCAGCCATGGCGTCTTTGTACCAGGGGCGGCTGCGTGGGTCGTAGTCGGCGGGCATCTGCTCATCCGGGCGCATGGTGAAGCCGCCGCTCTCGGTGCCCAGGTAGGTAAAGGCGAAGGAAGAGGTTAGCGCCTTCTGTTCCAGCAGTTTGATCACGCGCTCCTGCTCGCTGTCATTGCTGATCGACTGGGCGGCGCTTTCCACCAGCAGGATGCGCCCGGACAACCAGTTTTGAATATTGCTGGCCGTTACATTGCCCATTTCATGCAGGTAGTTCTCCAGGTCTTCGCGGATGGCATTGCGTTGCAGGTAATCGTTGTAGAGAGTGAACAGGGAAAAGGCGACGATGACCACAAGGGATGCGGCGAGCAAAATCTTGTGGCTGAACTGCAGGTTTTTGTTCATGTTGTGTTGTATCCGGATGGCTCTGGAACCAGTCTTGTGTTCCACCATGGCGTTCTTGGGGCGCTGTGGTGGGCTGTTGCAGCAGGCAGGGTGATGTTTCGTTCTATTTGTATGTCGGCATACCTGCAGTAAAGCTTTAACCCAGAGGATGGCAAGATGCCTTTGATTTCGCAGTTTGTATTGGGTGCTGGCAGTGATGGGCAGGCGGTGGCGCAACCGTTGCGCCTGGCCAATCGTCACGGGCTGATCGCGGGCGCAACCGGTACCGGTAAAACGGTGACCCTGCAGCGCCTGATCGAGACTTTCAGCGATGCCGGTGTGGCGGTATTCGCGGCTGATGTCAAAGGTGACCTGTGTGGCCTCGGCGCCGCCGGTGCGCCGCAGGGCAAGGTCGCCGAGCGTATCGCCAGCATGCCCTGGCTGAATCACCAGCCACAGGCCTACCCGGTGACCCTGTGGGACGTGCATGGCCGTAGCGGCCACCCTTTGCGCACCACGCTCAGCGAGATGGGGCCCCTGTTGCTTGGTGCGCTGCTGGAGTTGACCGACAGTCAGCAGGCTGCACTCTATGCTGCCTTCAAGGTGGCGGATCGCGAAGGATTGCTGCTGCTCGACCTGAAGGATCTGAAAGCCCTGCTTGGCCATCTCAAGGACAACCCGCAGGTGCTGGGGGAAGACGCTGCGTTGTTTACCAGCACCTCGGCGCAGGCATTGTTACGCCGTTTGGCCGGTCTGGAGCAGCAGGGTGCCGAAGCCCTGTTCGGTGAGCCGGCGTTGCAGCTCGAAGACCTGTTGCACCCGGATCGTGATGGCCGAGGCCGCGTGCATCTGCTCGATGCCTCGCGCCTGGTGCATGAGGCGCCCAAGGTCTACGCAACCTTTCTGTTATGGCTGCTGGCCGAGTTGTTTGAGCAGTTGCCGGAGCGTGGCGATGCCGACAAGCCGCTGCTGGCGCTGTTCTTCGATGAGGCGCATCTGCTCTTTCAGGGTACGCCCAAGGCGCTGCAGGAACGTCTGGAGCAGGTGGTGCGGCTGATTCGCTCCAAAGGGGTCGGCGTGTATTTCGTCACCCAGTCGCCGGGTGATTTACCTGATGATGTGCTGGCCCAGCTCGGCCTGCGCATTCAGCATGGTCTGCGCGCCTTCACGGCCAAGGAGCAGAAGGCTCTGCGCGCCGTGGCTGATGGCTTTCGCCCGAACCCGGCGTTCAACACGCTCAGCGTACTCACCGAGTTGGGTATCGGCGAAGCGCTGGTTGGCACGCTGGAGGAAAAGGGCACGCCGGCCATGGTCCAGCGTGTGGCCATCGCGCCGCCGCAGTCGCGTATCGGCCCGCTGAGCGATGCCGAACGTGCCGCGCTGGTGCGCCAGTCATCGCTGGCGGGGCGCTATGACAAGCCTGTCGACCGCGAGTCGGCCTACGAGCTGCTCAACGCTCGTGCCGAACAGGCTCGTGATGCCGCGCCAGCCAAGGCAGCAGGAAAACAGCGGGTAGAGCCAGGGTTGGGCGATATGGCCAGCGATCTGCTGGGCAGCGCCATGAAAAGTGCCTTGCGTCAGGCGGCCAACCAGCTAGGCCGGCAACTGGTGCGCGGACTGATGGGGTCGTTGATGGGGGGCAAGAAGCGCTAGAAACGGTCGTCACCCTGCGAAGGCGAGCATCCAGTGCTGTGTGGTCACGTTCGCGGGTGTGATGCGAAATGTCGTTATCAGCGCGCCCACTGTGGCCGGGCAGATGAACCCGGCACGGCAGGCTGTTACTGGCCGGCAGCTTCGCCAGCGGCTTCCTGCTTGTCCTGGCGCTCTTTCTCGATCTTCTCGATTTCCTTCTCAAAGGCCTGATCGAGCAGGCTGGGTTTCTTGCGCCAGGGTTTACGGTCAGGATCCGGTTGAGCGGCGTAGGTAATGACTTCTCCGCCGTAAACATTCTTGTAACGCTGCGCCTGGCGCTCGAGTTCGGCGCGCAGTTCGTCTTTCGTCACGTGTTTTACCTATCTGTTATGAGCGATCCACACGACACGTGAAGCACCAGGCTTCACTGCAGCGGTCAGGAATCGATCAGGGGCTTTGCTTTGAGTGGCAAGGAGATGATCGTGCAAAGCGTGCGCAATCTTCTCCGTGTTCTTCGCTACTTGACTGTTTGTAACTTTATTACGAGAAAAGTTGCATGCAGTAACTGTCGCGTATTATCACTAACGCCTTGCCAATGTCCAGCAATCAGCCTCTTAGCGCCTGGTAATGCAAGCGCAAGTGCAGTTGGCAACTTTGTCTGTGAGCCAGTAACTGCAAGCCCGGGCGCGTTGGCAGGTGATGCGCATTGACCGGATGAGTGGCGGGCTCGAAGCAGAAGAAGTTCTGCGCCTGCGGACAGAACAACAGAAATACATCGCTGCCTTCGGCCTCGCAGACCAGTTGATAATCGGCATCCGCTTGAATGATGCGCGCCATGCCCGGCCATTGGGTAAAGGCATTGTCGACGAGTTGCTGCGGCAGCAGGGTCGGCTCTTCGAAGTTTCATGCCGGCGGCAACTCGACCCACTGACTGGACAGTTTGTCTTCAGCGCATAACCACACCCCGGCAGCTAGCGCCTGCTCGTCGCTGTGTCGCAGCAGCGCTCGGCCATCGCTCAGGCGAGTCCAGTTGACCAGGCTGGCGCCCAGTTCCGGGGCGAGGGTCAGTCGTGTCAGGCTATCGCGCAGGGTCAGCAGGGTCGTTGGCATGTGGCGCTCCTGGGGCTATAAATGTCGGGAATTCATAGCGTCATCGTACAACCGCTGGGCTATCATGGCGGCAAAGCCACGCGTCTAAATTCGAGAATTCGTCCACCATGGATACGCAAAACGCTCAACCTCGTGCTCGTCGCAAACACCGCAGCCTGGCTCAGGAATTGGTGGCCGAGCTGTCGCAGCGCATTCGTGATGGGCTGATCAAGCGCGGTGAGAAGCTGCCGACCGAATCGGCGATCATGGAGGAACAGGGTGTCAGCCGTACGGTGGTACGCGAGGCCTTGTCGCGTTTGCAGGCTGCTGGCCTGGTGGAAACGCGTCACGGCATTGGCACCTTCGTGCTGGACACGCCCAGTGCCAGTGGTTTTCGCATCGACCCGGCGACCATCGTCACCCTGCACGACGTGCTGGCCATTCTCGAGCTGCGTATCAGCCTCGAGGTCGAGTCTGCGGGCATGGCGGCGGCGCGTCGTACCGATGCACAGCTGAAGGCCATCCGTGAGGCACTGGATGCCATCAACGAAAGTGCCGCGCATGCCAGTGATGCAGTGTCCTCGGACTTCCAGTTTCACCTGCGCATTGCCGAGGCCACCGGTAACCGTTATTTCACCGATATCCTCAGCCATCTGGGCACCAGCATCATCCCGCGGACCCGGGTCAATTCCGCCAGCCTGGCGCGTGATGACCAGAGCCATTACATGGCGCGCCTGGAGCGTGAGCACGAGCAGATCTTCGAGGCCATTGCGCGTCAGGATGCCGAAGCGGCGCGTGCGGCCATGCGTCTGCACCTGACCAACAGCCGCGAGCGCTTGCGTCAGGCGCACGAAGCGGCCGAGGCCGAAGCGCTGCACGGCTGAGCAGCCGCTAGCGGCGGTAAGCCAGCAAGACAATCCCGCCCACCACGATCAGCCCGCCGAGCACCTGCAGCGGGCCGAGCAACTGGCCGAGCACCAGCCAACCCAGCAGCATGCCGGCTACTGGTTCCATGTTCATCACCGGCGCGTTGCGGGCAATGTCCAGGCGCGGCATCAGGATGAACAGCATCGAGAACGCCGTGCCATAGAGCAGTACCAGGCAGGCCAGGGCGATCCAGCCGGCCGCCGCGTTGGGCAGACCCAGGCCGCCGGGCAGTGCACCGCTGGCACCGGCCAGGGCCGAGGCACTGAAGACCACCGCCATGGTCAGCATGCTGCGCACCCGTCCGGGCATGGCTGACAGTCGATGTTCGGTAATCCACAGCGCAACGGCGAAGACCCCCGCAGCAGTCAGGCTGAACAGTACCCCTTCGACCCAGCGCGCGTCGAGCTGAGCCTCGCCGGACAGGCGTGCCGGCACATCCAGCACCAGCACCAGACCGAACAGGATCAGGCCCATGATCATCGCGGCGCGGCCGGTTGGCGCCGCGCCACCGAGTGCCCAGGTGAGCAGAGCCAGCAGAATCGGCGAGAGGTTCACCACCAGCAATGCCAGGCCTACCGGGATGCGTACCACTGCCGAGTAGATGCAAAAGCTTTGCACCGCGATCAGCAGCCCCAGCAGCAACTGCCAGCCCCATGTGGTGCGGCTCAGGCGCAGCGAGTCACGTTGCCACAGCACCAGCGCCGCGAGTACCAGCAGGGTGCCCCCGGAGCGGAAGAGCATGGCCATCAGCAGACCGGTGTCGTGGTCGAAGGCGATGCGCGCGGCGATGTGGTTGCCAGCGAAGGAGCAGGCCAGGGTGGCGAGGATCAGCGCGGCGATATGCCGGGGGAACGGGGTTGCTGACATGGCAGGGCGATACGTCCTTATAAAGCGAGAGCCGTCAGGCGGCGGCTCGGGGTGAATGAAGCGGCCCCGCACGCGGGGCGGTGAATCATAAGGTGCGATCTCGCGAGCTAGAGCCCTACAAGGCAAAAACAGGCGAGGAAGCGGAGTGTACTTTTGTACATGAGCATTCCAAGCCTGTTTTTACGCAGCAGGGCCGACACGCAGCAGATCGTAAATCAGAGCACGACGCTCGGCAGCCACAGCGAGATGGCTGGAATGTAGGTCACGGCCATCAGCACCATGAACAGCGCGGCGTAGAAGGGCAGCAGTGCCTTCACGGTGTTCTCGATGGTGACCTTGCCGATTGCAGCGCCAACGAAGAGTACCGCACCTACCGGTGGCGTGATCAGTCCAATACCTAGGTTGACCAGCATGATCATGCCGAAGTGTACCGGGTCTACACCGAAGGAGGTCACCACCGGCAACAGGATCGGGGTGAGGATCAGGATCAGCGGCGCCATGTCCATCAGCGTGCCCAGGGCCAGCAGCATGAAGTTGACGCACATCAGGATCACGTAGCGGTTGTCCGAGAAGGTCAGGAACGCGGTGGTGATCTTCGATGGGATCTGCATCAGGGTCATGATGTAGCCGAACGCGGCAGCGAAGGCGATGAGGATCATCACGATCGACAGCGTGCGCACCGTGCGGTGCAGCATCTTCGGCAGTTCACTCCACTTGTAGTCGCGGTAGATGAACATGGTCACGAAGAAGGCCCAGATCACCGCGACGGCAGCCGACTCGGTGGCAGTGAACACTGCCTGAGAGAATGCCGCCGAGGATGATGACCATGGTCATCAGGCCCCACAGTGCTTCCACGCAGATCTTCAGCGCCTGGCGCAGCGGAATCACTTCGCCCTTGGGGTAGTTGCGCTTCTTGGCGAACCACAGGCAGGCGCTGCAGGGCCATGTGAGAGCTCCCGTGGCAGCGCAGATCCTGCCTGCACCGGCGACCTTGGCGGTCGGCCGCGAAGGTCTTGCGCGTCTGCTGCAGGAAGATGTGGCCGGCGAAGTGGTGGTCTGCAGTTTCGATACGGTGGCGCAAGGCGTGTTGGCCGAGGCGCTCAGCCGTGGTCTGCGCATTCCACAAGATCTTGCCGTGATGGGGTTCGGCGACCTGTCCAGCGCCGCCCATACCCATCCGCCGCTTTCCACCGTGCGAGTGGACGGGCCGCGTATCGGCTGTGCCATCGCCGATGCGCTGCTGGCGCGTATTGCCGAGCCTGCAGCGGCGCGCCAGCCGCTGCGCCTGGACGTGGGGTTCGAACTGATCGAGCGCGGCAGCGCCTGAGCCTTTCAGGCCAGGCGCAGGTGGTTGTCCCACAAGCCGGCCGGTAGCTGCAGGGCGTTGGTGACGATGCGCTCGCCGCGGCAATCGTACAGGCGACAACGGCCTTGGCCCGAGGTCACCACGAAACCATCGGCCACCGCACCGACACCTGCGCAGTCCGGCAGCGGCACGTCCAGGCGCAACTGTGCACTGTCCAGATCCCAGATGAAGAAGCGGTTGCCGCGCGGTGCGGTCATCGCCAGCAGGCGCAGCTCGTCATGGATCGCCACGCTGGCGGTGTACTGGTTCATGGCCACGCGTTGCGTCTCGCCCAGAGGAAAAGGCTGGAACGGCTGACC
>RRZU012727854.1_pt1 | contig 14686 bp, 13 predicted proteins | sample 2165561 | NCBI WGS metagenome assembly RRZU01 (sample SAMN10456909, study PRJNA506462) | wastewater metagenome | isolation source: wastewater sludge | place: USA: Moscow, Idaho
ATGTAGATGACTTGTTGTCGAGTTTAGGATTCTGAGGGAGTTAAGAATGGGCTACGAAGTTGATGAGGACATCCTGCAGGACTTTCTGATCGAAGCATCGGAAATTCTGGAACAGCTCTCTGAACAGCTGGTCGATCTGGAGAAGCGTCCCAACGATCGTGAACTACTGAATGCCATTTTCCGTGGTTTTCATACGGTAAAGGGTGGTGCAGGCTTTCTCTCGTTGACGGAGCTGGTGGATGCATGCCATGGCGCAGAGAATGTATTCGATACGTTGCGTAATGGTGGCCGCCAAGTTGATTCCGAATTGATGGATGTGATTCTGCAGGCGCTTGATACGATCAACGAGATGTTTAGCAAGGTTCAGAATCGAGAGCCTTTAGAGCCCGCATCTCCTGAGCTGCTGGAAGCCATGCATCAACTCAGTCGCCCCGCATCTGCGGCTCCGGTTAGTAAACCCGTTGCTCCAGTTGTTACCCCTCCTCCGGTTGCCGCTCCTGCTCCTGTCAGCTCAGGCGGTTCCATCGACGAGATTTCACAAGATGAGTTCGACCGTCTGCTGGACGAGCTTCATGGCCCGGGGAAAAACCCAGCTGCTGCGATTACCGCATCGGGTGATGGTGACATCACTGATGATGAGTTCGAGGCTCTCCTGGATCAATTGCATGGTCAAGGGAAACACATCACTAGTGCTCCTGCCGCGCCTGTGGCTCCGATGCAACAGGCTCAGTCGGAAGCAGATGCCCTGATCGATGATGATGAATTTGAACGTCTGCTCGATCAGTTGCATGGCAAAGGAAAGGCTCCGACGGCTTCTTTAGGTACGGAACAAGAAACGAAAGCAGAGCCTGATGCTCCAACTGCTCCTGCCATGAAGGCCCAGGCTGCTCCGGCCGCCGCCCAAGCATCACAACAGGTTCAAAGTGAAACGACGGTGCGGGTTGATACTCGAACACTCGACGTCATCATGAATATGGTTGGTGAGCTGGTTCTGGTGCGTAATCGCCTGGTTAGCCTGGGGATTGCCAGCAACAACGAAGAGATGTCAAAGGCTGTCTCTAATCTGGATGTGGTGACGGCGGATCTGCAAGGTGCGGTCATGAAGACCCGCATGCAGCCGATCAAGAAAGTGTTTGGTCGCTTTCCTCGCGTGGTACGGGATCTTGCTCGTAGCCTGAAAAAAGAGATCAATCTGGTCATGGAGGGCGAAGATACCGATCTTGATAAGAATCTGGTTGAAGCCTTGGCCGATCCCTTGGTTCACTTGGTGCGTAACTCCTGCGACCACGGCGTCGAAATGCCGGATGTTCGTCTTAAGGCTGGCAAGACCCGAGAGGGCTGTATCCGCCTGAGCGCCTCCCAAGAGGGGGATCATATCTTGCTGCAGATCGAAGACGATGGCGCAGGTATGGATCCAGAGAAGCTCAAGTCGATTGCCATCAAACGAGGGGTCATTGACGCTGAGTATGCAAGTCGCATGAGCGACACTGAAGCCTATAACCTGATCTTCGCTCCCGGTTTCTCGACCAAGCAGGAGATATCCGATATCTCTGGCCGCGGTGTCGGCATGGATGTGGTCAAGACCAGTATTACCCAGTTGAACGGTTCGGTGCACATTCACTCCGAGTTGGGTGTTGGCACCCGTCTTGAGATCAAGGTCCCTCTGACTCTGGCCATATTGCCGACCCTGATGGTCGAGGTGGGGCAGCAGACTTTTGCCTTACCACTGACCAGCGTCAACGAGATTTTCCACCTGGATCTGACTCGTGCCAAGATGGTGGATGGTCAGACGACAATTATTGTTCGCGACAAGGCTATCCCTCTGTTTTATCTGCAAGATTGGCTGGTGCGTGGCTCCAATCGGGGTTCTGGTCGTCGGGATAAGGGACATGTCGTTATCGTACAGATCGGAGCCAAACAGGTTGGTTTTGTCGTTGATAACTTGATTGGACAAGAGGAAGTGGTCATCAAGCCGCTTGATCGACTGCTGCACGGGACGCCGGGAATGGCGGGAGCAACCATTACCAGTGATGGTGGCATTGCATTGATATTGGACGTGCCTAACCTGTTGAAGGCTTATGCTCGTCGACGCTGAACATAGAGAATGAAGAGAACATGGTAGTTAAGGTATTAGTTGTAGACGACTCCAGCTTCTTTCGTCGCCGAGTCAGCGAAATCATTAATCAAGATCCTACGCTTGAAGTCATAGATACGGCGCAAAATGGCCGCGAGGCCGTTGAGAAGACTTTGCGGCTGCAACCGGATGTCATCACCATGGATATTGAAATGCCGGTGATGGATGGTATCTCGGCGGTGCGTGAGATCATGGCCAAGTGTCCGACTCCGACGCTGATGTTCTCTTCGTTGACTCATGATGGTGCTAAGGCCACTCTGGATGCCTTGGATGCGGGGGCTTTGGATTTCTTACCCAAGAAATTCGAAGATATTGCTCGTGACAAAGAGGAGGCCATCAAGCTTCTGCAGCAGCGAGTCAAGGCGATTGCTCGCCGCCGCCTCTTCATGTCGCCAGTTCGTCCGGCCCCAGTGCAGTCACCATCCCCCACTCAGTCGACAGTTTCTTCTGGAAGCACGGCTCCGTTTTCGACTCGATCTTCGACTCTCCTTAGTGAGCGCTCGACGATCCCAGCAGCCGTGGCTACTCAGGCTCCGGTAAATTTCAAGAAGTCGGGAAAGAGTTATCAATTGCTGGCGATTGGCACGTCGACGGGGGGGCCGGTTGCATTGCAGACGGTGTTGACTCAGCTACCTGCGAACTTTCCGTATCCGATTTTGCTGATTCAACATATGCCTGCTACGTTCACCGCCGCCTTTGCTGCGCGTCTGAATGGTTTATGCCAAATCAGCGTGAAGGAGGCCGAGGATGGTGATCTGTTGCGGCCTGGAGCGGCCTATCTGGCTCCGGGGGGGCGCCAGATGATGTTGGATGGGCGCGGTAGCAGTGCCCGCATCCGTATCATTGATGGCAATGACAAGGTCAATTACAAGCCCTGTGTCGATATCACGTTTGCCTCGCTGGCCAAGAGTCACGGCGATAAGGTTCTTGCCGTGGTGTTGACGGGCATGGGCGCCGATGGGCGTGACGGGGCTCGCTTGCTCAAAGAGCAGGGGGCAACGATCTGGGCGCAGGATGAGGCCAGTTGTGTAGTTTACGGCATGCCTCAGGCCGTAGCCAAAGCTGGCATCGCGTCCGAATCGCTGCCATTGGACAAAATTGCGCAACGTATCATGGTTGAAATAGGACGCTAAGCATGAGTCTTATCGGAATTTTCGTAGCAATCGCGTTTATTATCGGCGCCAACATTTTGGAAGGTGGCCACCCGAGTTCCTTGCTCAACTTGCCTGCCTTCCTGATCGTGATCGGCGGTGCCATCGGTGCTGTCATGGTGCAGTTTGCCTTTGGTGTTTTAATCGCCTCTTTGAAACAGTGTAAGTGGCTGCTGGCAGGACCTAAATTGGATCTGCATGCTCAGGCCGAGATGCTTGAAGGTATGTCGACGACGGCGCGGCAACAAGGTTTGCTGGCCTTGGAAAATCAGGTGGCCCAGATCGAGGATGCATTTACGCGCAATGGTCTGCAGATGATTGTGGACGGGGTTGATAAGGAACAACTGCACCAACTGCTCGAGAATGAAATCGAGATGGAACAGCATGAGCTGGAGCAGTCGGTCAAAGTATTTGAAGCCTTGGGGGGGTACGCTCCGACCATGGGGATCCTCGGGGCTGTATTGGGTTTGATTCACGCCATGGGTCTTCTCGACCAACCGGAAAAGTTGGGTCCTGCAATTGCGGTTGCATTCGTTGCTACCATCTACGGGGTAGGTTCTGCCAACATTCTGTTCTTGCCTGTTGCCAACCGCTTCAAGGCTTTTAATCATGAGATTGCACACTTCAAACTGATGGTGCTCGAGGGGTTGTTATCGATCGCCAGTGGTGAGAACACCATGCAACTCAAACGACGTCTGCAGGTTTACATCGGAGAAGAGTAAGCCATGGCAAAGAAAAAAAAGGCTGAGCCGCCAGAGAACCATGAACGCTGGTTGCTCTCTTACGCAGACTTCATGACTTTGCTATTTGCCTTGTTCGTTGTGTTATATGGCTTTGCCATGTCAGCACAGACCGAGGTCAAAGCCCTGGTGCAGGGACTCATCCAGAGTTTTACCGAGATGGGTTTTGTGACGGCTCGTCCTGGTTCAACGGTTTTGGGTGGTAACCTTGGTATCCAGTCGAGCAGCGATGACTCCGGCATCAGTGCCGCCTCTCCCAATCAGGTGATCACCATAGTCCAGGCTCCGACCCAAGGGGGTGGGGGTATGCTGGATTCGGGTCAGCCGCCTACTCAACAGCCCTTGCCCACCAATAGTTCCGAGATGGAGATCAAGGAGCAATTGCCGCTCGATAGTGAGACCAGCAATAGTTCTGGTGCACCATTTGAATCTCTCGAGAAAGAGTTCAACCAATCGTTGGAGGATTTGGTTGCAGCTGGCCTCATCAACATCAAGTCAGATGAGAACTGGCTGACCATAGAGTTGAGCTCTGGACTCATATTCCCGAGTGGCAGCGCCACCATACTGCTCAAAGCCAAGCCGATTCTCAAACAGATTGCCAAGACTCTGGCTCCGCTCAAGAATTATGTTCGTGTTCGTGGCTATACCGATAATGTTCATATTGGTAATGAACTCTATGCTTCCAACTGGGAGCTTTCGGCTTACCGGGCTATTTCAGTACTGAACAGTTTGAGTGGTGATGGCATTCCATCGGCCCAGCTGGCGATCGAAGCCTATGGCGAGTTTTCACCTTTTGCTTCTAACAGCACCGAGCGGGGGCGGGAAGTAAATCGCAAGGTCGTGATAGCGGTCTCTCGGTTTGCCTATACACCGAAATCGTTGCCAGTTATTGTCGATGAAGGATCTAAGCAGCCTGGACAAACGCGAAAGAAGCCGGAAATGAGTTTGGATAACTATGATGTCATCCAGTTACCGGATGGTCGTTTTAAATTAAAGAAGCAGGAATGACGCCTTGATAGTATGGACAGTAGCCAATCAGAAAGGAGGGGTGGGTAAGACCACGACAGTGGCTAGCCTTGCCGGTCTGCTAGCCACTCAAAATAAGCGGGTCTTGCTGATCGATACCGATCCCCACGCCTCCCTGACCAGCTATCTGGATTACGATTCGGATCTGCTGGACGGAACCCTATTCGATCTTTTTGGCCAGGAGGCCCCGGATCGGCATCAGGTTGAGCGGGTGATACTGCAGACCCGGTTTACCAATATCTGTTTGATACCGGCCTCGATTGCCCTGTCGACTCTCGATCGGACTCTTGGCGACCGTGACGGCATGGGGTTGATATTGCGGCGGGCACTGCAACACATCAAAGACTCTTTTGATGTTGTGTTGATTGATTGTCCTCCTGTGCTTGGTGTCATGATGGTGAATGCTCTGGCTGCCAGCAGCCGCATCCTGGTTCCGGTACAGACCGAGTTTCTGGCCCTCAAGGGGCTGGAGCGCATGATCAAGACATTTGAAATCATGCAGAACTCCAGCCAACTGCCATTTCACTACACGATAGTGCCCACCATGTTTGATAAGCGAACCAAGGCATCACTGCAGAGTCTGGAAACTGTGCGCGAATTGTATGGTTCGTCGGTCTGGGACTCAGTGATTCCGATCGATACGAAATTCAGAGACGCGAGCCACTTGCATGTGCCCCCCTCCATCTATGCCCCGGAGAGTCGAGGTAGCCATGCCTATCTTGAATTGCTCAATTATTTGATGCAGTGCGAGGGAGCCCAGTCATGACGCAAGGATCCCAACTCAAGGCGATGGATAGTTATTTTAAGTCACTGCTTTCTGAAACAGTGACGGATAACGTGCCGCAAGTTGTACCAGTCAAAGAACCGGTTGTGGCGGCACAGGTTCCCTTTGCGGAGCCCGTGGTTGAGCAACAGACCCGTTTGGCCGACTTGTTGGCTCAAGTTGAGCCGCTGAGCGAAGCCAAAGTGGTGGTGAAGACGGAGACTCAGGTCAAGGTCGCACCTAAGGTCCCGCAGCCGCCAGCACCTCCTGCCTGGAAGAATATCGATCCGGGCAAAGAGTTTCAGGCGCTGTTTTTTGTTGTCTCAGGTGTCACCTTCGCGGTGCCACTAACCGAACTGGGCGGCATTCACCAGCTTACCAAGATCAATACCTTGTTTGGTAAACCGGACTGGTTTGCCGGGGTCATGACCCAGCGGGAGACCCAGTTGAATGTGGTCGATACTACGCGCTGGATCATGCCAGGCCGTGAGGCGTCCGAGCCCTATCAGTATCTGGTCATGCTGGGTAACAGCCAGTGGGGTTTGGCTTGTCATGAGCTGCATGGAACCGAGCTCCTGGTGCGGGATCGGATCCAGTGGCGCGGTAGTGCAGGCAAGCGACCTTGGCTGGCCGGAATGGTAAAGGACAAGATGTGTGCCTTACTTCATGTGCAGGAGTTACTGGCTCTATTAGTGAAAGGGGTCAATATTGAGGGACTCTGAGATCGCTCTTTTTCGAGTTTATTGCTAATTTTGTTTCATGACGCCAGAAATAAGGAATCAAAACATGAGTCAGAAGCGTAACGTGGCGCAGAATGTTGCTGAAGATGAAGTGCTCCAGTGGGTGACATTTCAACTGGATCGTGAAACCTATGGCATCAATGTGATGCAGGTGCAAGAAGTCTTGCGCTATACCGAAATTGCTGCGGTTCCTGGTGCTCCAGACTATGTTCTGGGGATCATCAACCTGCGTGGCAACGTAGTGACTGTCATTGATACTCGCTCACGCTTTGGTTTGCAGCCTGCCGAGGTGGGGGACAATTCCCGTATCGTTATCATTGAAGCCGAGAAACAGGTTATTGGTATTTTGGTGGATAGCGTGGCGGAAGTCGTCTATTTGCGTGCTTCCGAAATCGACGTGGCTCCAAGCGTTGGGACCGAAGAGAGTGCCAAGTTTATCCAGGGCGTCAGCAATCGTGATGGTGAATTGTTGATCCTGGTTGATTTGAACAAGCTCTTGTCGGACGAAGAGTGGGACGAGTTGAATCTACTTTGATTACTGATCTGAATCTCTTGGCGTTGGGCTTGTCGGCAGCGGCCCTGTTGATAGCTCTTGTGACACTCATCGCTTGGTGGGTGAGTGAAGGGCGGAGCAAACGCAAGCTGCAAGCCATGGAGTTATTGGTCAAGGAGCTGCTCAAGGCACGAGACAGTGCCCGCAAGCAGCTCAACGAGTTGCATAGCAGTACGCTAGGTACGGGACAAAAGTTGGGTGAACTGGAAAAGGGGATCCTAGCCGTGGCCGAGCGGCAACAAGAGCTGGTGCTGCAGGATCCGGATAGTCGCCTCTACAGTCGTGCTGCTCGCATGGTCGAATTGGGCGCTGGTTTGAATGAAGTGATGGCTGAATGTGAGATACCCAAGGCAGAAGCCGAGTTGTTAATTTCACTGCGCAGCGCCAAGTCTCGCTAAGCAACGAGCTGCAGACTCAGAGATCCATCAACGAAAGCGGCTTTGGCCGCTTTTTCAATATATGGGTTGTTGCCCGTCGATATTCACGGGCACCGGATTCAGGCCTGGGTGTCCAGTGCCGTGCTGCCATCGGCTCTTCGCCAGTGATCGGGATACTTCCCTTGCAACAAGTAGGAGTAGGAGAGGATCTCGGCGATGACAACATAGAGAGCCGGGGGAACTGCCTCGCCCTCCTGTAGTGAGGACAATCGTTCGAGTAGGGCCGGATCCTGGTGGATATAGAGTCCGGCTTCCTGCGCCATTGCCAGGATCAATTCGGCCATATCCCCTTCGCCTTTGGTGGCGACGTGGGGGGCTTGGTGGCCATCATATTTCAAAGAAACCGCTCTTAACGGCTCATCGCTCGGTTGCGCCATGCTCAAATCCTGATTGAAAGTCCTGATGGGGTGTCATCGTTGCCCCCTGGCTCATCGGCGGGTGGGTTCACCTTACCCTGGCGGCAGCCAAATTGGGTTGGTTGCAGCCCCAACTCGCGAAAGCGGCCTTCGAGCAGGGGCAAGGTTTCTCGCACTCGGTCGACAGTGGTCAGGCGTTCAGCCATGACTTGAAGTTGAATATCGGGAATATCCAGTCGGGCCCTGATTTGGATCGCCCCAAGTTGCGGTGGCTCCAGATAAAAGCTGAGCGTCCACTGGTATGGGTTATGTTTACCGGGCGAGCGCTGCATGCTGAGACCACTCTCCCGTCCTCCGGGTTGCTGGGGGGGGAGAGGAATATAGTTCGGCAGTGGTTGCTGTGTTTCCTGATGCAACTGTTTGAAACGCTCAGTCTGTCCGAGCAAGGATGCAGCCATCTTCTCGGTTAATTGCTTATGTTCTTCCGTGAGCAGTGGATTAGTTTGCTGCTCTCTCCGCGGGTTTGTCTCATCGGCTTCGGCCTGCAATTGCTGGAGGCGGATGGAAAAGAGTGTCAAAGCCCACTGTTGCAGGGCTCGCCCCGTTGAGGATGAGGAGGAGAGTGGTTGCTGCAAGAAGTCGAACCACTGTTCAACCTCACTGCTCTGCTGCAATGGGCTCTGTAAGGCATCATAAAGCCGTTGTAACGAGGGGCGAAGCAGATCAGGCAGACGTCTGGCACCGAGTTGCTGACCAATCTCGAAGATGAAGGCTCCTAAGGGCATAGGCAGCGGCATGATTGGTGGTGAGGTGAGAGAGTTCACCATGGGTTGTGGGGATTGGGAGACTGCCGTATGCCCCTGCAGTAGAGCACCCATACGTTGAAGCAGCGGCAAGCTCTCCGCTTTTTGGCTAACAAGGCTCAGTGCCTCGAGTAAACGGCTGGTGTCGTTAGTGGTTTTCACAGCACCCTGACTTGGCGCCGCCTCGACTGCTGCCGGGGTGGGGGGAGCCGCTTTATCTCCTTGAATGGGTAATTCGATGCCTTTGTTGGTCGCCGGTGGCAGATTTACCCCGGAGAGCGGCATGCGAGTCGGTGACACGGCTGGAGGAGTCTTGCTACCGGCATGATTGGCTTCGCCCTGACCTGAGGACAGCTCTTCGGGTAATGTCGCGCCTTGTCCGGTCGTCTGACTGCTGTTACTGCCGGGAGGCGGTGCCGGAGTACCAGGTGCGGCAGTGCCTGGCTGGGGAAGCGTTGGCTTCGAGCCTGACTGGCTCTGCAGGAGAAACTGCAAGGTAGCGCGACTGAGCTGATCCAGATTCATCATCTGGCGCTTATCGATTTCGGCTGAGGGCAGGGCAATTTGCTGTTGCATCAGGGTGCTTAACAGGTTGCGATTGATCTGCGCGACGGGGATCCTCAGGGCAATCGACTGGACCAGCCACTGCATCAGTGCGCGCCCCGAGCTACTCGTCTCCTGCAAGGATAGTGGCAACTGCTGCATCAGGGTCGTTACCAAATTCGGGGTGGCGGCTAGGTGGCGCAACAGCACCGGCATCTCATCCTGAGTCATCACCTGTTGATTCAGTAGTGGATCCTGAGGTCGTAACAGTGGTAATAGGCGCTGCAGTAATTGCTGCAAAGGCTGGTTTTCCGGACTTGTTCCTGACGATTGGCTGGTGTTTTCCAATTGGCTACTGAGCAGACGTAACAGGGCCTGCTGCTTTTGTGCGACCTCATCGGGGAGTTGTCCCTGCTGACGGGTCAACTGGGACAGGTATTGCCGCATGAGCGCCGCAGGCGAGTTGACGGCAGCACCATCTTGACGCTGGGTTTGATTGCTCGCGTTGTCGAGTGACTCGCCATCAGCATAGTGCTGCTGTGCCGCCGGAGCTGAATCGTTAAGCTTGATGTCGGACACTGTCACTCCCTTTGCTGGCGGCTCCGAAAAGCATGATGGTCTGGGTGTGATTACCGAGCCTGGCTATCTCGTTGCTTGTTGAATATATCAGTCATGACCAAGCTTGATGCCTGGCGGCGTATTCGGTCAAGAGAGGCACGGCAGATGTGTGGCCCCAGTTGAATTGGTGGCACCAAGGTGCAGGATGCGGTTGCGCATCGGGGGCGTCAAGTGACTGGGGCGATTGATTTCCCGAATATTGGCGAACTTGGGGTATAATCCGGCGCAAATTAGCCATTGAAACAACCAAAAGACTAAGGGATCTGACTGGCATGGTAAGCAGAAGACATTATTTGCTGGCATGGGCTCTACTCTGGCCATTGGCTGGTAGTGCTGCCGTTGAATCGTCGCATCAGGTAGCGAGCGGACCTGGTGGGGCGGTCGATCCCTACGAGTCGATTAACCGTTTAAGTTGGGAACTCAACTATAGCTATCTGGATCGGTATGCTTTGCGTCCGGTCGTTCACAGCTATGTCGAGTGGGTGCCCCAGCCGGTCCGTAATGGTGTTGGTAATTTCACGGAAAACTTCAATGAGGCCAACTACTTCGTCAACAACTTGCTGGTTGGGCGAGTTGTGGACTCGGGTACCAGTGTTCTGCGTTTTGCCGTGAACTCAACCTTTGGTTTGTTTGGCTTTGTCGATGTGGCTCAGGATATGGGGCTCGAACGTCGAGCCATGAGCATGAGCACTGTGTTGGGCAAGGCGACGGTCAATCAGGGCCCCTATTTCATGGTGCCTGTCTATGGGCCGACGACGATGCGGGATGCTATCGGTGATACGGTTGACGGTCTCTATTTTCCATATGCCAGCATGGGCTGGGGATTCCGACTTGGCCTGTGGGCTGTTGATGGTTTGGACAGCCGCTCCCGCCTTGTGCAGCAGGAAGCCGTATTAGACAACTCGCTGGATCCCTATGGTTCGGCTAAAGATTTCTATCTGCAGTATGAAGAGGCGAAGGTGCAGGATGGACGGCCCAAATCGGCATTACCATCCGGTGAGCAGCAGAACTCGGATGATGGTGCTCTCGATCAATACATGGATGAGATCGATTGATCTCCCAACGGATACAAGAAGGCCCCGTATTTCGGGGCCTTCTTGTATCTGTCTCTTGAAACAGCACTTGCAAATCGGTAGCGGATTGGTAAGGTGTGGGAAATCGCTAGTGCGAAAACTGTCTTGTGTCAACAATCAAAGGTCAGTCCAGTTGCACTATTTGTGTAAAGAAAAGTTTACTAGGTTGGTTGCCATCATGCATAGAGATAGTCTGAACAACGTTTATATCCAGTCCGAAAGTGTCTTGATGACTCCGGCCGAGCTGAAGGAGCGGGTTCCGGTATCTGCCGATGCCTTGGAGTTCATCGCCAATGCTCGTCAGACCATAGCCAACATCATTCAGCGCAAGGATCACCGCCTGCTGGTGGTCTGTGGTCCCTGTTCGATTCACGACATGGATGCGGCGAAGGAGTATGCACAGCGTCTCAAGGAGTTGCATGATCGTTATGCAGACAGCCTCTACATTGTCATGCGGGTCTATTTTGAAAAGCCGCGGACGACTGTGGGCTGGAAGGGGTTCATCAATGACCCGAATCTGGACGGCTCGTTTGACATCGAACTCGGGCTGACCAAAGCGCGTGAGTTGTTGACCTGGTTGGCTGAGCTGCGACTGCCCCTGGCAACCGAGGCTCTGGATCCGATCAGCCCGCAATACCTGGCGGATCTCTTCTCCTGGTCGGCTATCGGCGCCCGGACGACCGAATCGCAAACGCACCGCGAGATGGCTTCGGGGCTTTCGATGCCGGTTGGCTTCAAGAATGGCACCGATGGCAATCTGGAGACGGCGATCAATGCCCTGAAATCTGCGGCGGCGCCTCACACCTTCATGGGGATTAATCAGCAGGGGCAGGTTGCCCTGCTGCAGACTCAAGGTAATCCGGATGGTCATGTGATCCTGCGCGGAGGCAAGCATCCAAATTACGATTCGGTCAACGTATCTTTGGCCGAACAGGCGCTGGCCAAAGGCAAGCTGCCGGCTCGACTGGTGGTTGACTGCAGCCATGGTAACTCCAGCAAGAACCATGAGTTGCAACCTCTGGTTGCAGCCAATGTCATCCATCAGATCCAGGATGGCAACACCTCGATCCTCGGTATCATGCTCGAATCCAACCTGGGGGCGGGGAGTCAATCCAGTGAACAACCCAAGAGCCAGATGCAGTATGGCATCTCAATCACGGATGCCTGCATTGATTGGGAGGCAACAGCGACACTGTTGGCCACCTGTCATGATGAGCTGAAGGGGCCGCTCAAGGCTCGACTCCAGCCCTGATTGGACCGCATAATGAGCTCCGGTCAAGGCCGGAGCTTTTTTTGGGATGGTTAAAGGATGAATGAAGAATTAAACGCCCTGAGGGATCAGATTGATGCGGTGGATCAGCAGTTAGTTGCGTTGTTGGCTCAGCGTCTGGCACTGGTTGCCGAAGTAGGCGAGGTCAAGAGCCGTCACGGGTTGCCCATCTACGCCCCCGATCGTGAGGCGGCCATGTTGGCCAAACGTCGTGCCGAGGCGACGGCCAAGGGTGTACCTGCCGATTTGATTGAAGATGTGCTGCGTCGTGTCATGCGCGAGTCTTATAGCAGCGAAAATGATTCCGGCTTCAAGTGTGTTCGCCCAGAGCTACGTTCGATCGTGGTAATTGGTGGGGCGGGTCAGTTAGGACGCTTGTTCGTCAACATGTTCCGCCTTTCGGGCTATCAGGTCGAGATCCTGGAGCGCAATGACTGGCCTCAGGCCGAGCAGATGCTCAGTCGCGCCGGCATGGTCGTTGTGGCTGTGCCTATCGATGCCACCTGTGAGGTGATTGATAAGCTGAAGATGCTGCCTGCCGATTGCGTTTTGGTGGACTTGACCAGTGTCAAGAGTCAGCCGCTGGAGCATATGTTGGCGGTCCACCCAGGGCCTGTTCTGGGCTTGCACCCCATGTTTGGTCCGGATGTTTCGAGTCTGGCCAAGCAGGTCGTGGTGTACTGTGCCGGGCGGCAGGAAGCCGACTATCAGTGGTTGCTGGATCAGATGCGCATCTGGGGAGTTCGGCTGCACAGTGTGACCGCCGAGGAGCATGATGAGGCGATGAGCCTGATCCAGGCGCTGCGTCACTTCACCAGCTTCGTCTACGGGGTCCATTTGAGTGAAGAGAAGGCGGATCTCAAACGCTTGCTGGCTCTGAGTTCCCCCATTTATCGGCTGGAGCTGGCCATGGTCGGTCGCCTGTTTGCCCAAGATCCGGCTCTGTATGCGGATATCATTCTCTCATCGCCCCGCAATGTGCAGATGATCCGTCGCTACCATCAGCGGATGGGCGAGGCGATCACCATGTTGGAGGCTGCGGATCGGGATGGGTTTATCGCGACCTTCCACCGTGCCGCAGAGTTTTTCGGAGACTACGCCGGTCAGTTTTTGCGTGAAAGCAAGATGTTGCTGGCTCAGGCTCATGACAGCCGTCACCACGAGTCACTGTAGTTTCGCAACCAGCTTAAACAAAAGGCGACCCTAGGGTCGCCTTTTGTCTTTCTGGGCCGATTATTCGCCCGTAGGAACCAAATATTCGGGCAGCGTCGTTGGCCGCACATCCTCACTGGGATAGCAACCCAATACCTTGAGGGCACGGACAATTTCGTTGAGCTGCTTGAGTGCCGCCTGCATCGCCGGATCATTCAGGTTGGCTGCCACGTCGATATAGAACATCTCTTCCCACGGGTTGCCTTGCATCGGGCGCGACTCCAGCTTGGTCATGTTGATGCTGTGATTGCGCAGCACCAACAGAGCCTCAACCAGGGAGCCGGCTTTCTGGGCCGTGGAGAGGATCAAGGTGGTCTTGGCCGGGATTTGGGGGGCGACTTCGATAGCCTTGCGAGCCACGACGATGAAGCGAGTGATGTTGTCCTGTTGATTGGCCAGATTGGTGGCGATCGGATGCAGACCGAACAGTTCACCACCGGCAGCACTGCCGAGCGCACCGGCGTGCGGGCTTGCTTGGGCCTGCACCTTGGCCATGGCGGCCGAAGAGGAGTCGCAATACTCCAGATGAACATGACTCATCTGCTCATGCAGGTAGTTCGAGCATTGTTGAATCGGTTGCGGGTGGGCATAAATGGTGGTGATTTGGCTGATATCCGTGGGTATTGCTGTCAGCAGGCAGTGCTCGATCGGCAGAGTCAATTCACCGACGATGGAGAGGCTGGTGCGCTGCATCAGATCATAAACCTCATTGATGCTGCCTGAGCTGGTGTTTTCAATAGGCAGCACGCCGTATTGCACCCGTCCAGATTCCACCTCGTCGATCACCTGCTGGAAATTGTTGCAGCTGGCCTCCAGTACCTGGTCGGTATGTCGGCTCAGATACTTGCGGGCGGCCAGACTGGAGTAAGAGCCGCGAGGCCCCAAAAACGCAATACTGGTTAGGCTGCCCTGTTGATCGGCATTGAGTTGGTCCTGAATGTAGGCTTGCTGGCTCAGGACTGAGTCTTCGATGATCAGGTGGTAAATCTGGCTGATGTAGTGGGGGGAGAGCCCCTGCGGACGCCCCTGCTGGATCAGTCCTTCCAGCAACTCCTGCTCGCGAGCCTGGTCGCGGATTGGACGCCGATCGACCTGCTTACTGCGTGCCACTTCGATGCTGAGTTGCTTGCGTCGAGCCAGAAGACGCAATAAATCGCCATCCAATTGGGTGATCTCATCCCGGATGGTTTCCAGTGTGGCCATGTAATACTCCCTCAAACGTATAGATCCTGGGCCTGAACCAAGCGCCGAATCGATGGATTCATCC
>RRZU012312911.1_pt1 | contig 14685 bp, 12 predicted proteins | sample 2165561 | NCBI WGS metagenome assembly RRZU01 (sample SAMN10456909, study PRJNA506462) | wastewater metagenome | isolation source: wastewater sludge | place: USA: Moscow, Idaho
AACAAAAATACAACCTTTTGAAGAAAATTCTTTTACTTTCGGACACGCATTCTTATATCGACGATAGAATTTTGGAATATGCGCAACAAGCGGACGAAATTTGGCATGCTGGCGATATTGGCGATATTTCTGTAACCGATAAATTGGCTGAAATAAAACCTTTGCGAGCTGTCTATGGAAATATTGATGATAATAAAGCTCGCGCAGAATTCCCGCTCAACAACAGGTTTACGTTAGAAGGTGTTGATGTTTGGATTACGCATATTGGTGGTTATCCAGGAAAATATAATCCTGCAATTCGAAAAGAAATCACAGAAAATCCTCCGAAATTATTTATTTGTGGACATTCACATATACTAAAAGTGATGCCTGATAAACAATTGGGTTTAATTCATATGAATCCAGGCGCTGTTGGTAAACACGGTTTTCAGAAAGTTCGTACGATGTTACGTTTTGAATTAAATAAAGGAAGAATCGAGAATTTAGAAGTGATTGAGTTTAAGAAATGATTTGCGAGATTCGTAGCTCGAGTTTCGAGATTCGTATTTCGCACATCTAACCTCGCTTTATTTCGCCAACTTAAATTCTTTCAGAATAGTAATAAACTTCGGATTAGTGATATATTCTCTAAATTCGTGCGAATCTTGTCCAGAAAAATCCGTTTCTTCTAAGAATGTATAATTTTTAGAAAGTTCATCAAACAAATCTTTTTTGTAACCAAAATCTGTCGCAATCAAACTTCGAGATAAAAACCCAATCTTTCCTTTCCCTAATACATAATCCGTATCATTTATCGTGATATGCATGCGTTTTAACTGAGGTGTAAACGTTTTTAATTGATTATTATCCAACGTAAAATCAACTTTTCCAATTGCAGGCGCCAACATAATACTATAAATTTTATTATTATTTTCTAACAACGTTTCTGCATTCGTAAAATCGACATGATGCGCATTTTCAGCACGTTTTATCTCACTTTCGCGCAACGAAGGATTCACCAACGAACTCAAAACAACCGATGCGCCACGACTATGCGAAATCAAATAAACATCTTTGTTATGAATGACATTCAAAATTCTACGAAGTCCAAAAACGCCCGCCATTTGGCTATTTGTCGTTGCACTTACCCAAACTTTTGCTGCTCCAAAAAGACTTTCGTTCACCAATCCATCCCAATAAAAATTAATTACCTCATCATTCGAAGAATTAATATTCATATAAGTTTTGGCTTTGTTGTAATTTTTTAGGCTAAACAAATAATCATTGTCAATTCCATGCACAAAAATGATGACACGGTTCTTATTTTTAACTCTTTTTTCAATATTTTTCAAACGCAAACTTTCATAAGAAGTTAATTGATTTTGAAAGTTACTTTCAGTCGCAATTTTCATCAACGAATAATCTCTACGACTTGCATTTTTAGGAGGTTTACCATACGATTTCAACCAATTATCTGGGTAAAAATTTCCGTTTTGATCCACAAAAGAACTTGTTGTATTCGGTTGAATAAAATTATTTGGATTCTGAGAAGTTGGCACATTATGTATTGCTGCACATGACGTTAAAAAACTAATCACGAAGATATAAAACAAGTTTTTCATATGATAAAAATTGGTATGCGAAGTAACTACAATTTTCTTTATTTCGCAATAGATTTTGTACCTTCAACCATAAGTTTAACAAGGTTTTAAGTGAAATATACAATCAAACAAATTTTAGCCGAAACAAATCATCGTGCTTGGCAATATCCTTCAAAATCGTGGAAATATTATCAAGAGTGGAACAAAGCGCTATTTTTTCATTACAAAATTGACAAAGAAATTTTGAGAGAATTAGTTCCAAAAGATTTAGAAATTGATGAAATAAATGATTCTGCTTGGGTCTCGCTTGTCGCATTTACAATGGAAAAAATTCGACCTCGCTTTTTGCCTGCATTCTCTCCTATTTCTGATTTTGATGAAATTAATTTGAGAACTTATGTAACAAAAAAAGGAAAACCTGGTGTTTATTTTTTATCGATTGAAGCTGGAAAATTATTTTCTGCAATTTTAGCAAAATCATTGTCAGGTTTACCTTACGAAAAATCAAATATCAATAGAACCGAAAATTCTTATCAAGCCAATCATCCCAAACGAAATTTCTCTTTATTAGCGGATTTCCATGTTGGAATGCAAGTAAAACACAAAAGTGAATTGGATTTATTTTTGACTGAACGATATTGTTTGTATTTAGAAGATAACGATCAATTGTTTCGTTATGAAATCCAGCATTTACCATGGAAAATCAATCAACTTGAATTAGAATTTTTAACGATTGATTATCAGCTTCAAAACTTAAATATCGATTCGAGACCAGATTTAGTGCATTATTCAGAAGGTGTGCAAGTTGTCGCTTGGGAGAAGGAAAAAGTTTAACAATTAAATTTTCTTTCTCAACAAATGTTGCATTTCATTAAACCATTCTCGTTGAGAACCATCATCTATATAACCAACTTTTAGATACAAATCATATGCTGATTTATTTTTGAAATTAACCGCTAAAACCAATTCATCAATTGTAGGAAAATTATCTTTTACAAAATCATCCATCAAAATCATCGAAATTTTTCCGTATCCCTTTCCTTGAAATTCTGGATTTATCGATAGAGAGCGCAACAACAACGAATTCGTATTATTCGTCATCTCCAATTTATCGTCACCATAATCTAACACAAAAAAACCAATTGGTTCTTCATCTAACAAAATTGTAATTGGTTTTGCATGTCCATCTGTGCGTAATTTCAAACGCTCAAAAGTCTCACTAGGCAAGGCTGTAAAAGGAATTTGGTCTTCTGGCAAATTATATAACAAAGCATCGTAATGTTTGGTTTCTGTATGTTTGAGTTGAATTATTGACATGGATGATTATTTTCAAATAAAAGTAATTAAAACATTCTAAATCCTATATAAAAACAACAAGGTTTATCTATTAAATTTTAATGAATTATCAATAAAAATTTAAAATCATTCTAACTAAAATACTTTTTAAATTGTAGATAATTTCAATCTAAAATCTACAATTATGGATAATCAAAATAAGTTAAATATTCAAATCGGGACAACTCAAAACTCTGATGGTATCTATATAGAAGTCACAGAAAATGGACCTTATTTACTGCACGGAAAACCTAAAGTTGTGCAGCAATTTATCGTTCCAAATCAGCAAGGAACTTCTGTCAATTACCAAGAAGGTGAAGAATTTGAAGCAAAGGATGCAACTTATCTTTGTCGTTGTGGATTATCTCAGCACAAACCTTATTGTGATGGTTCGCATAAAAAAGCAGCAGAAAATGGTGTGGATTTAACTGAAAGAGCAACTTTTAATCCCGAATTATTAACTGCAGAAGTTATAGAAGGACCTGTTGTTTCGCTTAGTGATGATGAAAAATTATGTGCTTTTGCTCGATTTTGTGATAATGGAAAACGCATTTGGAATCAAGTTGAAGATTCTACACAAAACTCTGTTGATTTGAGTGTTGAAATGGCGCATCATTGTCCTTCTGGACGATTGATTGTTTGGGATGAGAATAATCAACCAATCGAAGACGATAACACCTCAGCTTCTGTTGGAATTATTGAAGATGTTGCGAATGATTTGAGCGGTCCTTATGCGTTATGGGGAGGAATTCCGCTAAAAAGTGCGAATGGCGAATATTACGAGTTGCGAAATCGACAAACAATTTGCCGTTGTGGACAATCTTCTAATAAGCCTTTTTGTGATGGAACACATGCTTCGATGAGATTTCAAGATGGCTTATCAAAACAACCAAAAGCAGACGGAAAAGTTTTTTAATAAAATGATATTAACATAAAAACGCTCAAGATTTTCTTGAGCGTTTTGTATAATAATGATGTTTATATTTTTAGTTATTAATTACACCAGAACCTAAAAGTTCGTCATCAACATACCAAGCACAGAATTGACCTTCTGTAATCGCAGATTGAGGATTTTCAAACTCGACATACATTCCGTTTTCAGCTTTGTGTAAAATTGCTTTTTGCAAAGGTTGACGGTAACGAATACGTGCCATCACTTCCATTGTATCGTCTGTTTTTAAAGTTAAATCTTCTCGAACCCAATGTACTTCTTCCTCTTTTATAAACAATGCTTTCTTCAATAAACCTGAATGATCAGCACCTTGACCTGTGTAAATAACATTTGTCTCTACATCTGTATCAATAATAAACAAAGGTTCTACTTTTCCTCCAACTCCCAATCCTTTTCGTTGACCGCGAGTGAAATAATGCGCACCTTGATGTTTACCTACAATTTCTCCATCTTCTTGTTTATATGAGAAACCTTTTGCTTCGAAATCTAATGCTTCATATTTATTTGCAAAAGTTGGAATTTCACGTTTATATCCGTTCCAATCTTTGGTTATTTCTACAATTACACCTTCTTTTGGTTTTAATTGTTGTTGCAAAAATTCGGGTAAACTAACTTTTCCAATAAAACATAAACCTTGCGAATCTTTCTTATTCGCTGTAACCAAGCCTTGCTCTTGCGCAATTCTTCTTACTTCTGGTTTTTCTATATCTCCAATTGGGAATAATGCTTTGCTTAATTGATCTTGCGACAATTGACACAAGAAATACGATTGATCTTTATTGTTATCATTACCTTTTAACAATTGAAAAATCTCTTTTCCATTTTCATCAATTGTAGAAGTTTTTCGTGCATAATGTCCTGTTGCAACGTAATCTGCTCCAAGCTCTAAAGCTGTTTTCAGAAACAAATCGAACTTAATTTCTCGGTTACATAACACATCAGGATTTGGTGTTCTTCCTTGCTCGTATTCATTGAACATATAATCTACAATACGTTCTTTGTACGAATCAGACATATCAATGACCTGAAAAGGAATATCTAATTTTTTAGCTACCAACAAAGCGTCTGCACTATCTTCTATCCATGGGCATTCATCTTCCAACGTTACCGATGCATCGTTCCAATTACGCATAAATAATCCGATCACATCATAACCTTGCTCTTTTAGCAAATAGGCTGTAACACTTGAATCTACTCCTCCAGAAAGTCCTACGACAACTCTTTTCATCTTAAAAAATTTCAGTCTACAAAGTTATAAAATAATATTCGACGAATGATTATCCTACATCAATCTATTTTTTGAATGATTTTGGTTGAAAAAATAAGATAAAAATAAGGGTACAAATTCCAGTTAAAAACGGATAATATAAATTAGATAAAACATCTACAGAAGAAACTTTTGTCACTTTAGATACTGCATTTGCAGCAGCAACAGCCGCTAAAACTTGCGCACCATAAGGTAAGATTCCTTGTACAAAACACGAAACCGTATCCAAAATACTTGCCACACGTTTTCCTTCCAAATCATGATGATCAGAAATATCTTTTGCTATTTTACCGCAAATCAAAATTGTAATCGTGTTGTTTGCTAAACAAGCATTTGCCAAAGCTGTAAGCGACGCAATACTCATCTCGGCTTGACGTTTTGTTTTGATATTTTTGGTCAAATGATAAATAATAAAATCTAATCCACCATTTAGACGAATAATTCCAACAATTCCGCCAATGATTAAACAAATAATACTCAACTCAAACATTCCTTTGAAACCTTCATTAATAGAAGAAACTAAGTCTAGTAAAGGAACACCTGAATAGAACAAACCAATTCCAAGAAACGATAGAATTCCTACAATTAAAGCCCAAATCACATTAATTCCAGACATTGCAAGTCCAAAAACTAATAGATAAGGTAAAACTAAAATCAAGTCAAAATCTAACTGTTTTCCTTGGAAATTGGTTGTGTCAAAATGTTGAGAAAGTGAAAAATATATAATCGTCGAAACAATAGCTGCTGGAACTACTATTCGAAAATTAGTTTTAAATTTAGATTTCATGCTCACTTCTTGCGTACGTGTTGCAGCAATCGTTGTATCAGAAATAAACGATAAATTATCGCCAAACATCGCTCCACCAACCACTGCGCCTAACAAAATTGGCATAGAACCTGGAATCATTTTATCCATTTGTACTGCAATTGGCGCAACGGTTACAATTGTTCCAACCGACGTTCCCAAAGCTGTCGCAATAAAGCAAGACAACAAGAAAAAACCTGCTACAATAAAGGAAGAAGGAAGATAATTCAAGAATAAATTTACTGTTGATTCTACCGCTCCAATTGTAGACCCTAAACTTCCAAAAGCTCCAGCGAGAAGAAAAATTAAAATCATTAACATTATCGTTTCCTCTCCTGCATTCTTACAAAAAGCTTCTGCTTTTGTATGAAATGAAACCTTAGGGAACTGAACAAATGCAATTACGAGTGCCAACATGAAAACAACCAATGCTGGAACAGAGTAAAAATCGTTCAGATAAATAGATGCCGAAAAATAGACAAGTATGAAAATGATTAAAGGCAATAAAGCCCAAAAATTTCCTTTTTTTATGATCATATTACTAAAAATTCAGAAAAATATTCTGCAAATATCTATCGAAATTTTAAAACATGAAAATCAAATATTTATTGATTTATAAGTTTTTAGGACAGTAGAATAAAAAAAGGAACATCTTTCGATAGACATTCCTTCATTTAGAAAAATTTTCTAAAAATTGTATTTTTATTTCGCAATTAATTTATTTGTTTGTGTAATTGCGCGTTCATTTTTTTCAAGAATCCAAGCCTGACCTTTTATTTTTCGCATAATATTATCATACGTACGCATCAAAAAAACATTATAAATAGCTTCTGATAAATGCTTTGGTTTATGTGCTAACGAACGCAAACTCATCGAAAAACCTGGCGTCAAATATTTCATGTAATGCCACCAACCTTCTGGCATATATAGCATTTCTCCGTGTTTTAGGTCTGCAACCATCGGATTAATATGTTTCAACGCTGGCCATTTATCAAAATCAGGATTATCAAAATCAATATCTTCTCGACAAATTACCGAATGTGGAATTTTGTACATATACTTCGAATCCTCCGGCGGAACAATAATACAACGTTTTTTTCCTGCAAAATGAAAATGCAAAATATTCGCTAAATCGATATCATAATGCATAAAAACATTCGATCCTTCACCTCCAAAAAATAACATTGGCATCGATTTGAAAAGATTCAAACCCAAATCTGGCATTTTATAATCTTGTTGTAATTGCGGAACTTGACTCATCAAATTGTACAAAAATATACGCAAATCTGTCGGCTCACTTTGCAGCAAACCCACATATTCAGACATTTTCATCTTTGCAACTGGCTCATTTACTTTCTTCGTATAATCAACCGGATCATTATTATATAAAGGAACAACCTTGTCGCCTGCAACTTGTTTTATATACTCAAAATTCCACTTTTCGTACGCAGGCCAATCCTCTGTAATTCGCTCTACTACAACTGGTTTTTGAGGTTTAACGTAATATTTCTGAAAATCTTTTGCAGAAATACTTTCTACTCTTTCAACTTCTGTGAAATTAAAATTCATCTTTTATGTAAAATAAAGTGCAAATTTACTTAACTTTTTTATTAAATCTGAATGATGCAATTATTAAACCAATCTTTTTTAGATATGATTGAATAATTATTTCTGATTTGATAATTTATTAAATATACATTAAACTTTACAATAACTTATGATAGAAAACACATCAATTCTTTCATTATCTTTACATTGAATTTTTAAAATTGATTCGTTGAACGCAAAAAATCTATTTTTTTCCATTTTTTTTATTCTACTGAATACATTTTGTTGTGCACAGCAAATTTTTCCGTATTTGGAACTTAAAAATGAGGAAGATTTTGAAAAAATAGATGCAATTTCTCTCGAAAATAACTACAATTTTCATCATTTATTGGGAAATTTGAGTCATACTTTTACTTTTCTGAACAATTCTTCGGAAGATATTTCGGCTAAATTTATTTATCCTTATCAGCCTTCTCAAAATGTGTACGAATTAAAAGCTTTTGTAAATGATAAAATTTTCGAAATTCAATCCAAATCGATTGTAGATATTCGAAAAGAGTTAAAAAATATTGATGCTTCAACTATTTTTAAAAATCAACACAACAATCAAGTTTTACAATTAGATTTAGGAAAAATTCCTGCGAATACTATACTAAAAATTCAGCTAAAAGTTTCGAAAATTGTTGAAGAAAATAGTTTTAATTATCAAGTTTCGTTTCCAGAATTTATCGTCAAACGAACAGAATCTTTTACGCAAATTCATCGTTGGAACAATCAATTGAATGGTTTTCCGAAAAACATAAATTCTAATATTCATCTTTCTGGAAATTTCCCGATTTCAAAAATTGTTTCTGATTTAAAGTTTTCAAAGGAAAATGATCGAAATTATGTTTCAAAAAATTCGGATAAAAAGATTCCAACTCTTCAATATGCTTATACAAAAAATGAACTACAAACCGGAATTGAAACATTTACCGAAAATGGTTGCGATTATATTTTAGGATCAATTGAACCAGCAAATAATCCTTCTAAATATAAAGCTTCGCGAGAATTTTTATTTGTTTTAGATACTTCTGGATCAATGATGAATCAACCAATTGAAACTGTTAAAAAGTTGATGAATCAAATTTTACCAAATTTAACCGAAACAGATAAATTTAATGTGTTGGTTTATTCCACAAAAAATGAATTAATTTTTAATTCTTCTCAATTTCCAACCAAAGAAAATATCAATTTAGCTTTAGAAAAAATTAATTCTTTGAATGGAACTGGCGAAAAATTATTGGACGAAGCAATAGAGCAAATTCAGAAAAATCCTTTTGATAAAAACTATAAACGAATCATTACAATTATATCGGATGGAGCAATGAATTTGAATGAAACTGTTTACAATTCACTTCGAAATTATGCAAAAGACACACAATTTATAACTTTAGGAATTGGAAAAGAATTGGATTATCGAGCGATGAATTTCATAAGTTTGGCAACAGGAACGCTTCCGATTACGATCAATGAACCAAAGGAATTGAATCAAAAAACAACTCAATTTCAGCAAGCTGTTTTAAATTCTTCTATTTATCATCTTAAAGTTCAATCCTCGCAAATCAACCTCAACGAAACGTTTCCGAAGAATTTCAATACATATTTAGCTCAAAATTCGGTCAATTTTGTTTCGCGCGATTGTAATCTTCGTTATCCAAAAAAAATAGAAATTATTGGTAATCAATCCAACCAAAATTTCACTCAAAACTTTGAGATTAAACAACCAAATCCAAGTGAATTTACAGAAGCAATTAAGTTTTATTGGGCAAAACAAAAGATCGATTATCTCTTAAAAGATGAGGAACGTTGCGGTGAAATGTGCAAAAAAGATGGACGATATCGAAAAGAAATTGAGAAAATTGGAACTGAATTTAACATTTCAACTCCTTATAATTTATTGATTCAGAAAGGAAATATAGAAAATTACAACAATGATTATGATTCAGATGGCGATGGCGTTATGGATATCGAAGATGAATGTCCGTATATAAAGGGAAATCGTTTTGGGAGCGGTTGTCCAGAAAGCAATTTGAGTGATAAAAAGATTGGAAATTATGTTCAAGATTATTCCAATTATTTAATGGAAACAGTCGAATTCAATTTTGATAAAGCTGAAATCAGAGCGATTGATTATGCCAAATTGAATGAAGTTGTTGCAATTATGAAACGAAATCCGTCGCATCATTTTATCATCGAAGGTCATACAGACGCCGTTGGAACTGAATCTTATAATTTCGATTTATCACAACGAAGAGCAAATGCGGTATTGAATTATTTGGCAGAAAAAGGCCTAAATAAAAATCGATTTTCAATTTCTGCCAAAGGCTTTTCGGATTTGAAACACAAAGAATGTAATCCTGCCACAAATTGTATTGATTGGAAAAATTTTGAGAATAGACGCGTGAGGTTTAAGGTAAATTAAATATCATATTCAAAATAGATAAAATAATGTAGATAAGTAAAATTATAATTGGTAGTAATGATGTTGTTTTTTTGAATTTTAAATAGCTAAATATTGAAAGAAAGATAAAAATTATTGCAATAGGTAAATTGAAAAATAAACCAAACATACTAGACAAACTTCTGTCATTTACCAGAATGATTTTTAGTATTAAAAACTGAACAATTAAAAACAAAATAAAGCTTAAAATTAGATGCTTTGGAATTAGAATATTCTTCATCTCAATTTTTATTTTAAATATAATAAAAAAAGACCAAGAATATCTTGGTCTTTTAATGTATCTTATATAATTATCAGCTTAAGAAATTCTTTCGATCAAAGCCATGTAAAATCCATCATAATTAGTTTGAGATGGATAATGCATTTTATCTGAAACCATTTTATAATTTGGATGATTTTTCAAGAATTTTTCTACTTGTTGCTCATTTTCTTGTGGCAAAATAGAACACGTAGCATAAACCATCATTCCACCAACTTTAATAATTTTAGAATAATCAGCTAAGATTTTTTCTTGCGTTGCTAAAATTTCGTCAATAAATTCTGGTCTCAATTTCCATTTTGCATCAGGATTACGTTTCAAAACGCCCATTCCAGAACAAGGCGCATCTATCAACAAGCGATCAGCAGAGTTCTCCATACGCTTGATTGTTTTTGCTTCAATCACCTTTGTTTGTACATTTTGCACATTGTTACGTTTTGCACGACGCTTCAATTCTTTCAATTTCCAATCGTACAAATCCATTGCAATAATTTGTCCTTTGTTTTCCATCAAAGCAGCTAAATGCAATGTTTTTCCTCCTGCACCAGCACAAGCATCTACCACACGCATTCCTGGTTGAACACGTAAATATGGCGCGATCAATTGTGATCCTGCATCTTGAACTTCGAACCAACCATTCTGAAATTCATCTGTACGGAAAATATTTGTTTTCTCTTCAAGCTCTAAAGCATCTTGATATTTCGATAAAACTTTCGTTTTTATTCTACGTTCTTTCAATGCTTTTTGCAATGTTTTACGATCCGTTTTCAATGAATTGACACGTAAAACTGTTGGCGCTTGCGAGTTCATTGCATGCACTTCATCTAACCAACGATTTCCCAAAGACTTCTCTCCTAACTCGAACATCCAATCTGGATACGATTCTGCAACCGCAACATTTTTAGACGAATTGTGATGTCTTTTCAAAACTTCTTTTGGATAGATTTTCTGAAATTCTTCCCATTTTGGTAACGTTTGTTCTGGATCTAAAGCAAACCAAGTTCCTACAAACTCCCAAATTGTATCAGGAGAAAGCGGACGGCTCATTGCACCTTCAACCAAACGTTTCCAACGAACTAAATCGTAAACCGTTTCGGCAATAAAAGCACGATCACGCGCTCCCCATTGCTTGTTCGATTTCAATGTTCGCTCAACTTCTTTATCTGCATATTTTCCTTCGAAGAAAATTTGTTGCAATGTGTCGGTAATTCCGACAAATAAATTTTTATATGGTAAAATCTTCATAACTCGGTGCAAATTTACAAAGACTTAAATGATTAGCGTAATTAATTTATAAGATTATACAACTTCGAAAAGATCTTTTATCTTTTGAGGAACCTCAACCACTTTATTTTGCTGATAATCGAAGGTTACAATTCCTGTTTTCGCTTTTACAATTAATTTATCTTTTGTAGAAATTTTATAGATGATATCAAAACTAACGCGCGAAAAATCTTGCACACCAATTTCAATCAACAATTCATCGCCATAAAAAGCTTGATTTTTATACTCAATCGCAACATCGCCCATAATTACACTTACACCTGCAAAATCTAATTCTGAATAGCCATAATGTTGAAAAAACTGAATACGCGCTTCATGTATAATAGACAGCACCTTATCATTTGCTAAATGATTGCCATAATTGAGATCAGTTATGCGTACTGGTATTATTGTTGAAAATAAAAATTTGTCTGAAAAATCTAATTTTATACGAGCCATTTTGTAGATATATTTGCTCAAAGATAAGAAAGTTGTATAAAAAAAAACGGGTTTAAGCTCCTCAGCTTAAACCCAATTGATTTTTAAAAAAACTTACACTAGTAAGTATAAATTTAACATTAAAAAAAATCAATCTTACTCTCTACTACCTAAGGTCAAATTTAGAAATAATTTAATAAACACCAAAACTTTTTAGAAAATTTTTATTATTCTTTTTTATTTAAAATAAGACTGATATTAAAAACTCTAAATATTAGATTATTATATAAAAAAAGCACTCTATTAAATACGACCTATATAAATAAAACATGCTATTTTTTATGTTTGTGAAAAATAGTAATTTGCAAGACCAAACTTTTAACATGAATTTGATTCAATACATTCATCAACATCTTAATTCTATTTCAGAAAAATCAATCAACAATACAGTAAATTGTTTGAATGAAGATAATACCATACCCTTTATTGCGAGATATAGAAAAGAGGTCACAGGAAATCTTGATGAAGTTCAAATTTCTGCTATAAAAAAACTGCAAAATCAATTCAATGAAATTGTTTCTCGAAAAGAATTTATTTTAAAAACATTAGAAGAACAAAATCAATTGAATAATGAATTACAACAACGTATTCAGAAAAGTTTTGATTTGGTCCAATTAGAGGATTTATATCTTCCTTATAAAAAGAAGAAAAAAACACGTGCGACAATTGCGAAAGAAAAAGGTTTAGAGCCTTTGGCGAAAATCATCATGAAACAAAATAATATTCCTGATTTAGATGATTTAGCAAAAAAATATCTGAATGAAGATGTGACAAGTATCGAAGATGCTTTTGCAGGTGTACAAGATATTATTGCGGAATGGATCAATGAAAATGAGTATGTGCGTCATCGATTACGAGATATTTTCAGAAAATCTGCTTTGATTGAAAGTAAATTAGTCAAATCTAAAATAGATGATGAAGATTCGGCTAAATATTCGAATTATTTTGAATACGAAGAACCATTGAAAAAAATTGCTTCTCATCGATTATTGGCTATTTTACGTGGCGAAAATGAAAATTTCTTGAAAGTAAATGTATCAATTGATAAAAAAGAAGCCTTCAAATTTTTGGAGTACACGTTGATCAAATCTATTCAACCAGAAGTTTCTTGGGTTATTGAAGAAGCTATAAAAGATGCGTACAAACGACTTTTGGCTCCTTCAATCTCAAATGAAGTGTTGAAAGAGGCAAAACAAAAAGCAGATGAAACATCGATTAATGTTTTTTCGAAAAACTTAAATCAATTGCTTTTAGCACCACCTTTGGGACAAAAACGAATTTTGGCAATAGATCCTGGTTACAAATCGGGGTGTAAAGTGGTTGTTTTAGATGAACAAGGTGATTTGTTGCACAACGAAAATATTTATCCACATGCGCCACAAAATGAAAAAATACAAGCTATCAAAAAACTAAAATCGCTTGTCAATGCTTATAATGTTGACGCAATTTCGATAGGAAATGGAACGGCTTCTCGCGAGACAGAAAATTTGGTACAGAACATTGCATTTGATCGTCCACTAAAAGTTTTTGTTGTGAATGAAGCTGGTGCTTCGGTTTATTCGGCTTCTAAAATTGCGCGCGACGAATTTCCAGATAAAGATGTTACTGTTCGTGGCGCTGTTTCTATAGGCCGTCGTTTACAAGACCCTTTGGCAGAGTTGGTAAAAATAGAGCCAAAATCGATTGGAGTTGGTCAGTATCAACATGATGTCGATCAAACTTTATTGAAAAATGAGTTGGATGATGTTGTTTCTTTCTGTGTGAACAAAGTTGGTGTAAATCTGAACACGGCAAGCAAACATTTGCTAAATTATGTCGCTGGAATTGGCGAAAAAATGGCTGAAAATATTGTAGAATATCGAAGCGAAAATGGTGCTTTTAATTCGAGAAAAGATTTACTAAAAGTTCCTCGTTTGGGCGAAAAAGCATTCTTGCAAGCTTCTGCTTTTTTACGAATTCCGAATGCAAAAAATCCGTTAGATAATTCTGCTGTTCACCCAGAATCATATGCTCTTGTAGAGAAAATGGCGAAAGATTTGAAAGTTGATTTGAAAGATTTGATTCAGAATAAAGAATTGATTAATCAACTTGATTTGACAAAATATATTACAGAAAAAGTAGGTTTACCAACTTTAGAAGATATTAAAAAGGAACTCGAAAAACCTGGTTTAGATCCGCGTTCTACAGCCAAAGTTTTTAGTTTCGATCAACGATTAAAGAAATTCGAAGATTTGCAATTGGGCATGAAAGTTCCTGGAATTATCAACAATATTACTAATTTTGGTTGTTTTGTAGATATAGGAATTAAAGAAAATGGCTTAATTCATATTTCTAAAATTTCGAATGAATTTATTTCTGATGTGAATTCAAAAGTGCATTTAAGTCAACAAGTTGAAGTAACCGTAATTGGAATTGATACAGAAAAACGTAAAATTCAATTATCTTTGATTGATTAAGGAAAATAATTTCAAAATTAAAAGGCAATCTTTCGTTAGATTGCCTTTTTGATTTTATTATTTTTTGAGCAGAAATTAATCTTCAAACTTTACTTTATATTGTTTATCAAACTCTTTTTTCTGCGCATCAGTCATTTTACTACGCATATATTTTATTGTAAATCCACCAATCATTTTATCACCTTTATAATACATCCAATCCGATAATTTAGTCGGATC
>RRZU013235001.1_pt1 | contig 14685 bp, 20 predicted proteins | sample 2165561 | NCBI WGS metagenome assembly RRZU01 (sample SAMN10456909, study PRJNA506462) | wastewater metagenome | isolation source: wastewater sludge | place: USA: Moscow, Idaho
CGACCGGGAGCCGGCGCCGCTGACCGCCGCTCGGCGTCAGCTCACGCACGACGTCCGCCTGCAGCTCGGCCACCTGCCGCGCGAGCCGCAGCAGGATCTGCCCGTCCGCGGTCGCCCGACACGGCGTCGAGCGCACGACGAGCACCCGACCCCAGTGCTGCTCCAGGGCCTTGATCCGCTGACTCACCGCCGACGGCGTGACGTGCAGGGCCCGCGCCGCGGCCTCGAACGACCCGCTGTCGACGACGGCGACGAGCGCTGCGAGCTGATCGGGGTTCATGAAGCGATGCTAATGGACCCCCAGAATCATTCGCTGGTCTAATGAGGTGCGCTTCCGTAGCGTGAAGGACGTGCTCACCTACGTGGCCTCCGTCATCACCGGCTTCCTCACCGGCGCCTCGCTCATCATCGCCATCGGCGCGCAGAACGCCTTCGTCCTGCGCCAGGGGCTGCGCCGCGAGCACGTCGGGATCGTCATCGCGATCTGTGCGATCAGCGACGCCGTGCTCATCGCGCTCGGCGTCGCGGGGATCGGGTTCGTCAGCCGCCTGCACCCCGCGGCCCTCGACGTGCTCCGCTACGGCGGTGCCGCCTACCTCGTGTGGTTCGGGCTGCGCAGCCTCGCGAACGCGCGCCACGCGCAGGGGCTGCGCGCCGGAGGAGCCTCGGCGGCCGGCTCGGTCGCGCTCACCGCCGTCGCGCTCACGTGGCTCAATCCGCACGTCTACCTCGACACCGTGCTCATGCTCGGCAGCATCGCCAACCAGCACGGCGTGGTCGGGCGCTGGTGGTTCGCCGGTGGCGCGATGACGGCGAGCCTCGTGTGGTTCACCGGGCTGGGCCTCGGTGCCCGCGCGCTCGCGCCGAAGCTCTCGCACCCGCGGACGTGGCAGGTCATCGACGTCGTCGTCGGCGTGACGATGCTCGTCATCGCCGCTCTCCTAGTCTTCGGCTGACCGCTGACCGCAGCTCCACCCCGAAGCTCCCCCGTGCGCTCATTCAAAGGGGGCAGATTCGCCCCCTTTGAATGAGCGCAGGCGAAGGCGAGGGGAGCCGAAACGGTCCCGGCACCGCGCGAGCGCGCCCGACAGCTGGGAGGATTCAGACCATCCGTCCCGCGCCGAGGGAGACGGCGACCGGAGGTGACCCCATGGCCATCGAATCCGCCACCGAGCTCGACGCGCCGATCGAGGACGTCTTCGCCTGGCACGCCCGGCCCGGCGCGATCCGCCGCCTCCTCGCCCCGTGGGCGCCGATGGAGGTGACCCAGGAGTCGACCTCGCTCGCCGACGGGGTCGCCGAGCTGACCCTCGCCAAGACCGTGCCGTGGACGAGTCGGCATGTCGCCCGCGACTACCACCCGCCCTACCGCTTCGTCGACGACGGCGAGGTGCCGGTGCTCGGGCAGCGGATGCCGTGGCGGCACGTCCACGACTTCGAGCGCATCCCGGCCGGTGAGAGCGGCGAGCGAACCCGCGTCGTCGACCGCATCGAGACCCCCGTGCCCGCGGCGGCGCTGCGGGAGATGGTCGCCTACCGGCACCGCCAGCTCCACGGCGACTTCGCGGTGCACGCCGATATGCGCGAGTACGCGCCCGACCCGCTGACCATCGGCATGACGGGCTCCTCCGGCCTCGTCGGCACCGCGCTCGCGGCCCTGCTCACCACAGGCGGCCACAGCGTCGTGCGGCTCGTCCGCTCGTCGCCCGGCAGCAGCGATGAGCGCCAGTGGAATCCGGACGATCCGGCACCCGATCTGCTCGAGGGCCTCGACGCCGTCGTGCACCTCGCCGGGGCACCCATCGCCGGGCGCTTCACCGAGAAGCACCGTGCGGCCGTGCGGGATTCGCGGGTCGGTCCGACCGCCCGGCTCGCCCGGGTGGCCGGCGACCTGCCCTTCATCAGCTCCTCGGCGATCGGCTTCTACGGCGCCGACCGAGGCGACGAGTGGCTCGACGAGTCCTCCACCCGCGGAGAGGGATTCCTCGCCGACGTCGTCGAGGGCTGGGAGGCCGACGCGCGGCAGGCCGCCGGGCGCAGCGTCATGGTGCGGACCGGGATCGTGCAGTCCTCACGCGGCGGCGCGATGGCGCTGCAGCGGCCGCTCTTCGCGGCGGGGCTCGGTGGCCCGATGGCCGGCGGCGAGCAGTGGCTCTCGTGGATCGCCCTCGACGACCTCATCGACATCTTCTACCGCGCGATCGTCGACGACCGCCTCGAAGGCCCGATCAACGCCGTCGCCCCCCACCCGGAGCGGCAGCGGGACTGGGCGCACACGATGGGCCGCGTCATGCGCCGGCCGGCCCTCCTGCCGACACCGGAGTTCGGGCCGAAGCTCATCCTCGGCGACGAGGGCGCCCGCGAGGTCGCCGCCGCGAGCCAGCGCGTCGTCCCCGCCCGGCTGCAAGAGGTGGGCCACCTCTTCCGCTTCCCCCGCCTCGAGGAGGCCCTGCGTCACGAGCTCGGCCACACAGCCGCCGACACGGTGACGCGCACGGCCTCCTGACGCAAGGCCGCAGCGGCAACGCGACCGAGGGCGACTCGGTGCATCTGTGGGAGAGGAGCGGCGACGAGGGCGCGACGCCCTTCAGCTACTCAATCGGTCGGGCCCTGAAGCGTGCTCGACGTCCGGCGCTACGGCTCGGCGGGCCCGATCGCGAGGCCGACGGTGACGACGTCGCCGACCTCGAGGTCCTCGGCGCGGCGCACGGCGACCCGCAGCGGCACGAGGTAACGGCCGTCCTTGGGCATGAGGGAGGTCTCGAAGCGGGTCGACCCGATCCGGGCGACGACGGGGATGCAGCCCCAGCCGTAGCTCAGGTCGGGTTGCTCACGCAGTTCCGCCGACACGTCCAGCGGCATCGGCACGAAGTGGTGCGGCGCCGGCCCCCGCCACCACGTGATCTCCCCCGAGAACTCGACGTCCACCCCTTCACGGTAGGCCGCGCCGCACGTCCGGGCCAGCCCCACGCCGAACACGGCGACGCCCCGGAGGTGCCGGCTGCACGCGAGTGGGTGCGACCCACACGGGCTGTGGGCACACTGACGGAGTGACCGAGCCGCGTCAGGAGTTCGTCGTCGGCGACGCGAGCCGCCTGCCGGGCGGCGTGCGCCTCGTCGGGTATGCGGCGCGCGGTCAGTCGGCCGGCATCCACCTCGGGGTGCCGAGCGCCACGCTCACGGTGATCCTCAGCCTGGAGGGACCGGTCCGCGCCGCCGACACCGCGGAGGAGGTGAGCGCCGGGCGGACCGTGGGCTGCGACCTCCTCGTCGCCGGGCTGCAGTCCCGCGCGACCCACGTCGTGCGGCCACCTGCCGAAGCCGGGGTGCAGCTCGCGATCGATCCGCTCGCCGCTCGAGCGCTCTTCGGGGTGCCCGCGGGGCAGATCTCGGCGTCGATGACCCAGGTCTTCGACGCCGGCGCGTGGGGCGCTCGGCTCTGGCAGCGCGTCGGTGAAACCCCCACGTGGGAAGCCCGATTCGAGGTCGTGGCCGATGCGCTCGTCGCACGGGCGGCGCGGGCCGACGGGGTCGGACCGCGCCCCGAACTCGTCGGCGCGTGGCGGCTCCTCACGGCGTGCCGCGGCGCCATCGCCATGGACGACCTCGCGCGCCACGTCGCGCTGTCGCCCCGCCGGCTCCGGGAGGAGTTCGCCGCCGAGTTCGGGGCCGGCCCCAAGGCCGCGGCCCGGCTCATGCGCTTCGAGCACGCGACGAGCCGGATGGCCGCCGCCGTGCGCGCCCGTCGTACGCCGAGCCTGGCGGGGGTCGCCGCCGACTGCGGCTACGCCGATCAGTCCCACCTGTCGCGCGAGTTCCGCGGTTTCCTCGGGGTGCCGCCGAGCGTCTGGCTCGAGCAGGAGCGCCGAAACATCCAAGTCGGCGGCCACCTGTCTCGCGAAGACTGGACGACATGAACACCACACAGACAGCCACCAGCGGAACCCAGACCACCGGGCAGACCAATACGCGCGTCTACCCCGCCTTCCAGGCGCACGACCCGGAGGCGCTGCTGCGCTTCCTCGTCGACGCCCTCGGCTTCGTCGAGAACGTCGCCTACCGCGACGGGGAGGAGATCGTGCACGCTCAGCTCGACTGGCCGGGCGGCGGCGGGATCATGTTCGGCTCGTTCAAGCCCGACAACCCGTGGTGCCGCGCGCCGGGCACCGCCGGGGTCTACCTCGTCGCCGACGACCTCGAGGCGGTCCGCGACCGGGCGCAGGCCGCGGGGGCCGACATCGTCCGTCCGATCGAGGACACCGACTACGGCTCGCGCGAACTCACCGTCCGCGACCCCGAGGGCAACCTCTGGTCGATCGGCACCTACGCCGGCGAGCCGCACCGCGGCTGAGTCGATCCACGCGCCGCCGTCCCGGTCCTGGCCGGCTCAGACGAAGGCCAGGGTCAGGACGGCGGCCGTGACGGACGCGGCGGCGCAGAGGAATCCGCCCAGCGCGAGGCGCCACAGGCGCCACCGGACCCCCGCCGCCCGGCAGCGCTGGAGCCACAGGAGCGTGGCGAGCGAGGCCCACGGCGTGACGAGCGGACCGGCGTTCGCGCCGATGAGGATCGCCATGAGGCGGCGCGGGTCGCCGTGCGCCGCGGGTTCGAGAGCCAGGTAGGCGGGCAGGTTGTTCACCGCGTTCGAGCCGAGCGCCGTCGCCGCGGCGACGCGCAGGAGCTCGCCGGGAGCCTCGCCGCGACCGGCGAGGTCGATGAGCCATTGCAGGTAGCCGCCGTCGTGGGCCGCGGTGACGACGACGGTCAGCGCGGCGAAGCCCGCGGCCATGGCCCACGGGATCGGCAGCCCGCGCAGCATCGCAGGCGCACGCACCGCCGAGGCGACACCGAGCACGAGGGCGGCCACCCCGGCGACGGCCCACGGCGGCAGTCCCGCGGCGAAGGCCGGCCCGACGAGCAGGCAGACCGCCCCCGCGAGCCGCAGCATGACCGGGTCGTGCGGATCCGCGGGCGGGTCGACGACATACCCCCGGGCCAGGGGCGCCCGGTGCAGTGCGGCGATGACGAGCAGCGTCGCGACGATCGAGGCGAGCGCGGGCGCGACGGCGAGCCGCACGTAGCCCGCGTGGTCGACCCCCATCGCCTCGAAGCGGTGCAGGGCGAGGAGGTTGGTGAGATTGGAGACCGGGAGCAGGAGCGATCCGGTGTTCGCGATCCACAGCGTCGTCAGCGCGAACGGCCGTGGGGCCGCGCCGATCTGGCGGGCGATCGCCAGCGCCACCGGCGTGAGGAGCACGGCCGTCGTATCGAGCGAGAGCACGATCGTGCAGGCGATCGCGAGACCGGAGAAGAGCAGCCACAGCCGCAGCATCCGGCGCCCGCCGTGCCGCGCCAGCCAGTGGCCCGCGACGTCGAACACTCCTGCCCTGTCGCTCAGCTCGGCGACGACCGTGATCGCGAGGAGGAAGGCGATGACCGGCGCGACGCGCGCGAGGGAATCGAGCAGCGATGAGTCGGTCACCTACCCATCGTCCGGCACGGCTGCGCGCCGGAGGTCCGCGGTGTCTGTGGGCGAGCTTGAGCCCGATGACGCAGCCGACGATGCCGAGGATGAGTCCCACCTTGAGCAGGGACGCCGGCTCGTCTCCGGTCGCCATCGAGAAGGCGACGGCGAGACTCGCGCCGATCCCGACCCAGACGGCGTAGGAGGTGCCCGTCGGCAGGCTGCGCATCGCGTAGGCGAGGCCACCCATCGAGGCGGCGAGCGCGACGCCGAAGACGACGGTCGGGGTGAGCTTCGTGAAGCCGTCGGAGCGGCCGAGGGCAACGGCCCACACGGCCTCGAGGACTCCGCTGAGGACAAGGACGATCCACGGCATGGTGACTCCCATGGTCGCCGTCTTGTCGCTGACCGGGTACGGCGCCGCTCGTCCGGGAGACCGGGAGGACTCTGGCCACCACCTTCTCACGCGCCGCCCCCGCCACGTTCCTCCACTCGCCGGCGGGGTCAGAAGCCCTGCCACTGCGGCTTGTGTGCCCAGGTCTCCTCGTAGTACGAGCGCCGCTCCAACCGACCGGCGGCGGCCGCGTCGACGAGCACGGTGACGTGCGGGTGCATCTGCAGGATCGTCGCGGGCCACGACGCCCAGATCGGGCCCTCGACGAGCTCCCTGATCGCCTCTGCCTTGCCGGCGCCGAAGGCGACGAGGACGATGTGGCGCGCATCCATGATCGTGCCGAGGCCTTGGGTGATGCAGTGCCGTGGCACGGCATCCGCGTCACCGTCGAAGAAGCGGGCGTTGTCGAGGCGCGTCCGCTCGGTGAGGGTCTTGAGCCGGGTCCGCGACACGAGCGACGAGCCCGGCTCGTTGAACGCGATGTGGCCGTCGGTGCCGACGCCGAGGATCTGGACGTCGATGCCCCCCGCCTCGGCGATCGCCCGCTCGTAAGCCGCGCAGGCCGCCGGGACGTCCTGCGCCGACCCGTCCGGTCCGTGCACGTGGCGCGGCTCGATGTCCACCTTCGCGACGAAGTCGCGATGGATGACCTGGTGATATCGCTCGGGGTGATCGGGCGGTAGTCCGATGTACTCGTCGAGCATGAAGGCCCGCGCGTGCTTGAGCGACAGCTCCCCGGCGTCGATGCGCCGACCGAGCTCGTCGTAGATCGCCAGCGGGCTGGAGCCCGTGGCCACCCCGATGACGGCGTCCGGACGACGGCGGAGCAACTCGGTGACGACGTCGGCCCCGAGCCGCCCGGCCTCCCCCTCGTCGGAGGTGATGACGACTTCCATGCGGATCGGTCTCCTTCGTCGTGGGGCGCGGCGCCGCGCCCCTGGCCTCGCCTCGGGCGCGTCAGGCGAACGGTTCGTAGCAGTCGAACGTCTCGTGCTCGACGACGAGGCCGTCGCGGACGGTGAGAAAGGACGCGACGTGGGCGACGAGCTCGGTGCCCGCGCGCAACGGACCGGCATCGATGCCGATCGTGCCGCGCCACGTCGCCCGGACCGCCGCGCGCTCACCGCGGACGAGGACCTCGTGGACGTCGAACGACTGGGCGCTCAAGAGCTGCTTGCCGGCCCCGAAGCCGGTCAACGTCGCCGCCTTGTCACGGCGGCCGCCGCGGGGGTGATGAGGTTCGGATGCTCCGTGATCCGCACGTCGTCGGCCAGGAGTGCCGCCAGCGACTCCGGCGTCGACCCCAGATCGGCGACCGTGGCGTAGTACGCCTCGACGACGCGACGCACCGGGTGGTCGGGCTCGTCCGCCGATCCGGGCGCGTTCGACTGCGATGTCATGGGCACAGTGTCGCCTGTTCGCGCGCATCGGGTGGGACATCGGGTGCGGCTACGTGGCGGATCGGTGAGATCAGGAGGGTGGACCGGCGGCGACCCGGCGACGTACCTCCTGCAGGCCGTCGGCCCCGGTCGGGACGTCCCACCAGCTCTCGACCCACCATGTCGCCCCCGCGTCGGCCCAGGCGGATCGATCGTCGGGTGACAGGGCGGTGAACTCACCGTAGGAGTCGGCCTCGACGACGACGTCGTAGCCCTCCCAGGGCAGGCCGAGGCCCTCGCGGATCGAACGGACCCGGGTGACGACGTCCGCGAAGTCCTCGAGACGCTTCGGCCCGCCGTCGGGGCGATGGATCGCCGGGATGATCCCCTGCCAGCGGGCGGCGCGCTCCAGAGACCGCTGCCGGCGCGGGCCGCCGTCGCCGTCGGGAGTGCGGGCCGCCACGACCCAGACCGGCGGGTGCGGGCGCTGCGGCGTGGGCGGCGGTCTCATGAAGTCCGACGGGGCGACCGCATAGTGCTGCCCCGCGTAGGCGAAGGCGGGGTCGCCCGCCAGGAGACCGGCGTAGATCGCGAGCGACTCGTCGAGTTTGCGGGCGCGCACCCCGCGCCCCTCGTCGGCCTCGAAGGCCGTCCACCCCTCGTGTAGGGCGCCGAGCCCGACGGACATCACCGCCCGACCGCCGCTCAGCCGGTCGACCGAGCCGACCATCGAGGCGAGGTCCCACGGCCGATGTCGTGACGCCGGGGTGAGGAGGGTGCCGAGCCGGATCCGCTCGGTGACCATGGCGGCGGCCCCGAGCTGGGTCCAGGCGTGCACGCCGTAGAGCGCCTCCCAGCCGAAGATGCCGTCCCAGCCCGCGCTCTCGCCCAGGCGCGCGAGCTCGGCGAATTCACGTTCGGTCGCGTAGGGGACGACGAAGCCGTTTCTCATGGCACCTGCCTACCAGCCGTCGCCGACAAGATTCGTCCTTGCAGGTCAGGCGCAGGTCAGATGGAGGTCAGGGGCGGGTCAGACGCGGGGAACCTGTGCGGTGATCCAGTCGAGCTGAGTGGCGAAGACCGGGCGCCAGTAGTCGAAGTCGTGCGCTCCGGGGGTCCAGGACGTGCTCGCCGCGGGGAGGAGGCGGGCCATCGACCGGTTGACGTCGATGAGGGAATCCCCGGTGCCGCAGACGATCCGCGTCGGGATGCCGCGCAGGCGGGCGGCCTGGCGGCGGACCGCGACCTGAGCTCGGGCCTCGACGCCGGACTTGCCGCCCTCCCAGACCGCGGCCGACATCGGCGCGACGGCGAAGACCTTCTGGGCGCCGACGCGCTGGGCGATGAGCATCGCGCCGGTCCCACCCATCGAATATCCGCTGAGTGCATAGCGATCCACGGGCAGGCCGCGCCGCTTGAGCGCATTGACGAGGTCCCCGGTGACGACGCGGCCGGTGTCGACCGAGCCGTTGTTCGTCCAGAAGTGATCGCCGCCGTCGACGGTGACGATCGCCATCCCGGTCCGCCGCGCCTGCAGGCGCAGGTCGAGCCCGTCGAACGCCTTCGCGCCGTTATCGGAGATCCCGTGCAGCACGATGACCGTCGCCTTGGGCACGCCGACGGGCACCGCGGCCTGCCAGGTGACGGTGCGGCCGGGCCAGTAGCGGGAGGTGAAGCTGCCGTGCTGCGTCTTGCCCCGGAAGGCCTTCTTGCCTGCGGTGGCCACAGCCGGCGTCGCGACCGCTGCCGTCGAGGCATTCGCCGTCGTGGTGGCGGGCGCGGCCGAGGCAGGCGCGGCGACCGACACGGCGGAGGCGGCCAGGAGGGCCACGGAGGCGGCTGCGAGGGATCGAAGAGGCGCAGGCATGACCGAAATCCTAGGAGAGGCAATCCAACTGGCCTCGTGATGCCCACATGGTGGCAGGTTTGTGCTAGGTCATGTGGACGGTGCGGTCTCGGCGAGTGCGACGAGTCGGTCGAGGAAGGCGACCTGACCTGCGACGAGGCGCGGCCGAGCTGCCCGAAGGCTCATCCACTCCGCGCGGTCCACCTCCGGGAAGCGCACGCGCCGACCCGATCCGCGCGGCCACTCGACCTCGACCTCGGTGCTCGCGACGAACGCCAGCTCGGGCGCGCAGACGGCGAAGGCGTGCACGACCTTGCCGCTCTTCTGCCGCACCTCCCCGAGGTCCGCCCACGGCCCGGGCGGCGCGTCCGTGCCGATCTCCTCCGCGAACTCCCTTCGGGCCGTATCTTCGTCGCCTTCTCCGGCGTCGACCTCGCCCTTGACGACGCTCCACGCCCGCTCGTCCTTGCGCGCCCAGAACGGCCCACCCATGTGTGCGATGAAGACCTCGAGCTGCCCGTCAGTCGCGCGGCGGTAGGGCAGCAGACCGGCGCTACGCGTCACGGTGCCGCCACGAGGGATCCGGTCGCGTGGAGGACGTCGAGGCGCTCGACGGTCGGCTCCTGCGCAGGCCGGGCCCCGCCGAACGCGGCGTCGACCGCCGGATGCACGCGCTCGTCGAACGCCCGCTCACAGGATTCCTCGTCCTCCCAGACGTCGAGATAGCGCAGCCCGCCGTCGGAGCGACGGATACACAGATGGAGGAGGGAGCCGGGCAGCGGCTCCGGCCCGAGGGCGTCGATGATCCGCCGATACATCGACTCGTCGATCGGGACGTCTTGCAGATACGCGTAGACCATGACTCAACCCTGCCGTTCGGTGAGGGGCCCGAGCGTCCGGACGGATCCGGGAGGGGGGGCCCAGGGGTGCCGGGGCGGTCGATGCCGCCTCACGCAGGTGTCGATCGAGGCGACATTTGATCCGAATAGCTTTCGGCTCAATACCGCTACAGTCCGCCCTATGCCGCCCGACGTCAAGGGGGTCCGCCCCTGCCGCTCGCCGCATCGCGCCGCCTCGGCGCAGGAGACCCGGCGCGCGATCCTCAATGCCGCCGAGTCCGCCTTCCTCGGCGACGGTTTCGCGGCCAGCACCGTCACCGGCATCGCGGCGGCCGCCGGCGTCAACGTCGACACCCTCTACACCTCCGTGGGGCGCAAGGCGCAGATCCTGCGCGAGCTCGTCGAGGCCGCGATCTCGGGGGAGGATCACGCGGTGCCGGCGCTGGACCGCCCGTATGTGCAGGCGATCCGCGAGGCGCCGACGGCCCGCGAGAAGATCGCGATCCACGCCGAAGCGGTCGCTCGGATGGGGCCGCGGACGGCCCCGATCTTCGCGGTGCTCACCCAGGCGGCCGGCAGCGACGCGACGTGCCGCGCCCTGGCCAAGGAGCTCGCCGGCCGCCGCGCGGCGAACATGCGGCTCTTCGCCGCGGACCTGCGGGCCACGGGAGCGCTGCGTGAGGACCTGAGCGACGCCCAGGTCGCCGACATCGTGTGGAGCTTGAACAGTCCGGAGTACTTCACGCTCCTGGTCAGCGGGCGCGGCTGGACGCCAGAGGAATTCGCCGACTACCTGCGCGACGTGTGGTGCCGGCTGCTGCTCGCCGACCCCGTCGGCTGAGCGCTACACGTCGTCCGAGGCGGTGAGGGAGTCCGTCGCGGGACCGGGGGCGCGGTCGCCCTTGGTCACCTTCGTGTCCTGGTGGTCCTCGATGTACTCCTGCGGGTCATTGTCCTTCGGCGTGATCCCCGTCGCGGCCTTGAGGGCCATGAACCGCAGGAACTTGACCGCCAGCTCGTGTCGCAGGTCCAGCGAGGCCTGCTGGCGGAAGTCGGCGAGATCCTGCCGCTCCTCCTCGCCCATGTGCTTGCTGTTCGCGACGTTCGTGTCGACGACGGCCGTCCACCACTCCTCGCTGCCGACCTTCGCCTTGGCCGCAGCGCGGATGCCGTCGCGGATCGAGTTGTGGTCCCCGATCGCGTCCTCGACCTCCTCGTCGACGCTGTCGGCGTCGGCGCCGCCCGTGCCGAGCGCAAGGAGCTCGGGGTAGAAGTGCAGCTCCTCGGCCTCCGCGTGGGTCTCGAGGAGGATCACGAGGCGCTCCCAGACCGCGCCCAGGCCCTCGGTGTCGTCGCGCGGCCACTCCTCGAGGACCGCGAACATCGTCCGCTGCTCGTCGTGCTGCGCCTGGATGACCTGGCAGATGTCCATGGGGATGCTCCTGCGACCGAGGGTGGGCGCTCGTGCGAACGCTTCGTGAGTCACTGTGCCCGTTCGGGGCCGGGCCAATCAGCGGATGAGTCGAACTGGGCCGGGGATGCTCGCGGCACGTCGCGGCTCGACGGCGACCTCAGTCGGCCGCGTCGGCCCCGAACCGCAGCAGGTTGTTGTCGGGATCGACATGCGCGCCCTCCCGCAGGCCGTAGTCGGTGTCGACGGGGGCCACGGTGCGCCCCACGCCTGCCTCGCTCCACTCCCGCGCGAGCGCGTCCGCGTCGTCGACGTAGAGGTAGACGCAGCCGGCGCCCTTCAGCGGGTCCAGCTCCGGCATGAGCGACAGGTGCAGGGCGATCTCACCGCGCTGCGCCACGGCGTACTCATCGGCGAGCCGAGCGACCTCGAAGCCGAGCGCCCGATAGTGCGCGATCGAGCGGTCCACGTCGATCACGGGGAGCACGCAGGCCGCGGCCACGAGGGTCGCCGGACGCCGAGGCGCAGTCATGCGACCACCGTACGGCGGGTCGTCCTACGCCGACCATCCGTACGCCAAGGAGCTCGGCGTTGCTCGATAGCAGGCGGCTCTGTGCCCGGCGTCCGCGAACACAGTCAGTTTCGTGTCGGTCAAGCCATGCGGAATTGACTGCTACCGCGCAGTAACCGAGCCGGCGCAGCGTTCAGCTCCGGCTCTGGTCGCGAAGGGGCGGCTGGTACCCCGACGGCAGCGAGAAAGGGCACGGCGATCGCGTGGAATCCCTCCTCACGCGAGGTCGGCAAGAAGCGCGTCGGCGTCGCGCGGGCGCCGCAGGAGCAGGACCGGCGCTCACCGACCCGATCGTACGGACCGGACGCCGCAGACAGACGTCCGCTCCGTGGTCGACGATGGGGGGACAAGGTCAGGCCTCAGGAAGGACCTCATCATGACCGAGCTCAGCTCCTCGGTATCCGCAGCCCCGACGGCACGCATCGAGGCCGATCCGGACGTCCCGATCATCCGCATCACGCGCGACTTCGCGGCGACCCCGGCCCAGCTGTTCCGGGCGCACACCGACCCCGAACTCTTCGCCCGGTGGATCGGCCCGCGCGACCTCACGACGCGCATCGATGTGTGGGACGCGCGCGACGGCGGGAGCTTCCGCTTCGTCAGCGGGCGCACGACCGATGCCGGCGCCGAGGAGTACGCCTTCCGCGGCTGCTTCCACGAGGTGTCGCCGCAGCGGATCGTCCAGACCTTCACATGGGAGGGGATGCCGGAAGGGGTGGCGCTGGAGACGCTGCGGTTCGAGGACCTCGGAGACGGGCGGACGCAGCTGCGCACCCAATCCCTCGTCGACTCCTTCGAAGGCCGGGATCAGTGGCTGGCCAGCGGCATGGAGGGCGGCGTCAACGACGGCTACGTCAAGCTCGACGCGCTCCTCGCGGACGGCGCGGTGCCGGGCGGCTCCGATGCTGCCTGACTCGCCCGCCGAGCGGCACCGCAGCGTCGCCGCCACCTTCGCGGCGCGGGTCGCGGGCGCGCAGGACTGGGAGGCGTCGGCGCCGGTCGAGGGATGGGTCGCCCGCGACGTCGTGCGACACCTCATCGACTGGTTCCCCGGCTTCCTCGCCGGCGGCGCGGGCATGGAACTGCCAGCCAGTCCGCCGGTGGACGACGATCCCGTCGGAGCCTGGCATCACCAGACCGAGGCGATCCAGGCGATCCTCGACGACCCGGCCACGGCGGATCGGATGCTGTCGAATCCCTACATCGGGCAGGTCCCGCTGCCGGAGGCGATCGACCGTTTCTACACCGCCGACGTCTTCATGCACACGTGGGACCTCGCCCATGCGACCGGCCAGGACGAGCGCCTCGACCCCGACTTCAGCGCCGAGTTGCTCGCCGGCATGGAGTCGATGGAGGACGTGCTGCGCGACTCGGGTCAGTACGGGCCGCGGATCGACGTGCCCGCCGACGCCGATGTCCACATCCGCCTCGCCGGTTTCATCGGCCGCAACCCCTTCGCCTGATGGCGCGACTTATCGTTGTTCTCTGACGAAGGGGTGGGAATCATGCGTCCATGGGCCGTTCTGGCGACCGCCGTGACAATCGTCGTCGCAGCGGGATTACGTGCCGCGAGTCTCGCCCTGAGTCGAACCCAAGGTGATGCGTGGGCGGGGAATTCTCGTGACGTCACCGTCGGTTCGTCGACTGCGACCCTGCATTAGTCCTCGGGACAGGCTGCGCGGGGGCCGGTGCCCACGGTCGACTCCATCGCCATCACATCCGGTGGTGACCCCATGAACTCGACCTTGACGCTCACCTTCGGCCAGGCAGTGCCGGAGGGCGTCGCCGTGGCCGCGGCGCAGGACGTCATGGGCGACCTGAATTCCGCGCGAGAGCCCACGGAGGAGGAGCAGGCCGGCGGGTTTGCCGCGGCCAAGGCGGCGATGGACGCCTACCGGCCGGTCGCGTCCTCCGAGTCCGCCTCGGCACCGCCGGACGCGATCACGTCGGACCTGCTTCGGCAGGTATCGCGCGCGACGTAGGCGCGGCTCACCCCGACGCAGCCGCATCGAGGGAGGTCACGCGGTGGCAGAGGCCTCGGTGACCCGCTTGAGCTGGGCCAGGCCGCGCTCGAAGTCGGGGCCCATCATCGAGTCCATGCTCTTGAAGAACGAGAAGGCCCGCATGAGCGGGTTGAGCTCGCCGTGCATGACCCAGTCGACGCGAGTCCGGTCGCCGGCGGGCGAGGTGAGGACGAAGTCGACGGTGTTCTTCGCCGAGAACGGTCGGCTGAACTCCAGGGCCACCTCCACGACTCCGGGCTCGTCGCGCACGATCCGCATCGTGCCCGCGCCCGCCTTCTTGTTGCCCTCCCAGGCGTAGCTCGAGCCGACCCCGCTCGCGGGCCCGGAGTACGTGCGGGTCAGCGCCGGGTCGAGGCCCTCCCACGGCGACCAGTCGACCCAGCGCCGGAAATCGGTGATCTGCGCGCGGACGGCGTCCGGCGACGCGTCGACGGTGGTCGAGCGGATGATCGTGTAGGGCGTGGCCATGGAGGACAGTGTGCTCCACACAACCCTCCCTGCCCCGCCGAATGATCCACCCTCGATCGGAGAATTCGTCAAGCCGCGCCAGGGTCCAGGCATGTGAGGAGGTGACCGCCCATGACCTTCGCCCAACTCGCGCTCATCTGTCTCGTCGCGATCCTCGGGCCGCTGCTGTCGCTGTCGCGGGGGCTGCGGGTGCCGGTCGTCATCGGTGAGCTCGTCGTCGGGCTCGCGCTCGGCACGACCGGCCTGCGGATCCTCGATCCGCACTACCCGACGTTCGCCTTCCTCGCCG
>RRZU013182463.1_pt1 | contig 14683 bp, 12 predicted proteins | sample 2165561 | NCBI WGS metagenome assembly RRZU01 (sample SAMN10456909, study PRJNA506462) | wastewater metagenome | isolation source: wastewater sludge | place: USA: Moscow, Idaho
TACATTTTCAGTAGATTTTTCCCTTTCATAAGAAGATATTGCTCCAGGGTATACGCTCGTTATTGGTGCGCCTCCATAAGTCGTATTTTTTTTGAAAGTCTTTCCATACTCTTTTGGATAAGCAAACTTAAACCCATACTCTTTATTTTCATATACATAATAGCCACTAGGCACTATGTATGGTTTAGCTGTGTTTTTTGGCTTTTCGGTTTTTTTGGTTGTTGCTACAAAACTATTTTGGGAGTCGCTACCAGTGTCTTTTTTGCTCCACACGTACCAGCCGAGTCCTGAGACAATCACTACTAGCAGTACGATTCCAATAATTTCTATGGCACCAAAACCTCGTTGTCCTAATGTTCTACGTTGATTCATAGTTTTTCCTTTCAAGGTTGGTTTATAGCGCTTACGTTTATAGTAATACAAACTTTGCTACGAGTGCAATCGCTACTGCTACTAGAGCAATAATTATTACGAGTATTCGAGTGTTGCGTTTGTGGGTTAGTTGGCCAATAGGGACGTTGTAGGTTTTTTCTTCTACTAGTTTTTCTAAGCTCTGAATATACGCCTGCTCGTGATCATTATCGGTTTTTTCTTGCTTTTTTCTTGCGGCTGCCTCTGCTAGCTCATTGACAATATTGTCACTTCCCTCATGAGTTGCACTTTTTTCGCTATGATCATCTGGTTTATCATCGACTTCTTCGGAATTTTTGACTTCTTTTGGCTGAACTTCGTCTTCGTCTAGTTCTTTTGAGTCTACTTCATCCGGGGTTTTATCTGGCTCTATTACTGTCTTGTTGGCGCTGGATTCATCGCCGAGTTCTTTTGTAGTTTGTGGTAGTATGATTTCTGCACTTTCATCATTGTCGGACTGTTCCCCTTGGGGGTCTTCAGCGCGCGTTTCGTGATTTACTATAATTTTCTGCTTGGCTTCATCTTTTGGTTTTTCTTCATCAAACATCTTGATTTTCCTCTGTTGCTTGTGAACGAAAACCGGCTTTAACTATTTCTGAAAACTTGTGATAATTCAGGCTGGCACTACCAACCAAGACGCCATCACAACCATCGATATCCATATACGCCCTGGCTGTATTCTCATCAACGCTACCACCATATAAAACTCTGATATCCTTGGCAGCTTTTTTTCCGTACAACCCACTTACTTGTAACCTTATGTAATCTATCGCTGATTTTACCTCATCTGGTTTCGCTGGACGGCCGTTAAAGCTGGTTATTGTCCACTGTGGTTCATACACCAAAACTATGTCATTCACTTCTCGAGCCGTAAGGTTGTGAAGTGCAGTAACCAACTGGTCATGTAGCACCTGCTTAGACTCTTTTGCCCTGAACTGCGCGGTAGTTTCCCCCACACATAAGATTGGGGTAATTTCGTTGCGCACCGCCGCTGTTACCTTGTCACGAATCATGTCTAGGCTCTCGCCAAAATAAACGCGACGCTCGGAATGGCCAATAATGACGTAATGTGCCAGGTCACGGAGTTGCGTGAATGATACTTCGCCGGTAAAGGCGCCTTCGTCTTTGTGATAAGCATTCTGGGCAGCAAGTCGAAACTTTCGTCTGTCAATCTGTAAGCTAAGTGGTTGCAACACAAGCATGCTTGGCGCTAGCACAACTTCTATATTTCGGTATATCTTTATTCGTTCGTGTAGTCTGTGCAATAACAAGCTAGCCTGAGACGTATTCAGGTTCATTTTCCAGTTTGCGACTATGAGTAATCTTTTCATGGTATTTGCTTATGTTTATTGTACCTCATTTGTCCTGTAGTGCTTCGATTGCAGGTAGTTTTTTGCCAGTCATCAGTTCTAGGCAAGCACCACCGCCAGTTGAAACGTGATTAAAGCATTCCGTCAGACCACGATGTTCTACATAGCTAGAAGTATCACCACCGCCAATCAAACTGTATGGTTTGTGTCCGTACTGACCCATCATAGAATCAAGAATTAACTCGGTGCCGTGGGCAAAAGGACCAACCGGACCATGCAGACCGGGGGTTTCTGTAACGCCCATAACGCCGTTCCATATTACGGTACCGCAAAACTGCATACTGCCCGCGATAAAAGCACCTGAAAATGGCCCTAAGTCGAGAATTAGTTCATTCTCTCGGACTTGTCCTGCTCGTCTAGGAGCCTGCCTGGGATAGTTTTCAATTGCAGCAATAACGTGAGCGTCCCAGTCTACGATCCTGGTTGTAGCTGTCTTTTCTAGTGAAGCTGCAACGACACTGTCTTGTGGCAAGTAAAATGTAAAATTACGTTTGTGGGTCTCCTGTTTGGCTTCTTCTATTATTTTTCGGGCCAATGCCAGGTCGTCTCTATCGACAAGGCTTTTTCCTACTTCCATTCCCTGGGCCAACAAAAATGTATTAGCCATTGCGCCACCAACAGCCACAAAGTCAGCTTTTTGGATAAATTTTCGCAATATTTCTATCTTGTCGGCTATTTTTGCTCCGCCAACAATGGCCATCAACGGTCGTTCTGGATTTTCCATAGACTCAGTTATGGCTAGGTACTCTTTTTCTAATAGTAGTCCGGCTACACTGGGCAAAAATTCTGTAATCGCATCCATTGATGCATGTTTGCGGTGAGCGTTTCCAAAACCGTCTTGAACAAAAACATCGGCAAGACCTGCCAGTTTTTTGGCGAATGCGGGATCATTGGCCTCTTCCTCTGGATAAAAACGAAGATTTTCTAGCAATAATATGTCTTTTTCTTTCAGGTTTTTGGCTTGTTTTTCTACTTCACCGCCCACGCAGTCCTGGATAAACTTCACATCTTTTTTCAATAGTTTTTCCAGAGTTTTTGCTACTGGCCTAACCGAATACCGTCCGTCTGGTTTGCCTTCTGGACGACCAAGATGCGTACAGATAATGATTTTACATTTTTGTTCTAATAAAAAATCTATAGTCGGCAGTGCCTGTTTTATGCGGTAGTCGTCCCTAATTTCGCCATTTGGCATTAAGGGCACATTAAAATCACTGCGCAGAAGAACTGTTTTGCCTTTTAGGTCGATGTCCCTGACTGTTTTTTTATTAAAACTCACAATACTCTCACCTTTATCGTATCTGTCGTACCGACTACTCCAGGATAATGGCCAGAGGCGGTTATCACGGTGTCGCTTTTTTTAAGTACTTTGTGTTCTAATAGCCAGTTGGTTAATTTTGTAGCAGCAAACTTATCAACAGGCCGACAATAGCTTTTAACACCAAACACTAAAGCTAGTTGGTTGGCTACGATCTGGTCCGAGGTTACAGCAATAATTGGTTTTTCAGGACGGTACGATGATATTTGAATAGCAGTTTCGCCAGATTTTGTCTCGGCAACGATTGCTTTGGCATCAATATTACTAGCCAGAGATATTAATGCTGATGAAATTGCATCCTGCTTGCCATTTTCACCTGTTAGCTCTTTGAACTTGGCCTTAACAGTGGTGTTGTTCTGGGTATATAAAATAACTCTTTTCATGACTTTAACGGCTTCAACAGGGTACTTCCCGTTGGCCGTTTCGTCTGACAACATTACGGCATCTGCACCAACTATTACCGCTGTGGCGATGTCTGACACTTCTGCCCTCGTTGGTTCGGGTTGGTCAATCATACTGGCAAGCATTTGGGTGGCAACAATAGTTGGTTTTTTGTGTTTTAGACCCAGACCGATGATATGGCGCTGCATAACCGGAACGGATTCTGGCAGTGTCTCTATGGCCAAATCACCCCTGGCTATCATTACAGCATCTGCTTCTTGCATGATTTCTTCGATATTTTCCGCCCCAGCCTTAGTTTCGATCTTTGCAATTATTTTCACATGCGACCCCAGCCCCCTGAGAATTGCCCTCAGTTGCTCAACATCATGTACCGTCTGGACAAAACTTTGGGCCACATAATCAATATCCTGTGTACTGCCAAAAGCCATGTCTTTTTTGTCTTTTTCGGTAATAATATCTCCGCCAAAATCTGTATCAGGCAGGTTAATGCCTTTTCGCTTTATTAATATCCCGTCATTCTCTGCCCGGGCATGTACAACACCGTCAGTTACGCTGGTAACAGTGGCCTGAACCTTGCCGTCATATAGAAAAAGACGATGTCCGCGTTTTAGTTTTTTGCTCAAATCAAACTGCGTGGGGATAACGCCTGTTCGTTGGTAGTCTGCCTGGTATTTGAACTGCAAACTCTGTCCAGTTTGAACATTAATAATGCCTTCGAAATCACCTAGTCTAATCTTTGGACCTTGTAAATCCTGGATTATCGCAACTGGTTTTCCATATTCGTGCGCAGCTTTCCTGATCCAGCCGATTTGCTCGATTCTCTCTTCGTATGTGCCATGACTAAAGTTCAGCCGAAAAGCGTTAGCACCAGCCTTTAGCATGGCCAAAATCGCCTCGTAGTTGTTGGTAGCAGGCCCAATAGTGGCGACTATCTTTGTCTGCTTAAATTGGTTCAAGGGCACATTAGGTGCCGTTCTGGTAGTTTCCATTACTAGCTACAGTGTACTTGCTTATGGTTACACAGTTCAAGAGGCAAGACAAGTTTAGTCTGCACAGTCAAAAATGACATCCTCCAAGAACGTTTGGTATATATCCATTTATCTTGATTACACGCATAATCCAAATACTCCTGTCTGGAATTATTCGGTTAATCTTGTGTTGCTGTTCGATCAAGTTGGCGTTGTATCTCTGTAATAAAATCGTTAAGAGATATATTATTCTTTGAGAAAAACGCAGTTGCTCCATTACTTATGGCTTTTTGGCGATAATCATCATCATCTAGTTCGGAAAATACTATGATTGGAACTGTTTTTGATATCCTTTTCTCGATTGTTCTCAGTTCTGCAATTAACTCAATTCCTGTTCTGTCCTTGTAGTCAAGAATCAAGATCTCTGTTATTACCAAGTCTGGTTTGTTGGTCTCGAACGCCCGTATCGCATCTTCGTAACTAACGGCAATAATACACTCCCAGCCCATATCTTTCATGAGTTTAGTTTTCGTGACCCGGTTCAGTAGAGGGTCGGCATCGTTGAGAAGGATAAGAATTTTTTTGATCGAATCGTCATTGTCAATCATTCAATAATACTCGTATAAGGTGATTGTTTTGAGCGCACTGTATTGTGGCTCAAATCTAATGCCCGCAGCCAAGTTGGTTCGACCTTGAAAACAACATAGTCGCTTCTTTTTATTCTAAATATTGGAGCCCAAAAATTAGGGTCTTTGGTGGCCGCTTCTCCAAATTCTTCGATAACCCATTCCTTCGTCGCATCATCTGTTATTTCTGTTGCTATACCGTCCATCTGAATCGACATTTGCGAAAATTGCCAAACCGACATACTTACATTTGGGTTATTTAGAATATTTTTCGCCTTGTAGGTATTCGTGTTTGTTACAAAATAAAAATTTAAACGATTATCTATAACATAAACAATTGGGGAGCAAGTTGGCTTAATGTTACCCATTGTTGATAGCGAAGCTACGAAGTTAGACTTCAAGAATTTAGTTACTTCTTTTTTGTTAATTTTTTGTGCCTGAGAATCGGTCATTATTTTTATTTTACGCCAAATGTCGATAGTTTGAAATAATTTGTCAATAAATCTAAAGTTCGTCTTGCAATAGGTGTTTAATTGGCGGCCCAAGGAGACTAAGCTTGAAGCTTGCGAGCAGCAGCCATGCTCGAAATAAATTTCTGTGCGTGGCTTTGCTCTTCGAACTCTAGAGTTCGCCTTTCACATGTGAAAGCACCATTTTAAAAGCCCAACCTATGGTTGAGCTTCAAAAATGGTGAACCACCTACAATCGAATTGGAACCACATCGTTGAGGATATTCTAACTATAAAGACTAAGCTATCTGGACTCACGGTGACAATGAGCGTTCCCGAGGGGGGGTGGAACCTAGACTGAACCACGCTTCACCCAGTCAGGTGTAACAGATTTGTATTTCTCTTTCAAGGCTTGAGGCAAGTCAACGTAATTACCTATTATTTTTCTACAGTCTTTGCTCCCGCAATGACATGCCATATGCCAATTGTCTGCAGTTATCAATGAGTAGTCAAAGGTTATCTCGCTTCCGGGTTTTAGGTCTCTCAATGCGATAAGGGTAGTTGCATTGCTAAAGCCTGTACTCGGACTACAGGAGTGATTCACATATGATTCGGGCATTGGATTGTGGTTATCCACGTAAGCATCCAGGCCGACTGGATGGGCATGCTCTTCATAGCCAAGTTTCTTTACCTGTTGGTATGTGAGTCTTTTACCTGTAAACTCAAGCACTTTTTCACCTCGCTTGACTTGTTCGTTTAAGAATAAGCCCACTCCTCCAAGTCTACTTGGCTTAACTGAAGTTTTAACAAAAATCATATGACTTACTGTACCAGACCGAAGTCACATAAGCGTAAGCGGAATGGTGATCCCAAGGAGAATCGAACTCCTATTTCCAGGATGAAAACCTGGTGTCCTAACCGTTAGACGATGGGACCTCGTCGATGTGTGATGTTTTAGTTTCTAAGGCCAGCGACAAAATAAATTTGCTCGCTAACACTTGAAACTAAAACAAGCCATCTCCTCTCAGTTTCCTTAACAGAAGAATCGAATGAATCGACTTCTTGGTTTAGAAAACTGGCAAATGCAAAATGCAGATTCAGATGAGACTGGGGTATTATAACAGAGAAAGACCACTCTTACGAGTGGTCTTGGTTTTTTTGTTTTGACGAGAGCGGTCAGTCACGATTACTCTTTTTCTATTCATTACCTTAGCACAATTTTGCGACTTGCGCTAGTGTTTATCCACAGCGTAGTAAGATCAATGATCTACTACACTGCAGGAACCCTTATAGATATTGGCGGAGCCAGACAAACCTGAACGCAAATGTACCAGCAGTGACAAATGAGGCGAAGATTCCGAAGACTTCACCAGGACCTGTGTCAGGCAAAACCGTCTGGGTTGTGGCTGGTGTCTCTGGAGTTTTTGGTGTTGGTGGCACATCTGGTTTACAGAGTGGGCTGTCCTTTGGCAAGTGTTCTTTGCCTGGAACAGTACAATTGTCTGGCTTTTCTGTATTGACAGTTGCTGCGCATGATTCACCTGTAACTGTTTTTTGCTCGCCGTCCACCATAAACAACACAGTTGCTTGAACTTTATATGTGCCGGGCTGTGCGTATGTATGCTCGAAAATGTTACTTGTAGTGCTGTCTTGATCCTGGCTATCGCCAAAGTCCACGACATACCCACTAACCGTTGCCCCGTTAAGTACGGTTGTTTCAACTTGGAAACGGTACTTCAGATCACCTAGATGTGTAACCCCAAGGGAGTCGCATGTATAAATGGGTTCCTGGGTTTGGGTAATTGTGATTGATTTCTTGCAGGCGTCGCTGGTTACGGTTTTTTCTTCGCCATTCACCATTACCACTACGGAGACGGTTGTATTATACGTTCCTGGTTGTGTGTAGGTGTGGTCGACAGGATTATTAGTTGTCGTAGAACTGTTACCATCGCCAAAATTGTAAACAAAATTTTTCAATGTTGCGCCGTCCTTGGCTGTGTAGTTGACTGCAAATCTATAGGTCATCTCACCCTGTTTTGTTACAGCTAGAGCGTCGCAGGTGTAAACCGGTGCAGGTGGGTTTTCGGGCACCTCGACTTTTACAGAACAGTTAGCGCTTACGGGGGTTGTACCTTTGTTTGTCTTTATTTGAAGAGTGGCAGTGTATGAACCGGTTGCGTTATAGCCATGATTTACGGTATTTGCGGTTGTTTGAGTAGATTGACCGTCTCCAAAGTTCCAGATGTAACCTTCGATAACTGCACCATTAGATGCAGTGCCGTTTCCTGTAAATGTTACGTTGAATGGCAATTGACCATCGTCATCTACCGTTGCAACAGCAAGAGAATTACAGGCAAAGACTGGTGTCTTTGGCACGACTTTGACTGGTACTTCGTCGCATTTCTTTGTTGGTGTTTCGTTGCTGACTACACAGGCTACATTAACCAAATCCGTATCTGTTGCAGCATCACTGGTGGCTTTAGCTTGGAAGCTCTTTGTCTTTGATTCTCCAATTTTTAGCTCTGGGATAACAAATGAAACTGTTCGATCGTTAGGGTGATCAACCGCGATTATCCCGTCTGGTAGAGTATCGGTAATTTGTACATTCGTTAACTTCTTGTTACCGGTGTTGGTTACAACAATAGTATATGTAAACACTTCTCCGACGTTGACTGGGTGATTTACGTTGACTGATTTATCGATTGATAAACCAGGGCTAGGGTTTGTCGAATTAACAATTATTACGTTAGCGTGTGCACAAATAGGTGTGTTGGGGCTATAGTTCGTCAACACACATGCAATATTTGTAGCAGTTCCTAGAGGGGCATTATTTGCAACTTGAACTACCAACGACCTATGAACTACCTGCCCAACAGCAAGGCTCCCGATTGTAGGCCAGGTTACTTTTCGCGTCGTTGGATTATAAGTGACACCCTGGCCGGCAACAGGCGTAACACCTACAGGAAGGACATCGGCTATAACGACGTTGCTCAGAGCAACATCCCCATCGTTTTTCACAGAAATATTATAAGTAAACTGCTCGCCACGCTTTATGGAATTAACAGATGCGGTTTTTGCTATCGTTACATGTGAATTGTGTTTTACTGTTACGTAAGCATCGTCACAAATTGGGAGCGATGGATTAAAATTAGTATTGACGCAGGCCAAATTACGAAGAGGTTGGTCAAAAGGCGCATTATTCGCAGCTTTAACTGGTAATGTTAGCGATTTGCTGGCTCCGATTTTTAAAGTCCCTAAAAGAAAAGTTCTAGGATTCTCTTGTGAACCATTTGCCCAAATTATCCCTGCAGGCAGTTGGTCTTTGACAACTACATTTTCCAGGTCATGATGACCATGAGCATTAGTAACGGTAATAGTGTAGTTAAATGATTCGCCGCGGCTAAGAACAGACTTGCTTGCTGTTTTATTAATTGTAACCACCGGTTGCGTTGCCGAAACACCAGAAATAACACTTACAATACCAGCTATTAAAGATAGAAGAAGAACGCCTTTGACTAACCTATTTTTGAATAAATTACCGAATATTCTCATGTGTGTTCTCCCGTTTTATAATTCTGTTTTGGTACTCCCCAACCGCCTGAGAGTTTATTAGTTAATCGGATTTCGTACTCACTACCCAAAACAAAATATTTTCTGCATTCTTATAATATACCCGCATCTCCTATGCGTCAATATTTTGCAATCAAAATTAGCTTTTAACAAGCTTATGTTTCGTCATCGGTGGTTGTTGTTGTGCCGGGTTTTGATAGTGCTTTTTTTGAAAAGCTGAACCCAAATGTACTACCCTTACCTTCAACGCTTTTAAAAATTAGCGCTCCGCCTTGGGCAACTATAACTTTTTTAGCCATAAACAAACCCAGGCCGGTTCCGTCTGGTCGGGCCTTTTTTGCATTTTCGGCTCGGTAAAACTTGCTAAACAAGTTATGCTGCTCTGCCTTAGGGACACCAATTCCATCATCCGCAACCGTAAACTCGATGCTTTCACCCTTGTCTTCAACACTAACTATAATATGACCGCCGGCAGGTGTGTAGTAAATAGCATTGTCGGCAAAGTTCATTACAACCTGGCGAATCTTGGTTTCGTCTAGATTTAATGTTGGGAAGTCTTTTGGTTTTTTATACGTCAATTCTAACTCACGGGCTTGGGCAGTCTCTCTTAGTTGAGACAACTCCCCTTCAACCAATTCTGCTAAATTAGTAGGTTTTGTATCAATTACGAATTTTCCAGTCTTCAGCCTAGAGACATTCAACAAATCAGCTATCAGATAAACCATTCGTTGAGAGCTAACATAGGCCTGGTCCAGCAGCTTCTTCTGTTGCTTGGTAACCTTGCCCACATCACCCTCAATAACCATCGACACATAGCCCTTGACTGATGTCAGAGGGGTACGCAACTGGTGTGAGGCCATACTAATGAAGTCATCTTTGGTCTGGTCCAAAGCAACCAGTTTTTCGTTGGCTTTGCGCAACTTACGGGTTGCATCATCAACCTTGTCCTGCAAAGTCACATTAAAAGCCTGAATTTCCTCGAAACGCAGCGCATTTTGCAAAGCAATGACTAGCTCATCGGCAATAATTTCCATAACACGATAGTCGGCCTTACCATACAAACCACCACTTTTTTTCGTACCAAGTACGATATAGCCAGTTCGATGATCTTTTATAGTATTTGAAGCAAGTTGGGCTACTAATCCCATACTTAGTTGAGTGGCTTCTTCATGCAAATCATGATCTAACTCTAGATCATAGGAAACACCTGTAACTTTTTGTTCAAATTTTTGTGCAGCTCCATAGACTTTTTTCTGCAATTTCACGTCTTGGTCTTGAGTCGAAAATGATTTCTGTAAATGCCCTGTCTCATTATTCAAAAAGAACATCACATATGAAGGCTTTAAATAGTGCTCAATAAGTAGTGACGTATCTTTAAGAATTGCGCTGACATCGATCAACGAAACTAGAGATGAATTTAATTCGTTCAACAAACGTTGTGGCTCGTAAGCATCCTGATAAAAATATTTGTTGGTTAATTTATTAAAATATCTTTTTATCGGCCCAAACGAAACGGCGACAAATATAGCCGATGCAAAAGGAACAGCGGCTCTAATGAACTGCAAGTTATCTGGAATAAAAATATTTTGCGTGAATACGGCAACTAAAATCGCGTAAGAAACAGCTAGAGTTGATAGCGAAAGTATATATGCAAGTGACCTTGCTACAACCAGACGAATATCAAATAGTCTATGGCGAATAATTGCGTATGCGATTGCAGCAATCATAATGATAGTCCCCAAAGGACCTAGCATCGATAAGTCCCAATCCCCTGTAAAGTAGGGCACAATTGCACTAGTAATCACAACCCATGTAAAGGATAATCCTATTCCGATAGAAGTGAACTGGATTCTAGTTTTATCCATCACATTTGATTGCATATACATTTTTCTAAAATTGACACAAGCAAAAATGAATATCAGCACGATGTATCCTACGAAAACCAAATAAAGTGGCCCGCTTTCTATATCCGTTGCCTGCTGGCCAGGTCGCACTACATAATTCATAACAACCATAGGAGTTAGCGACAGTACAAAGAAAATTGGCGCAATGAATATGCTGATTTTATCTTTTAATCTAAAACTACTTCTTTTTGGCCACAGAAGAGAAAAAATCAGTAACGCCAATATCGATAGCATCGCGACGGTGTAAGAGAATCTGTTAAAAAAGAGCTTCGATTCGGGTGCGCCAACGTTAGATAAGAAGTTAGAACAACCCCACAATGAAACCATTACTGCAAAAAAAGCGAAGGCGCGGTTTTGGGGCGACCTGGGATTCCGGGTAAACACGAACAAACCTAAAGTTAGGTTCAGGATTGCGACAGTAAAAATAGCAATAAGCTCAAGCATTGTTACTTACTAGAGTACCAATCTATAGCTTTATGAGCAATTATTGCCCTTCCAAATCAGCAAATAATACGACTTTTAAGCAACTAGTGAGTTGAGGTGGTCATCACCTTGCAACTCTCGTGCGGTTACGTACTTTTCATCTAAGCCAAAACCTCTAATCAACATTGCTGCCATCGAAGGAGAGGCTTCTTCCAAATTTAATTGAGCTACTTCCAGATTCTGAATAACTGCTGGTACGGTAGGACCATCGCCATCGTATGCTCGAGGTGGAACCTCAGGCCGTCTAGTCCATGGGTCAGCAAAAAGGACTTTCATTTGCTCCAACGGCGGCAAATCATGAATACCTATCCATGATACTATTGGACGCTCGCCATTTGATGCGACATTGGTCCGATTTGATAATTCTAAACAGGCTGCATATAACGGGAAAGTAGCATCCCCAAAACCGCCGTGATTGCCTTGGTATTCGGGTAGGGCTGCCATGGACTCGATTGCCCAAGTGGTAGACAGGTCAATACCCATTATGTCTGCTAGTTCTTGCTGGACACGGTCCTTGTCTTCGTATCCAAAATCACCGACCATTTTCTTTATTTCATCAACCCATGGGTTTTGCCTAAGATCTGGCGAGCTGAGGCTGTTCATTGTTTTAAAACCATGTGGGCTATCTTTCACGATACGTAACGCCGATGCTCCCTTTGGTCCACCTTCTGCGTGAGCATCAATAACAGTTACAAATATGCTGCTTGTGTTATATTCAGCGCCGTAATGTGCATAATGCGTTACTGGATGAGTGCCGAAATACTTAGAAAAACCTTCAGTTTCAACCCTTTCGGCTACATCTGCAAGTGGATCATTTCCGTCGAGAACCAAGACTGCCCAACGACGGCCATTGGCCTTTTCGTCAAAACCAGCTTTATCTAATAATTCTTGTGTATGTTGGGCTATTTCGTCTGGTGGGAATAACCTATCGAGAGAAAGGTCAATATCATCCGTCGCAGCTGCAGCTTCTAGTCGACTACCGTAGTTGGCTAAGGCTAAATCTAAAACATCAGGACGTTGCTGATCAATTAATGTAGGGCCTGCTTCTGTTATTGCCATAATATTGTCTTGCCTTTTAACTTTATTATAGTAGCATACTTTATGATTTTAGTCAATATAAATGCATTGTTTGCTTTTATATATAAAAACACCTGGAAAGCCATCTGCATCAGACAGCATTCCAGGTGTTTAGTTTTCTAAAGTACTAAGTGCAATATAACATAATCATTATTTGCTAGCAAGATAAAAATTACACAACATATGCGGTTATATATCATTGACATTTTTCAAATAATAATGTAAAGTATTTTCTAATTATGGTTGTTTCAGATTATAGAATGCCGGTATTAGATTATTCGGACTTATCGCGCACCAGTGAGTTCATGCCTCCAACAGATGACGCACTAATCAATAATGGTTTAATCCCTCCTGTACGACATGACGCAGACATAATTGACCCTATCGACGAAACACCTCCAGGCAAACTAGAAAGGCTTGGAGCCGTAGTAAAAAGCGGTGTCGAAGACATACGAAACGACGAGCATAAAATTACTGCAGCTTCGTGGGCGGCAACGATGGCGCTAACACAGTTTATAGATAGATCAAGGTTGGTATTGGTCTTTGGCCCACAATTTGCAACCGAAGTTTATGAAAATACAGGGAATAGTTACCTTGCATCGCTAGCTATTACCGGCTTATTCGGTATTAGTAACTTGGCAGTTGGAGAGGCTTTGACACAATCGCTTGACCGCTTCCCGCGAGCAAAAGCAACCTTTGTTGAAAGTTTTCCTAAAACGGTCCGCCTTTTCAATAATTTGCTAGCAGGAATGGCTTCTAAAGAACCGCATGATATCGACAGCCTAACCACAGACAACATCCCAGAAGTTTCAGATGTCAATGTAGGCATAATCCCAGCAGTATCAGACGCCAATGTAGGCATAGCAGAAGAATCACTAAGCTTCGCCAAAGCACTGAAAACAATTACATTGCGAAGGAAACAGGCAACAACCGGCATTGGAATCGGATCTACCGCTTTTGTTGCTACAGCAAGCGTCAATGGAAATAACAAAAAAGAAGTTAGAAAAGTAAACGTTGAGGTAACAGGATCTACTATGGTGCTCATATACGGCCTAGGGGTAGGAGTATTCGAAGGATTAGAAAAAATGGTGCGCATGGGATGGTACAAACAAGCAGAATGGGTTAATGACCGCGTCACTGACGGCAAAACATGGCTAGGCGTCGCAGCACTTACTATGATTTCCGAGTACCTGTCAAACAGGTCCGAGATGAAAAAAATAGATGCACAACAACTAAATTGATTAACAGTTATAATTTTAGTTTATTTTATAATAATTTGAATCTCGTAATAATTGGGTTGTTAGGCAAAAATAAAAATATCTGGTACAAATAGTTCAATGTCAGATTTAAGAGAACAATTCGATACTCTTGGCGCCTGGGGAATTTCTGCAAACGTTGATTTATATCGCTGTAACCCAGAGACTATCAGAGATGCAAGCGAGATAGAGCGCTATGCAGTCGGGTTATGTGATCTTATTCAAGTAACTCGCTTCGGGGATTGTGTCGTTGTCAATTTCGGTGAAGACGAGAGAATTGCTGGTTTTTCTATGACTCAACTGATAGAAACCTCATTAGTATCAGGGCATTTTGCGAATCGGACTAATAATGCCTATTTGGATGTATTCTCTTGCAGATTTTTTGACCCAGCTGTAGTCGCAGAATTCTCTCAGCAATTTTTTGATGCCCAAAGCTACAGGCTTCAGCATAGTTTCAGAATATAAATAATCTAAAATACATAAAATTATGATTTTGTTGGTTTTGACGCTAGTCTATATATAATCTATGAACAATCGACACAAAATAGCAATCATTGAAGACGAGCCAGCCATCAATGAAATGTATAGAATGAAATTAGATTTAGAGGGTTTTGATGTTATTACTGCCTTCAACGGCGAGGAAGGACTAGCGTTAGTCAAAAAACATAAACCAGATCTGATACTGCTGGACATTAAGATGCCGGTGATGAGTGGTGATGAGATGTTAGAAAAGCTCCGTTCAACAGAGTGGGGAGCAAAAATGCGAGTAGTTATTCTGACCAATATCAGCCGTGATGAAGCCCCGCATAATCTGCGTCTACTGCATGTTGATCGCTACATAGTCAAGGCGCA
>RRZU013406869.1_pt1 | contig 14683 bp, 16 predicted proteins | sample 2165561 | NCBI WGS metagenome assembly RRZU01 (sample SAMN10456909, study PRJNA506462) | wastewater metagenome | isolation source: wastewater sludge | place: USA: Moscow, Idaho
CACCTGCAGCGCCGGCCCGATGCAGGGCGTCCAACCCAGGGCGAACACCAGCCCCAGCAGCGGCGCGGCGGCCAGGCCGACCTTGGGTCGCAGGTTGAGTCGCACGGTGCGGCTGGCGAACGGCACCCAGCCCGCGAACACCAGGCCGAGTGCGATCGCCAGCACCCCACCGATCACGTTGATCGTGGTGCGGTACTGCATCAGGGTGGTGCCCAGCGAACCGAACAGGGCGCCACCCGACACGAACACCACGGCGAAGCCGAGCACGAACAGCGAGGTGCCGGCCAGCACCCGTCCACGACTCTCACCGGCCTGCAACTGCGCGGCGCTCAGCCCGCTGGCGTAGCTCAGGTAGCCGGGTAGCAGCGGCAGCACGCAGGGCGAGAAGAACGACACCAGGCCGGCCAGCAGGGCCACCGGAACCGCCAGCAGCATCGAGCCGCCCACCGCCTGGCGGGCCCAGTCCCCCACGTCGAGCAGAATCATCAGCGTCCTGCCGCCACGTCGTCGATCAGGCCGACCAGGGTGGCCTCGGACGCCTCGCCGAGCACCCGTGCGGCGACGCGTCCCTGGGTGTCGACGATGACAGTGCTCGGAATGGCGCTCAGCGGCAGCTTGCCGGCGAACTGCAGCACCAACTCGCCCGCCGGGTCGTACAGGTTGGGGTAGGTGATGCCGAACTCGCGCACGAACGCCTGGGCCTGCGGCTTGCCGATGTCGCGCGAGTTCAGTCCGACGAACTGCGCGGACGCGGCGGTGCGCGCGGAGGCCTTCGCCAGGGCCGGCGCCTCCTTGATGCAGGGCTGGCACCACGAGCCCCACACGTTGTAGACCAGCACCTTTCCCCGGACCGACGTGCTGCTCCACTGCCGGCCGTCCAGGGTGGTGCCGCTGATCTCGGGGGCTGCGACCCGCTGCGCCACCGGCACCGTCGTGATCGTGCCGTCGCCGCTGACGAAACCTCCGTCGGCGGACGCGCCGCTGGTGCAGCCGGCCAGCACCAGCAGCACAACAGTCGCGAACGTGAGGACGAGGCGGCGCATCACGACCCGGGTCGGAACAGCACCCTGGAGGCTTTCGGCGGCACCAGGTCGGCGGCCGGTTCGGCGTAGTCGACGGCGACGACGCGTCCGTCGATCAGGGTGAACGAGGTGACGCTGGCCAGCCGGCATTCGCGCTTGCGCGGGTCGTGCACCAACGAGCGGCCCTCGGCGGCGAGCCGCGAGATCCAGATCGGCAACTCGTGCATCACGATCAGCGCCTGACCGTCGTCGCCGGCAGCCTGCGCCGCATCGTCGATGGCCAGCCGCACCCGCGCCACGATCGAGGTGTACGGCTCACCCCAGGACGGCTTCAGCGGGTTGCGCAACTGCCACAGGTTCTTGGGGATCAGCAGCTTCTCGTTGTACCTGCCGAAGTTGCTGCCTTCGAAGTAGTTGGCCGCCTCGATCACCCGTTCGTCGGTGACCACCTCGAGCTCGGGATGGTTGGCGGCGATCGGCGCCATGGTCTCTTGCGCACGTTGCAGGGGTGAGCAGCGCAGGTGGGTCAGCGGCACGTCGGCGAAGTACTCGCCCAGCCGCTGCGCCATCGCCTGACCGACCTCGCCCAGGCCATAACCGGGCAGCCGCCCATAAAGGATGCCGTCGGGGTTGTGCACCTTGCCGTGGCGCACCAGATGAACTACCGATTGCATGGGTGAGGGCCGGCCTTTCGCTGTGCTCGGGCTCCCACCATACGGGACGGACACAGCGGCCTCGGCCCTTGCCTACGGGCCATCCGAGTGCGCCGACCAGTAGGAAACCTCTGGATCGGGTGCCACGTTCAAGGCTGGTCCATCCTGTCGCACGCTGAACCACTCGACCGCGTGACCAACCTGGCGAAGTCCGAAACGCTGCACCGGAGCGCCACCCTCGCTCTGCATAGTCTCCAGCACCTGCGCCGCGACGTCGTCGATGATCGCCTGGGCTCGCTGTTCGGTCGGGATAGTGGACGAGAGTGGGGTTCGCGCGGCCAGGTATTCATTGAGCAAGGCATCCGGCACGTCACACTGACTCTCGTACCCACCGTCCCCAGCCGTGGTGTCGAAGAGAATGACTGCACCATCTGCCGCTTCTCGACAGCTGAAACCGAAGTCACGCAGACGCGTCAACAGTTGAGCTCGCAGCGATTCGTGCATGGCTCAATCATGCTGTGTAGCGGGGATGGAGTATCGCTCCTCACCGCTGCGTTCGCGACGACCCCCAGGTGAGGTTCGACCCTCCAGGCGTGGGCGCAGCGAGCCGGACGGCCCGGCGCAGGTCGGCGGCGATGGCCGGCCCGGCAAGTCGTTCGAGAACAGCCCCGGGTAGGGCGAACAGCCCCGAGCCGGTGATCGCGTAGGTGGCGGTGAGACGCGTGCGGTCGACACCGTAGGGCAGCAGATCGAGCCGCAGCACCGCGGCGACGCCCTGCCAGGTGCCCCGCTCGATCCACACCCGGGGCCGCTCGTAGCCCGTCACCCGCAACCGCGGACGGGCACCGACGGCGGTGCAATCGGTCCACGTCGTGCCGAGTTCACCGGCTCCCTGCACATCGGCCACAGCCCTCAGGCTGGCCTGCCAGTCGGGACGCCGCTGCGGGTCGCTCAGGTAGTCGAACAGAGCATCGGCGGGCAGCGGAACGTCCAAGCGGACACAGCGACTCATGCGAGTGCTCAGCCGGCCAGCGCGGCACGCAACTGCCGCTCGTCCAGGAACCAGATGGCCAGGCGTTCACCGTCGACGAAGGTGACCGGTACGTGGTCGGTGTGCTCGGCCAGGGCCGGATCGCCGTCCACATCAAGGGTGCTGAAGTCTGCGCCGAGCTCGGCGCAGACCCGCTCGGCGGTCGCCAACGCGTCCGCGCATAGGTGGCAGCCGTCGCGCACGATGACCAGCACCCGGGGCGGGGTCATCGGCGCGGGCCCACTACTTGCCGGCGCGGCGACGCTGAATGCGCGTCTTCTTCAGCAGCTTGCGGTGCTTCTTCTTCGCCATCCGCTTGCGACGCTTCTTGATGACCGAACCCACGCTATGACCTCTCGATGTCGGCCCAAGGGCGGGCCGGGTAACTCTTCGTTGCGGTGCGGGGCAGAACCCCGAGGACTGACCGGGTGACCCAGCCAACCCCAAGAGCTTACCGAGTGCGTCGGCACATCTGCGAATTGCGGACGCACCCGGACGCGCGACCCTGCGAATGCGCCGGACGATGCGGCGATGCGGACCGACCCCGAGCGCTCAGCCGGCGTTGTAGAACGACTGGTGCAGGTAGTTGTTGACGGCCTGCTCGGGTACCCGGAAGTTGCGACCGAACCGCACCGCCTCGAGCTCGCCGGCGTGGATCAGCCGGTAGACCGACATGCGCGACACCCTGAGCATGCTCGCCACCTCGGTGACCTTCATGAACTGGATCGCAGGCAGGGGCACGGGTTGGTTCGCGGAGTCGTTCACTGGAGCTCTCTCACTGTGGTCAGCGTCACGCCGACCCCCCGATCGGCGCTGAGTGTCGGCCACCCTACCCCCCGGCCGGGCCCGGCCGCAGCCTCTTGGCCACACCGCGTGAGCGTCCACCGTGCCGGTGACTGGCGCCGTCGAGACGGGTCGCGACCCCTTCTGACCAAGGGGTTCGACATCACGCAACCGCGATGTCCGGCAGCCGATTTGCAACCAGTCACAGGAATTTCGTCTCGCTAAAGTACGCAAATCCTGAGCTTCTTCCAGAGCTTGAACAATGTGGATTCTCTTGTCAGGACTGCTGCCCGTTCGATAACTTTCGGATGGGCCGTCCAACTCGTCCACCGTGCACGTACGAAGGATTGCCCATCCCGGGGGGGAATCATGCTCACATCGTGGGCGGGGTCGCGATCCATTGTCGTGAGTCCAGCGCGTACACGACGCCGATCCGCAAGCACGCGCGTCGAGATATCAGCCCTGACTGGCGCACCACGCGCCCGCAGCGACCACTCCTCGGGCGCCCACAACCACCCACGTGAGGAGATCTTCCGCCATGCGACCACCCCTTGAACGCGCGTCGTCGTTGACGGCGCTGGTCGGGTTAGCGCTCAGCATCAGCCTGCTCGGTTCACCAACCGGCGCGCATGCAGAACAGCCCGCAAAACCGGCCGAGTCCACGACGGTCAGCCACGCCAACGTGCTGTCCCCCGCCGTCAAAAACCTGATCCGGGGAACCGGTATCGAATCAGAGGCCAAGGCGCTCGAAACGTACTGGACGCCGGCTCGAATGAAGGCGGCGAAGCCAGTTGACGGCACCTTGACCGTGAACCGGGTGGGCGCCGCGCCCAAGCGAACGCAGGCCACGCAGGCCGACGGGCCGGCCGTGAGCATTGCGCCGCTCAAGGTAGCGAGCAAGGCGATCGGTACCGTGAAGTCCGGCGCAAAGAAGCCGCAGACCACGTACCCGGGCTATCCGTCGAGTTCGCCTGCGGCCCGCACCAACGGCAAAATCTTCTTCTCGCGCGATGGTTCCAATTACGTGTGCTCGGGCTCGGTGGTCAACAGTGAGGGTCGCAGTCTGGTGTGGACCGCAGGTCATTGCCTTGGTGAGAACGGAACGTGGTCGTACAACGTGGCCTTTGTTCCGGCCTATTCCAATGGCAGCCGGCCCTACGGCAGTTGGTATGCCAAGGACCTGGCGACCAAGACTGCGTGGCTGTATGACTCCGACCACGCCAATGACGTCGGGGCGATCACGTTGGCGCCCAACGCCGGCGTCCGCATCGCCGACCAACTGGGTGCACAGGGGCTGATGTGGAATCAGAGCGCGAACTATTGGGCAAGTGCCTTTGGTTACCCGGCGGTCTCGCCCTACACCGGCCAGGTGCTGGTACGTGCAGACGGGAACACCGCCGACGAGGGCGACGGCACCATCTACATGTACTCGGGATTGACCGGTGGGTCATCCGGCGGTCCTTGGCTGCGCAACTTCGATGAAAACTGGGGTTACGTCAACGGTCACAATGACTTCATCTACACGGCGTCGCCCTCTTGGATGTACAGCCCGTACTACGGCGCTCAGGTCGCCAGCCTGTACGAGTTCGTCCGGTACAACGAGGTGTATGCCCTCGCCACTGCCACTCCAACGATCAGCGGTACGGCCAAGGTGGGCAACACGTTGACCGCAAAGCCGGGTAATTGGAAGCCCAGTTCGGTCAACCTGGCCTTTCAGTGGAAAGCCAATGGCAAGGCCATCGCAGGTGCCATCACGCCGAAACTGACCCTGCCTGCCTCCATCAAGGGTGCGACCATCACCGTGACCGTGACGGGCTCGAAGCTCGGCTACACCACCGCGAGCAAGACCTCCAAGGCCACCAAGAAGGTGGCTGCAGGCACGCTGAGCGGCGCCACGCCCACGATCAGCGGCAGCACAAAGGTCGGCCAGCTGCTCACCGCGAACCCTGGTGCATGGAAGCCGTCTCCGGTGACGTTGACCTATGCGTGGTACCGCAACGGCAAGGCGATCAAGGGCGCCACCTCGTCCGCTTACACGCTGACCAAGTCCGACAAGGGCAAGAAGATCACCGTCAAGGTGACCGGAAAGAAGGCGGCCTACACCACCCTCACCAAGACGTCCAAGAAGACCGCGAAAGTGAAGTAGAGCACATGGCGCGTTGGTCGGCTCAGCTCGCTGGGCCGGCCAATGCCCGGCTGCGGTCGCGGGCTGCCTCCATGGCGGTGATGAAGGCCGCCTTGACCCGGTGGTCCTCCAGTTGCCGCAACGCGGCGGCCGTGGTGCCACCGGGCGAGGTGACCTGCTCACGCAGCACGGTGGGGTGCGACCCCGACTCGATCAGTAGCTTCGCCGAGCCGTACATGGTCTGGTTGACCAGCAGGGTGGCGATGTCGCGCGGCAGGCCCAGCATCACGCCGGCGTCGATCATGGCCTCGACCACGAAGAACAGGTACGCGGGGCCCGATCCCGAGATGGCGGTGACGGCGTCCTGGTAGTTCTCTTGCACAGTGATGGCCCTGCCCAGCGCGCTCATCAACTGCACCGTATGTTCCACATCGTCGGCGGACGCGCTCGAACCGGCCGAGACCGCCGCCATGCCTTCGCCGACCAGGGCTGGCGTGTTGGGCATCACCCGGACGACGGCGGTGCCCTTGGGCAGGTGGCTTTCGAGTTGTGCGGTGGTGACCCCGGCGCACAGGGAGACCACCAGCGTGTGCGGGCGCAGCACCGGCGCGATCTCGGGCAGCACGGCACTGACATCCTGCGGCTTCACCACCAGGATCACCGTGTCGGCCTCGGCGGCCGCTTCGGCATTGCCGCCGGTGGCCCGGATGCCGTGCGCCGCGGTCATCTCGGCGCGGCGAAAGTCGCGCCGATCCGCCACCACGAGGTCGTCAGCCGACCAGCCGGCGCGCAACAAGCCGCTGACCAGCGCCTCGCCCATCACTCCGGCGCCGATCACCGCCAACCGCGTCATCGCTTGCCGGCCAGCAGTTCGGCGACCTGGACGGCGTTCAGCGCGGCACCCTTGCGCAGGTTGTCGTTGCTGAGGAACAGCACGATGCCCCGTCCGTCCGGCACCGACTGGTCGGTGCGGATACGTCCGACATAGGACGCGTCGCGCCCGGCGGCCAGCCGAGGGGTCGGCACGTCGGCGAGCGCCACGCCCGCGGCCGTCGACAGAATGCCCCGGGCCCGGTGCGGGCTGAGTTCTTCGGCGAACTCGGCGTGGACGACCAGCGAGTGGCCCGAGAACACCGGCACGCGCACACAGGTGCCGGCCACGGCCAGGTTGGGCAGGTGCAGGATCTTGCGCGACTCGTTGCGCAACTTCTGCTCCTCGTCGGTTTCACCGGTGCCGTCGTCGACCACCGAGCCGGCCACCGGAATCACGTTGAACGCGATCGGCGCCAGGTACGGGGCGGGATCGGCGACGTCCTCGATGCGGCCGTCGAGAGCCAGTGCGGACGGGTCGCGCGTGTCCTGCGACTGTTGCAGCAAGGCGCTGATGCCCTTGACGCCCGACCCCGACACGGCCTGGTAGGTGGCGACGATCAACCGTTGCAGGCCGGCGGCGTCGTGCAGCGGCTTGAGCACCGGCATGGCCGCCATCGTGGTGCAGTTGGGGTTGGCGATGATGCCCTTGGGCGGGTTCTCGGCGTCTTCGGGATTGACCTCGCTGACCACCAGCGGCACCTCGGGGTCTTTGCGCCAGGCGCTGGAGTTGTCGACGACCAGGGCACCGGCGGCGGCCACCTTGGGCGCAAACTCGCGCGACATCGTCGCACCGGCCGACATCAGCGCGATGTCGAGCCCCGCGAAGTCGGCGGTGGCGGTGTCTTCGACGGTGATCTGCTCGCCCTTGAACGGCACCTGCCGGCCGGCCGAGCGGGCCGAGGAGAAGAACCGGATCGAGTCGACCGGAAAGTCGCGCTCGACCAGCAACGAACGCATCACATTGCCCACCGTGCCGGTGGCGCCGAAAACTCCCACACGCATGAGGGTCAGCCTATCGGTGTCGGCCGGACGCACCCGCGTCCGTATCGCCGACGCCCCACGCCCCGGGCCAGAATGACACGGTGAGCATCAGCGTTGACCTGGCGTACCCCTTCGTCGGAGCCTGGCGGGTGCGCAACAGCCCGGCGAACCGGGTGCCGAGCCACGGAACCCGCCTATTCGCCACTGCGTACTCGATCGACTTCGTGCCGGTGGACGACGACGGCGGCGGCACGCCGTTCACCGTGGCCGCGTTGCTGCGGCCACAACCACCCGAGCAGTTCGTCGGCTTCGGACGTCCGGTGCTGGCGCCGCTCGCGGGGCTGGTCGTGGCGACCCACGCGGCCGAGCCCGACCACTCGAGCTATCGCGGCCTGCCCTCACTGGGCTATGCCCTCACCCAGCGCCACCGGGCCGCCTCGGGGTGGGCGGCGCTGGCCGGCAACCACGTGCTGGTCGAGCACGCCGGCGTCATTGTCGCGCTGTGCCACCTGCAGCAGGGCAGCGTGCTCGTCGAGGCGGGCCAACGCGTCGGGGTGGGCGATCCGCTCGGCCGCTGCGGCAACTCGGGCAACAGCACCGAGCCGCACGTGCATCTGCAGGCCCTCGACCACCCTGATCCGGCTCGCGCCCAAGCGGTGCCGATCAGCTTCGCCGGATCGCTGCCGCGCAACGGAGCCCTGGTCGAGGTGTGACGTGCGCCCGGCCCGCGTCAGAACCAGTCGACGTAGGGCGCCAGCAGCGAATAGCCGACGAAGGCGACCAGGTCGAGCACGATGTGCGCCACCACCAGCGGCCCGACCCGCTTCCAGCGCAGGTACAGCGCGCCGAACACCAGGCCCATCACCAGGTTGCCGACGAAGCCGCCGAAGCCCTGATAGAGGTGGTAGGCGCCCCGGATCACCGCGCTGCCGATCAGCACCGCGGCGATCGACCAGCCCTGCTGCGCCATGCGGGTGAACCAGTAGCCGACGATCACCACCTCTTCGAGCACGCCGTTCATCACCGCCAGCCCGACCAGCACCGGCACCGTCCACCAGTTCTCGGCCAGGTTGGCCGGCTGCACGTTGGTGTTCAGCCCCACCGCGCGCGCCCCGAAGTACAGCGCCAGCCCCGGAATGCCGATCGCGGCGGCCAGCCCGAGCCCGCGACCCAGGTCGCGCCAGGACTGGGTGAGGTCGAACCCGATCCGTTCACGATCGTTGGTCAGCCGCAGCAGGTACAGCGCCAACAGGGCCGGGACGAGCGGAAACACGATCGCGGCCAGCTGATAGCTGAGGTCGAGCCACGGACGATCGGGCGTCACCGAGGTGTTGATCGTGGTGGTCTGCTGCCCCAGTGGTTCGGGACGGCTGAGCTTCTCGAGGATCGACAGGATGGAGTAGACCGCCGACTGGCCGAGCGACACGCCCAGCACCAGCAGCACCTCGAGGCCGGGCCGCCGCAACGCGGGCTGCGCGGCGTCCGGGACGATGCTCACCGCGGTTCGCTGGCCGCGGCCAAGTGCGTCCGCGCGAACGCCAGCGCCTGCGCCAGCGCCGCCTCCCGGCCGGCTCGGTCGAGATCGTTGGTGTTCACCTCGAGCACCACGTGACCGGCATAGCCTCGGCGGGCCAACTCGGCGAGCACCTCGTCGGCCTGCTGATTACCCTGCCCGGGCAGCAGGTGCTCGTCCTTGGCGGAGCCGTTGCCGTCGGTCAGATGGACATGCGCCAACCGGTCGCCCCAGCGCCGGACCAGCTCCAGCGAGTTTTGCCGTGCGGTGGCGGCATGGGACAGGTCCAAGGTCAGGTGGTCGTAGTCGAGGTCGGACGGATCCCAGCTCGGCTTGTACGCCTTGAAGTCGCCCCCACCGGGTGCCCGCCAGGGAAACATGTTCTCGACCGCGATCGTCACACCCGTCTTCTGGACCAGTTCGCGCACCCCCTGCACGAATCCGGAGGCATAGCTGCGCTGCCAGCGGAACGGGGGGTGCACCACGACCACGTCGGCGCCCAGCTGGGTGGCGGCCAGGGCGGCGCGTTCGAGCTTGGCCCACGGATCGGTGCCCCAGACCCGCTGCGTGATCAGCAGGCACGGCGCGTGCACGGCCAGCACCGGAATCTGGTGATAGTCGCGCAGCCGTTGCACCGCATCGACATCTGCCGCGAGTGGGTCGATGCCGACCATCAACTCCCCGCCGTCGTAACCCAGCAGGCCGGCCACCTCGAAACCCGCGGCCGTGGTTTCGGGAAAAACCGACGAGGTGGACAGCGCCACTTTCACGCCGCTGGAGGACCCTTGCACGCCCGCCATGATAGGCCGCTGTGCCGCCTCACCCCTCGATTTCGCTTCCGGGCGGACCTGCCCACAGAATGGGGTCATGCATGTCGACCATCTGACGTTCGCGGCGGGCCCTGACGGCCTGAAGGCAGAGGTGGAGCGCCTGGGCGATCTGCTCGGCGCCAAGTTTCGCGACGGTGGATTCCATCCCCGTTTCGGCACCCGCAACAACATTCTTCCGCTGGCCGATGACCGCTATCTCGAGGTGGTTGAGGTGCTCGAGCACCCCGCCGCCGAAAAGGCGCCCTTCGGGCAGGCGGTCCGGGCCCGATCCGAAATGGGCGGCGGCTGGCTCGGGTGGGTGGTCTCGGTGCCCGACCTGGCCCCCTACGAGGTCAGGCTGGGCCGCGAGTCCGTCCGTGGGTCACGGCACTTTCCGGACGGTCGGCTGCTCGAATGGCAGCAGATCGGCGTCAAGGGCCTGATGTCCGACCCGCAGCTGCCCTACTTCATTCGGTGGACCAGCGACGAGTCGGTACTACCGCGGGCCCTGCCTGGTGGTGACCTGCAACTGACCGAGCTCGAGATCGCCGGTAACGAGGAGCGGGTCGAGGACTGGATCGGCGCCGAGGTCGACGGAGTCTTCGACGGCGTCAACATTCGCTTCACCTCACCCAACGGTCAGCCCGGCATCGACGCCGCCACCTTCAACACCCCGCACGGACTGGTACGCATCTAGGGCGTCGTGACCCCCGTCATCCCGGCGCACTGATCAGCGCTTCCTTACACGTCGCCACCCCCGTCATCCCGGCGCACGCCGGGATCTGCCTGCGCCGACATCCCGGCACAACCCCGGGACGACGAGTACCCCGCACACTGATCAGCGCCTCCGCACACGTCGCCACCCCCGTCATCCCGGCACGGCCGGGATCTCTGCCCGCGCCGACATCCCGGAGCAAGCCCGAGACGACGAGCACCCCGCGATTGGCTGCCGGCAGCCCCTCCGGAATACCGAGCACGCTCCCGCGGAGCCGCGTCCCGAAAAGTGTCGGAGGCGACGCCTAGCCTTCGGTGCATGGCCAGAACCGCTGTCAGTCACCGCTGTTCCGAGTGCGGCTGGACCAGCGCCCGCTGGGTGGGGCGCTGCAACCAATGCCAGGCGTGGGGCTCCATGTCGCCCCACGCACCCGCCGCGTCGGCGAACACGGGGCGCTCGGTACCCACCAGCGTGGCGCGTCCGATCGGTGACGTGCCGCTGCACGAGGCCGCGTCCACCTCGACCGGCGTCGGCGAACTCGACCGGGTACTCGGCGGCGGCATCGTGGCCGGCGCTGTGGTGCTGCTCGCCGGCGAACCAGGAGTCGGCAAGTCCACCCTGCTGCTCGACGTCGCGGCACGCTGGGCGGCCGGTGGCCGGCGCACCCTGTATGTGTCGGCCGAAGAGTCGGCGGCGCAGGTGCGGCTGCGGGCCGACCGCACCGGCGCACTGCACGACCAGCTCTTCCTGGCAGCCGAAACCGACCTGGGTGCGGTGCTGGCGCACATCGAACAGCTCGACCCCAGCCTGCTGGTGCTCGACTCGGTGCAGGCGGTCACGGTCACCGGGGCCGACGGCGTCACGGGTGGGGTGGCGCAGGTTCGCGAGGTGACCAACGCATTGGTGCGAGTGGCGAAACAGCGCAGGCTGCCGGTGCTACTGGTGGGCCACGTCACCAAAGACGGAACGGTGGCCGGCCCACGGTTGCTGGAGCACCTGGTCGACGTCGTGCTGTCGTTCGAGGGCGACCGGCACAGCGGCCTACGGCTCGTCCGGGCCAGCAAGAACCGATTCGGCCCGGCCGACGAGGTGGGCTGCTTCGAAATGACCGAGCGCGGCATCCACGAGGTGGCAGACCCCAGCCACCTGTTCACCTCGGCCCGCGCCGAGCCGGTGCCGGGAACCGCACTCACCGTCACCCAAGAGGGCAGGCGTCCGCTGCTCAGCGAGGTGCAGGCCCTGGTCGCGCCGTCCGCTGCGCAGACGCCCAGGCGGGTCAGTTCCGGGCTCGACAGCGGCCGAGTCTCGGTGATCCTGGCGGTTCTCGAACGCAAGGCCCGGGTGCGCGTGCACAACAAAGAGGTCTACGTCTCCACCGTCGGAGGGGCCAGGGTGATCGATCCGGCCGCCGACCTCGCAGTCGCGCTGGCGGTGGCCTCGGCGGCGGCCGAGCACGCCTACCACCGTCCGTTGGTGGCATTGGGCGAGGTCGGGCTCGCCGGCGAGGTGCGGCGAGTCGCCGGCCTGGAACGCCGGGTGGCCGAGGCGGCCCGGCTGGGTTTCGCACTCGCATTGGTGCCGCCCGGCAGCAACATCTGCGTGCGTGGCATGCGGGCGGTCGAGGTGGGCTCGGTTGCAGCCGCAGTCGATCTGCTGCAGCTTCGTCCGGCCAAACGGCGCGACCCCGAGGGGCCCCACCTGCGGCTGGCCGAGGGGTGAGCGGCCGCTCGCTGCCGGCCGTCCAGGGCGAGGTCGGCGCGGGTTGGCCGAGGGGTGAGCGGCCCCTGGGCCGGCCGACCAGAGCGAGGTCGGCACGGGCGAGCGCGGGCCGTGTCCTACACTGCCGGTGTCCAGCAACCAGTCCACGCGAGGTCACTGCATTGAGCGCTCCCTCCAGCCGGCTCACTCGCGCGCTCGCCATGATCGCGCCCGGCACCGAATTGCGCGACGGTCTCGACCGAATCGTGCACGGCCGCACCGGCGCCCTGGTCACGCTCGGCAACAATGCTCGGCTGCAGGCGCTGGCCACCGGCGGCTTCGCCATCGACGTGACCTTCACCGGCACCGCCCTGCGCGAACTGGCCAAGATGGACGGCGCGATCATTCTCGACGCCGCCCTCGCTCGCATCCTGTTCGCGGGCGTGCACCTGATGCCCGACGCCGCCGTCGCCACCTCCGAGACCGGCACCCGGCACCGCACCGCCGACCGGGTGGCCCGTCAGACGGGCGTACCGACGGTCACCGTGTCGGCGTCCATGTCGACCATCTCGCTGTTCGTCGACGAACGTCGCTGGGTGGTGCAGAGGCCCGAGCAGTTGCTGGCCCGGGCCAACCAGGCGCTCGCCACCCTGGTGCGCTTCTCCGACCGGCTGGGTGAGGCCACCGCGCGGCTGTCGGCAGCCGAGGTGCAGGACGCCGCAACGGTGCGCGACATCGCCCTGGTCGCGCAGCGGCTCGAAATGGTGCGCCGGCTTCGGCTCGAGGTCACCGGCTACGCCGTCGAACTGGGCACCGACGGCCGCCTGGTGCGGTTGCAGTTGCAAGAGCTCGTCTCGGGCCTGGACGAGCTGTCCACTCACCTGCAGCGCGACTACACCGACGACACCACCACACCCCAACTCGCCAGGCTGGCCGGTCTTGAGGCCGACGATCTTGCCTCGCCCGGCCTGATCGCCCAGGCCTGCGGCCTGGGCGATGACCTGTCCCGACGTATGCAGCCCCAGGGGCACCGGCAGCTGGCGCAGATCGGACGGCTCGCGCCACCGGTCGCCGACTCGCTGGTGGCCCACTTCGGCACGCTGCAGGGGCTGTTCGGCGCCACCACGGCCGACCTGTTGGGCGTGGACGGCGTGGACTACTCGATCGCCCGCACCGTGCGCGAGGGACTGATCCGGCTGGCCGAGTCCGCATACACGGAGCGGCTGGACTGAGCGCAGGGTGCATTCCGACACGGGTGGCTGGTCGAGCTTGCCCGGGGGCTCACGAGGTCTCGACAGACCAGCGATACTGCGCGAGCCACGAGGATCCCGCCTGCTCGACCAGCGCTGAGCGAGTACTCACGCAGCGATCCGTTGGTCGACCCTGTTGATATCCCTGATCACGAGGTCTCAGCAAACGCGACCAGCGATACGGCGCCCCTCACGAGAATCTCGACAAGCTCCACCCGCGATACTGCGCCTACTTGGTGATCGTGAAAGGAAACTTGCCGGTGGCGGTGTCGCGGTACATGGCGGTGGCGACGTAGGTGCCGGCGCCCAGCACGTCCTTGGTCTGCTTGCATCCCTCCGCCGAGCGGTGCAGTGACCAGTTGATCTTGAACTCGACCGTTGCGCCGGCCTTGAGTGTTTGCTGCTTGACCTCGGGCAGCCACGTGTCGCAGTGCGCGGTGCTCCAGATCATGTCTTTGCCGGAAGCGACCCGCAACCGGAAGGTGTCCTTGGTGATCTGCATCAGGCACGGCAGTGCGGTGTTGTTCTCGACAGTCACGCTGAAGACCTGCTTGGCGTCGGCCTTGACGCTCTTGAAGCCCTCGACGCTCAGTTGCACCCCGATCGGGTCGCAGGCAGCGGCCGCCGCGGCCGAGGTGGTGGGGCTGGGGCTCGTGGTGCCATCGCTCGGCGAGGCGGTCGGCGACGCCCCGGCTGACGTCGTGGTGTCGAGTGCGCTGGGTGCCGGGGTGGGGCTGTTCGCCGCCGGGGTGGCCGTGGACGGTGCGTTCTTCGGCACGATGGCCCACACCAGCAGGCCGATGATGATCACGGCGGCCAGGGCGACCAGGCCGCGGCGAATCCAGTAAACCGAAGGCGGTTGCGGACCCTTGCCTGTCAGCACTTCGCTCATGCCGCAAGGGTAGGCAGTGCAGCGCCCGCGCGCGTTACACCACGCCGCAAGGCCCCCGAGCGGCTTGACGCAACCCACACCGGGCCTGCTGAGCGGCACGTTCTACAGTGGTGCGGTGGAGCGCAGCCGGCTGGTGGCAAGCATCGTCGCCTGGTACGGCGAGCACGCGCGTGACCTGCCGTGGCGGCGTCCGGACACCTCGCCGTGGGCGGTGCTGGTCAGCGAGTTCATGCTGCAGCAGACACCGGTCCGGCGCGTCCTGCAGCCCTGGCAGCAGTGGATGAGCCGGTGGCCGACACCGGACGCACTGGCCGCGGAACCGGTCGGCGAGGCCCTCCG
>RRZU010147624.1_pt1 | contig 14682 bp, 17 predicted proteins | sample 2165561 | NCBI WGS metagenome assembly RRZU01 (sample SAMN10456909, study PRJNA506462) | wastewater metagenome | isolation source: wastewater sludge | place: USA: Moscow, Idaho
GACTCTTCATTGATCCTCTTTATAAAATTCTTCAGATGTATCATTTTTCTTATATCTATCTCTTTATCCAGATAGACACGTCTTGACTCTCTTATATTTATTGCATCCATTTCACTTATAAGCATTTTTATCATTCATCTCACCTTTATTTTTTATAATAACATCCATCATATGCAATTACAACTTTCTTTTACCATCATAGCACTCTGTTTAAACATGTTTACAATATTATACGATTACTTTGACCTATTTTATGGTATATATCTTTTGAAAAGCTTTAATCATATTTCAGGTTGATCCTAAGTTAGAGAGGGGTGGCTCGTATGTCAATGGTATTTCCGAACAACAAAAGATGGGAAAGAGGTGGAAGGCTTAACCAGAAAAGACACATCGAAATGAATGACGAAGAAAAAGCACTGGTTGCAAAATGTGATGGCTTAAAACAACAGCATCCATGCAAAAATCCAGTTTTCAGATGCACCGAATGTGGAAACTACGGATGTGTACAGGAAGTTGCAGAAAAATGCACCAAACAGGGCTTTAAAAATGACAAATGCCTTCACTGCGGAGCATTAAATACTCAGATTCCTGTAATGAAGAATGATCTCGAAAAATTTATTGCCGAGTGGGAAAATGAAATATAACCCAAAGAATCTCCCTTTAGAAATCAAAAGGGAGATTCTTGTTTTCAATATCAATATTCGCTTTTTTTGCCTGAGAGTGCTGAAGGCTTCGCTTAATATTATACAGCTTTCCATCCTTTATGAACCTTGCTCCTGTCTGCTTGAAATAAAAGCCTGTATTTGAATCCAGACACTGCTTCCTGAGATTTAAGACCCAGTCATAGCTGCATATTCTGGCATTTTCACCTGATTCTCCCCCTGCAATTACCATTTCGATTCCGTTGTCTGAATATCCTCTGAGATCAATCTGGCCCAGAAGAGGCTCACATATTATAATCCTGTGCTTTATCGGAGAGGCTTTGAATATCGGCAGCCTGTAATCTGCCATTTCCTGATTCTCACAGGTGCATCCCACTGTTACATTATCATAACCCTCATTCCAGTCCTCAGGAATGCATTCTATAAACCTGTCGATTCTTTTTGTTATGAAAATAAAATGCAGGTCTCTTCTTTCTCTTATCATATCCCAGGCTTCAGATCGCCACTCGTCAGCTTCTTCAATCAGAAAATCCGAAGTAAAGCACGTATATATAGTTTCACCTTTTTCAATTTTATAGCTTCCATCTCTTTTTCTTTTTATAAGATCATAGAAGCATCTATTTCGTTTTACGCTGCTGCTGTCTTTTTCATATTTTGCATCCATCCTGTAAACATAACAGTTCCTGCAACCCTCACTGATTTTGTGACAGCCATGCCACGGATTCCAGATCATATATAATATCCACCTATATTCCTACATCCATTTTTTCTTCCTGAAATATATAATGCATACCAAAAATACAGCCATGCATATAAGTATCACGAACGGATATCCATAATACCATTCAAATTCCGGCATCTTCAGATTCATCCCATACCATCCTACAATGAGCGTCAAAGGAAGAAAAATCGATGTGACTACTGTAAACGTCCTCATAATACTGTTCTGCTCAATATCTACCTGAGCCTGATAAGCTTCTCTCGTCTGAGATACATAATCCTGAAGGTGAAGAACCGATAAAAAAAGCCTGTCGACGCGATTATCAAGCACTTTGAAATATTTCATATGCGAAGACGTAATCAGTTCATTGTCATTTTCAAGGAGCTCTTCAATTATGCTGTTGAGCTGTTCATAATATCTCTTCAGAAGCGAAAGCACCCTTCTGAAAGAAACTATCTCCCTTGCAATTTCAGCCTTCGGGTTTGTAAGCAGCTGATCTTCAAATTTAAAAATCTGATCTTCTAAATCCTCAAGGTTATCCATGTCATATTTCAAGAGCTCTACGAAAAATGTAGATAGAATCTTCTCTGTACTTGTGTGATCTTTTACCTTCAGATCAAGCATGGATTTTGCATTATCATCTCTGCATATGAAGATTATCGTATCATCTGTAAAATATATTATGATCCTTGTAGTCTCCTGCCTCGGATTATAGATATCATACCAGTCGAAAGCAATAAGATCGAAGCCTTCAAGGCATTCAAGTCTTTCTACTGTATTTAATGATATTTTTTCATATGCCTGCTTCTCTGTCATATCTTTTATCAGAGGAAGATCATCTATTTTAATGATTTTATACATGCTCCGGCTCCTTATTCAGCTTCAAGTTTTTTCAAGTATGACACCAAAGGTTCAAGCGATCCTATATCTGTAAAATCAACCTGTTCTCCGTAAGTTTCAAGCATTTCAGAATCTTCCTGCGTACGATCATTCTCCGGTTTTTTTTCTACGCTTTTCTTCAGCATCATCATCATAGATTTGTGAATCAAACCCAGCTTTGAATAGTCGATTCCACCTCTTAAATGAAAAACTTTTATTCTTTCCTTCATCTCCTGGCTGAAGTCCCTGTCTATATGCAATCTTATTCCATCCGTGTTACTCTCTACCAGAGGATCTGCAAGTCCTACAGTGAAAAGAACTATATTTTTTTCACTTATTTCTCCAAATATTTCCTTAAGGTTCTTTAGACCGTTGATGCCTCCTGCATACAACCCCCCTCCATATATTACAGTATCATATTCCGAAAAATCCAGGCTTCTGATTTCAGCGGCCTCAAATAAGTCAGCATTAAGCTTTTCCGATAACCATTTTGCATATTTTTCTGTATATCCGTATCTTGATTTGTAGATAACAACTGTTTTCATGGACTAACCTCCCAGCTATATTTGGATAAATCAAAGCTTACTTTCTACCTCTGCACCACTTCTCACAAATTTCATTTCTTTTTCTGCAGCCGACATTTTCAGAACTGCACTGAGGGCATATGAAATGATCGTCCTCCTGCTTTATTTCGTATATCTCTCCACATTCCATGCATTTAAATTCACAGTTTCTTGTAGTATAATGTCCTCCACCTATATTTATTGCCTTGCCCTCGGTAAGTGCAGTCGCTACCACCTTTCTTGCATTATCAATTATATTCTGAAACGTCTGCCTTGAAATATGCATTTTTTCTGCACACTCCTCCTGATTAAGCCCCTCTATATCCTTAAGCCTCATGGCTTCAAGCTCTTCTATCTTAAGCCTTACTTCCTCTAATTCACATTTCGGCTTATTATATGGAACAAAGTACGTATCTTCAGGGAAAAACTCCACTCTTCTGAACTTGGTTGGTCTTGGCACGTCTATCCTCCTGCACATTAACTGATTTCTCAGTAATAATTTTAGTTATATTCATTATATAGTATCATATTTATCCAGGTAAAGTGAATTAAAAACTGCTTTCCCTGAAATAAAATATCATGAATTTTTTAAATCGAAAATCGTCATATGCCAGTTTCAGTATTCACTTCATTATATTTCAAAATTGTTTGTTTACTAACATGACGAATGTGGTATAATTATGAAAAGTGTGATTAAAAAGCACTTAAGTGTTTTCATTTTTCATATTGCTAAGGAGGACTTAAAATGAGCATGTTTTGTTATCAATGCCAGGAAACTGCAAAAGGCACAGGTTGCGAAGTCAGAGGTGTATGCGGTAAAAATGAAGAAGTAGCCAAGCTGCAGGATTTACTTATCTATGCAAACAAAGGAATATCAGAAATAGTAATAAAGGGAAATGTTGATGTTAATTCTATTTCAGAAATCAATCATGAAGTACTTAAGAGTCTTTTCATTACAATCACAAATGCCAACTTTGATGAAGCTGCAATAGAAAAGCAGATAAATCACGTGATCGCGCTAAGAAACGATCTCAGATCCAAGTCCGGCCCAGCTGAATTTGGCGATGCTGCGATGTTTGAAGTGACTGACAGGGCATCTATGGTAGAAAAAGCTTCCAAGGTCGGAGTGCTTTCTACAGAAAATGAAGATGTCCGTTCACTCAGAGAAATGATAATCTACGGACTTAAGGGTATGGCTGCCTATACACACCATGCGCTTAATGCAGGAAAGGAAAACCCTGAAATAAGTGCATTCATTTATGAGGCTCTTGCTGCAACACTCGACGATACTCTTTCAGCAGATGACCTTGTTGCTCTTACACTCAAAACTGGACAGTTCGGAGTAAGTGCAATGGCACTTCTGGACGAGGCAAATACTTCCAAGTACGGAAATCCTGAAATAACAAATGTTAACATAGGCGTAAGAAGCAATCCGGCTATTCTTATATCAGGCCATGACCTTACTGATCTCGAGATGCTGCTTGATCAGACAAAAGGAACTGGCGTAGATGTATACACTCACAGCGAGATGCTTCCTGCTCACTACTATCCTGCCTTCAAGAAATATGACAACTTTGCCGGAAACTATGGAGGTTCATGGTGGAGACAGGTTACTGAGTTCGAGACTTTCAATGGACCAGTTCTTTTCACTACAAACTGTATAGTCCCTCCTAAAAAAGAAGAAATCAGAGATCGCATATTCACAACCGGTGCAGCTGGATATCCAGGAAGCATGCATATCGAGGCGGATGAAAATGGCAAAAAGGACTTTTCAGCTATAATCGAAATGGCCAAGTCATGTCCATCACCAACAGAAATCGAATCTGGATCAATCGTGGGCGGATTTGCTCATAATCAGGTGTTTGCTCTTGCAGACAAGGTGGTTGATGCTGTTAAATCCGGCGCAATAAAGAAATTCTTTGTTATGGCTGGATGTGATGGCAGAATGAAGTCAAGAGAATACTATACTGAGTTTGCTGAAAAACTTCCACAGGACACTGTAATCCTAACCGCTGGATGCGCAAAATACCGTTACAACAAGCTTAACCTTGGAGACATCGGTGGAATTCCAAGAGTACTAGACGCCGGTCAGTGCAACGACTCCTACTCACTTGCAGTCATCGCGCTCAAGCTCAAGGAAGTATTCGGACTTGATGACGTGAATGATCTGCCTATAGCATACAACATAGCATGGTATGAGCAGAAGGCAGTCATAGTTCTTCTAGCGCTTCTATACCTCGGAGTTAAGAACATCCATCTTGGACCTACTCTTCCAGGATTTCTTTCTCCAAACGTAGCAAAAGTACTGGTTGAAAAATTTGGTATTGCCGGAATCGGAACTGCAGAGGATGATATCAAACTGTTTCTTTCTTAATATGAATTAAGATAATATAACCTAAAAAAAGGAAAAAGCTGTAATTTCACATACAGCTTTTTCCTTTGCTATTTTGCTATAGAATATCTATCTTTTTGGATCTGTCCTCGGCTTTCTTCTTAGGTATCGTAAGGCTTAAAACTCCATTGTCAAGCTTTGCAGCGATTCCCTGCTCATCCGCATCTGCAAGGTATATGCTTCTTTTCAACGAACTGCACTTTCTTTCTCTGTGAATGTAGTTCTTCTTGCTATCTTCAGTGGATTCTTCTCTCTCGATTGATATCTGAAGCCTTCCATGGTCCATCTTAACTTCTATCTCTTCTTTCTTAACTCCAGGAAGCTCGGCTTCTACAAAATAATCATTTTCATTTTCCTGTACATCCATTCTGAAGGTTTCTGCAATGATACCTCTTTTTTTCCACCATCTGTCATCAAAAAAATCATCAAGCATGTTGTCGAAATTGTTAAAGTCTGACATAAGAAGATCATTTTTCCTTCGGTTCATAGGAACAAGACCTAGCATGATTATCACCTCTTTCTTTAAACACAGCTTTCCATTAATATTTTACCCTTATTTTTTCAGTTTAATCAAATCAGAACTACCAGAATAAACTAAACCTTGAAGAGCCCGCCAAGAGCATCACTGAGACCACCTGTGACTTCGCCAAGAGGATTGTTTATGCCTTTATTTTCACCTTTTCCTCCACCTCTTGCCTTATTTATTTCATCAGCCATTCTGCTGAAAGGAAGAGATTGAAGCCACACTGTACCTGGTCCCTTCAGCGTTGCCATGAATATTCCCTCGCCTCCAAAAACTCCGCTTTTTATATCTCCGGCAAATTCCACATCATAGGAAACCGATTCGGTTATTGCAACAAGGCATCCTGTATCTATCCTCAGCATGTCTGTATCAGAGAGTTCCTTTTTGATTATAGTTCCGCCCGCGTGAAGGAAAACAAGCCCGTCACCTGAAAGCTTCTGCATTATAAATCCCTCTCCGCCAAACAGTCCTACTCCGATTTTTTTCTGAAGAAATATGTCGACTTCAACACCCCTTGCAGCACATAGAAATGCTCTTTTCTGGCATATCAGCCTGCCGCCAAACGCCTTAAGCTCTACAGGGATTATCTTGCCAGGATATGGGGCTGCAAAAGCTACAAAAGACCTGTTTTTCCCCGAGTTTGTAAAAAGCGTCATGAATATGCTCTCTCCTGTCAGAGCTCTCTTTCCCGCTCCTGTGAGCTTATTCATGAGAGTGTCCTGCTTATCTTTTATGCTGCCATCACCAAGTATTGTCTCCATAGTAATATCTGCATTCATGTAAGTCATCGCGCCTGATTCCGAAATCACGCTTTCCCCAGGGTCAAGCGTTATTTCAACAAGCTGCATGTCATCTCCGTGCAATGTGTATTCTATTTCATCTGCGGCTTTTTTGAATTTCATTGATTCAAGGACAATATCCCCCTGAAGCTTGCTTCCACAGTTTGTACAGAATTTCGATCCCTCCGGAAGCGAGCTTCCGCAATTTGTACAGAACATAAATTTACCTCATTTCTGATCATGCAAGCGGCATGACAATCTTTGTTAAAAATTCGTTTTCAGGAAAACCAGGACCGTTGTAGTAATACTCATACACCGTTCCCTCCGACTTGAGTCCGCTGTTTTCAAGCCACTCAGCCATTTCATTGTAAGTTCCCGTCATTTCTGAATATGGACCTCTGTACATACAGAAAATTACTTTACCGGCTTTGATTACACCCGGCTTGATTTCGCCCTTTTCCGGTATTTTCTGAGATACAGGAAAGCCTATCTCAACATCCAGATGCTGCATATCCATGTTGTGATAGGCAACAAATGGAACATCCTCAACATAAACTTCGATATCCTTGAGATATTTTTCGATTTCTTCATAGCAATAGCCTATAACACCCGGCAGGTCGTCTACTTTTACAGTTTTTCTTATTACCAGTGTCGGCTGATCGCGCCTTTGAAGAATTTCAATATTAGACATTTTAGGCATACACAGACCACCTTTCATATATTTTAGCTTATATATACCCTATGTGATTATTATTAAAAATATATCAGTTTTATGTAACAAAAAAACAGGAACAAGTCCTGTTTTTTAAATTTGCTGTATATGATTATTTCTGCTCTCCGAAGAATAGGTTTATGTCGTCTTCTACTGTTCCGATTCCAGCAATACCAAAGTTTTCAACAAGTACTTTTGCAACATTTGGTGAAAGGAATGCAGGAAGAGTTGGTCCAAGATGGATGTTCTTCACTCCAAGGTACAGCAGCGCAAGAAGAACTATGACCGCTTTCTGCTCATACCATGCTATGTTGTATGCTATAGGCAGATCATTTATATCCTCAAGTCCAAATACTTCTTTCAGCTTGAGAGCGATTACTGCAAGTGAGTATGAATCGTTGCACTGTCCTGCATCAAGCACTCTTGGTATTCCGCCGATATCTCCGAGATTAAGCTTGTTGTATTTGTATTTTGCACAACCAGCCGTAAGGATTACTGCGTCTTTAGGAAGCGCCTGTGCAAAATCTGTATAGTAGTTTCTTGATTTAGCTCTTCCGTCACATCCTGCCATTACTACGAATTTCTTTATTGCCCCTGTCTTAACAGCATCTACAACCTTATCTGCAAGTGCAAGAACCTGTGCATGAGCAAATCCGCCAACAATTGATCCAGTCTCAATTTCAACCGGTGAGTCACATTTCTTTGCAAGCTCGATTATTGCTGAGAAATCTTTCTGATCTCCGATTTCTCCTGGTATATGAGCACATCCAGGGAATCCTGAAGCTCCTGTAGTGAACAGACGGTCCTTGTAACTGTCTTTTGGTGGCACTATACAGTTTGTTGTCATCAGTATCGGGCCATTGAATGATTCAAACTCTTCTTTTTGTTTCCACCATGCATTTCCGTAGTTTCCAACAAAATGAGAGTATTTCTTGAATGCAGGATAGTAATGAGCTGGAAGCATTTCGCTGTGGGTATAAACATCAACTCCTGTTCCCTCAGTCTGCTCAAGAAGCATCTCAAGGTCTCTGAGGTCATGGCCTGAAACAAGTATTCCAGGATTTTTTCCTACTCCTATGTTTACGCTTGTAACCTCAGGATTTCCGTATGTCGAAGTGTTTGCCTTATCAAGCATAGCCATTCCTGAAACTCCGTATTTTCCTGTTTCAAGTGTAAGCGCAACAAGATCATCAGCTGACAGAGTATCATCAAGTGTTGCTGCAAGAGCTCTCTGAAGGAATGCATCTACTTCTACATCATCTTCTCTGAGTACATTAGCATGCTTTGAATATGCTGAAAGTCCCTTTAATCCATATGTTACAAGTTCTCTAAGTGAACGGACATCTTCATTCTCTGTAGAAAGTACGCCTACCGTTCTTGCTTTTGCATCCCACTCGCTCTTGTCAGCATTCCATGTAGCAGCTTCTGAAAGCCCAGTCTTGTCGTCAAGCAGGTTAAGTAATTCGTTTCTTGCATCTAAAGTTTCCTGAATCTTTGCAACTATTGCTTCGTCATCAAAGTTTGCGTTTGTGATTGTAGTGAAAAGATTTAGAGTTATAAGGTGGTTCACATCTTTAGAAACTTCCTTGCCTTCTTTTCTGAGTCTTGTAGTTATTTCAGATATTCCCTTGCTTGCCCATACAAGAAGATCCTGCATTGCAGCTACCTGAGGGTTCTTTCCGCATACTCCCATTTTTGTACATCCTGTGCATCCAGCTGTTTCCTGGCACTGATAGCAAAACATTAAATTTTCCATGTTATTCTCCTTTAGATTTATAATATTTTTTTGTAATCGTGTGAATTAAGTTTTTAGCAAACTTATCTTGAATACATAATATCATCTGCAAAAAAATAAATCTGTAACCAATGTTACAAATCTATTTTTTATAATAATTTTTTAATGAAATCAGTTTTAAATTGTAAAATAATTAATATTTTATGCCTTTCCAGTACACTGGAGAGCTTACCTGTGCCTTCTCAGAGAGCTGCACTCCTTTAAGAGCCCATTTTCTGTATTCTTCAAATCCAGTTCTGTCTATTATATATCCTATATGCTCTTTTCCTCCCGGTGCTTCCTTATCAATGTACTCGGTAACATAGTCATAGGTATTGAGGATTATCCTCGTTATACTTGATTCATCTGCCCATTTTATGAAATCTTCACCCAGTCTTGGATTTTTCTTTCCCGTTCTTCCCATGAGCGTAAATCTGTAATATTTTTCTTCACTTCTTGTCCATGCCGAATTAGGACAGCTGAGTACACACTCTCCACATCCAATGCATTTCGATTCATTTCTTCTTGGCCTGAAATTAACAGTTTCCAGTGCTTCAACTGATTTTTTCTTACATACTTTTACGCATGCGCCGCAGCTGATGCATCTGTCTGGATCAAACTGAGGTTCAGTCATGCCCATGATACCAAAATCGTGCATGCGAACCTTTGCACAGTCATTTGGACATCCTGTAAGCGCAATCTTGAAATGAAGATCATTAGGAAATATAGCTTTTTCTATGCGCTGAGCAAATGCAGATGTATCGTAGCATGCATAAGGACATACTCTGTTTCCTATACAGGCAGTTACATTTCTCGTTCCTGCAGCAGAATACCCCGTGCCCGGCTCAACCTGATTTATATCCAGACCTTCAATTATGGGCTGGAGAAGCTCATTCACCTCAGGCATGTCTTCAAATTTTATGCCTGGTATCTCAAAGCCCTGTCTGCTTGTTATATGAACTGTTCCATTACCGTATGTCTGAGCTATGTTTTGAATCGCGGACAGATACTTTGCATCAAGATGCCCTCCTGGCACTCTTATCCTTGACGCAGTTATACCTCTGTGCTTGGTTATTCTGAATGCATTCTTTTTTAGTTTCTTCGTATTTATATCCATATCCCTCATCCTTTTCTAATCTATCAAAGTCTTGCCTTTAGTATAGTTGAACACCGGACCTTCAAGACATACGTATACATCGCCTATTTTACAGTGTCCACACTTTCCAACTCCACAGCACATCTTTCTTTCCTGGGATATCCATATGTTTTCTTCTTTGAATCCGTAATCCAGAAGACCCTGCGCAGAGAATCTCATCATTGCCGGAGGCCCTACTACAATTGCATTCGCATTCTCAAGATCCTTTATTTCGAGCTTAGGTATATACTGCGTGACAAGACCAATCTGACATGATGTATTATCTTCTGCGCAGTCCACTGTAAGTATTACGTTCATGTTCTTTTTCCAGCTGCCAAAATCCTCGAGGAACAAGATGTCATTAGGAGTCTTAAAGCCTGCTATGAGAGTCATTCCCTTAAGCTCGGCTATATTTTTGCTGAAATAATCTACAACTCCTCTTACGGGCGATACGCCTGTTCCACCCGCAATAACCACAAGCTCTTTCCCTTTGTATAGATTTACGTCAAACCCGTTTCCATATGGGCCTCTCATGAAGAAATGCTGGCCTTCATAAAGCTCAAATACTTCATTCGTAACCTTTCCAACTTTTCTTATTGTCAGATCTACCGTACCTTCACCTATTCCGCTGACAGATATTGGCGCTTCTCCATATTTTGGTATTGATACCTCAAAAAACTGACCCGGCTTTACATCTCCCTCAAACGCCATCCTGAATGTATATTCAATATCCGTATGTTTTATTATTTCTTTTATTTCTGATGAAAATGGCACATAGTTATTTTCCATCTCCAGTTACCTCCTTCATGGCTGCTTCAAGCTTGTTTATAGTATTAGAGAATGAAATATATTCCGGACATACATCATCGCACCTTCCGCATCCGGTACACATGTGATATCCATTTCTCTGTTTGTAGTCAAGAACCTTGTGGAGCACCTTGAATCTCATCCTCTGACCATTTTTCTGCCTGTAGCTCCCTCCTCCTGCAACGTCAGTGAATCCATCTACCATGCATGACGCCCATACTCTCCTTCGTTCTCCGACTTTTCCGTTATCTGTGTAGAAAATATCCTGCATGGTAAAGCAGGTACAGGTAGGACAGACGAAATTGCATCTTCCACAATCTATGCAGCGGCTGTCATATTCATCCCACATGCTGCTTTTTGAGACTTCAATACCCAGATTTTCCGGTATACTTACTCTCACCTTATTCTCTGTCACATAATCCGGTATTACCTCAATTTCTTCAGATGAACAGACTTTAAAAATCTCTGCCCATTCTGACTCTCTGCAGTCAACATGATAGTCTCCATCTCTCATATCAAGACTGAAGCTATAATTTTCTGATTTGCTTGTCTCCATGTCTACGCAGAAACAGTTCTCAAAAGATTCCCTGCATCCGATCAGAGCAAATTTAACCTTGTCTCTAAGCCTTTTGTAATAAAAGTCTTCAGGTCCGTTTGAAAGATACATATCATCCAGTCTTCTTAAAGAATGAAGATCACAGCTTCTTAAAAACACAATTGTCTTTTTCTGTTCTTCCTCAGCAGACTTTACCTGATTTTCAGTAAAATAAAAAAGTGTTTCTGAAACCGGAAAAACAATTTCCTTAAAGGAAAACTGCGATTTTTTGTCTAATACTATTTCATCTATGCTTTTTATCTCTCCATAACGAATTAAATCCGTATCGGAAAAATGTCCCATTCCCTCAAAGCTTTTAGGAGCAAATAGCCTGTATTCCCTGCTCAGTTCACTCAGTACGGAGTTCATACCCGAACTGCTTAATTTATAACCCATACCTATACCTCTTTCTTTTTTGATATCAAATAATATGGAATCGCTACAAACAGTATCCCTCCTGCCATGTTGCCAAGAGATACAGTCAATATGTTATACATGTATCCAGAAAAACTCACAGCAGATTCAAAAGGGGCCAGCAGCGATATTGTAAGGAGTGTCATATTTGCTATGCTGTGCTCATACCCGGATGTAATAAATGCATACAGACACCAGAATATTATAATGAGTTTTCCACTTTCGCTCTTGCATTTAAAGCTGCACCATACTGCAAGGCAAACCAGAATATTGCATAACAGTCCTCTTAAAAAAAGAGGAATGAAGGGTATGCTCATTTTTGCCGCAGATGCTGAAGCAATAAACTCTCCTGTCGGTCCCTGTGCAAAGCCTGCTGCATAAAATAACAGAGCCATTATTATCGAACCAATCCAGTTTCCTATGTAGCATACAATCCACAGCTTAAATACCTGTGACCACTTAATCATTCCTGACATGGCCCCAGCGGTCAGTACAAGGTTATTGCCCGTAAAAAGCTCAGAACCAGCCATTATGACAAGGCTCAGCGCTATTCCAAAAGATATTCCCATGATGATTTTTGCATGTGGCTGACCTGACAACAGTCCCCCTACATTGAATATAAGTGCAATCCCCAGGCCAACATAGAGTCCGGCCAGCATGGAAGCAACAAAATAACCAGATGGATTTTTTTTGAAAAAATCACATTTTGCCTTTGCTGCATTTGTAATTGAAGAAAATTCCTCAGCAAACATAACTACCTCCTTGTTTAATATTTAGCAAAATTATAACAGCCATACAGAATCTATGTTGTGATTAAAATCACGATTCCTGAAAATATCTTAACAAATTCTCTCTATTTTTAATTATAAATCTGTTCTTACGGACAACTATAAGATCATTATCGCTTAAGAGCTTTACATATCTTGATACGGTTTCTCTTTTTGAGCCAACGAGGTCTGCAAGATAAGTTATGCTCATGTCAAAGTCAATCATCGTTCCTTCATCACATTGTCTCCCATGGTCTGCAGACAGCTTCCACAGCTTTGCTGCAATCTGCTTGTCCAGCCTTACAGTATTAGACGTATTTTTCATCTGGTGATACAGTCTCCTTATCTTTAGAGCCATAGAGTCCATTACAGCCTTTGAGAGGTCGAAATCCCGACTCATGGCAAGCAGCATAATGCTCTTCGGAATTATAAGTATGCTGCTGTCAGTTAGAAGTTCACAGTTTATAGATGCAAATTTATCCTGAATCATAACCTCATTAAGAAACGCCCCACTGCCATATATGAATATTACTTTCTTCTCATGACGGCTGTTCAGCTTGTAGAGCGCCGCCTTTCCTCTTATTACAAAGTAGAAATTACTGACCTCTTCCCGGTCAATAAAAATATGTTCGTTCTTTATGTAGCTTCTTACACCTGCCGATAACGCCAGAAAGTCAAGAGTGCTTTCATCGCGATCCTTGAATATATCAATTCTGTGCAGGTATTCTTTTATGTTCAGCATAATTCAAGCTCCTTTAATTAATTCTTAATATAATTTTTGTTTTTTAAAAATGGCTTTAATTCACTGTTGATGAACTAAAGCCATTTTCTAAATCTAACTATTCATTTGTTTTACTGTTAAGTTCCACTATTTCTGATTTCTGATCATTCGTTAATATTTTGTCTGTTATTGCAGCTATCATGAATATACCCATAATACTCAATACTAATCTAATTGCCATGAAATTTATTCCCATGCTTGCCGCCTCAAATGTAAGCAGCGGAATTTTGGTGGTTGACCAGGCACCAACAAATATCAGAACATTAAAGAGGCTGCTGCCCTTCCTGATCATCAGAGCAGCTACCGGAAATGACGCATACAGTGGTCCTGCAGCTGCACTCCCCAGTAGAAATGAAATCAGTATCCCTTTGAATCCTGACCCTTTTCCAGTTAATCTTATCATCGTGCTTCTGTCAACCCAGACATCAAGAAGCCCTAACAGGATAAATATTGGAGGTATAACCGAGATCATCTCTTTGATGTTGCTGCCTGTTATGCTCAGTATCATTGCTCCTTTAGCAGTATCTGCAAGGTATATTATAAAAGTAAGCATGATAAGCAGTATCGAAAATTTATATCTTTTTATTAAATTTATCATAATATAGCTCCTATTACTATTGCAACAATTATGGAAAAAGCAAATGCAGAAATGTTTCTTATCAATGTTGCTTTTTTGCCAAAGATCTTAATTTCCATTGGTACCGTAACTATTCCAACCATCATGAGCGTTGATACAAAGGCTGCAATCTGCATGTAACCGGCACCATTTTTAAGCAGCGCAGATGCGAGTGGAAATGCTATAAATCCCGGAATCAGAGTAACTGATCCCAACAGGGCAGCAGTAATTGTCCCATACCATCCTGAGCTTGAACCTATTAGGCTCGAGATATTCTCAGGGCTGAGATATGACAGAGCCAGTCCTATGATTAAAAGAATGGATAAAAACTGAGGCAATATGTTTTCAAATGATTTCCATGCTTTTTTAAGCGCTATCTTCGTTTTCTCCCTGTCTTTATAGAAAGAAATTCCGAGTCCCAAAATAGCTGTAAAATATAAAATAGATGTAAATGACATAACTTCTCCTTCATATAAATTAATTGTATATCTAATAATATGAATATAATATAACAAAACGCAATATAAATCAATATATTTATATATTACGTTATAGAGATGTA
>RRZU010230917.1_pt1 | contig 14681 bp, 12 predicted proteins | sample 2165561 | NCBI WGS metagenome assembly RRZU01 (sample SAMN10456909, study PRJNA506462) | wastewater metagenome | isolation source: wastewater sludge | place: USA: Moscow, Idaho
CGATGGGCAAGGCCCGGCTCTCGACGAAATAGACACGGGCGCCACCGGCCGTCTGCCAGTGCTGGATGACCGGCGCCGCCTGGACCAGCGGCGTCACGGCCAGCGCCGCCCAGGCGGCGCGGGAAAGCAGGGTGCGAAGGATGGACGACAACTTCATCGGTAACCTTTCAGTGACGGCCGGCCGGCGCTTGCGGGCGGCGCGGAGCATCGGGCAGGGGTTGCGGATCGAGCACGCCGACGGTCAGCCCGTCGTCACCGAAGTAGCGGGCCGCGACAGCCTGCACCTGCTCGGCACTCACCTGCCGCAGTTTTTCGATCAGCCGCTTGCCTTTGCCGTGCGCGATGCCGACCGCTTCGAGCTGGCCGATTTCCATGGCCTGGGCGAACATCGAATCGAGCTTGTAGATTTCCCCGGCGACGAGCTGTGCCTTGGCACGCTCGAGTTCCTCGGGCGTGACGCCGGCTTCGGCGATGCGCGCAACCTCGGCGCGCAGCGCCGTTTCCAGCTCAGCGACCGTGTGCCCGGCACTCGGCGAGGCGCTGAGGTAAAAGAGTCCCGGCCCGCGCGCCGTGGCGTCGTAGCCGGCCCCGGCCGAGACCGCCAGGCGCTGGCTGCGCACCAGATTCTTGGTGAAGCGGGCGGCGTCGTGCCCGTCGAGGATGGCGGAGAGCATTTCCAGGGCATACGGGTCGCTGTCGCGTTCGACGTCGCGCAGGGTCGGCGCCTTGAACGCCAGCAGCACCACCGGCAGGTCGGCCGGCGCCTTGACCGTCAGGCGGCGCACGCCCTGTTGCTCGGGCTCGCGCTGCGGCTTGCGCTCGGGCAGGGCGCGCGGCTTGAGCTTGCCGTAGTAACGCTCGGCGAGACGGAACACCTCGCGGTGGTCGACGTCGCCGACCACCACCACGTAGGCGTTGTTCGGCACGTACCACTGCTGGTACCAGGCCCGCGCATCGTGCACGGTCATGTTTTCGAGGTCGTCCATCCAGCCGATCACCGGCACCCGGTAGGGGTGCGCCTGGTAGGCCACGGCCGAGAGCTGCTCGAAAAGCTTGGCCGTCGGCTGGTCGTCGGTGCGCATCCGGCGCTCCTCCATGACCACCTTGATCTCCTGCGCGAACTCGTCGGCCGAGAGCGTCAGGTGCCGCATCCGGTCGGCCTCGAGCTGCATCATCTGGCCGAGTTTCGCACTCGGCACCTGCTGGAAGTACGCGGTGTAATCGCGACTGGTGAAGGCGTTGTCGCGCCCGCCGGCCGCGGCCACGAGGCGGCTGAACTCGCCCGCGCCGGTGGTCGGCGTGCCCTTGAACATCATGTGTTCGAGCAGGTGCGCGACACCGGTCGTGCCGTTCTTCTCGTCCATGCCGCCGGCACGGTACCAGACCATGTGCACCGCAGTCGGCGCGCGCCGGTCTTCCTTGACGATGACGCGCAGGCCGTTGGCCAGCGTGGTCTCATGGGGATTGGCCTGCGTTGCAGGCGCGCACACGGCCAGCGCCGCGGCAAAGAGCGAGGGGATCAGTCGGGAGTAACGCATGGGCAGGGGTCGCTTCTGATAAAATCGGACGAACATTTCGCCAGCGCGTGCCATCTTAACATTGCACGCCGCACAACCCCCGAAAGACACGCCACCCCATGTTTGGTTTCCTCAAGAAATCCGCGCCGCCGGCCGAAACCGCGCCAGCGGCGGCCGCCGCGCCTGCGCCCTCGTGGCGCGAACGTCTGCTCGCCGGCCTGTCGCGCACCCGCGCCCAGTTCGGCGGCAAGCTCAAATCGATCTTCTCGCGCGGCAAGGTCGACGACGAACTGCTCGAAGAACTCGAGACCCTGCTGCTGACCAGCGACGTCGGACTCGAAGCCACCACCCACCTGCTCGAGGCGCTCAAGGCACGCGCCAAGCGCGAGAAGCTGGAGACGCCCGAGGCGATCCAGCAGGCGCTCGCCGACGCGCTGCACGAGCTCTTGCTGCCGCTCGAGGTTCCGCTCGACGTCAGCTCGAACGCGCCTTTCATCATCATGATCGCCGGGGTCAACGGCGCCGGCAAAACCACCTCGATCGGCAAGCTGGCCAAGTACTTCCAGGCGCAAGGCAAATCGGTCCTCCTCGCCGCCGGCGACACCTTCCGCGCCGCCGCGCGCGAACAGCTGCAGACCTGGGGCGAGCGCAACAACGTCACCGTCATTTCGCAGGAATCGGGCGATCCGGCCGCGGTCATCTTCGACGCCATCTCGGCGGCGCGCGCGCGTGGCATCGACGTGGTGCTCGCCGACACCGCCGGCCGCCTGCCGACCCAGCTGCACCTGATGGAAGAAATCGCCAAGGTGCGCCGCGTCATCCAGAAGGCCGATCCGACCGGCCCGCACGAAACCCTGCTGGTGCTCGACGCCAACTTCGGCCAGAACGCTCTCGCCCAGGTACAGGCCTTCGACAAGGCGGTGCAGCTCACCGGCCTCGTGATCACCAAACTCGACGGCACCGCCAAAGGCGGCGTCATCGCCGCGATCGCCCGCCAGTGTCCGAAGCCGATCCGCTTCATCGGGGTCGGCGAAGGCATCGACGACCTGCGCCCCTTCGTCGCGCGCGACTTCGTCGACGCGCTGTTCGACTAATTGCCTTCAGCCCCGCCTTGCCATGATCTCCGCCAGTGCCGTCAGCAAACGCTACCCTGAAGGGCTCGAAGCCCTGCGCGACGTCAGCTTCGAGATCACCGCCGGCGAACTGGTGTTCATCACCGGCCACTCCGGTGCCGGCAAATCGACACTGTTCCGCCTGCTCGCCGCGATCGAGAAGCCGACCTCGGGCAGCATCGTCGTCGGCGGCCAGAACCTCGCCGCCCTGCGGCGCAGCGCCATCCCGTTTCTGCGCCGGCATTTCGGCCTGATCTTCCAGGACCAGAAGCTGCTCTTCGACCGCAGCGTGCTCGACAACGTCATGCTGCCGCTGGACATCGTCGGCCTGCCGCACCGCGAAGCGCTGCGGCGCGCCCGCGCCGCGCTCGACAAGGTCGGCCTGCTGGCGCGCGAGAAGGCGCAGCCGATCGCCCTCTCGGGCGGCGAACAACAGCGCCTGGCGATCGCCCGCGCGGTGGTCAACCGTCCGGCCATCCTGCTCGCCGACGAGCCCACGGCCAACCTCGACAGCGCCACCGCGGCCGACCTCCTCGACATCTTCGCGGCCTTCCATCAGGTCGGCGTCACCGTCGTCATCGCCACCCACGACCCGCAGTGGATGGCTCGCCTCTCGCCGCGCGTCCTGCGCCTTGAACGCGGCCGCCTGCTCGCCGCATGACGCCATGAACAGCTACTTCACCCAGCATGCCAACGCCCTGCGCGATGCCGCCCGTCGGCTTGTCGCGACGCCGCTCAACACCCTGCTCGCGCTGCTCGTGATCGGCGTCGCCCTGGCCCTGCCGAGCGCCGGCTACGTCGCGCTCGACAACCTGCGCGCCCTCGTCGGCAGCGCCTCGGGTTCGCCGCAGATCAGCCTTTTCCTGCAACTCGACGCGACGCGCAAGGACATCACCGAAATCGACAACCGCCTGCGCGAAGCCCAGCCCGGCGCCTGGCGCTTCGTGCCACGCGACGAGGCCCTGCAACGCCTGCAGGCCAGCGCCGGAATGGCCGAGATCGTCGCCAGCCTGCCGAAGAACCCGCTGCCCGACGCCTATGTCGTCGACCCGCGCGACCCCGCGCCCGAAGCCATGGAAGAACTTGCGGCGCAGTTCCGCGCCTGGCCCAAGGTCGCCCACGTGCAGCTCGATTCGGCCTGGGTGCGCCGCCTCGACGCCTTCCTGCGCCTGGGCAAGCTCTCGGTGAGCCTGCTCGCCGCGCTCTTCGCCGGCGCGCTGATCGCCATCACCTTCAACACCATCCGCCTGCAGATCCTCGCCCAGGCCGCCGAAATCGAAGTCGCGCGCCTGATCGGCGCCACCGACGCCTTCGTCCGCCGCCCGCACCTCTACTTCGGCGCCCTGCAAGGCGCGCTCGGCGGCCTCTTCGCCGCCCTGCTCGTGGCCGGCGGCCTGCACCTGCTGGCCGCACCGGTCGACGAACTGGTCGCGCTCTACGGCGGCAGCTTCATCCTGCGCGGCCTGTCGCTGCCCGGCATTGCCCTGCTCGCGGCCACCGGCGCCGCGCTCGGCTGGCTCGGCGCCGCGCTCTCGCTCGCCATCCACCTGCTCCGCCCGGGCTGAGCCCCTGCCGGGAGTTGCCATGTCCACACCCCACGCTCCGCACGACGCTTCGCGACCGAACGACTTCCGCGCCTACGTCAGCCGTCACCTCCCCACCGCGCTGGGGCTGGGCATCGCGCTGACCGGCATCGCCGTTCTCCTCCTGCAGACCGTGATCGACCTGGCCATCGGCGAAGCCGCGCCGGGGCTCAAGAATGCGTTGCTCGGCGGCGGCGCCGGTTTTGCTGCGACCACGCTCGGCGCGCTGCCCGCCCTGCTCCTGCGCGGCATTCCGCAAAAAGTCGAGGACAGCCTGCTCGGCATGGCGGCCGGCATGATGCTCGCCGCCAGCGCCTTCTCGCTGATCCTGCCCGGCCTCGAGGCTGGCGAGCAGCTGTTTGGACAGCGCGTGCTCGGCGCGGCCGTCGTCGTCCTCGGCATGGCGCTCGGGGTGCTGCTGATGCTCGGGCTTGAGCGTTTCGTCCCGCACGCGCACGACAGCACCGGCCCCTGCGGCCCGCTGCCCGAACGTTGCGGCCGTGTCTGGCTGTTCGTTTTCGCCGTCGCGCTGCACAACCTGCCCGAAGGCATGGCCATCGGCACCAGCTTCGCGCACAACGACCTCGCGGTCGGACTGCCGGTCACCACCGCCATCGCCCTGCAGGACATCCCGGAAGGGCTGGCCGTCGCGCTCGCGCTGCGCAATGTCGACCTCAGTGCCTGGCGCGCGGTGCTGATCGCCGCCGCCAGCGGCCTGCTCGAACCGCTTGGTGCCCTGCTCGGCGTCGGCCTCACCGGCGGGCTCGCGGCCGCCTACCCGGCGGGCCTCGGCCTCGCTGCCGGTGCGATGATCTTCGTCGTCTCGCACGAAGTCATCCCCGAGACGCACCGCAACGGCCACCAGACGCCGGCCACGCTCGGCCTGATGGCTGGTTTCGCGCTGATGATGGTGCTCGACACCACACTCGGCTAAGCCGCTTTCTCCTTGCTGCCCCCGGCGCTTGACGCGTCCAGACCACCGGCATAGCCTGTCCGGATGCGCCGTTCAGCGCGCGCCGAACCATCACCCCCAGGAGGAGCCATGCCGTTTCGTCCCGCCCGCTGGGCCGGCCTGCTGTTTGCCGCCGCCCTCACCGCATCGAGCGCCCATGCCGCGCGCAACCTCATCGTCCTGATCGGCGACGGCCTCGGCCAGAGCCAGTTCATCGCCGCGCGCACCTATAGCCAGCAGCAGCTCGGCCAGGACCTGCACCTCGCCAAGCTGATGCAGCGCCGTTGCTGCCTGGCGCTGGTCACCAACGACACCGCCGACGCGCTGGTCACCGAGTCGGCCGCCGCAGCCGGCCAGATCGCCACCGGGCAGAAGATGACCGCCTCGGCGATCAGCATGGCCGCCGACGGCAAGACGCCGGTCGCCACGATCCTCGAACTGGCGCGCCGCCAAGGCAAGGCCACCGGCCTCGTCACCACCTCGGGCATCACCGACGCAACACCGGCGGCCTTCGCCGCGCACGTTGCCAACCGTTCCGACCAGGCCTCGATCGCCGCGCAGCAGCTCGCTTTCGGCGTCGACGTCCTGCTCGGCGGCAGCCGCGAATTCTTCCTGCCCGAAAGCGCGGGCGGCAAGCGCAAGGACGGGCGCGACCTCGTCGCCGAGGCCCGCGCCGCCGGCTACGCCTACGCGCAGACCGGCGAAGAGCTGCGCGCCGCGTCCTCGGGCCGCGTCCTCGGCCTCTTCAACATGAGCCGCATGGCGCTCGAGATCGACCGCGCCGGCAGCGCCGAGCCAAGCCTGGCGCAGATGACCGACGACACTCTGCGTCTGCTCGCGCGCAATCCCGACGGTTTCGTGGCGATGATCGAAGGCGGGCGGATCGACCACGCCGCGCACCGCAACGACGCGCCGGCGACGATCCACGACACGCTGGCCTTCGACGCCGCCGTCGGGCGCGCCCTGGCCTTCGCCGAGAAAAACCCGGACACGCTCGTCCTCGTCACCGCCGACCACGAAACCGGCGGCATGGCGCTGATCGGCAACAGCAAGACCAGCAAGAACTACGTCGGCATGGACAGCGCGGCGCTTGCGCGCGCCAAGATGTCCTTCGAGCGGCTGGGGCAGCTGTGGAGCAAGAAGCCTGACGCCGCGACGATCAAGCGCAGCGTGCACGAACAGCTGGGCGTCGAGCTCACCGACGCCGAGGTGCAGACGGTGCTCGACGACACCCTGCGCAAGCTCGACCCGGCCAACTACACCTACCCGCTGATCCACTCGCTGGCCTTCGTCCTGCGCCCCTACTGGCGCATCGGCTTCGCCAGCCAGACGCACACCGCTTCGCCGCTGTTCGCCGTCGGGCACGGCCCCGGCGCCGAAAAACTCGGCGGGATGATGCACAACACCGAGCTGTTCGGCGTCCTGCGCGAAGCGCTCGAGAAACGCTGACTCCGCACTGCCCGGATGCCGCACGGCGTCCGGGCGGGTGAGGCACAATGGCGTCTTGCCCTGTCTGCGCACGTCCATGCCCGCCCTACCGCCCCATCACGCGAGTCTGCTCGCCACCTACGGCTTCGGCCTCTTTCCGTTACCGAGCTATCGCCCGGTCGAACTCGGCGACTGGCGCGTGCGCGTACACCTGCCGAGCCGCGGCGACGGCTACCTGGCGACGCAGGCGCTGGAGAGCCGCGCCGTCCTGACCCGCGCCGGCAAGGTGTGGATGTGCACCGGCCTGCTCGAGCAGGAAAGCCACGCCTGGCACGTGCATTGCGCACGCGGCACGGTTGTCGTCGCCGGCCTGGGGTTGGGCATGTACGCCTACGCCGCGGCGATGAAGCCCGAGGTCGAGCACGTCATCGTCGCCGACCTCTCGCCCGAAATCATCGCCCTGATGCAGGCGAGCACCGACTTCGAGCGCTGGCCCTGCCGCGAGAAGCTGACGCTGATCGAGGCCGACGCCCTGTCCGAAGATTTTGCCCGACGTGTCGCCGAGGCCTGCTCCGGGCAGACCATCGACTACCTCTACGCCGACATCTGGCCAAACTTCCCGGCCGACGAAGCACCGGCGCAGACGGCGGCCATGGTCCGCCGCCTGCAGCCCAAGGCCGCCGGCTGGTGGGGGCAGGAGCTGGCACTGGCCTACGCCTGCCGCGCGCGCGGCGTGCCGCTCGACGCGGACGCCCTCGCGGCCTGGTTCGCCGAACAGGGCGTGCCGCTGCCGCCGGTAAGCGCGGGCTATGTCGACTTCTGTCGCGCCGTCGGCGCGGCCTACGGCTGCGACCGACCGCCCTCGCCGTGGGCCCGGATGAGCGCCAGAATCAAGGCCTGGACGGCTCGTCGCTAGGGCGCTGCAGCCGGGCTGGAGGGCGCATGGAATGGCGCATCCAGGCGGGTGAATCGCGCATGAAAAAAGCCGCTCCGAAGAGCGGCTTTTTTGACTGCGAACGGGCGAAGCGGATTACTTCTTGGCTTGCTCGATCGAGTGCGCCTGGATGGCGGTCAGGGCAATGGTGAACACGATGTCATCGACCAGCGCGCCGCGCGAGAGGTCGTTGACCGGCTTGCGCAGGCCTTGCAGCATCGGGCCGACCGAGAGCACGTTGGCGCTGCGCTGCACCGCCTTGTAGGTGGTGTTGCCGGTGTTCAGGTCGGGGAAGACGAAGACCGTGGCCTGGCCAGCGACCGGGCTGTTCGGCGCCTTCTGGCGGCCGACGTCGGCGACCGAAGCGGCGTCGTACTGCATCGGGCCGTCGAGCACCAGCTCGGGGAACTGCTCGCGCGCCAGCTCGGTGGCCTTGCGCACCTTCTCGACGTCCTCGCCAGCGCCCGAGGTCCCGGTGCTGTAGCTGATCATCGCGACCTTCGGAGTGATGCCGAAGGCGGCGGCACTGTCCGACGACTGCTTGGCGATCTGCGCCAGTTCCTCGGCGGTCGGGTTGGGGTTGATCGCGCAGTCGGCGTAGGCCAGGACCTGATCGGGCATCAGCATGAAGAACACCGACGAGACGATCGACGAGCCCGGCGCGGTCTTGATCAGCTGCAGCGCGGGACGCACGGTGTTGGCGGTGGTATGCACGGCGCCCGAAACGAGGCCGTCGACTTCGTCAATGGCCAGCATCATGGTGCCGATGACGACCGTATCCTCAAGCTGGGCTTGCGCCTGCTGCGGGGTCAGGCCTTTGGACTTGCGCAGTTCGACCATCGGCGCGACGTAGCGCTCGCGGACGACGTCCGGATCCATGATCTCCAGCCCTTCGGGCAGGGTGATGCCCTGCGAGGCGGCGACCTTCTCGATGTTCTCGCGCTTGCCGAGCAGCACGCAGCGGGCGATGTTCTTCTCGGTACAGATGACCGCGGCACGCACGGTGCGCGGCTCTTCGCCCTCGGGCAGCACGATGCGCTTTTGCGCGGCGCGGGCCTTCTGGATCAGCTGGTAGCGGAACGCGGGCGGCGAAAGCTTGGTCGTCGCCGGGGCACGGAAGGCGCTGGCCAGCGTTTCGTTGTCGAGGTGCTCGGCAACGGTGTTGAGCACGGTGTTCATGCGCGCCGTGTCGTCGCCCGGAACGGCGATCGGCATCTGGCTGATGCGCAGCGCGGTGGTGAAGCTGTCGCCGGCGGCGCGCAGGATCGGCAGCCCCTTGCCCAGCGCCGATTCGGCGAGTTCCATGACCGTCGGCGAAATCGACGACGAGTGGGTGAGCAGCAGGCCGGCGAGTTCGGTGCCGCGGCCGGCGGCGAGCGCGGTGGCCAGGATCACGTCGTCGCGGTCGCCGCAGGAGACGATCAGGGCGCCCGGCTTCAGACGCGGGATGACGCCGGTGACCGAGCGCGCAGCGGTGACCGTCTCGCGCACGCGGCGGGTGTCGATCTCGCCGGCGGCGACGATCTCGGCGCCAAGGTGCTCGGCGACGTCGCGCACGCGCGGCGCACGCAGGGCCACGGTTTCATGCACCACGCCCCACAGCGGGGTGCCGCCGAGGGCGACGCGGGCAACCTCGATGTCGAAGTCCTCGGGCGCCTTGTTGAAGACCACGCCCGCGACGGTGCAGCCTTCGTTCACGTACTGGCTGACGGCCAGGCGCGCTTCGGCGATGGCCTCGGCCGCCGGCAGCGAACCGTCGGCGACGACGACGATGCCGGCCTTCAGGCTGTTGGCGATGTCGACGTTGAGTTGAGCGGTGAAGGCGTGCGAGCCGCCGGCGTGCAGGCCTTCGACGACCAGGGCGTTGCTGCTCTGGCTGGCCTTCATGCACAGGGCGACGATTTCTTCCTGCAGTTCGCCGCCCTGGTTGGCGGCGATGCGCTCGGCGGCCTTGGCCAGCGCGATCGGCGCCGGCACGTCGATGCGGAAGATTTCGCGCGCGAAGTGGGCCGAAGCGTCGTCGTCGCCTTGCGCCACGGGCTTCACGAAGCGGACTTCGCCGCCGAGGTTTTGCAGGGCGCGGACGATGCCGAGCGCGACCGAGGTCAGACCGACGGCCGCGTGGGCGGGCACCACGAGGAAGGTTTGCATGTACTTGAGATCCATCTACCGTTCTCCAGAGCGGCAAAACGGCGGGCACTCTGCCCCGCGGCAATGAATTCCGGCCGTTGCGTTGCCATTGATTTTGTAAGGACGAGCTGCCCACGCGCGCCGACGACGCGGGACGTCGCCGACCGACGAGGTTGCTGCATTCCCGTCATCGGCAAGGCGCGTGGAAACCGGGCAATTATAGTACGAACCGCCCGCCCCGGCCGGAACTTTTGCCGGCTGATCCTGTCTTTGGCCCCCGCAACCGGGGTTTAACGCCGGGTCGAGCCGCTCGGGGCTGCGCGGAGGTATTGCGCCGGCCAGGGCGCCGCCACGCCCAAGGCCTGGGCTGCCGCGAGCGGCCACTGCGGCTGGCGCAGGATTTCACGCCCGACGAGCACCACGTCGGCCTGCCCGCTGCGCACGATGTGCTCGGCCTGCTGCGGCGAGGTGATGAGCCCGACCGCCGCCGTCGCGATTCCCGCTTCGGCGCGGACGCGCGCCGCAAAATCGGTCTGGAAGCCCGGACCGGCCGGAATCACGGCGTTCGGCACCAGTCCGCCCGACGAGACGTCGACCAGATCGACGCCGTTGGCCTTCAGCCAGCGGCACAGTTCGACGGTTTCCTCGACGTTCCACCCCCCTTCGACCCAGTCGGTGGCCGACAGGCGGATCAGCAGCGGCAAGGCCTCGGGCCATTCGGCGCGCACCGCGCCCACCACGTCGCGCACCAGCCGCGTGCGGTTCTCGAAACTGCCGCCGTAGGCGTCGTCGCGCCGGTTGGCAAGCGGCGAGAGAAACTGGTGCAGCAGGTAGCCGTGCGCGGCATGGATCTCGACGGCCTGGAAACCGGCCTCGAGAGCGCGCCGCGTACTCGCCGCAAAGTGGCGGACGATTTCCTGGATCCCCGCCGCATCAAGCGCCTCGGGCGTGCGATAGCCCTCCCCGAAGCTGAGCGCCGACGGTGCCTGCGGCGTCCATCCCCCCTCGTCGTCGGCAAGTGCTCGCGCCGGTTCCCAGCCCAGCCCTACGCCGGCCTTCCGTCCGGCGTGCCCGAGCTGGATCGCCGGCACGCTCCCCTGCGCGGCCATAAACGCCGCCAGCCGGGCGAGCGGCTCGACCTGCGCGTCGTTCCACAAGCCGAGGTCGCCCCGGCTGATGCGCCCCTCGGGCAGCACCGCGGTCGCCTCGACGATGATCAGCCCGGCACCGCCGACCGCGCGGCTACCGTAATGCACGAAATGCCAGTCGCCGGCCAGGCCGTCCTGCGCGGTGTATTGGCACATCGGCGGAATGCCGACGCGGTTGGGCAGGACCACCGAACGCAGGCTGAGGGGCGAGAAAAGTAGGCTCATGGCAGGCTCCGGGCAAGGAAAAGCGGGATTAAACGCGACTGATCACCGTGCTTTCGGGCAGGCGCGATTTGGGCAACGTGGCATTGAAGTCGTCGGCACCACGATAGCCGAGCGCAACCAGGACGGCGCTGGTGTAGCCCTTGGCGCGCAGGTCGAATTCGGCGTCGAGGACAGCTTGGTCGAACCCCTCGATCGGACAGGCATCGATGCCGAGCGCTCCGGCGCCGAGCAGCAGCGTGCCGAGCGCAAGATACACCTGCTTCTCCATCCAGTGCTGGGCATCGCGTTTCTCGAAACGGTGCATGCCCACGAAGTAGCTGCGCCCGCGCTGCTGTGCCGCACGGGCCTCGTCGCTGGCGAAACGGCCATCCCCGGCCTCCTGCGCGAGCAGGGTTTCGAGGTGCTGCTCGTCGATGTTGGCCCGGGTGCAGAAAACGACCACGTGCGAGGCGTTGCGCACCTTGGGTTCGTTGAACGCGTAGCCGCCGACGGTGGCTTTGGCGACCCGCGCCTTGCCTTCATCGCTGCTGGCGATGACGTAGTGCCAGGGTTGGGAATTGACCGACGAAGGGCTAAAGCGCAGCAGCGTCTCGATCTGCTCGACGATTTCGGGCGGCAACTTGCGGTCGGGGTCGAAGGCTTTGGCAGTGCGACGCGAGGTGGCGATTTCGGCGATGTTCATCGTAAAAAATCCGGAAGGAAGAGGGCTAAGGGCGGTCGCCTGCCGATTCGGCAGACGGGGAAGGCTTCATTCTCGCTGACTCGATTATCAAAATAAAGACATCAAAAGCACATGCAGTTTCAAAAATTAATTGAAATCGAGGCCGTCCCCGCTACACTGCGTCCATGAAACAGTTGCGTGAATTCGAGCTTTTCCTGCGTGCAGCCGAATCCGGCAGCCTGTCGGCGGCGGCGCGCCAGCTCGACCTGACGCCGGCGGCGGCCAGTGCGGCGATCAAGCGCATCGAGGGCGAACTGGGCACCCCCGTCTTCATCCGCTCGACCCGCAGCCTGCGCCTGACTTCGGCCGGCGAGCTCTTTCTGCATCACTGCCGCGAAGGACTGGCCAGCATCGCCACGGCCTGCGACGAAATCCGCACCGCCAACCAGACGGTCGGCGGCCCGCTGCAACTCTCCCTGCCCTCGGATTTCGGCCGCAATGTGGTCCTCGGCTGGCTGGACGATTTTCTCCTCGAACACCCGGGCGTCAGCCTGCGGATCGAGCTTTCCGACCGGATTGCGGACGTTTTCCGACAACCCGTCGACCTCGCCCTGCGCTACGGCGCGCCGCCGGATTCCAGCCTGATCGCCCTGCCCGTCGCGGTGCACAACCGCCGCGTGCTTTGTGCCGCCCCCGCTTACCTCGCCCGCCACGGCGCCCCCGACGATCCGAGCGCGTTGGGCGAACACAATTGCCTGTGCTTCCGCCTGGGCGACGAGGTGCATGACCGTTGGCGCTTCGAAACCCGCGCCGGGGTGCTCAGCGTCGAGGTGCGCGGCGATCGCGTGTCCTCGGACGGCGAGGCGGTTCGCCGCTGGGCGCTGGCCGGTCACGGCATCGCCTACAAATCGCGGCTCGACGTCGCTCAGGACCTGGCGGCCGGGCGACTCGTCCAGCTCTGCCCGGACGCCGTCGGCGAGGGCGCGCCGCTGCACTTGATGTGCCCCGACCGGCGCCAGATCACGCGCACCACGCACCGGCTGCACGCTTTTCTCGCCGCGCGTTGCGCCCTGGCTCCCTACGCCGCTTAAAAACGCATCCCGATTTCACTGTTCGTCGGCGGCAACGCGTTCGGATTCAGGCATCGCCGTCGCACAATCCTCGGCCAAGGGCCAGCAACGCAACACCAGCTTGCCGCGCCCGCTGGCCTTGCCTTGGTACAAGAGCTCGTCCGCCAGGTGCAGCGCTTCGCCGCCGTTCGCCGGCGGACGCTCGAAAACGACCGCACCGAGCGTCGCGCCGGCCTTCCAGCGCGGCGCCAGCACGGCCTCCAGCGCCCGATGCAGGCGGAGCAGGATGGCCTGTGCCGCCTGGGCCCCGGCACCGGGCAAGATGACCACGAATTCGTCACCGCCGATGCGGGCACAGAGGTCGTTGCTGCGCAGGATCGCACCGATCGTGCCGGCTACCCGCTGCAGCAGGGCATCGCCCTGGGCGTGGCCATAGCGGTCGTTCACCTGCTTGAAGTGATCGAGATCGAGGAAAGCCAGGGCAAAGGGCAGGCCGTCGCGCCGCGATTGTTCGATTTGCTGCTCGATGCGCTCGTCGAAGGTTCGTCCGTTGGCCAAACCGGTCAGCGCGTCGGTGCGCGCCAGTGCCGCTTCGCGATGCAAGGCGGCGCACAGTTCGGCCACCAGCTGGCAGATCACGCCACCCATCAGGAGACGGAGGAATGCATTGACCGTCGCCGGCCCCCAGCCCCCTTCGATCCGCCCGAGCCGAAAATCGAGGTAAGCCGAAAGGGCGGTGGTCAGCACCAGGGTCAGCAGACCGGCGCGCAACGACAGCCGCAGCGTCGCGTAGAGGATCGGGCACAAATACAGCGTGGCGAGCAGGATTTCGCGGTCGGTATACCAATCGAGCAGGGTGATCAGAACCAGCATCAGACCCAACCACACCCGCGCAGCCCAGCGCTCCCGGCCATGGGCCCGGGAGACGACCAGCAACCAGCGCGCCAGGGAAAACCCGGCGGACGCACCGTTCCGAGCGAATATTGTTCTAAAAGGCATGCTCCACGATATGCGCCCGGACGCCGGCAAATCAAGCGTTTCCGCCCCCGGCGGCCGCGCCGGCAGCGATGATTGGGGCGTCGCCGTCACACCTCGGGGGTGCTCAGCAAGCACCCCTCGCCGCTCGAACGGCGCCTATGGGGTGTCGCCTCCACCGCTTCGCTGCCATGTCCAGTGGTCCCTCCACGGCTTCGGCGACATTGATCGTTGCGTTTCCCGACCGACGGCCGGGCGCAGGAACGGGGATGGACGGCACACGGGATGACTCGCCTCCGGACAACACCGGAAGGGCAAACAAGCGCGCCAGAAATGCGTTCAAGAGAAACCTCTCGTCCGGGGCACCCCGCCCCTGTTACGTGAATCGGATGTCGAGGCAGGTCTCCTGGCTCTCGGGTCGTCGTCCTGCACCCGCCTTCCCGGCCGCATCGCGGCCAGTGGCAAGAAGGGGCGAGGACTCGCCGATGACAGTTGCGGGGGCAGCTCCGGAATTCGTGCGCGCGGCTCGGCACCGGATTCCCTATTAATCCCGAACGGGAACCTTCAACGGGACCCAGTCTAGGGGGCCGCTCCGCCCCTTGTCAATCGAGGGGGCTGCGCCGCCCGTCGCTCGCATCACGCGGCGCGCAGCGCCTGATCAAGGTCGGCGCGCAGGTCGTCCACGTCCTCGATACCGACCGAAAACCGCACCAGAGAATCGCTGATCCCGACCTGCAAACGCTGTTCGCGCGGAACGCTGGCGTGGGTCATGATCGCCGGATTCTCGATCAGGCTCTCGACCCCGCCCAGGCTTTCTCCAAGCGTGATCAGCGCGCACGCTTCCAGGAAACGGACGGCCCCGGCCAGGTCGCTCTCGAGTTCGAAGCTGATGATGCCGCCGAAAGCACGCATCTGCCGCCGGGCCAGATCGTACTGCGGATGCGAG
>RRZU010454818.1_pt1 | contig 14679 bp, 14 predicted proteins | sample 2165561 | NCBI WGS metagenome assembly RRZU01 (sample SAMN10456909, study PRJNA506462) | wastewater metagenome | isolation source: wastewater sludge | place: USA: Moscow, Idaho
CACTATGGCCTCCTTGGCGTGGGGGCATTCGTGATTGCTCTGGTGTATGGCTACAACCAGTGGCAGGAGCACCGTTTCCGCCAGAAAACCCGTGAAGCCTTCCAGAAAAACCAGGGCGACCCGCTGCTTGACGCCGCGCCGGCCCAGGTGCGCGACGGCATGGGGGGCGAGCGGCTGGAGCCGCGGCTGAACACGGCCGGCGAGGCTGAAGACCGCCCGGACACCGGCCTGCCGCCCCTGTCGGCGCTTGAGCCTGACCCGGTGCTGCCGGCAGCCGAACCGCTGCCGACCCTCGGTGCCGACGACGTGCCGCTGGTTGCGCCGGAGCCACAGGTGGCTGCGGCGCCGCTGGTCGAACCGGCCTTGCCGGATCTCGCCACCGACGTGGTGCCGCCAGTGGTGGCCGTGGCTGCCGAACCGGTGGAACTGCCGGCCGAGGCCGAATACTTGCCGGTGCCGCCCCTGGCGGAAGAGGCGCTGGTGGCCGAAGCGGTACCGGTGCCTGCCGGTCCGTCGCTGGACCAGGACGACTGTCAGGCGGTGGCCCGGGCCCTGCTGGATCCTTCTCTCGACTTCATCGCCACCGTGCGCTTTGATCCGCCGGTGCGCCTGCCTGCCTGGCCGCGCATCGGTGTCGAGCGGCAGGTGCAGATGGTGGCCAAGCTGGCGCACGGCGACTGGGTGCTGGCCGGCAGTGAGCCGCCGGCAGCAGCGCTGGCCGAGCTGGACATCGGCCTGCAGCTGGTGGACCGGCGCGGCCTGATCAGCGAGGGAGACATCCAGCGTTTCAACGACCAGGTGCTGGCCTTTGCCGCCGGCTTCAATGCCGACGTGGCGCTGCCGCAGCGTGATGAAGTGCTGCGCGAAGCCCGTGACCTTGATGCTTTCTGCGCCGAGGTCGACGTGCTGGTCGGCATCAACCTGGTGGCCGGCCAGCCGTTCTTCGGCACCAAGCTGCGCAGCCTGGCCGAGGCCAACGGCATGAAGCTGGAGGCGGACGGGCAGTTTCATGCCTATTCGGATTCCGGCAGTCACCTGTATACGCTGATGTCCAGCGACAGCCGGCCGTTCGTGTCGCAGGAACTGCTGGAAAAGCGTTTCAGCCAGGTCACCCTGCTGTTTGACGTGCCGCGCGTCGCCGGATGTGCCACGGTCTTTGACCGGGCGGTATTGTTTGCCCAGCAACTGGCGCGGTCCCTCAAGGCCGATCTGGTCGATGACGCCGGCCGGCCGCTGACCGAGGCCGGTCTGCAGACCATTCGCCAGCAACTCAAAGCGATTCACTCGCGCATGGACGACCGCGGCATCGCTGCGGGATCGGTCACCGCCCTGCGCCTGTTTGCCTGACCCCATGACCGACCTGAACCCGACGGCGCGCGCAGCCGGACTGCGCGCGCTTTTGCATCGTTACAACCACGAATATTACGTACTCGACGCCCCCAGCGTGCCGGATGCCGAGTACGACCGCCTGTTCCGCGAGCTGGAAGCGCTGGAAGCGGCGCATCCGGAGCTGGCGAGTGCCGACTCGCCGACCCGCCGGGTCGGCGGCGCTCCGCTGGCCGCCTTTGCCAGCGTGACGCACCGCTTGCCCATGCTGTCGCTCAACAACGTGTTTTCCGACATGCAGGACAGCGACCCGGCCGGCCGCCATGCCGAGCTGGCAGCGTTCGACCAGCGCGTACGCGACGGGCTGGGGCTGGATGAAGTCGAATACGCCGTGGAGCCCAAGTTTGACGGGCTGGCGGTCAGCCTGGTGTACGAGCACGGCGTGCTGGTGCAGGGCGCCACCCGCGGCGACGGTGAGACCGGCGAAAACGTCACCGAAAACCTGCGCACCGTGCGCTCGATTCCCCTGCGGCTGGAAAATGCTCCCGGAGACGACCTGTTCGCCCCGGCCGCTGTTCCTGCCCGCTTGGAGGTGCGCGGCGAGGTGCTGATGCTCAAGCGGGATTTCGAACGCCTGAACAGCGAACAGGATGCCGCCGGACTCAAGCGTTTTGCCAATCCGCGCAATGCCGCGGCCGGCAGCCTGCGGCAGCTGGATTCGCGCATCACTGCCAGCCGCCGGCTGACGTTTTTTGCCTACGCTGTGGCCGAAGCCGACGGTGTCAGCCTGCCGGCCACCCATTCGGCCACGATGGACTGGCTGGCCGGGCTGGGATTGCCGGTCAGCCGCCAGCGATCGGTGGTGCGCGGGCTGGCCGGCCTGACCGGAGCCTACGAAGCGATGCTGGCGCAGCGTGCCGGCCTGCCGTTCGACATCGACGGCGTGGTGTACAAGGTCAACTGCCTGTCAGAACAGGCGCGCCTTGGATTCGTGTCGCGGGCGCCGCGGTTTGCGGTGGCGCACAAGTTCCCCGCCGAAGAGGCGCTGACGGTGGTCGAGGACATTACCGTACAGGTGGGGCGCACCGGAGCGATCACGCCGGTGGCGCGCCTGCAGCCGGTGTTTGTCGGCGGAGTGACCGTGACCAATGCCACGCTGCACAACGAAGACGAAGTCCGGCGCAAGGACGTGCACGTGGGCGATACCGTCATCGTGCGGCGGGCCGGTGACGTGATCCCGGAAGTGGTCAGCGTGCTGGCCGAGCGCCGCCCTCCGCAGGCGCGCGCCTTCGAGATGCCGCTCGTATGTCCGGTGTGCGGCTCGCATATCGTGCGCGAGGCAGACGAAGCGGTGGCGCGCTGCTCGGGCGGGCTGTACTGCTCGGCGCAGCGCAAGCAGGCCTTGCAGCACTTTGCCAGCCGCAAGGCGCTGGACGTCGAGGGGCTGGGAGAAAAACTGGTCGACCAGCTGGTGGATGCCGGACTGGTGCATACGCCAGCCGATCTCTTTGCCCTGGACCAGCCGGCGCTGGCACGGCTGGAACGCATGGGCGACAAGAGCGCCGAAAACCTGGTGCGGGCGCTGGATGCCTGCCGCCACACCACGCTGGCGCGGTTTATCTACGCGCTGGGCATCCGCAATGTCGGCGAGGCCACTGCGCGTGATCTCGCCCGGCATTTCGGTACGCTGGACGCGCTGATGGCCGCTGACCAGGACATGCTGATGACGGCGCCGGACGTGGGGCCGATCGTGGCCCGGTCGATCGTGGACTTTTTTGCCGAGGCGCATAACCGCGAGGTCGTGGATGCCCTGCTGGCAGCCGGCGTCAGCTGGCCTGCGGTCGAAACCGTGACGAGTGCCGGCTTGGCCGGGGTCAGCGGCAAGACTTTCGTGCTGACCGGCACGCTGCCGACCTTGGGCCGCGATGATGCCAAGGCCCGGATCGAGGCTGCCGGCGGCAAGGTGACCGGCAGTGTGTCGAAAAAAACCCATTACGTGGTTGCGGGCGAAGCTGCCGGCAGCAAGCTCGACAAGGCGCACGAGCTGGGCATTTCCGTGCTGGACGAGGCTGCCCTGCTGGCCTTGCTGGCCGGTAACGCCTGACTTGAACCTGATTTGCATCGAAGAAGGAACGTCATGAAACCGATTCGCAAGGCCGTGTTTCCGGTGGCCGGAATGGGCACCCGCTTTTTGCCGGCCACCAAGGCCAGCCCCAAGGAAATGCTGCCGGTCGTGGACAAGCCGCTGATCCAGTATGCCGTTGAGGAGGCCGTGGCTGCCGGCATTACCGAACTGGTGTTCGTCACCGGTCGCAGCAAGCGGGCCATCGAGGACCATTTCGACAAGGCCTACGAACTGGAAACCGAACTGGAGCTGCGCAACAAGCACCGGCTGCTGGATACGGTGCGGGGCATCCTGCCGCGCAACGTGTCGTGCCTCTACACCCGCCAGACCGAGGCGCTGGGGCTCGGTCATGCCGTGCTGTGCGCCCGGCCGGCCGTGGGCGACGAGCCGTTTGCCGTGATCCTGGCCGACGATCTGGTGGATTCGCCCTCCGGCGCGGTGGCCGAGCTGGTCGGACATTACCAGACCGTCGGTGCATCGGTGCTGGGTGTGGAACGGGTAGACCCGCGCGATACCGGCTCGTACGGCATTGTCGAGGTGGTGCCGGCCGAAGGCAGCCAGCGGGTCACCAGCATCGTGGAAAAACCGCATCCGGACGTGGCGCCTTCAAACCTGGCGGTTATCGGGCGCTATATCCTGACACCGGCGATTTTTGACAAGCTGCGTACCGTGACGCCAGGTGCCGGCGGGGAAATCCAGCTGACTGACGGCATTGCCATGCTGATGCAGGACGAAGCCGTGTTTGCCAAACCGCTGTCAGGCGTGCGCTATGACTGCGGCTCCAAGCTGGGTTACCTGAAAGCGACGGTCGACTTTGCCCTTCGTCACCCCGAGGTCGGCCGCGGCTTTGCCGACTGGCTAGAATCGCGCCACGCCGGGTAGAATCCGCGCCGGAATCGTTTTTGAAACATCGCAGCCGCTTCCTGCAACCGGGGGCGGCTCTTGTTTTTCGGGTTTGAGAAGGAAGCCAACATCATGCCGAATATTGCCGCTGCCCGCGGGTTGCTCAACAGTGCTGACGTCTTGTTCACGGCCGAACAGTGCAGCGCCGCCATCGAACGCATGGCCACCGACATTACTGCCGAGCTTGGCGAAACCTATCCGCTGGTGCTGTCGGTCATGGGCGGCGCCGTGGTGTTTTCCGGCCAGTTGCTGCCGCGTCTGGCATTTCCGCTGGACTTTGACTACGTGCATGTCAGCCGCTACGGCGACAAGACCCATGGCGGCGAACTGACCTGGCGCACGGCACCGAAAGAAGACGTGCGTGACCGCGTGGTACTGGTGCTCGACGACATCCTCGACGAGGGCGAAACCATGGCCGCCATCCGCGAAAAAGTGCTGGGCATGGGGGCCAAGGCGTTTTACAGCGCCGTGTTTGCCAACAAGCTGATCGACAAGGTCAAGCCGATCAAGGCCGATTTTGTCGGCCTGGACGTGCCCAACCGCTATGTCTTCGGCTACGGCATGGACGTGCGCGGCGCCTGGCGCAACCTGCCGGCCATCTACGCCCTCAAGTAAGCCGGGCGTGTTGCCGTCGGAAAAAAGCCGCCTTGTGGCGGCTTTTTGCATGGTGGCTTCAGGGCTCCTGCCGGGTCGCCGCCAGTACGATCTCGCGGATGCACAAATGCTGGGGCTGCTGGTAGGCATAACGCACGGCTTCGGCAATGTCCTCCGCGGCTATCACGCCGCCCATGCCGGCCTTCCAGCTTTCGTAGCCGGCCTTGATCGCCTTGTCGGTCGTGTGGCCGAGCAATTCGGTTTCCACTGCTCCGGGTGCAATGGTGATGACCCGTACATCCTGCATGGCGACTTCTTCGCGCAGGTTTTCCGAGATGGCGTGCACGGCAAACTTGGTGCCGCAATAGGCCGCGTGGTTGGGGAAGGTCTTGCGCCCGGCGACGGAGCTGATGTTGATGATGGTGCCGTGACGGCGGGCGAGCATGCCGGGCAGCACGGCATGAATGCCGTTGAGCACGCCTTTGACATTGACATCAAGCATCCGGTCCCATTCCTGCGGGTCCTGGGTCGCCAGCTGGCCCAGCAGCATCTGTCCTGCATTGTTGACGATCAGGTCAGCCGGCCCGAACCGGCTTTCTGCTTCGGCCACGGCCGCGGCAACAGCCGCCCGGTCGGTGATGTCCACCTCGCGGCACAGGCAGTCCGGTAACCGGAGTGCCTCAAGCCGGTCGAGCCGGCGTGCCAGCAGCAGCAGAGGATGCCCCAGCGCTGCAAAACGCTGGGCAATGGCGGCTCCGATCCCGGAGCTGGCGCCGGTGACAATCACGAGCGCTTGGGTCATGTAATACTCCTGAAATAGATGAATATGATGGATCAAGTGGCCGGAGCACTATAGTCCGGCGTCAATTGGCTTGAAAATGGATTGTTTCCATCGGAGGTATCGATCATGTCTATGGATGTGCGCCACCTGAGAGCGTTTGTGGCGGTATTTGAAGCCCGCAATGTCACGCAGGCGGCCCGGCTGTTATGCATTACCCAGCCGACCCTGTCGGCCACGTTGGCCCAGCTGGAAGCGTCACTCGGCACTCGGCTGTTTTTGCGTCAGGCGCGCGGGGTCGAACCGCTGGAGGCTGCCCGGCGGCTGTATCCGCAGGCCAGGCGCCTGCTGGCCGAGCTGTCGGGGCTGTCCCGGCAGGTGCGGGACGATGTACCGCGACATCCGCTGCGGGTCGGGGTGGAGGCGGACGTGGGGCGACTGCATGTGGCCGGAATGCTGGCGGCTGTGGTGGCCCTGTCGTCGGTAGAGGTCGAGGTGCTGCCCGGCTGCTGGGGTGACGTACGGCTCGGATGCGAAACCCTGTGTTGCGAGGACGAGCTTTTTTTGCCGTTGTGGGAGGAGCCATTTGTGCTGGCCGTGCCGGCGGTGCATCCGCTGGCGACACTCACTGAGGCCGGAACGGCGGAACTGGCCGGCATGGACTGGGTGATCTGCCCGGCTCACGACTCGCATCAGCGGCTGCTGGCCTGGATGGGAGGGCAGATGCCTGGCCGGTCGGTGGTGGCCGGCTCCCTGAGCCTTGCTGCCGCGATGGTGGCCGCCGGGCTGGGCGTGGCCTGGTTGCCATCCTCGCTGCTGGAGGGAAACGTCTGCGGAGTGCCGTTGCACGGAGGAACATACCGTCGCCGGATCGGCCTTTGCTACGCTCCGGACATGCGTGAACTGCCCGCCGTATCGGCCCTGCTGGCGGCTTTTGCCGAGGCGGAGCCCGCCGCAGGATGACGACCCTGGGGCGGCCTGCATTGCCAGAGGGAGCTGGGGGAAAATTCCAGAGCGGGCAGGTTGTTTGGCATGCAGACCGTTCGTCCGGTGCCGGTGGTGGCAGTCTTGTCGATCGGCTGCCCGGCGAACCGGAGGTCACCTGATGGTCCGGAAAGCCGCCTGTCAGGACGCAGGCAGGTGCTGGCACCTTTTCCCGTGAGTCATGAATGCGGGGTGCTGATGGGCGGAATGCCTTTCGGGCAGGCATGCAACTTTGTAACCGGGGCCACGCTGCCGGACCTGGCCTGACTGGCCGGTATGGTTGCATCTGCCCTGCTCCCCCTGCAAACTTGCTGGTTTTTCATGGATTTTCGGATGGTCGCTCATGCCCATGGCTCCCGTTGACGCTTCATTCCCGGCTGCTCCGGCCCTGATCTGCTGGCAGGACCGGCGTGGCAATCCGCAGCAGGCTCGCTGGCGTTCCGAAGCCGGCGTACCGCCACACGCAGAGATCGAGCTGGTGGGCGACAACCTGCCGCCCGAGCAGGCCTTGCAGCGGGTACAGCAGGGAGTCGCCTTGTTGTGGCATGGCGACTGGGTGCGGGCGCGCCATTTCATGCAGGCGCTGGGCCGGCTGGCCGACCGGCAGCTGCATGCCACCCGCGGCAAGCCGGCACGGGATGCCGGGGAAGCCTTTGCCCGGCACCGGGCGCAGCAGGGGCAGCGGGCCGCGTGGCTGGGCCGGGTGCTGGTGCAGCTGACGGCAGATTACCGGGTGCCGCTGCGTCGGGCGCAGGACGTGCAGGCTGCCTGCCAGGAAGCCTATGGCCCGGCCGGAACCGAGGCCTCCCTGGTAGCGCTGCGCGAACTGCTGGCGGTCATCAGCGCGCATGAATGGCGCAAGAAAGGCGTGCCGGTAGCGGCCGTGCACGGGAGCATCCATCCGCACTACGGCGTGTTTTCGCCAGTGCGGGGCGAGTATGTCGGTCTGGTGGCGAATGCACCGTTGCCGCCGCAGGCGGAGCTGGCGTTCGACATCGGCACCGGTTCGGGCGTGCTGGCAGCCGTGCTGGCCCGCCGTGGCGTGGCCAGGGTCATCGCGACCGACCAGGACCCGCGGGCGCTGGCCTGTGCTGCCGACAACCTGGCCCGGCTGGGACTGGCGGAGCAGGTCGAGGTGCGGCAGGCCGACCTGTTTCCGGCCGGGCGGGCCGGGCTGGTGGTGTGCAATCCGCCGTGGTTGCCGGCACAGCCGACCTCGCCCATCGAATACGCCGTGTACGACCCGGATTCAGCCATGCTGAAGGGCTTTCTGGCCGGACTGGCCGAGCACCTGGCACCGGAAGGCGAGGGCTGGCTGATTTTGTCGGATCTGGCCGAACACCTGGGCCTGCGCTCGCGTGACCAGCTGCTGGACTGGATTGCCGGTGCCGGCCTGCGGGTGCTGGGCCGGCTGGATACCGCGCCGTGCCACCCCAAGGCGCATGACGGCCGCGACCGGCTGCATGCCGCGCGGGCGCAGGAAGTGACGTCGCTGTGGCGCCTTGGCGTGGCGCCCGGACATGAATGAACCACAGGATGCAATAAAGATGATGCAAGACGTGCAGGTGACGGATGTCGTGGTGGGCGAGGGCCGGGAAGTGGAGAAAGGCGCGCTGATCACCACGCAGTACCGCGGCTGGCTGGAGGACGGCAGCGAGTTTGATTCTTCCTGGTCGCGCGGCAAGCCATTCCAGTGCGTGATCGGCACCGGCCGGGTGATCCGCGGCTGGGACATCGGCCTGGCCGGCATGCGGGTGGGCGGTACGCGCCGCCTGCGGGTGCCGGCGGCACTGGGCTACGGTGACCGCCAGGTCGGCCGCATCCCGCCGCATGCCGACCTGCATTTCGAGATCGAGCTGCTGGAAGTGCTGACCCGCGACTGACGCGGGTTCTGGCGTGCTTTTCTGGTATTCGCCGTGCTGTTCCGAAAAAAACAGGCCTTTAACCTGGCGTTAAAGGTCAATCACTTGAGCTTAAATCTCGACCGGCAATCTGCCCTGCATCGAAGCAAGACGAATGCGAAAGGGGCGGATCATGGCGTTGTGGATCGATTTGCTGGGTAGCGAGGTGGGGCTGATGAGCGTGGCCGGCATGGGACTGGCAGTGGCCAAGTTTGTCTGGATCATCCGTTACATGCTGCGTGAAATGCGGCGCGAAACCGCGCTGGTGTCCTCCGGGCACTGAAGCAGGCTGGCGCGGGGAATGGTATGTTGGTGGAATCCCGAGTCTTTAGGAGTCCTGCATGCTGGCCATCATCGGCGGCAGCGGCCTGACCCGCCTGCCTGACCTTGTCATCACCCACCGCCAGATCGTGCGTACGCCGTATGGCGAGCCGTCCGGCGCCCTGACTTTCGGCAACCTGGCGGGCCAGGGCGTGGTGTTTCTGGCCCGCCATGGCTACAGCCATACGCTGGCGCCGCACGAGATCAACTACCGCGCCAACATCTGGGCGCTGGCGAGACAGAATGTGTCCGGCATCGTCGGCGTGGGCTCGGTCGGCGGGATTTCTGCCGCCATGCAGCCCGGCATGGTGGCCGTGCCGGACCAGTTGCTCGATTACACCTGGGGCCGGGCACATACCTTCTTCGAGGGCGATGACGTGCCGGTGGTGCATGTGGATTTCACCTGGCCCTACGATGCCGGACTGCGCCGGCGCTTGCTGGACGCTGCTGCTGCCTGCGGCGTGCCGCTTGCTGACGGTGGCGTGTATGCCTGCGTGCAGGGGCCGCGTCTGGATACTGCTGCCGAGATCCGCCGGCTGGAGCGGGACGGGGCCGACATGCTGGGCATGACCGGCATGCCGGAGGCCGTGCTGGCGCGCGAACAGGGCATCCCGTATGCCAGCCTGTGTCCGGTGGTCAACTGGGCTGCCGGCAAGGGCGACAGCACCCGGGAGGTCAGCTTCAGCACCAGTTCGCCATCGTTTGCCGAGGCGCTGGGTACGGTACAGCGGGTGCTGGCGCAGCTGGTGGGTGGCGTCGCCTGCGCGTTGCCGGATGCACCCTGATTCCATGCTGCGGTGCAATGCGCATCGGCGGTATCATGCGCGGGTATCGCACCGATTCAATGGTTGACTAAATTAGTCGGGTTTAGTACGCTCGCGTGAAAGATCACCCGAGAGAGAACGACATGCGACTGACCACCAAGGGCCGCTTTGCCGTCACTGCCATGCTGGACCTCGCACTCCGACAACACAAGGGACCGGTGACGCTGGCTGGCATCAGCGAGCGGCAGGACATTTCCCTCTCCTATCTCGAACAGCTCTTCGGCAAGCTGCGGCGGGCCGAGCTGGTCGAGAGCATCCGCGGTCCCGGCGGCGGTTACTGTCTGGCCCGCCAGCCGGCAGCCATCACGGTGGCCGACATCATCATCGCAGTTGACGAGCCGCTCGACGCCACCCAGTGCGGTGGTCGCGAGGACTGTCACGACAGCCGCCGCTGCATGACCCACGATCTCTGGATCGACCTCAACCGCACCATTTACGCCTACCTCGAAGGCATTACCCTCGGCAGCCTGATGGACCGGCAGCGCGCCCAGAACGGCGAAGCCGTACTGGTGGATGCCCGGGCCGACCGGCCGGCTGCCGGCGACGCGCGTGCGGTTGCCTGACATTCCCGGCCCTCTGCTGGAGCTTCAAATGAGCCAACTGAAATTCCCGATCTATCTTGACTATTCGGCCACCACCCCGATTGATCCGCGCGTGGCAGAGAAGATGATTCCCTTCCTGACCGAAAAATTCGGCAACCCCGCTTCGCGCAGCCACAGCTACGGCTGGGAAGCCGAGGAAGCGGTCGAGAACGCACGGGCCGAAGTGGCCCGGCTGATCAATGCCGATCCGAAGGAAATCATCTGGACTTCGGGTGCCACCGAGTCGGACAACCTGGCGATCAAGGGTGCCGCCCACTTTTACCAGAGCCGTGGCAAGCACCTCATCACCGTCAAGACCGAACACAAGGCGGTGCTGGACACCTGTCGCGAGCTGGAGCGTGAAGGCTTTGAAGTCACCTACCTGCCGGTGCAGGAAAACGGCCTGATCGACCTTGAGGTGTTCAAGGCCGCCATCCGCCCGGACACCATCGTCGTGTCGGTGATGTTCGTGAACAACGAAATCGGCGTGATCCAGGATATTCCTGCCATCGGCGACATCTGCCGCGAAAAAGGCATCATCTTCCACGTTGACGCCACCCAGGCCCCGGGCAAGGTCAGGATCGACCTCAACGAACTCAAGGTCGACCTGATGAGCCTGTCGGCGCACAAGGTCTATGGCCCCAAGGGCATCGGTGCCCTGTACGTGCGCCGCAAGCCGCGCGTGCGCCTTGAAGCCCAGATGCACGGCGGCGGCCACGAGCGCGGTTTCCGCTCCGGCACGCTGGCCACCCACCAGATCGTCGGCATGGGCGAAGCCTTCCGCATCGCCCGCGAGGAAATGGATGAAGAACAGGCCCGCATCGCCCGCCTGCGCGACCGCATGTGGAACGGCATCAAGGACATGGAAGAGGTCTACATCAACGGCGACCTCGAACACCGCGTGCCCAACAACCTCAACGTCAGCTTCAACTTCGTCGAGGGCGAAAGCCTGATCATGGCGATCAAGGAACTGGCCGTGTCGTCCGGCTCGGCCTGCACCTCGGCCTCGCTGGAGCCGTCCTACGTGCTGCGCGCCCTTGGCCGCAACGACGAACTGGCGCACAGCTCGATCCGATTCACCCTCGGCCGCTTCACCACCGAAGAAGAAATCGACTTTGCCGTCCGGCTGCTCAACGACAAGATCGGCAAGCTGCGCGAACTGTCGCCGCTGTGGGAAATGTACAAGGACGGCATCGACCTCAATACGGTCAAATGGGCTGCACACTGATATCGGCATTCACGGCAGCCGGCCCCGGGCGGGCTGCCGCAGGCAACAAGGAACAGGGACATGGCTTACAGCGAAAAGGTTATCGAGCACTACGAACACCCGCGCAACGTCGGTTCGTTTGAAAAGGGTGACAGCAGCGTGGGCACCGGCATGGTGGGCGCTCCGGCCTGTGGCGACGTGATGAAGCTCCAGATCAAGGTTAATGAAAACGGCGTGATCGAGGACGCGAAATTCAAGACCTACGGCTGCGGTTCGGCGATTGCATCCAGCTCGCTGGTGACCGAGTGGGTCAAGGGCAAGACGCTCGACGAGGCGCTGGCGATCAAGAACACCGCCATTGCCGAAGAACTGGCCCTGCCGCCGGTCAAGATCCACTGCTCGATCCTGGCCGAAGATGCCATCAAGGCCGCCGTCAAGGATTACCGCGAAAAGCACGGCAGCCAGGAATAAGGAGAGCAGCATGGCGATTACCCTGAGCGAACGCGCCGCCACCCATGTGCTGAATTTCCTTGCCCGCCGTGGCAAGGGCGTGGGGCTGCGGCTGGGGGTCAAGACCTCGGGCTGTTCGGGCATGGCCTACAAACTGGAATTTGTCGACGTGCCCGACCCTGACGACATCAGCTTTGAAAGCCATGGCGTGACCGTGTTTACCGACGCCAAGAGCCTGGCCTACATCGACGGCACCGAACTCGACTACACCAAGGAAGGCCTGAACGAGGGCTTCCGGTTCAACAACCCCAACGTCAAGAACGAGTGCGGTTGCGGCGAAAGTTTCAACGTCTGATACCGATTCCGGCCGGTGAGCCGTCCGTAACCGGATGGCTGCCGGCCTTTTTGCTGCCGAGTGCTGTCATGTCGTATTTTGAGCTGTTCGATTTGCCCGTCCGCTTTGCGGTCGACGGCGAGGCCCTGGAGACGGCGTACCGCAAGGTACAGGCCGAAGTGCATCCCGACCGTTTTGCCTCTGCTCCCGAAGCCGAACGCCGGCGTGCGCTGGAGCTGGCCACCGAGGCCAACGAGGCATTCCAGATCCTGCGCTCTCCGGTGGCGCGGGCCCGCTACCTGCTGCAACTGCGCGGTATCGATACACAGGAAGAAACCAATACCGCCATGCCGGTGGATTTCCTGATGGCGCAGATGGAATGGCGCGAAGCCGTGGCCGATGCCCGTGCCGCCAGCGATGTCGAAGGCCTGGAGCAACTGGCTGCCGCCGTGCGTGCCGACCGGGATGAGCTGGTCGCCGCACTGGTCCGGTCGCTGGACGTGACGCAGGAATATGACGTTGCCGCGCTTGGCGTGAGAAAATTGCGTTTTCTCGACAAGCTCGACCAGGAAATCGGCGACGCCATCGAGTCGCTGCTGTTCTGATTGCCGCCGGCTCCGGCCGGCTTGCCGCCACCCGTTCAAAGATTGCCCATGGCTCTGTTGCAGATTGCTGAACCCGGCCTGTCCGCCGCTCCCCACCAACATCGTCTGGCGGTCGGTATCGACCTCGGCACCACCAATTCGCTGGTTGCCACCGTGCGCAGCGGCGCGGCCACCGTCCTGCCGGACGAGCATGGCTACCACCTGCTGCCGTCCGTCGTGCGTTACACCGAAGACGGCGCAACGGAAGTCGGTTACGCCGCCCGTGCGCACCAGAGCGACGATCCCCACAACACCGTCGTGTCGGTCAAGCGCTTCATGGGCCGCGGCCTGAGCGATCTGGCCGACGCTGCTGCCACGCCGTACCGGTTCGTCGATGCGCCGGGCATGGTGCGGCTGGTGACCCGGCAGGGTGAAAAATCGCCGGTCGAGGTGTCCGCCGACATCCTGCGCGCACTCAAGGCGCGGGCCGAATCCAGTCTGGGGGGTGAGCTGACCGGTGCCGTCATCACCGTGCCGGCCTATTTTGACGACGCCCAGCGGCAGGCCACCAAGGACGCCGCACGGCTGGCGGGGCTCAATGTCCTGCGGCTTTTGAACGAACCGACAGCCGCCGCGATTGCCTACGGCCTCGACAATGCTGCCGAAGGCACCTATGTCGTGTACGACCTCGGGGGCGGCACGTTCGACGTATCGATCCTCAGGCTCACCCGTGGCGTGTTCGAAGTACTGGCGACCAGCGGCGATTCGGCCCTGGGCGGCGATGACTTCGATCACCGCATCTATTGCTGGCTGCTTGAAAAGGCCGGCCTGTCGCAGCTGCCGGACGGCGACATCCGCCGGCTGCTGACCCTCGCCCGTGCCGCCAAGGAACACCTGACCGACAACACCTCGGCCCGCATCAATACCGTGCTTTCGGACAGGCAGGTGATCGACCTCGAACTCAGCCGCGACGAGCTGGCAGCCATTACCCGCACGCTGGTCGACAAGACCCTGCTGCCGGTGCGGCGCGCCCTGCGCGATGCCCGGATCAGCGTGGACGACGTCAAGGGCGTGGTGCTGGTGGGCGGGGCCACGCGCATGCCGCAGGTCCGGCGCGCCGTGGGGGATTTCTTCAAGCGTCCGCCGCTGACCAACCTTGACCCGGACCAGGTGGTGGCCATCGGTGCCGCCATGCAGGCCAACGTGCTGGCCGGCAACAAGGGCGAGGATGACTGGCTGCTGCTGGACGTGACGCCACTGTCGCTGGGGCTGGAAACCATGGGCGGGCTGGTCGAGAAGATCATCCCGCGCAACAGCACCATTCCTACCGCCCGGGCGCAGGAATTCACCACGTTCAAGGATGGCCAGACCGCCATGGCCGTTCATGTGCTGCAAGGAGAGCGCGAGCTGGTGTCCGATTGCCGCAGCCTGGCGCGTTTCGAGCTGCGCGGCATTCCGCCGATGGTGGCCGGTGCCGCCCGCATTCGCGTGACTTTCCAGGTGGATGCCGACGGCCTGCTGTCGGTTGCTGCGCGTGAACAGTCCAGCGGTGTGGAGGCCAGCATTACCATCAAGCCGAGCTACGGCCTGACGGACGACCAGATCACCCAGATGTTGGCCGATTCGCTGGCCCACGTGAAAGACGACAGTGCCGCGCGCAAGCTGCGCGAGGCCGTCGTCGATGCCGAAAGCCTGATTGCCACCACCGATGCGGCACTCAAGAGCGATGGCGACCTGCTGGCCCCGAGTGAGTTGCAGGCCATCGAC
>RRZU011554145.1_pt1 | contig 14672 bp, 15 predicted proteins | sample 2165561 | NCBI WGS metagenome assembly RRZU01 (sample SAMN10456909, study PRJNA506462) | wastewater metagenome | isolation source: wastewater sludge | place: USA: Moscow, Idaho
CAGCAGCCAGCGCACGCCGGGAAAGTCGGCCGCCAGCCGCAGCAGGTTGGTGCGCTTGTGCTCCATGCCCGAGCGGAACCAGCCGATGTTGGTGGGCCCCCAGTCGGTGAGCAGCAGGGGGCCCTTGGGGTAGCGATGCTGTTCGATGAACCGGTTGAGAAAGTCGTAGGTGTTCCAGGCCCCCGTCGACAGGTACACCAGGGGTGCGCCCGGGTGGGTTGCGAGAAAGCGGTGGTAGAAGCGGGCCATGCCCGGTATCGACTGCCGGTTCGACTCGTCGCGCACGAAGCTGTTCCAGGCCGCCACCATGGGCCGGGGCAGCCAGGTGGTGAGAATCGTGTCGTCGATGTCGCTGACCAGCCCGAACTCGGCGTCGGGGGCCACGATCAGCACGGGGCAGTCAGCCGGGCGCGACTGTTCGGTCTGGGCGGTCACCGTGTGCCAGCCCGCCGGGAAGTCGTGCCGGGTGACGCGGTGGTCGAGGTAGCCGCCGCGATCGGTGCGCACGGTGACCGCCCGGTCGCCCAGGGTGAGGGTGACCGGCACCCGCACGCAGGGTGCGGTGATGAAGCTGCGCCAGCCGCGCCGCTTGACGAACTCTTTGGTGGCCCGGCCGAGTTGGCTGCGCGACCACTGCGGCGCCAGCACCACCCGCGCCATCACCCGCACGAACTCGTTCGACCCGTATCCGGTGTAGGCGACCACATGCTCACGCCAGCCGATCGCCCGGAAGAGCGCTTCGAACCGCCGGTCGAGAAACTCCTCGACGCGGGCGGCGATGAACGGCTTTGTGCTCACCAGCAACACCGTAGCGGTAGGCACCCTTGCGTCGCGCTCGCGGGACGGGCGGGCCGGTCGCGTCGTCCACAGCCGGACGGCGCCCGTCGGCGTCGTCCACAGGTCACGACGGCCGACTTGGGAGGCCGTTGGGTGCGTGACAAGATGAACCGGTGACCTCGCTCGCTCTGCCGGCCGACCTGCGCCGCGACATCGACGCGTGCGGCTACTTTCCCGATCTGATCGCCGAAACGATCGCGCTCGCCACCGCCGGCGAGCCGGTGCTGCACCACGTCGTCCATCACGAAGCCACCTTCGCGCGTGACGAGATTCAGCGGCACCTGTCGGTGCTGGTGCTCACGCCCACCCGGCTGATCGTCGGGCACACCGACGAGTCGGACGCCCCGGGTGAGGCCGGGCAGGCCATGTCGACCACCGAGTCGGTCGGCCTGCACCGCATCAGCTCGGTGGCGCTGACCCGGGTGGTGGCGCACCCGGAGCGGCACGGCAGGGGGCGCTCGACCGACACCGAAACCTGGCTCAGCGTGGGCTGGGGCACCGCCACCAGGGTCGAGCTCGAGCCCGCCCACTGCGGCGACCCCGAGTGTGACGCCGACCACGGCTACTCGGGCACGTTCGCCGCCGACGACCTGACCGTGCGCATGAGCGTGGCCGCCGACGGCGCCGACAACGTGGCCCGGCTGGTGACGTTCGCCACCGCTCTGCAACTGGCCGGCGGCGGCGGTCGGTGATCCAGCCGCTCCTTCCGGCCTACGGCAGCGCCAGTCTGGCCGACCTGCTGCCGAGCGTGGCCGGTGCGATGGGCGTGCCGGGTTTCGACAACGTGATCGACCTTCCATCAGCCCACCGCTATGTGGTGCTGCTGGTGGACGGCCTCGGCCACGACCTGCTGCGCCGGCACGCACCCGCCGCGCCGGTGCTGAACGGTCTGCTGACCCGCGACGGGTCGCGTGCGATCACCGTCGGCGCCCCCAGCACCACTGCAACGTCCATCACCTCGCTGGGCACGGGGCTCACCCCCGGCCAACACGGCGTGGCCGGCTACACCTTTCGCTACGCGCGCGAGCTGCTCAATGCCCTGGTCTGGTCGCCGCGGCTGCACGGGCTGGACGTCCAACCTCAACTCACCATGTTCGAACGGCTGAGCAAGGCCGGGGTGTACTGCGCCACAGTGACTCCCGCGCGGTTTCGCGGCAGCGGCCTGACCACCTGTGCGCTGCGCGGGGCGAACTTCTTCGGTTTCGCGGACGACTCACCGACGGCGTGGCGGGTCGAGTACGCCGCACGGGCGTCGGCGGCCGCCGAGCGCAGCCTCGTCTACGTCTACGAACGCGACCTCGACCATGCGGGGCACAAGTTCGGCGTGGCGTCCAACCAGTGGCTGGCGCAGTTGAACCGGGTCGACGACCTGGCCGCACAACTGCGTGCGGCGTTGCCCCGCGACGTCCGGCTGCTGGTGACCGGCGATCACGGCATGGTCGACGTGCCGGGCGACGCTCGGTTGACCATCGAGCACGAAGCCGATCTCGCCGCCGGGGTTCGGTTGGTGGGCGGCGAGGGCAGGTTTCGTCAGTTGTACACCACCGAACCCGAGGCGGTCGCGCGCCGGTACCGCGACCGGCTGGGCGAGCGGGCGTGGGTGCTGTCCCGGGCCGAGGCCGTCGATGCGGGTTGGTTCGGTGCGGTGCAGCCGCGGCTGGCCGACCGGTTCGGCGACGTGCTGGTGGCGATGGCCGACGACGGCGCGCTGATGACCACGACACAACCCAACGAGTTCGGGCTCGTCGGCATGCACGGCTCGCTCACCCCCGCCGAGCTGAACGTCCCCCTGCTGGTCGGGTGAGCTCGTGGCGCAACTGATCTTCTTCACCGGGCCGATGAACTGCGGCAAGTCGACGCTGGCGCTGCAGACCGACTTCACCGAAACCCAGGCCGGCCGCTCGGGTCGCCTGTTCAGCCGCGACGACCGGGCCGGCGCGGCAGTGATCTCGTCGCGCATCGGGCTCGACCAGCACGCCATCGAGGTGAACGACGGGTTCGACTTCTGGGCGTTCGTGATTCACGAACTCACCCACGGTTCTCGGGTCGACTACCTGATCTGCGACGAGGCCCAGTTCTACACCGCGGCCCACATCGACCAGCTGGCGCGCGTGGTCGACGAGTTGCAACTCGACGTGTACTGCTTCGGCATTCTCACCGACTTTCGCACCGAACTGTTCCCGGCCACGAGGCGGCTGGTCGAACTGTGCGACCGCATGGAGCTGCTGCAGGTGCGTCCGCGCTGCTGGTGCGGCGAGCCGGCCACGCACAACGCCCGCACGGTGGACGGCCGGATGGTCACCGAAGGCAGCCAGGTGGTGGTCGGCGACGTGGTGGGTGAGCAGGGTGACGTGGCGTACGAGGTGCTGTGCCGTCGGCACCACCGGCGTCGGATGACCGCAGCCGTGGGCCGCGTCACGCTCAACCCCGAGCCGCTGCCGTTCGAGTGAGCGCGGTCGGTCGTTCTCGACCCCAGGCATCGGATCTCGACGAGCCCGACCGGCAAATCGGTCACTCGGCGGTGCGGGCTGCCACCCGCCAGCGCAGCGGCAGGTCATTGCCCGCCTGGTTGAGCGCCGCATCGACGCTGGCGCCGACCCGAGGGTCGATGGCGATCTGCTTCAGCACGTCCAGCGCCACGGGAAAGTCGCCCTTGTGCGCCACGACGCTCGCCTCGTCGACGACCACCCAGTGCTCGCCGTCGCTCAACTGCCGGGCCACCACCAGATGGTAAGGGTACGAGTCGTCGGGCACGTCGGATTGCTCGGCGACGCGCAGGCCGTCGGTGGTGCGGCAGCGGTCGTAGCCCTTGCAGTCGAACGGCACGTCGGTAACGGCCAGACTGACGCGTTCGGCATCCGAGCCCAGGTAGACGGTGCCCTCGATGCGATCCTGGCCGCTGTCGTCGCCCGCGCAGGCGGCGGGCACGTGACTGGCCAGCACGGCCGCCAGCGCTTGCGGCGTGACCTGCTCGACGGCGCCGGCGGCACCGGGCAGGGCGATGGGCGGCTGCGTGGTCGCCGACCCGCAGGTCAACTGGTCGGCAGTGCGCCAGCGCGGGTTCGCGGCCGCCTCGGTGGCCAGGGGCGCATCGACGCTGGGTCCGATGCGGGCGTCCTTGGCCAGCGCGATCGCCGTGGGCAGCCGATCGGTGGTGAACCAGTCCACCGACCCGGTGACCTGCACGAGGCCTTCCGCGCGCTGCGCGATCACATCGACGGGCCGCTGGTCGCGAAGCCGTACCAGCACGCCGTCGCGTTCGGTGCAGCTCTTCGCCGGGCAAAGAACGGTGTCGTTGAAGGGTGTGGGCGAGTAGCGAACGGTGAGCGTCTGGGCCGGGTGCCCGGGCGTGGCGCGGTGATAGGCGGTGGCCTCGATGCCCCGCACGAACTCCGTCGGCTGATTGGCGCTGAGCACTCCGTCACCCCCTGCGATCGCCAAGGCGCCGGGTGCGTGCTCGTCGAGAATCTGGCCCAGCACCTGGGCCGTGATCGCGGTCGTGGGCCTTGGCGACGGGCTCGGCGGGGCGCTGGGCGAGCATCCGGCCAGCAGCACCAGTGCAAGCACGAGAGCAGAGCAGGGGGTGCGCATGCGCTTCCTCTTCGTCGGTCGGGCCGCAAGTCTAGGCGGGTCGACGACAGGCTCGTCGATCGCCGCGCCGGCCGTCGAGGTCGTCGAAACCCCTTGCGGCTGCGGTCTCGACAGGCTCGACCAGCGGGTGTGGGTCTCGACAAACTCGACCACCGACGGCTTTGACCGGGGTCAGTCCTTGGGTTTGGGAGCGGGGGAGCCGAACATGATCTCGTCCCAACTCGGCACCGAGGCGCGCTTGCGCTTGATCGGCCGCGACGGCTCGTTGGCGGCCTCGTCGACCAGGCTGGGCTGCTCGGGCTCGGTGATCGGCGCGGCCGCCGGCGTGCGCTTGCGTCCGGTCGGCCGGGACGGCTTCGGCGCGGGTTCGGGTTCTTCGACCGCCTCAGGCTCGTCTGCGACGACGCTGACCTCGGGCTCGGTTTGCTCCGCCTCGAAGTCTTCGTGGGGCGGCTCGTCGGCCAGGGGGGAGTGCACGATGGGCACCTCGGCGAAGATCGCCTCTTCACCGTCCTCGGACGCACTCGCCTCATCGTCGCCGGACGGCAGCCGCTCGGTGGGCACATCGGTCGCCCCGGCCTCGTCGACGGCGGGCTCGGCATCGTCGTCGAGCTCGAGCTCGATCACCTCGACGCTCTCGACCACCACCACGGTTTCGACGCCGGGGTCGACCACGGGTGCCGCGTCCTCGTCAGGCGCCGGACGCACCAGCCCGGCGTAGATCTGCACCGAGTCCTCGTCGAAGGTCGACAGCATGTCGTAGAGCACGTCCATGTTCGAACGGTCGCCGGGAATGATGTCGTAGACGCCGTCGACCTCGGCCAGGTCACCCTCGGCGAAGGCGTCTTCGTTGTCGGGGCTGTCGGTGAGCAGGTCATCGTCATCGTCGATGTCGGGGGTCACTTCGAACTGCGGCTGAATGGCGCGCACGATGGCCAGTTCGTCGTTGTCGTCGTGGCTGCGCTCGGCGCTCGCCTCGTCGGTGTGACGCTTGCGGCCCGGCTGCGGGCCGTGCGAACTGGAATGCTCGCCGGTCAGCCAGCGGGCGTCTTCGTTGGCGGCCACCGAGAAGCGTCCGGTCTGGTCGTAGCTGAAGTCGGCCTGCCGGTGCGCTGAGCCCGACTCGTACGAGAGCCGGACGGTCCAGCGCCGCTCGCCGCTGCGCCAGGCGTCCCAGTCGACCGCGTCGGCGTCGATGCCCCGCGACAGCAGCCGATCGCTCACCACGGCACGCAGGCTGCGGGGCGCCACGGCGTCACCGGCCCGGCGCACCGGATTGCTCTGGGCGAGCCCGGCGATGTGCTCCCGCGCGGCGATCACCGGCGCCGCGAACGGCTCGATCTGCGCCATGGGAACCCCGGCCGCCTGCGCCACCGCTTCGAGCGACTCCCCGGCCCTGATTCGGGCCTGGATGTCGCGCGGCCGCAGTGCACTTTCCATCTCGATCTCCAGTTGTCCCATGCGTGCTCGGTCGTTGCGCAGCGCCGCTCGCAGTTTGTCGTCGGCCGGAATCGCCAGTTGCTCGCCGTCAACGACGACGATCAGGCTCCTGCCGTCGGGGCTGAGCCCCAGGGGCCGGGCGGTGCGCATCGCTCGATCGCTCTCCTGTGTTCGTTATGGCGTAACCTACCGGGTCGAACGCCTCACGGCCCGCCAGGGAATACCGCCGGGGCGTCCTGTGGTTGAGATACCCGCCGCCAGCGGCGTTCGTTTTGGGCTCGTGTGATATGTATGCGTCCGACGCATTGAGATCACCACGGTAAAACTGAGCGTTCGAGCCCAGCCGGGCGGCGCTGAGGATGGAGTTTACGAAAAGATGGCAACCGACTACGACGCTCCGCGGAAGACCGACGAAGAGAGCGAAGACAGCATCGAAGAACTCAAGACCCGCCGCAACGACAAGAACAGCGGCAAGGTCGACGAGGACGAGGTCGAGGCTGCCGAGTCCTTCGAGCTGCCCGGCGCGGACCTGTCGCACGAGGAATTGACGGTGCGGGTGCTGCCGCGCCAAGCCGACGAGTTCACCTGCTACTCATGCTTTCTCGTCAAGCACCGCAGCCAGATCGCCGTCACCCGCAACGGCCACTCGTACTGCGTCGACTGCGCCGACTGATTTCGAGGCCGCGCACCCACGCGACTCTTCGATCCCTGCTGCAAAGCGGCACGCCCGGCGTGCCTGCTTGGTGGGGCACACAGGGTTTGTGACCCACAGGTCAGCCGCTATCGCTGGTCGGGCGCACGCAGACTCTGTCAGGTCGTGGGTGCGACGAGTCGCCCCAGGGCTCGCCGAACAGGCTTTGTACGAGCCTTGGTCGCTCAGGGAACCGCTGATCAACGCGGGTCGTTGGTTGAGCTTGTCGTTGGTTGAGCTGGTCGAAAACCCTGGCCGCACCCGGTCTCGACACGCTCGACCAGCCACAATCAGCGCGTCCTCAGACGCGGAAGCTGACCGACGACCGGCTGGGCGCCGGCGTGCCCATCGCCTTCTCCCACCTCTGGGCGGCGAAGCGGTTCGTCAGCAGTTGGGCGATGCCGATGCCGATGCCACCGGCCAGGGCCCAGATCAGGGCCTCGCTGAGCGGGGTGGCCGGATCGTTGGGGTCGGGCGGCTCGTCACCCGTGGCGACCTTCCAGGCGCCTCGCACGGCCTTCTGGGCGACCACGGCTGACAGCGCACCGACCGCGCCGGCGTAGATGTTCCAGAGCAGCTTCTGCGACACGTTCATCGACGACTCCTGGGTTCGAACCTGCGGACGCGTCGAGTCTAGTCAGCGCAGACTGGCCGTGGTCCACCCCCTGGCATGAAGCAGGTCCTCGATCGGTCGGGCGGCGCAGCTCGTGCCGCACCCGATGGCGGCGGATGAGGCTCGTTCGTGAACCGGTCACGATGGGCGAGTCGCGCACACTATGGTCAAGAGGTGAGCACGAGCGAGCCGGTCTACTACACCGAACGCGTGCGGGTGCCGTTCTCGTACTGGGCGATCGCACTGTTCTTCGGGTTGACCTTCGTGACCGCCGTGACCTTCATGCTGGGCGATGCCGTGCTGATCGCGAGCACCCTGACCGCCACCGCGCTGATCGCCTGGACGTTGATCGGTTGGGGAGCGCAGACCATCACCGTGGACGGCTCGGGGGTGCAGGTCGGCCGTAGTCGGCTGGACTGGCCCTACGTCGGCCGGGCGACCGCGGTGGACGTCGAGCAGCGGCGCCGGGTGCTCGCGCGTGACGACGTCTTTCTGGCCCTGCGGCCCTACATCACCGGTGTCGTCGTGGTCGGCGTGAGTGACCGTGCCGACCCCCACCTGTGCTGGATGGTGTCGAGTCGGCACCCCGACGAACTGGTGGACGCGATCGAGCGCAACCGGCCTGCGAACGGCGCCGAGACGGCCGCGCAGTCGGCACTAGACTCCGGCGCGTGAGCGGCTCCGAGATCGTCGACGTGGCGTTGCTGCGGCTCGACCCGGGTGTGCCGGCACCGCAGTACGCGCGTGACGGTGACGCCGGAGCCGACCTGGCCACCACCGAGAACGTCGAGATCGCGCCCGGCGAGCGGGTGCTGGTGGGCACCGGAGTCGCGCTGGCATTGCCTGCCGGTTGGGTGGGCCTGGTGCACCCGCGCTCGGGCCTGGCGGCGCGGCACGGGTTGACCATCGTCAACGCCCCCGGCACCGTCGACTCGGGGTATCGGGGCGAAATCAAGGTGTGCCTGTTGAACACCGACCCGCGGCACACCATCGCGTTGCGCCGCGGCGATCTGATCGCCCAACTGGTGGTGCAGCGGGTGGCCCAGGCGCGGTTCGTCGAGGTGCAGCGGCTACCGTCGAGTGAACGCGGCGATGCCGGCCACGGCTCGACCGGAGGAATCGATGCGTGGCGCTCAGCCACCGACACTATGAAGGAGCAGGCGTGATCTTTGGACGCAAACGGAAGGCCGAACCGGTCGAGGAGCCCGATGAGCAGCTCACCGAGCCGACCGACGAGCTCGACGCTGCGGACGAAGCGGTCGACGACGAGGCCCCGGTCGAGGCCGACGTCGACGAGGCCGATGCCGAAGCCTCCGACGACGAGCTTGCCGATGACTCCGAGCCCGATGACGCCGAGTCGAATGACGAGGTGGGTGAGGACGACGACGAACTCGACGAAGAAGCCGACGTCGACGACGAAGAAGAGGTCGAGGAGGTCGACTGGCGTGCCGACGGACCCTTCGACTACGACGAGGTCGATCTGACCGCCGACGAGGTGGAAAGGCTCGATCTGGGCGCGTTGATCCTCACGCCCTGGCAGGGCATGGGCCTGCAGTTGCAGGTGCAGGAGGGCACCGACCAGGTGGTGGCGGCGCTGGCGTTCTGGGAGCAGTCGGGCCTCGAACTGGCGCTGTTGGCCGCCCCGACCAACGGCGGCCTGGCCGATGAACTGCGTGAAGACCTGACCGAAGAGGCCGAACAGGCCGGCGGCAGCTCGTCCACCGCCGACGGGCCTTTCGGGCCCGAGCTGCGCCGGGTGCTCCCGGCCGAGGGGCCGGCCGGTGAGCAGCTGTTCCAGGTGAGCCGCACGTGGTTCGCCGAGGGGCCGCGGTGGCTGCTCCGCGGCACGCTGTTGGGTGAGGCCGGACTCACCGAAGATGACGAGGGCGCGGCGGCGCCCTTCGTCGAGTTCTTCCGCAACGTGGTCGTGCGTCGCGGCGATGCTCCCCGGGTGCCGGGCGAGGTGATCGCGATGACGATGCCGACGGTGCCGCAGGGCTGAGTCGTGGCGTCCAACCCGTTCCGGCGCGCGGTCGACTGGTTACGCCGGTCGACTCAAGAGATCGACTCGGAACAGACCCTGCGCACGGTGGCGCAGTCGGGGTGCACGCCGATCGCCGAGGTGCGCGATCGGCAGCGCGCCACGCTGCGTGGACGCATTTCGGTGCTCACCCTGCGACCTCGCAGTGGCACCCCGTGGCTTGAGGCCGAGTTCTCGGACGGTTCGGGCACGATCACGCTGATCTGGATGGGGCGGCGCGAGATCGCCGGCATGGTGGCCGGGCGCGAGCTGAAGGTCACCGGCCGGGTGTCGTGGGTTGATGGCCAACGCCGCATGTACAACCCGTTCTACGAGCTGCTGGGCTCGGTCAGCGGCTGATTGGGTTCTGACCTCCCGCCGTGCGAACGCCGGGATCTGCCGACCTGCAGCCAGTCGGCCTAGCGCTCCACCCCGTACTCGGGGCGAACGCCGGGATCTCAACACCGCACGGTTCGGCTCTCGGGCTTGCGTCCTGAGATCCCGGGTCAAGCCCGGGATGACAAATCACACCCCGTCATCCCAGCGAACGCCGGGATCTCCCAACCGGGCCGAACGCTCAGGTTCAGGCGTCGACGACCACCGCGGCCCGGTCGCGCGGGCTCAGGTAGTACGCGAGTTCGGCCTCGAACTCGGGGTCGACCACGAACAGCAACTCATCGGACGCCTCGACCGCGCCGTCGCGCTCGGGTGCGCGGGCCGTGCCGTCGCGAATGATCGCCACCAGCACCGCGTCGCCCGGCAGGGTCAGGTCGCCGACCCGCACCCCCACGCGGGGGCTCGACTCGGGCAGGGTCATCTCGACCAGGTTGGCGTGGCCACCGCGGAAGCTGAGCAGCCGCACCAGGTCGCCCACGGTGACCGCCTCTTCGACCAGGGCACACATCAACCGCGGCGTCGACACCGCCACGTCGACACCCCACAAGTCGTCGAACATCCCCCCGTTGCTGGGGTGGTTCACCCGGGCCACGGTGCGCGGCACCCCGAACTCGGTCTTGGCGAGCAGCGAGTGCACCAGGTTGGTCTTGTCGTCGCCGGTGGCGGCGATCGCCACGTCACAGGTTTCGAGCTCTGCCTCTTCCAACGAGGCCAACTCACAGGCGTCGGCCAGCAGCCACTCGGCCTCGGGCACGCTGGCGGTCTTGATCGCCTCGGGCGCCTTGTCGACCAGCAGCACCTGGTGGCCGTTGGCGATGAGTTCCCGGGCGATCGAACGGCCGACGTTGCCGGCTCCGGCGATCACGACACGCATCAGAGATACCTTTCAGTGCTTCGCCGGCGGCGCGTCGAACAGCTTCTCGACGTCGGCCTCGCGGTCGTTGTGCACGGCGACGTACAGCAAGTCGCCGTCCTGGTAGATCGTCGACTCGCTGGGCACCTGGCCGACGCCGAACCGGGTCAAGAAGGGAATGGGGCAGTGCGAGGCGCGCTGCATGTCGCCGATGGTGGTGCCCACCCAGCCCGAATCGACGTGCATCTCTGAGAGCCGCACGGTGCCGGACGGGTCGCGCCACTGCGGTTCGGCGCCCTCGGGCAACAGCCTGCGCAACACCTGGTCGGACGCCCACCGCACCGTCGCGACCGACGGAATGCCGAGCCGCTCGTACACCTCGGCGCGGCCCTCGTCGTAGATGCGGGCCACCACGTTGTGCACCCCGAACGTCTCACGCACCACCCGGGCGGCGAGAATGTTGGAGTTGTCACCGCTCGAAACCGCGGCGAACCCGTCCGCCCGGTCGATGCCGGCCTTGATCAGCACGCTACGGTCGAACCCGACGCCCTTCACGGTCTTGCCCTGAAAGGTCGGGCCCAGGCGCCGGAACGCGTCTTGAATCGAGTCGATCACGGCCACCGAATGCCCGCGGCGTTCGAGGCTGCGGGCCAGCGACGAGCCCACTCGTCCACAACCCATGATCACGATGTGCACGCACAGCCTCCTGCCAGGTCGGCCCGGGTGTTGGCCGCGGCCTCAGTATATGGAGCCCAAGCCTGCACTTCAGGCGCAGACCAAGGGTGCATGCGCCCTCAGGTCGTCTTATGCTCGTGGGACGTGAGCACCACCGATGCGGTCAAACGCCTACTGGTCGGCCGAAAGCTGGCCAGCACCCAGCTGGGCGAGACCCTGCTACCCAAGCGCATCGCCCTACCCGTCTTCGCCTCGGACGCCCTGAGCTCAGTCGCCTACGCTCCCGATGAGATTCTGCTGACCCTGTCGATGGCCGGCATCGTCGGCTTCTCGTACTCGTGGCCCATCGCCGTCGCCGTGGCTTTCGTGATGTTCATCGTGGTGCTGTCGTACCGACAGAACGTGCACGCCTACCCCTCGGGCGGCGGCGACTACGAGGTGGCCACGGTCAACTTCGGCCCCAACGCCGGGCTCACGGTGGCCAGCGCCCTGCTCGTCGACTACGTGCTCACCGTGGCCGTGTCGACGTCGTCGGGCGTACAGAACGCCGAGGCGATGCTGCCGTGGATTCAGGGCCACGAGGGTCTGGTGGCGGCAGCCCTGATTCTGCTGCTGATGACCATGAACCTGCGCGGGGTTCGCGAGTCGGGCACCGTGTTCGCCATACCCACCTACGGCTTCATGATCGCCGTGCTGGGCATGACCGGCTGGGGGCTCATTCGCATCTTCGGCTTCGGCGACAACCTCGAGGCCCCCACCAAGTCGCTCGACGTGGTCGGCTCGGCCATGTACGACCCGTTCGTCGGCTTCGCCATGGTCGCGCTGTTGGCCCGGGCGTTCTCGTCGGGCTGTGCGGCGTTGACCGGTATCGAGGCGATCAGCAACGGTGTGCCGGCCTTCAAGCCGCCCAAGAGCCACAACGCCGCCATGACGCTGACCCTGCTGGCCAGCATCGCCATCTCGATGCTGGGCGGCATCATTCTGCTGTCGAACCTCACCGGGCTGAAGCTCGTCGACCCCGACGGCCACAGCCACTTTCTCGAGAACGGCCAGATCGTCGAACGCGACGTCGGCACCGCGATGGGTCAGTTGGCGGCGACGGTGTTCGACAACTTCCCGCCCGGGTTCTACTTCGTGATCATCGTCACGTTCATCATTCTGTTTCTCGCCGCGAACACCGCCTTCAACGGTTTTCCGGTGCTCGGCTCGATTCTGGCCCGCGACGGCTTTCTGCCCAAGGCGCTCTACACCCGCGGTGACAGGCTCGCCTACAGCAACGGCATTCTGCTGCTGGCAGTCGCCGCGGTGGCGCTGGTGCTGGCCTTCAACGCGTCGGTGACGGCGCTGATCAACCTGTACGTGGTGGGCGTCTTCGTGTCGTTCACGGTGAGCCAGGCGGGCATGCTGCGGCACTGGTCACGACACCTGAAGACCGAGACCGACCCGCTGGAGCGCCGCAAGATGCAGCGCTCGCGGGTGGTGAACGCGATCGGGCTGACCTGCACCGCGACCGTGCTGGTGATCGTGCTGTGGGTGAAGTTCCTGCTCGGTGCGTGGATCGCCATTTTGGCCATGGCGATTCTGTTCGTCATGATGCGCGGCATCAACAACCACTACAAGAAGGTCGACGCCGAGATCGCCGTCGAGCCCGGCGAGCGCAACCTGCTGCCCAGCCGGGTGCGCGCGGTGATCGTGGTGCTGGGCATCAACAAGCCCACGGTGCGCGCGGTGAACTTCGCCAAGGCGTCCAGGCCGAGTTCGGTCGAGGCGGTGACGGTGTCGGTGGACGCCGACGAGACCAAGGAACTGCTCGACGAGTGGTACGTCGAAGACCTGGGCGTGCCGCTGCGGGTGATCGCCTCGCCGTACCGCGAGGTGGTGGGGCCGATTCTGGAGTTCGTCAAGGGGGTTCGCTCGGACAACCCGCGTGACGTTCTGTGCGTCTACATTCCCGAGTACGTGGTGGGCCACTGGTGGGAGCAGTTGCTGCACAACCAGACCTCGCTGATTCTCAAAACCAGGCTGAACTTCATGCAGGGCGTGATGGTGACTTCGGTGCCGTACCTGCTCGCCTCGTCCAAGTACGCGGTGGCCAGGGCCAAGCGGAATCCGGCGGCCTGGCGGAGCACCGGCACCGGCGCCGTCCATTCGGGCCAGCACCTGAGTTCGGAGTGATGTGCAGCCCGGCGACCTGATCGGCCCGGTCGAGGTCGGTGCGATCGCCCACGGCGGGCACTGCGTCAGTCGGGTCGACGGCCGGGTGGTTTTCGTGCGGCACGCCCTGCCGGGTGAGCAGGTGGTGCTGCGGATCACCGAGGTGGCCAGCCGGTTCGCGCGTGGCGACGCGGTCGAGGCGGTGGTCGCGGCGCCGCAGCGGGTGAGTCCGCCTTGTCCGGTCGCAGGACGATGTGGCGGCTGCGACTTTCAGCACGTCGAGCCGGCGTTTCAGGCCGAGTTGAAACGACGGGTGCTGGCCGAACAACTGCACCGGCTAGCGGGCATCGAGTGGCACGGCGAGGTCGAGCAGGTGCCACCGGTGCTGGGGTCGCGCACGCGCATGCGGTTCGTCGGCACGGGTGACGGACGGCTCGGGTTGCGGGCGCACCGGTCGCACGAGGTCGTCCCCCTGCCTGACGACGGCTGCCGCATCGCGCACCCGATGATGCCGATCGAGCTGGGCGAAACCCCGCCGGTCGAGCTCGTTGAGGCCGCACCCGCACCCTCGCCGGTCGAGCTCGTCGAGACCCCTCCCGCAGGATCTCGACAAGCTCGATCAACGGGGGCCGAACTACGACAAGGTCGATCAACGGAAGCCGAACTACTCGGGGTGGTCAGCGACCAAGGTGGACGGCTGGTGGCGTCCGGCTCGACGGCGTCCCATGACGTGGTGACGCAGCGGGTGGGGGAGCGCACCTTCGAGGTTTCGGCGGACGGCTTCTGGCAGTCGCACCTCGCCGCTGCCGAGGTGCTCACCCGAGCCGTGCTGCGAGGGCTGCAACCACAGCCGGGCGAGCGGGCGTTCGACCTGTACTGCGGGGTGGGCGTGTTCGCGGGCGCGCTGGTCGACGCCGGCTGCCGGGTCTGGGGAGTGGAGGGAAACAAGGCCGCGATCGAGCACGCGCGGCGCAACGTGCCGCCGGCGTCCTTCTTCACCGGCGACGTCGGGCGCACGCTGCGTAAGCTGCCGAACCGGGCAGACCTGGTGGTGCTCGACCCGCCGCGCACCGGCGCGGGCCAGGCCGTGATGGCGGCGGTGGCGCGGCTGCGACCCCGCGCGATCGCGTACGTGGCGTGCGACCCGGCGGCGCTGGCCCGCGACCTTGGCACCGCGCGGGGGCTGGGGTACGAGGCGTCCGAGATCAGGGGTTTCGACCTGTTCGGCATGACCCACCACCTCGAGGCGGTCGCCATTCTCGCCCGATGAGGCTGCGGGGCTCTGCAGTGTCGTTGACGCGAAGAACGCCTCGCCAATACCGTGTCGCCACGCCGCGACTCGGGGGGGGCGCGTGCCGATCCAAGGGGGGATCCCCATGAAGCCATACCTACCTGCCCTGGC
>RRZU010714816.1_pt1 | contig 14667 bp, 14 predicted proteins | sample 2165561 | NCBI WGS metagenome assembly RRZU01 (sample SAMN10456909, study PRJNA506462) | wastewater metagenome | isolation source: wastewater sludge | place: USA: Moscow, Idaho
CTTTAACTTTATTAAACTCAGTCTTATCATAATCTGTTGGCCATGTATACCATCCAACATAATCATTTCCTAAACCCGTTTTTTCAACTAATTGTTTATGATAATGAGACACTTCATTTTGGTAATTACTTAATTCATTTTCGACATGAGCATACGATAAATCTAACTTAATCATGGTGTTTCTCCTTTTGTGCTTCCTTAATCCATCCATTGAGTTGTGCCTTCAATGAGGCAAAACCAATCTTATCTCTTAACTTAATAATCGGTTTGATTCTAGGCCTTGTTTTACGTGAATTGGATTGTAAAGCCTTTAGAGATAATCTTAACTGTTGATTCTCTTGATCAATCTCAAGAACCTTTAGCTTAACCTTTTCTCCTAACTTTACAAACAGTTCTACATCTCTCACAAAACCATCTGACAACTCTGAGATATGAATCAATCCTGATGTGTTCGCATCAATGCTAACAAATGCACCATAAGGCTTTATACCAGTGATTTGTCCTTCAACTATTTGTCCTACGTGATACACCATTCATGATTCCTCCGGCTAAATAATTATAGCACAAGCTTTTTTGTAATGTGTTATAATATCGAGGCGAGGTTAATATGTTAGGTAATCTTTATCCATTTTGGGCCGCAATCTCCGCAAACCTGATTGCGCAAATTATTAAACCCTTGTTTCGATATTATCGAACAGGAAAATGGGAAACAAGACTTCTTATTGATAGCGGTGGATTTCCCTCTTCACATACTTCCATGGTTACAGCACTCTGCTTAGCGGTCGGAATACAAGAGAAATTCTCATCAACATTATTTGCATTAGTCTTAATTTTTAGTTTGATTGTCATGTATGATGCGGCTAATGTTCGCTATTATGCTGGACGTAACATTCAAATAACTCAACAATTAATCCGTGATATCCAAACACTTACCACGGTCAAACTCGATGATCCAATTTATTTATTGAAAGTTAAAGAAGTGTTAGGACACCAATGGTTCGAAGTCTTCAGCGGCGTCGTATTGGGCTTATTGGTTGCGTCTATCCTATTCTTTATGAGATGATAAGGCCATGAATATAGAAAAAGAAGTAAAAGATGTATTAGATAAAATTCGCCCATACCTTCAAAGAGATGGAGGAGATGTTGAGTTTGTTAGTATCGATGATGAAGGTCGTGTTTATGTGCGAGTCTTCGGTGCATGTGTAGGTTGTAGTGCGATCGATGTTACCATAAAGATGGGAGTAGAAACATTACTCATCGAAGAAGTATTAGGTGTAACAGAAGTTATTGTCATAGACTAGAGCAATCTAGTCTTTTTTTATGTTTATCTAAAAAAAACAAAAAAACACACTCATTAAATGATATTTTTCTGATTTTTTTATGTATTTTACAAAATATTTTCGATTTTTTAAAATATTTTTCATTTTTTTATTTACTTTTCCAATTTTATCTATAAAATATAACCATATTTAAGGAGAAAAACGATGACACACCCTTTTGAAGATTTTGGAATTCACTTATTTGGTGAGAAGTTAATGCGCGAACGCTTACCGTATCCGGTTTATACGAGTTGGAAAACAGCACTGATAAAAGAAAGTGCTCTTGACCGCAGTACAGCTGACGCAATTGCTCATGCGATGAAAACCTGGGCGATGGAATTAGGCGCCACACACTACACTCATTGGTTCCAACCACTTACCGGCCAAACAGCAGAAAAACATGATAGTTTCTTAGAAGTCGCAAATGATGGAGGTGCTCTTGCTCAATTCTCAGGTAAACGCTTAATTAAGGGTGAAACCGATGGCTCTAGCTTCCCAAGTGGTGGTTTACGCGCAACCTTTGAAGCACGTGGTTATACCTATTGGGATATTAGTTCTCCAGCCTTCATTCGTGATAATGTACTTTGTATTCCATCAATCTTTGTATCTTATAACGGAGAACCCCTTGATCAGAAAGCTCCATTACTAAAAGCACTGGACCGACTCAGTACACAAGCAAGTCGTGTTGTTCAGGCTCTAGGTGATAAACAAGTTAAACATGTCAAATTATCCGTTGGACTCGAACAAGAGTATTTCTTAGTGGATAAGACAATGTATGAACAACGTAAAGATTTATTATTAACCGGTCGTACATTACTTGGTGCAGCAGCCCCTCGTGGTCAAGAGTTTGAAGATCATTATTTCGGATCCATTCCTGCACGTGTAAAAGCCTATATGGATGAAGTCAATCGCGAGTTATGGAAAGTCGGAATTTTCTCAAAAGTTGAACATAATGAAGTTGCCCCAGGACAATTTGAGTTCTCAGTTATCTTTGCTGAGGCAAATATCGCAGTAGATCAGAATCAGATTCTAATGGATTTACTCAAGAAAATTGCTTTTAAACATGATTTAGCGTGTTTATTACATGAGAAACCATTTAAAGGAATCAATGGTTCTGGCAAACACAATAACTGGTCACTCATAACGGATGATGGACAGAATTTATTCGAACCAGGTGATAAACCACATGAGAATATCCGATTCCTATTATTTATTAGTGCTGTACTCAAAGCAATCAATGAGTACCCTGAACTTCTACGTTTATCTGCTTCTGGTCCTGGCAATGACCATCGTTTAGGTGCGAATGAAGCACCTCCCGCAATTATTTCTGTTTTTATGGGAGATGTAGTAGAAAACATTTTATTAAGCTTCGCTGACAAAAAGGTTACCAAAGCAAATAAAGAAAGTCACAAAAACAGTTTAAATAATCTTTCTTATCTACCAAAAGATAATTCAGATCGTAACCGTACATCCCCTTTCGCATTTACAGGAAATAAATTCGAACTAAGAATGCTTGGTTCATCTCTCTCTGCTTCATTCTCCAATACTGTTATAAGTACGATTGTTGCAGATGCACTAAAGGATATTGCGGATCGATTAGAAAATTTTAAATACTTACAAGACGTACGTGATGAAGCTTTAAAAATTATCCAAGAGATTATGCGTAAACATCATCGAATCTTATTTAGTGGAGATGGCTATTCAAATGAATGGATAAAAGAAGCAGAAGAACGTGGTTTACCGAATATCAAGTCTTTCGTAGAAGCAATTGAATATCTTGATAATGAGAAATCAAGAAATCTATTTGATAAGCATCAAGTCTTCTCAAAAGATGAACTTGAAGCTCGTTCTGAAATATTATATGAGCAATACATTAAAACGATTGAAGTTGAATCTAAAACGCTTATTCGTATGGTTGAAAGAGAAATCATTCCACAAACAACAGCTTATTTAAATTCAATAATACCTCTCAAAGATATTAGTTATTACAATAATCAAATCAAAAAAGTTGTTGAAATTATTGAATCAATCGATCGACAACTAACAAAACTCAAAAATAATCTAGATGAAGTTCATTATATTGAATCACTTAAAAATAAAGGACTTGCGCTTAGAAATGAAGTTTTCCCACTACTAGATTTGATCCGTGGAGAAGTGGATAAACTTGAATTGATATTGCCTAAACAAATGTATCCTTTTCCTAGCTATCTTGACTTACTCTTCTTACTCGATTAAAAAAACTTAGGACATCCTAAGTTTTTATTTGTATTGATTCTTTTTCGAGTTTGTTTGAAATGATCTTCTTACTAACAATATAAATAACAGCGAAGATAGGAACCCCTAAAAACATACCAATGATACCAAAATAACCTCCCCCTACTACAATCGCAAACATGATCCATAGACTTGGTAAACCCATTGAATCACCTAAAATACGTGGACCTAAGAAATTACCATCAAATTGTTGCAAGAGAATGATAAACAAGATAAACCATAAGGCTTGAAATGGATCGACTAAGAGTAAGATTAACCCCCCAGGTATCGCCCCAATAAATGGACCAAATACAGGAATCATATTGGTTACACCTACAATAACAGATAATAAGATTGGATAGGATAAACCTAACACAAGCATACCAATATAACAAATAACACCAATAATGAAGGAATCCAACATTTTACCTAAGATAAAACGATGAACCATATGCGAAGATAAACGACTAATATCAACGATATAATCCCCTGTCTTTTGACCAGTAATCGCATAAGTAAGTTTTTTCGCTTGTAAGGTAAATCGTTCACGATCAATCAATACATACATCGCGATCGCAACCCCCAGCAACAAATTAAATACCATCTTCGTAAACTGCCATGAATAATTGAGAATCAAAGGGATATAATCCTGAATCGTCTTCAAAAAATTGACTAATAAGTCTTCTGAAGAGTTTAACAATAGATTAATCCATTCATTTTCTAGTCGATAATTAACTAACCAATCTCCCAATAAATCTTCCACAATCACAATATATTCTGGTAACTTCTCACTAATCGAACTAAGACTTGAGATGAGTTGAGGTATGATAAATGAAAAGAATAGAATTATGATTTCAAATGTAATGAGTAAAGAAAGAATAACTGATACAATTCGTTTTGTATTATTCTTCCATTTGAATCCAATAAAGACTTTCTTCTCAAAGAAGTTAACAATTGGACTCATGAGAAACGCTAAGATCAAACCATACATGAATGGTGTTAACACCACAACCAATTCATTCCAAAATCCAATAAAGATTTGAATATTTAGTATCGCAAAGTACAAGGATACAATGAGTAAGCCTGCAATTGTAATCGATAATATAAGTGATATGTGACTTGAATCAAACCATTTCTTCATTAAGCTTCCCCCTTTAGTATTGTTTCTATCAATTCCTTTATTTCATGATTTTCGATGTAAGGTATTTGACTCTCACGATAATCAAACCCAAAGCTACCTCGACTAATCGTCACAATCGGTGGGAACTGAATGCGTTTAAAGATCGCACTGTGCCATGACTTCATAAACCAGCGAATATCTTCAATAAATGCTTTAGGATTATCTAAACCATAATAAATCATCCAAGACGCAACTTCAGTTTTACGCCATTCCCCACTCTGATAGATTTTTAACCAATCCAATATGTTATGACTTGGATATTGTATGAAGTACTGTACAAGCCAATCATGATAACCCCATTTCATTGGATCTATTTGGTTATCTCTTAATTCTGCACTTGGCGCAAACCCAAACTCAATCTTACCTTCAGTGATACTTGGGATAAGATTTTGATTAATAATCTCATCTTGATAGTAATCATTAATCGATTTTGCGAGTTCGAATACCTGTAGTTTTGTACAATCCCCAAGTGGACTTAGTGCCCCAATGGTATCCCCATATAAGGTCGCATAACCTAATGCACATTCTACTTTATTCCCATTATTGCAGATAACTCCACCCTTATACGAGGCAAACGATGAGAGTAGATGGCCTCTTAAGCGTGCTTGTATGTTTTCATACGCTAATCCTTCGACAGGATTAATATTATATTCAATCAATGTATTTTCAGTGGCTTGTACAAGTTGTTCGATACTTCCTGCATAATACTCCACATTAAGTTTCTTAGCCGTCTCATAGGCAATATTCTTTGTTTTTGCTTGATTGTATCGACTCGCCATGTTGTATCCAATGACACGATCACTTCCAAGTGCCATACACAATAATGCAACATTCACACTGCTATCAATACCACCCGACAACCCAATAATCCATTTCGGTTTAAAGGTTAGAACCTGTTGGTCAAATTCACGAATCGCAACAACCAAAGCATTGAGTAATTTATTATGAGTAATATGTGTCTGATAGGTTTGTTTTAAATCAAAAACCTGACAATCTTCATTAAAATCATCATTTAATTGAGCTAATACACGACCATCTTTTTGATAAATCGTACTATCCCCATCAAACACTAGTACATTCTTCCCATTATTTTGCATCCCACACGCATTGACATAAACAAGTGGAACCATTTTATCCCCATGTATTTGAACATGTTCCTTTATCCGTTTCTCACGACTCAACTCCTTGTTTAGTGTCCAAGGTGATGAAGAGATGTTAATGATGAAATCAACTTTATGATCAACATAAATAGCGGTAGGATTGACATTATAATCCTTACTCCATAAATCTTCACAGACTTCTAATCCAATTCGTGTGATTTGATGATCCTTTTCAAAGATAAATGGATTGATTGAATCCTTAAGTTCTATATGATTCTCTAGTGCATAGTCCATCCCAGACTTAAAATATCTAGAATCATCAAAAAAACGATAATCAGGCAAACAATGCTTAAAGTAATGACCATTTAGATGATTATTTTCTTTCTTAACCCATTCTCCTTGATACGCAAAGAATGCCGTATTGTATCGATTATATCGTCCATCTCGATTTCCTTTTAACTCATCAAAATGACTAATATTTCCCCAGATAATCCCAATATCCTTTGACCATGATTTAATCAAATCATTCGCTTTTAATAATTGTGAGATATATGATTTCTGTAAGAATAGATCCGATAATAAATATCCACCCACACACATTTCTGGAAACACAATAATATCTGCTTGATCAAGAACGGCTTGATCGATTTTTTGTTTCATCGAATTTAAATTATGATCGATTTGACCACTTCTTATATTTAACTGTGCAATCGCAATTTTCATGTGTGTACCTCAACTTCTACATCTGTATTATACAATAAATGCGCAAAAGAAAAGTTAGTCTTACGACTAACCTCTTGATTTAAAGAAACCTGGAATATCACTTTCATCTTCAAATGTTGGCGTACTTTCCTTACGAATTTCTTCCACCACTTTTCGAGCATCTTGAACTGGATTCTTAACTTGGTTTACTTTAGGTAAATCAAATCCAGTCGCAATGACAGTAATAATAATATTATCCCCTAAGGATTCATTGATTGCGACCCCAAAGATAATATCAATATCTGAACCAGCTGATTCACGAATAAAATCAACCGCATCATTCGCATCATAAATGGTAATACTTTCGCCACCCGTCACATTGACAATCGCATTACGAGCCCCACGAATTTGAGCCTCAAGTAATGGAGAAGTAATTGCTTTTGCTGCAGCTTCTTGCGCTTTATTATCGCCTTGAGCCATACCAATACCGATTAAAGCAGATCCTTGACCTTCCATAACAGCTCTAACATCCGCAAAGTCTAAGTTGATAAGTGCAGGAACTGCAATCAAGTCTGTAATGGTTTGTACACCTTGACGTAAAACATTATCTGCTTCTCTAAATGCTTCCACAAACGGAATACGACCTATAACTTCTAATAATTGATTGTTTGAGACAATAATGAGTGAATCCACATAATTACGTAATTCTTCTAAACCACGGTTGGCTTGTTCAGTACGCTTCTTGCCTTCAAAAGTAAACGGTTTAGTCACAATCCCAACGGTTAAGATATCAAATTCTTTCGCAATCTTAGCAAACAAAGGCGCAGCCCCTGTACCCGTACCACCACCAAGACCAGCAGTGATAAAGACCATATCGGCACCCTTCATCGCTTCACGAATATCATCTTCACTTTCAAGAGCCGCTTTATAGCCTATTTCAGGGTTTGCGCCAGCTCCTAAACCTTTAGTAATTGTTTTACCCAAGATTAGCTTATTTTTTGCAGGTGATATATTAAGAACTTGTAAGTCCGTGTTCGCAACATAGAATTCAACACCTCTTACTTCTTCTTCAACCATTCGATTTATCGCATTACATCCAGCGCCACCCACACCGAATACCTTGATTTTCGCAACTTGATTATAATTTAGTTCACTCATAGTTTTTCCTCTTTATTAACGTCTTTCAAATAAACCTTTAAATTTCCCTGAGATTGTATCTTCATTTACTGCATCTTTGTCTTTAACCAACATTTGATTAAATAATCCCATATCAACTGCCGGTAAAAACTCACGTATAGAACTCTGATCCTTCATCACATAGAAGAGACCTGCAACACTTGCAAGTGCTGAAGATCGTACACCTAATGTTTCTGGAATATAGAGTTCACATTCACAACCAAATTCCTTCGATAACAGTTGATCAAATCCATTGATTTCACCCGACTCACCGAACAATACTATTTTAACATTAGATGTATCTAAAATTGGTTTAATTGTTGTTTTTATTTCATCTAACCAAACATTTAAGATGGGTTGTACAACAGACATCAATTCCTGTTCACTCAAGGTATGCGTTTTGCCTTCATTCGACCATAGATAGATCGGAGTATTTGGGTAATGATCTAAACCAAAGCGAGCATTCATATGTAATAATCGATCTGCTACATCAATGGGTAAATTAAAACGATTCACCATCGCGCTTATAATCTGCTTAGATCCCATATTAATGGTTTCTGTACTTACGAGTTTACCTTTTGCAAATAAACTTAAACTTGTGCTCTGTCTCTCTGCTTTAATTGCGATAAGATGTTGTTCCAAGGATTTTTCAAACAATGAAGCTTCTTTGCCTAACGCAAAACTATCAAGACTGATTTCAGATACTTGTAAACCCGCTTTTTCAACGGTTTGTACATATCGATAAACCATTTCTTTATCCGCACACAATAAATCCACATCCATTGTTAAAGAATCACATACTTCATTTAATGGCAATTTACGCATGGTTATTCCATTTACCAATGATTTAGTAATCGCCACATTGACGAGTGCTTGATGATCTGGTAAATCAGTATTAAGTGCTTCTTTATAAATCGCTTTAACATCTCTTAACGTTACACGTTCCTCAATGGGAACTGTGATACGTCTAACATAACGAGATAAACCAACACTAGGTAGTGAAAGAATGACTCGTTCAATGGATAATCCTAAATTCTCCTCAACATGTTTAACTGCTGCAGATATCTTTTGTATCACAGCCATTTGATCCACAATTTGTGCGTTGTGTATTCCTGAGGATAGAACACGTTCAACCTTCATAATGTTTAATCGAGTATTAAAAAACTGACCCACTACGAGGCGTATTTCATGGTCAGCTATTTCGAGTCCAACTTGGACATCTTGTTCGTTCATTGTCGCCCCTCCTCAACTTCTTTATCATTATAACATAGCCTCTTTTTTATTAAAAAGTTTTTTAGTATTATGTCTTGCAAAGTGTTCTTTTTCATGATATTCTTTATAAGCAATTCAAATGAAAGGGGGTACTACGGTATGTCAAGAGTTTGTGCAGTAAGCGGTAAAAAAGCATTATCAGGAAATAAACGTTCTCACTCATTACAAGCAAGTCGTCGTAAGTGGAATGTAAACCTTCAAAAAGTTAAAGTTGTTGTGGATGGCAAACCACAACGGATCCGTATTTCCGCCCGTGCTTTAAAAACCTTAAAAGCTCAACAAGCTTAATAAATAGGAGTAACCCTCCTTTTTTATTATCTTGTTTGATAAACGAGTACTTTGCCTTGATGCACACTTAATGTGGCATCTTTTTTTATCCATTGATTCGATACCGTTTTTAACTCATCTATATTAAGATCATAATGATTTAATGGATACTTAAATCCAATCAAACTTATATTTGCTGGATGATAGGCAAAAACAGAGAAATACAAATATTCCTCTTTCTCAATTAAATAGTCACCTACTTCATAGGCTTGTATCTTGTTTATATCGTTATATAAAACGATTTGAGGGTATTTATACGCAAGTAAACAATTGATATGTTGGTGATCTAAACGTTCATCTAATGCCCCATAAACGTGGATACGCGTATATCCTTGATTAATACACCATTGCACAGCAAGTTCACTATCGGATTCATCCTTAATGGATGATACTTTTATTATATTCTTAACCTTATTTTGAATGACTTCATACTCATTCACATTAATTGAATCAAAGTCCCCTATTGCACAAACTAAAGCATGTTGGTCTCGAACTAAAGCATAAGCTCCACGCTCAACCCCAACACAATCCCCTTTAACTTGATAAGGTACATCCCTTAAAACTAAGGTTACTTCAGATTCCATAATGTATTGATTGTTTCCTTGATATCATTCTTAAAGATATAACTACCCGCAACTAAGACATCAACACCAGCATCAAGAACCCATTGTGCTGTTTCCGCATTGATTCCACCATCCACTTCAATTAAACAGGATAATTTATTTTCATCAATATACTGACGTAAGAATGCAATCTTATCCAATGCACTTGGAATAAAGCTTTGTCCACCATATCCAGGATTAACACTCATGATAAGAACTAAATCAATCTTATCCATAAATGGAAGTAAGTCTTTAACATCGGTTGCTGGTTTAATGGTTAATCCAACTTTTATCCCTTTATCATGAATCTTTTTGATAATCGATAATACTTCTTCCTCAGATTGACAAGCTTCAAGATGGAACGTAATTAAATCCGCTCCAGCCTCAATAAACACATCCGAGAAATAATTTGGATCACTCACCATAATATGCACATCCATAAACAAATCACTATGCTTACGTACTTGTTTACAAATATCTGGTCCAAAACTTAGATTAGGAACGAAATGACCATCCATCACATCAAAATGAAGCCAAGTCGCTTGACTCTCTTTTATTTCATTTAATTGTTTAAGGGTTTGAGTAAAATCCATACTCAAGAGAGAAGGTGCAATAATCATTTGTATGTTTTCCTTTCATCGATGATAAGTTGTCTTACTTCTAGATAATGGGTATATCGATCTTTATTGATAAGATTTTGATTAACCGCATCTTTAACAGCACATTTAGGTTCATTCACATGTGAACAATCTCTAAATTGACATTTCTCACGATATGGATCAAATTCTTTAACCAATAAATCAAATGTCTTTAATTCAATATCTCCAAACTCAAGAGATGAGAAACCAGGTGTATCCGCAACCCATCCTCCTACAATTGGATAGAGTTGTACATGTCGAGTTGTATGTTTACCACGACCTAATGCTTTGGATATTTCTTGTGTTTGTAAAACAAAACCTGGATTTAAACGATTGAGTAATGTGGATTTACCGACTCCGGATTGACCCGTTAAAACACTAATCTTATCTTTGATTGTATCTTCTAAACCAATAATTTCTTTACCACGCGCGATGCGAATGACTTTTATTCCATCTTTTTCATATTGGTTAAGATCTTGATAAATTGAACTATCATCAGGTACTAAATCAAGTTTAGTCACGATTAATACCGGTTCAATGTTCGCGTTACGAACCAGCCAAACAAAACGATCAACGAGTTGTGTAGAGAAATCAGGTTTAACGGCACTCATCACAATCAATGCTTGATCAACATTCGCAATAGAAGGTCGTTTCATCTCATTATGACGCGGTAAAACCTTTGTCATCATAACCACATCTTCACGAAGCTCATATTCCACATGATCCCCTACTAAAGGTAAAGAATTAAACTTGAGCTTACCACTTCCTTGCGCAATGAGTTCTTGTTGGTCCTCGGTTAAGATTGTATATCGATTTGAAATATTTTTAATAATGATTGCTTTGTCCATTAATAGTAACTTAACTCAATAAAGTTATTGGCTCCTTGTGTGTAATAGGTTAACGGTTCAGGTGTGATATCAACGACGACATCACGAACAATTTTAGATATTTGGTCTTCTGTTAATCCATCGGTTGATAATTGGTTCAGATATACAACAGCACCTAATGCTTCTAGTTGAGCCTTTGCAATATTAATGTTCACTCCAACGATTTGTGGGATTAAAAACTCAACCGGTGCAGATACAATAAATTTAATTTCATATTGACGTTTAGGATCAAGTTTCGTATCTGGATCTAACAAGGTTTGTTCAAGAATTAATCCAGATGGTACATCTTGTCTTGGTGAATATTCAACACGAACATTAATCTTAGTATCCTCTAATTCTTTCTTGACCTCATCAATATTACGTCCTTTGTAGTCATCTACTACAAAATATATTCCTTCACTTAAGGTAATACTAATGGTTGATCCTTTTTCAATCATTGTCCCGACACTTGGCGTAACTTTGATTATCTTTCCTGCTTCGACACTATCTGTCAATTCATATGTAATTGAGGACGCAATTTCAATACCAGAATCAAAGATGGCCTCACGTGCTTCCGCAAGTGTCATATTCATTAAATCTGGAACCTCAACCATATTACGGTTTGGATCAAATATTCCACTAACGGATAGAATAAGAATAAGTAGTGTGGATGACACAATAACCAAACTTAATCCCCATAGTGATTTAATATTCCATTTAGATGTTTTTTCTTCTTTTAATCCATTTACTTTATTAATAATAATGGTTTGGTCATTCTCTTGAGGTTGATCAAATTCTAAACGTTTAACATTTTTATTCTTATCCGATAAACAAGATAATAAATCAGCACGCATTTCTTCCGCCGATTTATAACGATGAGCACGATTCTTTGCGGTGGATTTTAAGATAATATTCTCAATCGACATCGGTAAACTAGGATTGAAATCAAGTACACTTGGAATTTCATCCTTCAAGTGCTTCATCGCTACTTGAACCGGTGTTTCTCCACGATATGGAACTTCACCCGTTAAGAGTTCATAGAAACAAATACCCAATGAATAAATATCACTTTGAAAACTTGCACTCTCGCCTCTCGCAAGTTCTGGCGCAAGATAATGTACACTACCCAAAACTGTATCCGCTTGGGTCAATTGTAAAGAGTCAGATACCGTCGCAATCCCAAAATCTGTAATCTTAACTGTCCCATCATCTTTGATAAGAACATTTTGTGGTTTGATATCTCGATGAATAATATTCTTTTTGTGAGCTTCTTCAACTGCGGAAATCAACTGATCCATAATCGCAAGTGCTTCATTCTTCTCTAGTGCACCCCGTTGTGCAATCAGTTGTTTAAGGGTACGACCGCGAATATACTCCATCACAATATAATGAAGTCCTTCTTCCTCACCTACATCATAGATTTCTACGATATTTGGGTGTGTTAATGCACTTGCGGAATTGGCTTCACGCTGAAAACGTAATAGTGAAACAGGTTCCAATGCTAAATTACCGCGCAGCACCTTTATGGCAACTTCACGGTTGAGTAATTCATCTTGAGCAAGGTAGACATCTGCCATTCCACCTTCACCCAATCGTTTTATGATATGGTAACGTGACGCAAGTACTTGTAACATACTTATTTCACCTTCCAAGCAAGCGTAACAGTTATGTTGTCATAACCCCCTGCTTTATTGGATTCTTCGATGAGTTGATTTACTTTATGTTCAGCGGATCGTCTTTGTCTTAAAATCGTTTCTATTCGTTTATCACTTAACATATTATGTAAACCATCACTACAGCACAATAATGCTTTCACATTGGATGGTACTTCAAAAATATCCACTACAATCTTATCCATCACACCACACACATTGGTTAAAACCGATCGTTGTGGATGTGTTTTAGCTTGTTCAAGTGTAATTCTTTTTGATTTTATCAATTCATTGATCAATGAATGATCTTCAGTTATTTGCATAAGCTTATTATTTTGATCCAACACATACGCACGACTATCCCCCACATTGGCACAAAAGATATTACCCTTAAATGTCATAAAGGCTACTGCAGTCGTACCCATTCCACTGTAATCGATATTTAATTGAGCTTCGTCATAGATGGATTGATTCATTTTAATAAAAGATTCTTTCAACCATGTTTTTAATTTATCGATTGAGAAATGGCTAAAATCTGTCGATGTAAACTGTTTACGCATCGATTCAGTCGCAATTAAAGAAGCGATTTCACCTGCATTCGCACCACCCATTCCATCACAGACCATCATTAATTGAACACCGTCTTTTTCTTCAATCAAAAAATTATCTTGATTGATTCGTCGTAATAATCCAATGTGACTCTGACCGACCATCTTCATTAAAGTTTACCTTCGGCTTTAGCCCTTAATTGTCCACAAGCCGCATCAATATCTCCACCATTTTCTTTACGTAGAGTACTCTTGACACCTAAGCGCATTAATTTATCATAAAACTTCATCGCAGACGCAAAATCGACTGCTTTGAACCCATGTTCATCTACCACATTGTAAGGAATAAGGTTAACATAAGCATTCATCCCTTTAACTAAATGGGCTAATTGATTGGCATGTTCCGTTTGATCATTGACTCCTTTGAGTAAGATGTATTCAAAGGTTATTCTACGATTATTCATGGTTGAATATTCGTGGAGTGAATCCATTAATTCACTTAGAGGATATGCTTTATTGATCGGCATTAATTTAGAACGTAATTCATCATTTGGCGCATGCAAACTAATCGCAAGATTGTACTGAACTTTTTCACGTGCAAACTGACGAATACGAGGCACAACACCACAAGTTGACACTGAAAGATGACGTGCACCGATGGCTAAACCTAAATCATGATTAACGGTATAGAGGAAGTTCATCACGTTATCATAGTTATCAAATGGTTCACCTGTCCCCATGATGACAATATGACTCACACGTTGTTCAAGTACATCGAGTTCTTTTTGAACATACATTACTTGAGCTAACATTTCACCCGAAGTTAAATCACGGTTCTTCTTTAAAAGTCCACTCGCACAAAAAGTACAGCCCATATTGCATCCCACTTGGGAACTAACACAGACCGATTTCCCATAATCAAATTGCATTAACACTGTCTCAACTAAAAAACCATCTTGTAGTTCAAATAAGTATTTTACCGTTCCATCTTTACTGGCTTGTCTTTGTTTAAGTTTGATTGGATTTACAACA